>Ga0224510_10001298_pt1 | contig 16784 bp, 11 predicted proteins | sample SF_May12_sed_USG_FD_170161 | JGI IMG/M metagenome (GOLD analysis project Ga0224510, IMG submission 170161) | Sediment microbial communities from San Francisco Bay, California, United States - SF_May12_sed_USGS_4_1 | ecosystem: Environmental > Aquatic > Marine > Sediment | place: USA: California... | reverse complement strand
AGTGAACTGGCCTTGCGACAGGCCAGGCAGTAGTCGCGCTCCGTGATTCTTTCCGGCAAGCGGCCGTCGATAAGTAAGCAGCGACAGATCTCGAGGTTGACCTGCAGGACGCGGGCGTTCAGCTCGGCCGCCGCCGCGATACTTCTCAGGGCCTGTATCGGCAGCATGTTGGTTATCAGGCCGGCGACGCGTTCTAGATCGCGGTCGCGATCGCTGATGGCGACGCCAGCCAGGTCGCTCATGACAAAATCTATAGCCGCAGTGTAACCGTCGTTGGCATGCAGGTCCTCGAAGCGAGGCAACAGGTAGTCGAATTGCCAGCGCGTGAATCGATCGTAGTTGTCCAGCAGCCGGGGGTCTCCCAGGTACGCAGCGTGCAGTTCGTTGCTGCGCCGGATATGGCTTCGAAATGCCGTTGCGGCAGTTTTCCTGTCAGCTTGCGTCATTCGCCCACTATAGCCTGCCCTTTCGCTTTTTCGCGCGTACCGCCTGCTGAGACCGATCTCACATATCGCACACTGGACGGCTGCTACTCTGGCAAGGCCGGCCGCGATCCGTGCCGACCGGTCGTTCGCCGCCGTCAGGAGCCAGGTTCTTGAGAAAAAAATTTGGTTCACTGCTTTTCGCACTGCCGTTTTTCGGCGTTGGCGTGTGGGCGGCCTGGTCGATCGGCTCGAATGTCGTCGATGCCTGGCGGCTGCAGGATTGGACGCCGGTCGAAGCAACGCTGATTCGTGCCGGCTACGAAACGCACTCCGGTGACGATTCGAATACCTACAGGGCGTATGCGACCTACAGATACTTCTACGACGGTCGTCAGTACGAGAACGATCGCGTGGCTATTGCCGGCGGGTCCGACAATATCGGCGACTTTCAGCAGGACGCGGGGCGGCGCCTGCAGGTAGCCATGTCTCGTGGGGACAAAGTGACAGCCTACGTCAATCCGGAAAACCCTGCGGAAGCGCTGCTGGATCGCTCGATGCGCTGGGGTCTGCTCGGTTTCAAGTCGATTTTCATGTTCGTATTCGGCGGCATCGGGCTGGGCCTGCTCATATACCTGTTTCGCGCAGCCGAAGAAAAGGACGCGTCGGCTGAGACGTACAAGGACCGGCCGTGGCTGCTGAACGACGACTGGCAAAGCGAAATCCTGCGATCGAATTCGAAATCCACGATGGCATTCGCCTGGGGACTTGCGGCGCTGTGGAACCTGATTTCAGCGCCTCTGCCGTTTCTTATTCATTCCGAATTCTTCGAGAAAGGAAACAAAGTGGCGTTGATCGGATTGCTGTTTCCGATCGTCGGCCTGGGACTGTTGGTCTGGGCATTGCGCCAGACCCTCGAGTGGCGGCGCTTCGGCGCAGCGCCATTGACAATGGATCCGTTTCCCGGATCCATCGGCGGCCACGTCGGGGGCACGATCGACCTGAACCTGCCGTACTCGCAGGACATGAAGTTTGCGCTGACCTTAACCCACGTCCACAGCTACATATCCGGCAGCGGCAAGCACCGAAGCCGGCGCGAGAATGCAAAGTGGCAGGATGTCCTGGTCGCGCACTCTGCGCACGGCGGACGCGGCACGCGGCTGAGTTTCCGTTTCGATGTGCCGAGCGGGCTGACCGAATCGGACGCGATTCAAGGCAGCGATGATTACTACCTGTGGCGACTTAATCTTCAGGCCGATCTCCCTGGCGTCGACATCAATCGCGACTACGAGATTCCGGTTTACGCGACGGCCGCGCAGTCTGTTCACCTGGCCGAGTACTCGATGCAGCAGGCGCGCGCCGAGCAAACAAGACTCGACGAGGCCGCGATCCGGCAACTCGTGAACCTGACATTCGATCAGGGCGGTCGCCGACTTTACTATCCGATGGGCAGGTCCCTGATGGCAGGGCTTTCCGGTGTATTGTTCGGTGGCATATTCAGCGGGGCCGGCTGGTTCCTGGCGTTTTCTGCCGGGCACGGATTCATGGGCAGCGTTTTCGGCTTCGTCGGTTCGGTCATTCTGCTGTCCGGGCTTTACTTTACATTCAATTCGCTGGAAGTCCGCCAGTCGGGCGACCGTATCGAGTCGGTCCGTCGCCTTGTCGGCATTCCAGTGCGTCGGCGAAGCATGCGCCGCAGCGATTTCCGGAAATTTTTCAGGCGCGTTTCCATGCAGACGCAGTCCGGCGGCAAACATGTCTTGCACTATTCGATTGCCGCGGTCGATCGCAACGGGAACAGGATTCCGCTCGGCGATGGCTTCCGTGGAGAACGTCAGGTTGAAAACGCCTGCCGGATCATCGGCAGGGAATTCGGCCTGGTCGAGCAGGAAGCTGACGATTTGCCGGCACTCGATCCCGGCATCGATCCGCTGGGATCGGACTGAACGCACATCGGGTGCTAAGCGGTCTCGCCCGACACAAAGCGTCTTGCTTCCTCCAGGCTATCCCGGCTTGCCGCGTTGTGACCGGCGATTTCGAGAAGCAGCGAATAATAAAGCGTGGCAACTTCGTGCAACGTGGCACCTTGCGCCGCTCTTGCGGCGCCAAGCACCGCGTTGTAGCGATTCGGTGATGTATTGAGGACCCGCTGGTACTGGTCAAGCGCTTCACGACTACGTCCGGCCTCGAGCAACATATCGGCATAGAGCTCCCTGGCGGGCAGTATTTCCCCTGGCGTCACAGGATGCTTGTCGACCGCATCTTCGCGATCGGCGGCGGCTTGCGCCATTGCCAGCGCGGCTTCGGTATTGCCTTCGGCATAAGCGATCCAGGATGAAACAGCATCTTCCTGGACGAAGACCTCTTCGCGCCAGTACGCAAGCGTGTCCTTGCTCATCGCGGACTTCAGCCGGTGAATGATTTCGAGTTCGGTTCGCGCGCGTTCGAGATTTGCGCTCCTGGCTGCCCCAAGCGCACGTGCGAAATGATGCATCGAATTTGCCCAGGGGAACTGCTCCCACGGAAAGTCACCGGGTGACAGCTCGAGCTCGCTCGCTTCACGCCACTGACGACGCTCAAGTGCATAGCGGGCAGGCGATGCCGCGTAGGTATAGGCGACCTTGAAGTTGTCGACATTGGTCTTGCCGATTTGCCCGAGCGATGCCAGGAGTCTTGCGGCATCGTCATCGCGTGCGGTTTGCAGGTACGCGTACATCAGGTAGTCGATGCTGTGCAGTCCTTCGTCGTAATGGCCCGATAGCCCGGCACGGTGCGTGTACTCCGTCGCCGAAGCTGTCGAATCATGATTCGACGATATCGACTGATTCCAGAGACCGAGCCGAGTGAAGATATGCGAAGGCATGTGCTGCGCATGCGCTGAATCCGGTGCGGCATCGGCATAGATCATCGCCGCACCCAGCGCCAGGTGCGCAAGCCCCGGGTAATCGTAGCTGTGAATCGTGTAATGCAGAGCGCCAGGATGCCCTGGTTGTGTTTCACGCAGCCACGCAAGGATGCTGCCCGCCTTGTATTGCAGCGAGTAGCTCTTGTCGGCCGGGTCCGTGGAAGCCAGCGCCAGCAGCGACAGGGCGTAAAAGGCCACCGCGTCGGTATTGTCGAGATGCCGTTCGTACAACTGCTGCATCCGGGCCGTGTAGGCGGCGACTCTTTGCCTGTGATGCGACGGATTGGTATCGGAGAAAAATGCACGCAGCGCATGCACGTACAGCGCTTCCCGGTCACTGAGTAATGCCTCGTCGATCGGTGCGAGCAGCGCCGCACCCTCGCTGAGTTCTGCGGCGGATGGCGGGGCCCACAGTGGATGCCAGATGCTCATCGCGATGCCCCAGCGGGCCATGGCGCAGTCCGGATCCTGCTGAAGGATCTTGCGAAAGAGGCCCGTGGTTTCCGGGTATTCGAAGGAGTGCAGCAGCGTAACAGCGTGATCGAAATCGGCGCTCAGCTGCGCCTTGCACGACGGAGCAAAGGGTTCTTCGGTCGCGGTTGCGGCGACGGACAAGAGCAGCAGCGTGCATGACAGGAAGACTGGGGGTAGTCGGTACTTCATGGAGGCGACCTCTGGGACCGGGCGAGCGCTACCCTAGCAAGTCCGGTTGGAATCGTCACTATCCTCAACTTTTCCATGAATCTGCCGATAACCCGTTGCAGAGCTGCAATTCGGCAAGTGCCGAATTGCGGCGATTGACCGGCCAGGGAAGTCGACTATGCCGATATCACCGACGAATCCGGGTTTTGGTAATTTCGTATACGTCAAACCGGGCAAGACCGGCGCGGGCGTTACGGCCGTACCTGCAGCCGTGGAACCCGGCAATCGCCAGGACCTGCTGACGGCACGCGGCCAGTTGCTGAGGCTTTTCGTTGCGATACAGGCGGTCGCAGAGGCACTGAACGTGTCGACAAAGCTGCGCCTCGATCTTCCCGATGCGCAGTCCACGCAGGGCCTTGGCCTCGACCTGTCGAGCACGGCCGCTTTCCTGCAGTCGCTGGGCGAGATCAATGCCTCGCCGCATTCGTTCTCGCCGTTCGGCCCGAACTGGTCCGGCGCGTCGAGCGCGCTGCTGACCATCGGCGGCGAATACGATGGCAGTCACGGCTCCGGAAATCTATCCTTTCAGGTTGTTCGTCCCGGCACCCACGGTGCGGACAACCTGCGAATCCGTGTACGCGATCCATCGGGTTCGGTGATCTCCAATACCAATGTTCGTGCAAACGACGACCCGGACATGCAATACAGTCTGCAAAACGGTTTGTATTTCACACTTGGCACAGGCGGCCTGATCGACAACGACACATCCGCCATCCAGCTGTTTCAGAATGTCGGCAGCCAGTTCGATCCTGCACAGCCGCTGGGCGGTGTGCGCAACCAGAATCCCAACTTCCAGTATTACCCGGCGCCGGGTACCTTGCCCGCCATAGTCGACGGTTCGTTCACGATCAATGGCCAGAGCATTTCCGTCAGTGCGGCCGAATCGATGAATGCCGTTATCGCGCGGATCAACCAATCGGCGGCCGGCGTAACCGCAACGTACAATGCTGCAACCGAGCGTGTCGATTTGCTGCAGAACACTTTGGGTTCCGCGGCTTCGATCGTGTTGCAAAACGACAGCTCGAATTTTTTGCAGTCGGCGAAACTGGATACTGCGCCGCTGACGCCCGGTATCGACCCGGAATCGCAGCGAACGCTGTCGTCCGTTGCGGCATTTTCGACGGTGCAAAGCGGCAGCATCCTGATCAATGGAACCTCCATCGCAATCGATGCCAACAGTGACACCCTGGAATCCGTCATCGCGAAGATCAATGCATCGCCCGCCGTCGTGAATGCCGCGTTCGATACGCAGACGCAGCGCGTGCTGATCCAGGCGAACGACCCCAGCAGCATTCTCGAAATCGACAGCAACGGCACCGGACTTTTTGCAGCCCTGCAGATGCCGGAGGGGCGCGTCGATCCGGAGGCGGACGGGCGCGGCGTCTCGCGCCGGCGTTCCTACGACATCGCGGACGCCGTCGAGTCGATGATGGCCGAGATGAACGTGCTGTTTCGGGATTCCGCGTTCCAGAACGGGTCGACGTTCGCGAAATCGTTTCGCAGCCGGATCAACTCCGCAGTCAGTCAGTTGTTCGCCGCACGCAGCAACGGCAACTCGAACATCTTCGGCCTGTTGTTCGATCGTTCCGACAGTGCCATGAGCAACGGCCGCTTCGCCTCGCTCGAGCGCCGTGATTTCACCCATAGCCTGCAGCGTCGCGGCGAGGACGTGCGAATTCTGCTTGCGGGCGACGGCGATGACGCTGGAATCATCGGCAGGCTGGCCGCAGCTGCCGGCACCGCTATCCGGGATATCGACAATCAATTGGGACTGTCTGCGACATTGCTTGATACCTTCGCTTGACCGGGGGCCGGCGCGGCTGACTTGCAGCCTGCCTGTGCCTATACTGCTGACGACACATGCGCACGGTCGCCAGCACGCGGAATACAATGTCATCTCCCCACCCAGAACATCAAACTCTTCGCGATTTACTGAATCGCGGCTTCAACCTGCTTGAACGGGGCGACGTCCGCGGCGCGGCCGCCTGCTGTCAACAGGCCATCGCTATGAAACCGGATCTCGTGCCCGCGCATTTCCTCGTCGGACTGGTAGCGCTGGAAGCGCAGGATCGAAAGACCGCGTTCAGCGCTTTCGGCTCGGTAACGAAACTGGAGCCGGCGCACGCCGCGGCCTGGGCGCATCTTGCCAAGCTGTACATGGGCGAAGGGCAGGTCAACCTGGCCGACGCGGCGCTGCGCGAAGCCCGCAAAGTACGATCCGACGACCCGATGGTCAACGACCTGCTCGGCACTGTCGCATCACTGATGGGCGATTACGAAGAAGCTCGGGAGCTGTATCAGCGCGCCATAGATCGGTCGCCGAGCCATCCGCCATTCTTGCTGAATCTCGCCAATAACCTCGTCTATCACGGGCAGACCGGCGCTTCGAAGGCGCTGTTCGAGAAAATTATAGCGCTTCAGCCGGACAGCCCGCAGGCGCATTGGGCACTGGCCGGCGCTTCGAAGGCGACGGATGACGCGCACATCGAGCAGATGCAGGCGTTGTGCGGCGGCAAGGGCAGAAACCCGCGCGCACTGGCTTTTTACTACTACGCGATCGGTAAGGAATACGAGGACCTGGAGCAGTGGGATCCCGCGTTCGAGGCATTCAGCGAGGGCGCCCGGCAGCGGCGCATGACGGTCGACTACGATGAAAAGGCTGAAATCGAAATGTTCGATTGCCTGTCGCAGCAATTTACCGGGCAGTGGCTGGCTGACGGCTCGCCCGGCCACGAGAGCGGCAAACCGATTTTCGTGCTAGGGCAGCCGCGCAGCGGCACGACGCTCATTGAACGCATCATCAGCAGTCACTCGCAGGTACATTCCGCCGGTGAATTACAGCACTTCGGCCTTGCGATTCGTCGCCTGAGCAATTTCCAGGATCCGAAACGCTTTTCTGCCGGACTGATCAATGCGGCCATGGGCGTGGACTGCCGCAAGATCGCCGGCATGTACCTCGAGACGACACGCAAAATGCAGGGCGATGCGGCTCGCTTCATCGACAAGCTGCCGCAGAATTACCTGTTCCTGCCGTTGATCCTGAAAGCGCTGCCGCACGCGAAGATCGTGCACCTGGTCCGCGACCCACGCGATGCATCGTTCTCGAGTTTCAAACAACTGTTCGCCGATGCTTATCTGCATTCCTACGATCAACGCGAGATGGCGAGGCACCACGCCCGTTACTGGCACCTGATGCAGCTGTGGCGCGAGCGATTTCCGGGGCGGTTTTTCGACATGTCATATGAGGCGACCGTGCAGGATCTGGAATCGAATGCCCGCGCGCTGATCGAGTATCTTGAGCTCCCATGGGAAGACGCCTGTCTCAGTTTTCACGAGCAGAAAACCGCGGTCTCGACGGCCAGTGCAGTGCAGGTGCGCGAACCGGCGCACACCCGTTCGGTAGGACGCTGGCGGCGGTACGAATCCCAGCTTGCACCGATGCTCGGGGAGCTTCGTGCGGCCGGCGTCGAAATGGCCGATTGACAGCTCTGCAGGCCGGGACAACAATGTATACACGAAGTCCGCACATGAAAATCGCCGCATGGCAATGAACCATTCGGTGAATAATAATCAATTAAAACAAGGAGATACGACATGCGCTGCCCATCCAGCAGGAAACCCCGGGGGCACCGTTCGGACGCTGTTACGCCACCGCAAGTAGTCAGGCGCTCTGCGATCGCGAAAGCAGTTACAGCTGCAATCATGACCGGCGCCATTTCCGCCGGGCATGCGCAGACGATCGAGGAGATAACGGTAACGGCAACGCGGCGCAGCGAGTCCGTGCAGGATGTGCCGCTTGCGATCACCGCGCTGACCGGCGACTTCACCCGCGAAGTGAACCTCGATGACGTGAAAGATCTTGTGACCTTTACTCCCGGCGTCACCGGCAACAGCCAGGACAGTTTCATCGACGCGATCAGCGTGCGCGGCATTCGCACCCAGGACTTCGGCGTCGGCGGCGATCCGTCGGCCGCCTTTTTCAAGAACGAACTTTACGAGGGTCGAAACGGATCTGCGGTCACCAGCCTTTACGACGTCGATAGAGCAGAAATTTTGCGCGGTCCGCAAGGCTTCCTGTTCGGCCGCAACTCAATCGGCGGCGCTTTCAGCGTGCACACCAAGAAAGCGGATGTCGGCGGTGATCTCAGCGGCTACGTCGATCTCGATGTCGCCGAGCGAGGCCATGTCGTCGGCGAGGGCGCCGTTAACGTGCCGGTCAGCGACAGCTTCGCAATGCGTTTCGCCGGCTATGTCTCGCAGGAGGACGGCTTCGTACGCAATTTCTCGACCAATACCGACCTGATCGAGCACGAGAAAGCGGCTATTCGCTGGTCGACGCGCTACGAAAACGACAAGATGAGTCTTGACACCACGGTCGAATACGAAGACCGCAAGCAATCCGGTTCCGTATACCGGGCCATCGAGACCGGCGATATATGGGACTCGCTGGAAACCGCGCTCGGCCCGATCACGATTCGCGGCGGCGAGCGCGACACCGACAGCGATCAGTCCGGCGGCGACAACGACGACGCCAGCATTCTTACACTGGGCGTTCGCCTGGACTATGACTTCGATTTCGCGACGCTGACCTCACTGACCGGCTACAAGGATCACGACTACTACTACAACGAGGATTACGACGGCACGCCACTGTCCATCAATAACTACCGGCAGGACCAGACCGGGGATTACATACAGCAGGAGTTCCGCCTCGTATCGAACGATGACGGTCCCTTGTCGTGGTACGCCGGTGTCTCGTTTTACCAGGAAGAAATTGACGCGCGGTTCACCTTCATCGGGCAAGAGGATTATTTCTGCCAGTACTACGGGTACTACTATAACGGCCTGACCTTCACGGGCTGCGCCGACCTGTATGCGTATTACGGCTCGCCGTTTACGCCGAGTGCCGACGGCAACCTGACGGAAACAGGTCGCATCCAGGGCAAATACACGGGCTGGTCCGGCTACGTCGACGTGAACTACGCGCTGAACGATCGCTGGGATGTCGGTCTTGGTTTGCGTTACACCGACGACGAGAAGGACTTCGCGATCAATGTGCCTACGCCGAACAGCGATCTGGGTGCTTACTGGGCCTACACGTTTTCCACCGCAGGCGAAATTTCGGATACGCAAAGCTGGGACGATGTGCAGATGCGATTCATGCTGCGATTCCAGCCGACCGACACGGCACTCCTGTACGCGAGTTACACGGAGGGCTTCAAGTCGGGCGGCTTCGGCAGCTTCGCACTGGTCGATGCCAACGGAAACGGCATCGGTGGCGGCGTCACGGATGTGACCCAGGCAAGCGGAGCGCGACCCAATACCTTCAATCCGGAAGTCGCGGATTCCTACGAGATCGGTTACAAGGACACGCTGCTGGATGGCCGGATGATCTTCGGTCTTAATGCGTTCTACTACGATTACAAGGACCTGCAGGTCGTCGTGTTCGACGGCGGCGCGGCTTCGGTGCAGAACGTCGGCAAGGTCGAGAGCAAGGGCCTCGAAGGTTCGCTGACGACCGCGCTTGGCGAGCAGTTCGACCTGTTCCTTGCGCTGTCCTGGCTGGACAGTGAAGCGACGGAGTTGCAAAGCATTTGCGGTCTCCCAAACCCGAATGGCTGCGAAGGCTCGTCGCTGTTCTGGGCGCCGGAGTTTTCCGGTGCCGCCGTGTTGAACGGCTACTTCGACGTCGGCCAGGGCGAAATAAAAGCAAGCCTCGACGTCACCTGGGAGTCGGAGCGCGGCGGCGGCTGGGAAGGGCTGCAATCGACGATGATCCCGTCCTACACGGAGATGAGTTTCCGTGTCGATTACAAGTCTCCCGCAAACTGGGGTATCGGTGCCTACGTCGAGAACCTCAACGACGAGTTCACCTACGACGGCCTGAACAACAACGGCGGCATTGTGCCGTCGCACTTCTTCGGCCATCGCCGTCCGAGGACGGCAGGCATGCGCTTCACCTACGAGTGGGAGTAAGCAAAAAAGGGGCCGGATACATTTTTCCGCAAAAAGCGCAAAAAGGGGCCGGATACATTTTTGCCGCAAGAAGCCAGGTACGTGTTCCCTGGAAAATGTATCCGGCCCCATTTTGCGGCCCCTTTTTTCCATGAGAAAGTGGCTCGGCCGGCTCGGCCCCGGCATGATGCTGGCCGCCGTTGCCATCGGCGTTTCGCACCTGGTGCAATCGACCCGGGCCGGCGCGGATTACGGCCTGAGCTTCGCCTGGCTCATCGCGCTGATCGTCGTACTGAAGTACCCGGCGTTCCGTTTCGCGGCGGACTACGCGACCGCGACCGGCGAGAGCCTGGTGAACGGCTACGCGCGGCACAGCCGGCTCGCGCTGGCCTGGCTGGCCGTTGCTTTCTTCGTCGACATGTTCATCGCCTCGGCCGCGGTATCGCTGGTCACTGCCGGGTTGTTCATCAGCATTTTCGATCTGCCGTTTTCGGGACCGCAGGTCGCGGTCGCGCTGACCGTGCTGTCGGCCGCGCTGCTGCTAAACGGCCAGTACCAGAAAGCGGAGCGCATCGTGCGCGTGCTGGTCGTGCTGTTTTCCATTTTATCCGTGCTTGCCATGCTGCTCGCCTTGCCGCTGCTCGGCAGCGACGGCCGCGACCTGTTTGCCGAGGTCACGCCAGACCGGGCCACGGCGGTGTTCGTCATTGCGGTTGCCGGCTGGATGCCGATGCCGATGACCGGCGCAATCTTCCAGTCGATGTGGATCTGCGAAAGGCGCCGTGCAAACCCAGCGGAGTTCGGCAGAAAGCAGGCGCTGCTCGATCTCGACGTAGGCTACGGCCTGGCGCTGGTGCTGGCACTTTGTTTCGTGGTACTGGGAACGGCGGTGCTGTTCCAGACCGATCGCGTGGTGCCGCAAAATGCCGGTGCTTTCGCGACAGAGCTATTGTCAATTTTCACGTCCGTCATCGGCAACTGGTCGTATCCGGTAATTGCAACGGCAGCCATCGCTGTGATGTGGTCGACCTTGCTGGCGTTGCTGGATGCGCTGCCGCGGGTCAGCGATCAGCTGGTCGGCGTGTTTACGTCACGCGAGCCGGATGCGCCGTCACGGTACACGCTTTTTCTGGCTGCGCAGGTCATTGGCGTGAGCGTATTGCTGCTGTTTTTGATGCGCGGATTCACGGCTTACATAGATTTCGCGACCAGTGCGGCGTTCATAGCCGCACCGGCACTGGCTTACTACAACTACCGCACGATGCTCGCCGAAAATGTCGCCGCCGAGTACCGTCCCGGCCGGGCGCTGGTGATCTGGAACTGGATCAGCATCGTGGCACTGGCCATATTCGCACTCGGCTTCCTTGCTTTGCGCATCATCTGAAATCAGGGTCGAACCGGCTTTTTATCTAGAAAAGAAACACAGCGCCAAGAATCACGATCAGCACGAACAGGCCGATCGACGCCTTCGAGGAAATGCGGCGCAGCGTCGCATCCTTGTCGATAAATCCATGTTTCAGGCCGGCCGCGATGTGCAGCAGCGCAATCGCCATCAACACTTTGGCCAGCGTCTCGTGAATTTCTTCGATGGGCTCCGCCAGTTCCTGGTTGGCGGACATCAGGTCCGGGACGGCGAACAGGTTGAACCACTCAATGCGTACGGCTTCCGCCGATGAGTAGAGCCAGCCCGTAATGGGCAACAGGAAAATCAATGCGTACAGGCTCCAGTGGGCAACCTGCGACGCGATCTGTTGCCAGCCGGGCATCGGCAGCAGCTTTGGCGGCGGGCGATAAAAACGCCAGCCGAGGCGCAGGATTGCCAGAGCGAATATCGTCAGGCCGACCGAACGGTGGTTGGCCAGCAGCAGCAGTTCCTGTGCTTCGCTGCCGCTTTCCTCCGCCAGTTTCGCCAGGACGAACTGCAGGACGATCAACCCGGCGACCGCCCAGTGCAGGGCCTTCGCCACGCCGTCATAGTTGTCCGCGCCAATCGTTCCCTGCTGATTCATGTTCATCGCTCCGCCTTTCCTGCGAATCATCGCCCCCGGGCATTGCACGCCGGAATACGTGTTTGTACGGGTTTCGCTCGCTCCCTACCCAGCAAACGAATCAGCCTCGCGAGAAGTGATCCTCCAGCACCTGCGCGACGCAACTGGTCAGCCGCTTGCCGGTTTCGATATGCAGGAACTCGTTCGGCCCGTGCGCGTTGGAGTTCGGGCCGAGCAGGCCGGTCACGAGAAATTGCGCTTTCGGAAATTTTTCGCCCAGCATACCCATGAACGGAATCGTGCCGCCGGTTCCCATGTACATCGAAGGCTTGCCGAAAAATGTATCGGATGCTTTTTTCATCGAATCGACCAGCCAGTCGGCGATCTCCGGCGCGTTCCAGCCGCCCATCGCGGAATCGACGTCGAAACTCACTTTGGCCAGAGGCGGTTTGTCGGCCTCCAGCGCTTTCTTGACCGCTGCCGCGGCGGCTTTCGGGTCGCAGGTCGGCGGCAGTCGAAAGGACATCTTCAATGTCGTGTACGGCAGTGCGACGTTGCCGGCATTGACCAGGGCCGGCAGGCCGTCGGCGCCTGTGACGCTCAGCGTCGGCCGCCAGGTATTGTTCAGCAACAACTCGAGCGGCGACTCCGCCGGTGCCGGATCCTTGACCGCCCATGGAAACTTCTTATGTACCGAGTCCTTGAGCACCTCGGCCGCTTTCACCGCCTGTTGCTGGCGCTGTGCAGGAATGTCGACGTACAAGGCATCGGGCAACAGTTTTCCGGTCGATTCGTTTTCGATGCGGCTGAGCAATTTGCGTAACAGCCGGAAGCTGGACGGGACGATGCCGCTGGCGGCACCGGAGTGCACGCCTTCGGTAAGGACTTCGACTTTCAGTTTGCCCGTGAGGTTGCCGCGCAGCGAGGTCGTGCACCAGAACTGATCGTAGTTGCCGCATTCCGCATCGAGGCAGACGACGAGGCTTGGCGAGCCAATGCGGTCCTTGAGCTTGTCGATGTAAAACGGCAAATCGAAACTGCCGCTTTCCTCGCAGCCTTCGATCAATACGACACAGTGTGCATGCGGGATGCCCTGTTCCTGCAACGCGCGTATCGCCGTCAGCGAGCCGAACGTGGCGTAGCCATCGTCCGCGCCGCCTCGTCCGTACAATCTTCCGTTCTTGATGACCGGCTTCCACGGATCGAGGTCGTCCGCCCAGCCGCTGAATTCCGGCTGCTTGTCGTAGTGCCCGTACAGCAGCACGACGTCTTCGGGATCGGCACCGGCGGATCCCGGTATATCGATCAGCAAAACGGGCGTACGGTTCTTGATGCGTACGATTTCGATCTGCATGCCTTTGACCGGCTGCTTGCGGCACCAGGCCTCGAGCATTGCGACTGCGCGCTCCATGTGGCCGTGTTTTTCCCAGTCCGGATCGAAGATCGGCGACTTGTTCGGAATCTTGATGTATTCGCTGAGTGTCGGAATGATCGATTCATCCCACAGCTTGTTGACAAATGCGGCTGTCTTTTTCGTATCCATTTTTCTCGCCCGAACTAAAGTCTTATTGAGTGAATTGGCTGGCCTGAAAGAGTGAAGCATCCGGCCACAGAAGGCAATGCTGGAGTCTGCTCCATACGCCCGGTAATCTTTAAAGGCAGCGATCGAGAGGAATGGACTTGTTTACTGCATACATTCAAAAACCGTGGCGCATGCACACACAGGCTCTGATCGCCGGCCTGCTGGGCACATTCGCTTGCACTGCGGAGACGCCGCCTGAAGTGTCCGACCGCGCGGATACGCTTTTCGATGCCTGTGTCGCCGAGCGGGATCGTCAGATACACGAACAGGTGTTTGCTACGGTCGACAATCCCGACGTGCAGCGCGAACTCCTCATCACGAAAAAAGAACAGGCGATCCGTGAGTGCCGCGAGCGATTTCCCGAACCGTAACAACCCATGAGGTCGCCTGGAAAAAGGTGCCGGGAAAAAGGTGCCGGGTCTATTTTTTGGAAAATAAACCCGGCACCTTTTTCCCGGCACCTTTTTTCCTGTAGGAGCCTGCATTGCAGGCGACCGGGTTCTAGTAGCGCAGCTTAGGTCCCATCGTCGGGTGGCGGCCGGCGCGGGTGATGTCGAGCAGGCCCCACAGTGGCCAGATGATATCGAGATGTCGCGGATGACCACCGGGCAACGGTGTCCACAGGGTTTCGGAAGCCCAGAAATGCCGGATCTCGTCGCCGTCGCGCTCGAATACGTTCATCAGCGGGACGAGCGATTCCGTGGACTCCTCCGGCTGTGACAGGTAGTCGCGCGTGTAGTCGTTTTCCTCGGATGACAACAAGCGCAGGTCGCGCCAGCCGCGCTCAACGGCGATGGCATGCAACTGCTTCGGGCTGGCTTTGCCAACGACCACCAATTCAACCTGCTGGCGAACGTGGCGACTGCTGACATTCAACCCGTCGATCAACGAGGTGCAGGAGGGGCAGGGATTCTTCCAGTCGGGGCCGTACATGTAGCTGTAGACAATGAGGTGATCCTTGTCGCCGAACAGTTCGGAAAGCAGCATCGTCGTCGTGCTGCCGTCGATGTAATCGATCTCCTCGAACTCGTAGTCGTCTATCAGGTCCCCGCCGGGCGGCAGCTTGCGACGCGCCTCGGCCACTTCCTCGATCTTGTCCCGCAGTTCCTGTTCCTTGGCGAGCAGATCGTTTCGCGCTTTGCGATACTGCGCCGACTCGCCGGGAAACCGATTGTCATGAGTCTGTGTTTTCGCGCCTGCCATCGCGTAACGCTCCTCTCAAAATCAATTACGGAATGTAGTCGTAACTGGCCTGCAGCCCAAGGGGCAAGCCAACCGCCCAATACAATAAAAGGAAAACGGTCCATACAACAAGGAATGTCACCGAGTAGGGCAGCATCATGGCTGTCAACGTGCCGATTCCGGTGCTCTTGACGTAGCGCTGGCAGAATACGACGACCAGCGGGAAGTACGGCATCAGCGGCGTAATGATGTTGGTGCTCGAATCACCCACGCGGTAAGCCGCCTGCGCCAGGTCCGGTGATATGCCCAGCTGCATCAGCATGGGCACGAATATCGGTGCAAGCAAAGCCCACTTGGCCGAGGCCGAACCCACGAACAGGTTGATGAAACCGGTCAGGAGCACGATGCCGGTGATGGTGATTGCGCCAGGCATTGCCATGGCCTTGAGCGCGGCGGCCCCCTCCAGCGCCAGCAACACGCCAAGGTTCGATTGACCGAACGCATAGATGAACTGTGCGATAAAAAACATGATGACCAGGTAATAGCCCATGCTCGTCATCGCTTTCGTCATGCCGGCGATAACGTCCCTGGAACTGCGCACGGTGCCCGCCGATATTCCGTACACGACGCCCGGCAACAGGAACAGCAGGAAAATGAGCGGCACGATGGATTTCATCAGCGGTGCCGCGCCGGCCGTCAGGGTGCCGTCCGGTGCGCGCCACGCCGAACCGCCGGAAAGCGAAGTCAGTACCAGCAACAAAATGCCGAGCAGCATCGCGATAAGTGACACACGCAGGCCTTTTCGCTCGTTCGCCGCCAGTGGTTCCATGGTTGGCAGGTCGTGCAGGTCCCCGTCGAGCTTGGTGGCCTGCAATCGCGGTTCGACGACCTTGTCGGTCAGGTACCAGCCAAGCCCGACGATCAGAAGCGATGATGCCGTCGTAAAGAAATAGTTGTTCAAGGGATTGAGCGTGACGGAGGGATCCAGGATCTGCGCGCCCGCCTGCGATATGCCCTGCAACATGGGATCCAGCGAGGAAGGTACGAAGTTTGCCGAGAATCCACCGGACACACCGGCAAACGCGGCGGCAATACCGGCCAGCGGGTGTCGCCCGGCCGCATAGAAAATGACGCCACCGAGCGGAATGACCAGCACATAACCGGCGTCAACGGCGGTATGGCTGACGATGCCCACCAGGATGACCATCGGCGTCAGCATCCAGCGCGCCGTTACGGCCATCATCGCGCGCAGCCCGGCATTGATGAAGCCGGTGTGCTCGGCAACGCCGATACCCAGCATTGCAACCAGCACGACCCCAACAGGATGAAAATGCGTGAAGTTGGTCACCATCACGGTAAGGAAGCCGGTAAAGGACTGGCCGGACAGCTGGTTGACGACCATCAGCGGCTGGCCGTTGCGCGGGTCGGTGAGACCGAAATCTATGCCTGACAAAGCCCAGGACAGGAACCAGACAATGAACAGCAGCGCGATAAACAGAACGGCCGGATCGGGCAGGCGGTTACCCACCCGCTCGACCGCCGCCAGGGCGTTCTGGATTCGGCTGACTTTCACCTTGGGGGTCTCGGACTCGGCCATTTGCTGGCTCCTTATTCTTATGTTCGGCTCAGTCTACTCAATCGATGGCGCTTCGTCTCGCCCGATCGGCCCGTATTTCCCGCCCGGACAGGCCGCGTCCGCGGCGGTTTCAGAAGAACTTTAATAGTGCGCCTGCATCTCGTAGAGTCTGCGCAGGCAAAGGCTTCAATGCTTGGGGGAGTGATGAAACGGCAGATTACGCGGCGCGATTTCCTGAACGGTACGCAGGTGGCTATCGGCGCCTCGCTGATCTCGCCCTGGGCCGAGGTCTTCGGTGCGGCCGCGCCGGACTTCACGCTGCCGGGTGCTTATTACCCGCCCGCCAGGACCGGCTTGCGTGGCAGCCACGATGGCGCATGGGAAACGATGCATGCCCTGGTCAGTGGCAAATGCTGGCCGCGCGCGGAGCCGGACGAAAATTACGACCTCGTCGTCGTCGGCGGCGGCATCA
>Ga0224510_10001294_pt1 | contig 16799 bp, 10 predicted proteins | sample SF_May12_sed_USG_FD_170161 | JGI IMG/M metagenome (GOLD analysis project Ga0224510, IMG submission 170161) | Sediment microbial communities from San Francisco Bay, California, United States - SF_May12_sed_USGS_4_1 | ecosystem: Environmental > Aquatic > Marine > Sediment | place: USA: California... | reverse complement strand
GCGTCTGCCGTTGCTGCAGCAACCGCCGCGATGGGCGGCCTCAACCTCGCCGTGAGTTGCGCGGGCGTCGGCTGGCCAAAGCGCATGGTCGGCAAGGAAGGCACGATGCCCGGCGATTTCTTTCGCAAGGTCATCGAGATCAACCTGGTCGGCACGCTGCTGCTCTGCAAGGAAGCGGCGGCGGCCATGCAGCGGAACGCGCCGAACGCCGAAGGCGAGCGCGGTGCCCTCGTGATGACGGCGTCCGTCGCCGCATTCGACGGACAGATCGGGCAGGTGGCTTACGCGGCGTCGAAGGGCGGCGTGGTCGGCATGACGCTGCCGATGGCGCGCGAACTCGCGTCCTCCGGCATTCGGGTCGTCACGATCGCACCGGGGCTCTTCATGACGCCGATGCTGGCAGCCTTGCCGCAGGAAGCGCGTGATTCCCTCGGCCTGCAGGTGCCGTTTCCGCCGCGGCTCGGCCGGCCGGCGGAATACGCGCAACTCGTGCGCCAGATTGTCGAAAACCCGATGCTGAACGGCGAGACGATCCGGCTCGACGGCGCGATTCGAATGGCGCCGCGCTGAGCGGCGATAGTGTAGAACGACCCCTGCGTGGCCGTCAGCAAGAAGTCAGACGGCCGCAGTCTCCCGCACCGTCTCGACTGACTTCCGATCCGTTCGGAAGGACGCCGTAAACCCATCCATGGGGGCTCCGGGCTCGGCGTCCATGCCTCGCACGGCCTTCCGAACGGATCGGAAGTCAGCCGTGCCGGTGCCGCAGGTTGCGGCTGTCGCATCACACAGTCACCGCACCACTTGTGCCGTCCGTCGCGGCACGCCGTGGCGCGCGCGACTCACATCGACGTGTAGTTCGGACCGCCGCCGCCTTCCGGCGTCACCCAGTGGATGTTCTGCTGCGGGTCCTTGATGTCGCACGTCTTGCAGTGCACGCAGTTCTGCGCGTTGATCTGCAGCCGCTGGCCACCCCCCTCCGCCGGCACGAACTCGTACACACCCGCCGGGCAATAGCGGCTTTCGGGCCCGTCATAGCGCGCGAGATTGACCGCGACCGGGACCGACGGATCGCGCAGACGCAGGTGCACGGGCTGGTCCTCCTCGTGCGCCGTTCCTGACAGGAACACCGACGAGAGGCGGTCGAACGTCAGCTTGCCGTCGGGCTTCGGGTATTCGATGCGCGGCATTTCTGCCGCCGGCCGCAGGCATTCGTGGTCGGCCTTGCCATGACGCAGCGTCCAGCCGACGAGCGCGCCGAGGCCGAGGTCGTTGAGCCACATGTGAAAGCCGCCGTGCACGGTACCCGGCCACAGGCCCCACTTCAGAGCCGGCTTCACGTTGCGCACCTTGTGCAGGTCGCGATACGCCCACGAGTTGCGGAACGCTTCCGGGTACGCCGTGAGTTCATCGTTGGCGCGGCCCGCTGCGACTGCCGCGAAAGCCGCCTCGGCTGCGAGCATTCCAGTCTTCATCGCGTTGTGCGAACCCTTGATGCGCGGCAGGTTCACGAAACCGGCCGTGCAGCCGATCAGCGCTCCGCCCGGGAACGTGAGCTTCGGGATCGACTGCAGGCCGCCTTCGTTGATGGCGCGCGCACCGTAGGCCAGGCGCTTGCCGCCCTCGAAATAGCCGCGGATCGCCGGGTGGGTCTTGAACCGCTGCATCTCTTCGAACGGTGCGAGGTGCGGGTTCGCGTAATTCAAGTGCGTAACGAAGCCGACCGAGATCAGGCCGTCGCCAAAGTGATAGAGGAACGAGCCGCCGCCCGCGTCGTTCGGCAGCGGCCAACCCTGGCTGTGCACGACGAGTCCGGGCTGGTGTTTCTCCGGCGGCACCTGCCAGAGTTCCTTGACGCCGATGCCGTAGACCTGCGGATCGACGCCGTCACGCAGGTTGAACTTCGACATCAGCTGCTGCGAAAGCGAGCCGCGGCAGCCTTCGGCGAACAGCGTGTACTTCGCGTGGAGCTCCATGCCCTGCGCATACGAGTCCTTCTGCTCGCCGTTCCTGCCGATGCCCATGTCGCCGGTCGCAACGCCCTTCACCGAGCCGTCGTCATGGAACAGCACCTCGGCCGCCGCGAACCCGGGGAACACCTCGACGCCGAGCTCTTCGGCGCGCTGCCCGAGCCAGCGGCAGACGTTGCCGAGGCTAGCGATGTAGGCGCCGTGGTTGTCCATCAGCGGGGGCAGCAGCCAGTTTGGAATGCGCCGCGCCTTGTCCCTGGTCAGGATCAGGAAGCGATCCTCCTGCACGGGCGTCGCGAGCGGGGCACCCCGTTCCTTCCAGTCTGGAAACAGTTCCGAGAGCGCGATCGGATCGATGACCGCACCCGAGAGGATGTGCGCACCGACCTCGGAACCCTTCTCGAGCACGCAGACGCTGAGTTCGCTGCCGGCCGCGGCTGCCTGCTGCTTCAGCCGGATTGCCGCGGCCAGACCCGCAGGCCCGGCCCCGACGACGACCACGTCGAACTCCATCGCTTCGCGCTGCATGAACCGTGCCCTCGTGCCGCCGGCGGCGGCCTGTGGTGGAAACCCGAATTGTACATCGTGAGTCTGCTCGGGATAGTGCGGCGCAATACTCCTGTGTCGAGCGCGCACTGCGCAGCTGGAGGTCGACTTGAGCCCGCTCGGAATCACGGTCCTGCTGCTCGCCGCATTCGCCGCATTCGCCTGGCTCAGCATGCGCAAGCTCGCCATCGTCGCGGCCCTGCAGCCGGAGGTGCGCTGGGACCACCCCTGGGCTCGAATGCGCACCGTCCTGTCGAACGGCCTGTTCCAGCAACGGATGATCCGCCGGGAATGGAAGCCGGGCGTGATGCACACGGTCATCTTCCTCGGGTTCGTCTCGCTGCTGGTGCGCAAGCTCCAGCTGGTCGTGATCGGCTTCGACGCGGAGTTCGCGCTCATCGGGCCGCTGGGCGATGCCTTCACGTTGTGGAAGGACCTGGTCGAAGTCGGCGTGCTGCTCGCCGTCGGCTACGCCTTCTATCGCCGCCTGCTGCTGAAACCCGCGCGTCTCGAGCCCAACCGCGAAGGCCTGCTGGTGCTTGGGCTGATCACGATCATCATGATCACGGACTTCGCGTTCGACGCCTTCCGTTTCGCGCAACTGTCCGACTCGGTACCAGCCATTGCCCACGAGCGCGTCCATGCGCCAATAGGCAGCTGGCTCGCCTCGCTGGTCGCGGACTGGACGCCGGCCGTGCTCGCAACCGCTGCGGCAATCGCGTACTGGGCGCAGATGATCACGGTTTGCGCGTTCCTCGTGCTGCTGCCGCTCGGCGAGCACTTCCACATCGTGACGGCGCTGCCCACGCTCTTCTTCCGCCGCGGCAAACCGGCCAATGCGGTCCCGACGGTCGACCTGAGTCCGCTCCTGGACGACTCCTCCGATGCGAGCGAACTGAAAGTCGGCGCGCGCAGCGCGGCCGACCTGGCCTGGAAAGACGCGCTCGACGCGTTCACGTGTACCGAGTGCGGTCGCTGCAAGGACGCCTGCCCGGCGTTCCTGACCGGCAAGCCGCTCTCGATGAAGGGCGTGAACGACAGCCTGAAGCATCACCTGCTGGCGCAACGCGCAGCCATCCTCGCCGGTGGCGCAGCGCAGGCGAACCTGCCGGCCCTGGTGGGCGACGTCATCGGCGAAGACACGCTCTGGGCGTGCACCACCTGCGGGTACTGCGAAGCCGCGTGCCCCATCGAGCTCGAGCTGCTGCCGAAGTTCTACAAGCTGCGCCAGCACCGCGTGATGATGGACGGCGAGTTTCCCGCCGAGCTCAAGAACGTGTTCGACGCTTACGAAGTGCAGTCGAACCCCTGGGGACTGCCGGCGGACACGCGCGGCGACTGGGCCAGGGGCCTCGGCGTGCCGCTGATCCGCAGCGCCGCAGACATGGCCGGGGTCGAGTGGCTGTATTACGTCGGGTCCGCGGAATCGTTCGACCAGAACGGCCAGAAGATCGCACGCGCGTTCGTCGAGATCCTGCGCGAGGCCGGCCTCAGCTTCGGCATTCTCGGAGCGGAAGAGCCCACGACCGGCGAGTGCGTACGGCGCGCCGGCAACGAGATGCTGTTCCAGCAGCTCGCGACGACGCTCGTCGAGTCCTTCAACGGGCTGGGCGTCAAGCGGATCGTGACCTGCGATCCGCACGCATTCAATTCGCTGCGCAACGAATACCCGGCGTTCGGCGGCCACTGGGAAGTGGTGCACCACACGCAGCTGATCGACCGGCTGCTGGTCGAAAAGCGCATCGAGGTCCGGCCGACGCACGAGCGGGTGCTGCTGCACGACCCCTGCTACCTCGGCCGCCACAACGGCGAATTCGAGGCACCACGCGCGGTGCTCGGACGCGTCGCCAGGGGCGCCCTGCTCGAATTCCCCCTGCACCGCGAAAAATCGATGTGCTGCGGCGCCGGCGGCGCGCGCATGTGGATGGAAGAGCACATCGGCACGCGCATCAACGTGACGCGCATCGAGCAGGGCCTGCCGCAGCGCCCGGACGTGATTGCGACCGCATGCCCTTACTGCTCCCTCATGCTAGGCGACGGCCTGAAGACCAAGAACCTGAACGAGACGATCCGGACGCGCGACGTCGCGGAACTCGTTGCTTCCGCCATGGTGCGCAATCGCGCCAGCGGCTAGCATTCGGGGTATGAACGACGAGACGCCCCACTGGATTCCGTCCGCCCAACGCGTCGCCGCCGCGCAGCTGACGAAGTTCCACGCGCTCGTCCGTGACCGTGGCGCGCCCGGCGGCGATTACTCCGCGCTGTGGCAATGGTCGGTCGACGAGCCGGCCGCCTTCTGGAATGCAGTGTTCGACTTCACCGGCGTGATCGCCGAGCGCGATCCCGGACCGGTGCTGCGTAATGGTGACCGCATGCCCGGCGCCGCCTGGTTCACGGGCACCCGGCTGAACTTTGCCGAGAACCTGCTGCGCGGCGCGGGCGACGGTCCGGCAATCATCGCGCGCGATGAACGTGGCCGACGCCGGGAAGTCTCGTGGGATGAATTGCGAGCCGACGTCGCACGAATAGCCGATGGACTGCGGGCAGCGGGCGTCGGCGCCGGAGATCGAGTCGCGGGCTTCATGCCGAACCTGCCCGAAGCGCTCGTCGCGATGCTGGCGACGACGAGCCTTGGCGCAACGTGGTCGTCATGTTCCCCCGACTTCGGCATTCGCGGTGTCGTCGATCGCTTCGGACAGATCGCGCCGAAAGTGCTGTTCACGGCGGATGGCTACTACTACGGCGGCAAGACGCTCGATTCGATCGAGCGCATCGCGGGCATCCTCGCCAGCCTGCCGTCGGTCACGTGCGTGGTCGTGGTGTCGAATCTGAGTCCACGACCCGACCTCGGGCGGTTACCGGCGGCACGTCACTACGCGGAGTTCGGCCGGGCGGACGCGACGCTGCGCTTCGAGCGCATGCCCTTCGATCACCCGCTGTACATCCTGTACTCGTCGGGCACCACCGGTGTGCCCAAGTGCATCGTGCACGGCGCCGGCGGAACGCTGCTGCAGCACCTCAAGGAACACCAGCTGCACTGCGACCTGCACCCGGGCGACCGGCTGTTCTTCTTCACCACCTGCGGCTGGATGATGTGGAACTGGCTCGCGAGCGCGCTGGCATCGCAGGCCACGGTCGTGCTGTTCGACGGCTCGCCGTTCCATCCGGACGAAGGCGTGCTGTGGCGGCTGGCGAGCGAGGAGCGTGTCGCCCTGTTCGGCACGAGCCCGAAGTATCTCGCGGCGCTGCAGAAGAGCGGCTATCGACCCACCGACCAGGTCGATCTCGCGCCGCTCCGCACCATGCTGTCGACAGGCTCGCCGCTGGCGCACGAGCAGTTCGACTTCGTAAAGAACGCGATCGGCGGTGACATCCAGCTTGCGTCGATCTCGGGTGGCACCGACATCGTGTCGTGTTTCGCGCTCGGCAATCCCACGCTGCCCGTCTATCGCGGCGAACTGCAATGCCGGGGGCTCGGGATGCGCGTCGAAGTGTTCGACGACGACGGCCATCCGCTGCAGGGCCGGCAGGGCGAGCTCGTCTGCACCGCGCCCTTCCCTTCCATGCCGGTCGGTTTCTGGAACGATCCCGACGGCAGCCGCTACCACGCGGCCTATTTCGAGCGCTTTCCGAACGTCTGGTGCCACGGCGATTTCGCGGTGCTCACTGTCCGCGGCGGACTCGTGATCCTGGGACGTTCCGACGCCGTCCTGAACCCCGGCGGGGTCCGCATCGGCACCGCCGAGATCTATCGGCAGGTCGAGAAGCTGGACGAGATTCTCGAGAGCATCGCGATCGGCCAGGAGTGGGACAACGATGTGCGCGTCGTGCTGTTCGTGCGCCTGCGCGGCGGCGGCAAGCTCGACGCGGCACTCGAACAGCGGATCCGCGACGTGATCCGGAACAACACTACGCCGCGGCACGTGCCGGCCAGGATCGTCGCGGTCGGCGACATCCCGCGCACGATCAGCGGCAAGATCGTCGAACTGGCCGTACGTGAGGTCGTGCACGGCCGCCCGGTCAGGAACACCGATGCACTGGCGAACCCGGCAGCCCTCGAAGAATTCCGTGACCGCCCGGAATTGCGCAGTTGAAGCGCCACCCGTGACCCGCCGGGCCGATCTGCGCAGGGAATACGAGGCTGCCCTGGTTCGCCACGGGTACCGTCCGGACGCCTCGCAACTGCATGCGGTCGACCGCCTGTCGGACCTGGCTGCCCGCCTGCGCGGCGCGGAGGACCGCTCGCATGCGGGTTTCCTGGGCCGCTGGTTCGACCCGCTGCGCCGTCGGGGCAACCGCGAGGCCGGCAAGCGGGGCATTTACCTCTGGGGCGGCGTCGGTCGCGGCAAGACCTTCCTGATGGACCTCTTCCATGCGCACGCCGGCGTGCCGGCGCGGCGCGAGCACTTTCACCGCCTGATGAAGGAAGTGCACGCGCGTCTCGCCGGACTGCGCGACCTGCCCGATCCGCTGGAGCACGTTGCGGCTGACATCGCACGCGACACCCGCGTGCTGTGCCTGGACGAGCTGTTCGTGAGCGACATCGCCGACGCCATGCTGCTGGGCGGGCTGTTCGCGGGACTGTTCGCGCGCGGCGTCACGCTGGTCTTCACGTCGAATCTGCCGCCGTCGCAGCTTTACCGCGAGGGACTGCAGCGCCAGCGCTTCCTGCCGGCCATCGCCGCCATCGAACGCCATTGCGAAGTCATCAACGTCGACGGCGGCGAGGACTACCGCCTGCGCCTGCTCGAAAAGGCACCGCTGTACCTCGATGCGCGCCTGCCGGACACGCAACGGCAGCTCGAGACGCGCTTTGCCGAACTTTGCGGCGACGACGCCCGCACGTCGGGACAGCTGGCCATCGAGGGCCGCGACATCCCGCTCGTCGCGCGGTCGGACGAGGTTGCGTGGTTCGACTTCGACGCCATCTGCGATGGACCACGTTCGCAGGCCGATTACGTCGAAATAGCGCGCGACTTCCACACCGTGCTGGTCAACGGTGTGCCGCAGATGGACCAGACCCTGGACAACCCGGCCCGGCGGTTCATTGCGCTGGTCGACGAGTTCTACGACCGCGGCGTGAAGCTGGTCGTGGCCGCGCACGCTCCCATCGACGACCTCTATGTCGGCGACCGTCTGCGTTTCGAGTTCGACCGGACGCGCAGCCGGCTCGCGGAAATGCAGACGCGCGAGTACCTGGCGCGGCCGCACCGCCCCTGAACTGGCACGGCCGGTGTCCAATTCGTTACAATCGAAAACTTCTGCCGCGGACGGTCCCGTCGCCTTGACCTCGCCGTTGATCAAACTCGAGACGTTCCTGCCCTACCGGCTGTCGGTGCTCGCCAACGTGACGAGCAACGCCATCGCCGCGGCCTACGAAGAACGCTTCGGACTGACGATCCCCGAATGGCGGGTAATCGCCGTGCTCATGCGGCACCCTGGACTCTCGGCCCGCGAAGTCGCGGAAAAGAGCCGCATGGATGCCGTCGCCGTGAGCCGCGCCGTCAATCGGCTGCTGCGCGCCGGCCGCCTGCGCCGAGCCGTCGCCACCGATGACCGGCGCCGCTCCATCCTGCAGGTCTCGGCGGCCGGGGCCGTCGTCTACCGCGGCGTCGCTCCCCTCGCCCTCGCATTCGAGCGCTCGCTGCTGGATACGCTGACGAACGACGAACGCGCAGCGCTCGACCGCCTGCTCGAGGTGCTCACGCAGCGTGCTGAAACACTCTCCGTCGACCTGCACGCGCCGAAGAAAGCGGCACGCGGTCCCAGGGCGCGACGCCTGCCGGCACGTGGCGACCCGGCCCGATGATCACAGAAGAACGACTCACCAAGGACGCCCCGCCATGCCAGGAACGATCCCCGCTGCCCGACAGCACCTGATCGACGACATCGCCAAGTTCGCGCGCAAGGCCCGCGGGGTTCCGCTGCCTCTGCCGGCATTCGTGCAGGCTTACTACCGCGGGGTCGGGGAGGAAGACCTGCGGCTGCGCGATGCGGCTGCGTTCGCCGCATCGGCCGCCGGACACCTCGGGTTCGGCACCGTGCGTCGTGCCGGCGAACCGAAGGTGCGCGTCTTCAACCCGCAACTGCCACGTGACGGCTGGGAATCGCCGCACACCATCGTCGAGGTCGTGACCGAGGACATGCCGTTCCTCGTCGACTCGCTGGCCGTCGTGCTCGGCGATTCCCGCCTGCCGATCCAGTTGATGATCCACCCGGTGCTGCGCATCACCCGGGACCGGCATGGCAGACTGCAGCGCATGGAGGAGCGCGAAGGCGCCCCCGGCACCATGGAATCCTGGCAGCACGTAGCGGTGCCGCGGATCGGCGATCCGGCGCGGCACGAGGCACTGCGCCTGAACATCCTCCGCATGCTGGACGACGTGCGGCTCGCGGTCAGCGACTGGCCGGCCATCCGTCAGCGGGCCCTCGATATCGCCAGAGAGGTGAATGCCGGCGTGCCCGCCATTCCACGTCGCGAGGGAAAGGAAGCGGTCGAATTCCTCGAATGGCTGGTCGACAACCACTTCACCTTCCTCGGCTACCGCGAATACCGGCTCGAGCGCGAGCGCTCGATGGATCTGCTGGTGCCAGTGCCGCGGTCCGGCCTTGGCCTGTTGCGCACCGGCGCGGGTCGCCCGCAGCCGAAGCCGACGGTTCTCACCGGCGAACTGCGGCGCAAGGCGCGTGAGGTCGCGCTGCTGATCGTCACGAAGGCCAATTCGGTCGCCACCGTGCACCGCGCGACGTACCTCGATTACGTCGGCATCAAGACGTTCGACAAGAGCGGCCGCGTCATCGGCGAGCGACGCTTCATCGGTTTGTTCACGTCGAGCACCTACAGCACCAGCCCGCGCGAGATTCCCCTGCTGCGCCACAAGGTGCAGCGCGTGGTGGCCCACATCGGCGTGTCGCCGACGAGCCACGACGGCAAGGCACTGATGCAGGTGCTCGAGACGTTCCCGCGCGATGAACTGTTCCAGGCGACCGTGCCGGAACTGGTGCGGACGACGCGCGGCATCGTCAACATGTACGAACGCCAGCGCGTGCGCCTGTTCGCGCGGCGCGACCCGTACCGGCGTTTCTTCTCGTGCCTGCTGTACGTTCCGCGTGACCACTACAACACCCAGGTCCGCGAACGCATCGAGCGCATCCTGCTCGAGGAACTCGCCGGCGTGGACCTCGAATCGCAGGTGCAGATTTCCGAATCGGCCCTCGCGCGGCTCCACATTCTCGTGCGGACGGACCCTGTCCGCAGCGTCGCCGCCGACGTCGAACGCATCGAGCAGCGCATCACCGCCGCCATGAGGACGTGGACCGACCACCTGCGCGACGAACTGCAGGCGCGCTTGCCGCCCGAAATGGCCGATCAACTGGCCGGACGCTTCGAGGACTCGTTCCCCGTCGCGTACGAGGAAGACGTTGCGCCGGCCGAGGCCATTCGCGACCTGCAGGAACTCGCCGCACTGGACGCCGGCCCGGCGGCACTGGGGATGGAACTGCGCCCCGGGGACCCCGACAGCGGCGCGCTCCACCTGCGTCTCTATCGTCGCGGCGAGCCCGTCGCGATGTCCGACATCCTGCCGCTGCTCGAGAACTTCGACCTGCGCATCCTGAACGAGCGGCCGTATCGCGTGGCGCCGACGGACGGCTCGACGCTCTGGATCCAGGACATCGAGGTCAAGCATGCGGGGGGCCGCACGCTGGATCCTGAACTCGAGGGGCGCCGCTTCGAGCAGGCGTTCTTTGCCGTGCATCACGGCCAGGCCGAAAGCGATGGCTTCAACCGGCTGGTCCTGGCCGCCGGTCTCGACTGGCAGCAGGCGCTGATCCTGCGCGCCGTTTGCCGTTACCTGCTGCAGACCGGCATCCCCTTCAGCCAGCGGTACATGGAAGCGGTGCTCGCCCGCAATCCGTCGATCGCGGCCCGCCTGGCCTGGACCTTCGAATCGCGCTTCGACCCCGAACTGAAACCCGCGACGCGCGCCGCGCAGGTTCGAGCCTTCGCCGAGGACATCGACGATGCGCTCGAGAAAGTCACGAGCCCGGACGACGACCGCATCCTGCGCGCGTTCCGCGCCGTGATCATGGCAACGCTGCGCACCAACCATTACCAGCGCGCAGCCGACGGCAAGCCGAAGCCCTACCTGTCGCTGAAACTCGATCCCAAGCTGCTGCCCGAACTGCCGAAGCCGCGCCCGATGTTCGAGATCTGGGTGTATTCGCCACGCGTCGAGGGCGTGCACCTGCGCATGGGCAAGGTCGCGCGCGGTGGCCTGCGCTGGTCCGACCGGCGGGAGGACTTCCGCACGGAAGTCCTCGGCCTGATGAAGGCGCAGAACGTCAAGAACACGCTGATCGTCCCGGTCGGGGCGAAGGGCGGCTTCGTGCCGAAGCAGATGCCTGCCGGCGCCACGCGCGAAGACGTGCAGCGCGAAGGCACCGAGTGCTACCGGACGTTCATCCGCGCGCTGCTCGACATCACCGACAACGTGCGCGGCGACGCGGTCATCCCGCCGGAACGCACGGTACGCTACGATGCCGACGATCCTTACCTCGTGGTGGCCGCCGACAAGGGTACGGCGACTTTCTCCGACACGGCGAATGCCCTCTCGGCCGAATACGGTTTCTGGCTCGGGGACGCGTTCGCCTCGGGCGGATCAGCGGGGTATGACCACAAGAAGATGGGCATCACCGCCAAGGGCGCCTGGGAGTGCGTCAAGCGGCACTTCCGCGAGCTGGACATCGACACGCAGTCGCAGGATTTCACGGTCGCCGGCATCGGCGACATGGCCGGCGACGTCTTCGGCAATGGCCTGCTGCTCTCGCCGCACATCCGCCTGGTGGCGGCATTCAACCACCAGCACATCTTCCTCGACCCGGAGCCCGACGCGGCGCGCAGCTTCAAGGAGCGCGAGCGCCTCTTCAACCTGCCGCGCTCGTCGTGGACCGACTACGACGCGAAGCTGATTTCCAGGGGGGGCGGCGTGTTCCCGCGCAATGCCAAGGAGATTGCACTGTCGCCGCAGGCACGACTGCTGCTCGGCATCGATGCGCCGAAGGCGACGCCCGCCGAGATCATCCGCTTGATCCTCAAGCTGCCGGTCGACCTGCTCTGGAACGGCGGCATCGGCACGTACGTGAAGGCGTCGTGGGAAGCGAACTCCGCCGTCGGCGACCGGACCAATGACGGCGTGCGCGTAGATGGCCGCGAGCTGCGCTGCAAGGTGGTCGGCGAAGGCGGCAACCTCGGGTTCTCGCAGCTCGGTCGCATCGAGTACGCGCTGCGCGGCGGCCGCATGAACACTGACTTCGTCGACAATTCCGGCGGCGTCGACTGCTCCGACCACGAGGTCAACATCAAGATCCTGCTGAAGACGGTGCAGGAGCGGACGCGGCTCACCACGCCGCAACGCAACCGCCTGCTCGAGTCCATGACGGACGATGTCGGCCAGCTCGTGCTGCGCGACAACTACCTGCAGAGCCAGGCGATCAGCCTGCTGCAGGCAAGCGCGCCGGACCGGCTCGGCGAGCACGCGCACTTCATCCGTTCGCTCGAACTCGACGGCGTGCTGGACCGTGCGCTCGAGTACCTGCCGAGCGCGGAGGAAATCGAAGACCGCCGACGCGCGGGGCTGGGGCTGGTGCGGCCGGAAATCGCCATGCTGCTGAGCTACGCGAAGATTGCGCTCAGCGCGCAGCTGATCCAGTCGAACGTGCCGGAGGATCCGTACCTCAGCCAGGAGCTCGACCGGTACTTCCCGCCGCGGCTCGCGCAGCGCTACGGCAAGTTGCTCGACGAGCACCGGCTGAAGCGCGAGATCATCGTCACCGCGACGACCAACAGTATCGTCAACCGCATGGGACCCACCTTCGTCGCACGCACCCAGCAGGACACCGGAGCGGACGCCGCCACGGTGGCGCGCGCCTATTCGATCGCGCGCGAAGTATTCGAGGTGCGCGAACTCTGGACCGCGATCGAGCGACTGGACAACCGGGCGGCTACGACCCTGCAGTACGGCATGATGCACGACACGATCGGCCTGATCCGGCAGGCGACCTATTGGCTGATCCAGCGTCACCGCTCGGATCTCGGGATCGATCAGCAGGTGGCACGCCTGCGGCCGGGCATCCAGGAACTCACGCGCGCGCCGTTGCAGTGGCTCGACGGCGCGGCACGAGCGTCCTTCGAAGCCCGTCACGCGGGACTGGTGCAGGCCGGCGTGCCGGCCGACCTGTCGCGCCGGATCGCGGCCTGCAATGCCCTGCACAGCGGCCCTGACATCGTCGAACTGGCCGGGTCGCGCAAGCTCAGCGTCGCTGCGGCTGCCAAGGCCTACTTCGCCATCGGCGGGTATTTCCGGCTCGACTGGCTGCGCACGCACATCGAAGGCCTCGATACCGAAGGTCACTGGCACGCGGTGGCGCGCGGCAGCCTGCGCGAGGCGCTGTTCGAAGTGCACCGCAGCCTGGCGCAGGGCGTGCTCGAATCGTCGCGGGAGAAGGATCCGGTCAGGTCGCTCGACAGGTGGCTGGTGCGGAACAAGGCGGCCGCAGAGCATGCGCGGGCCGTGGTCAACGACATCCGCGCACAGACCTCCGAGATCGATTTCGCATCGCTCTCTGTGGCGTTGCAGGCCGTGCGTCGCGTCGCCACCGCCGAGGCCTGATGCGCACGAGCCTCGTCATCGTCACTTACGAGCGGCCAGGGGCGCTCGAGCGAGTGCTGGCCAGCGTCGCGGCACAGACCCTGGCGCCGGACGAGATCATCGTGGCGGACGACGGGTCCGGCCCGGCGGTGGCCGCCATGGTGGAGGCGTTCAGGGAGCGCCTGCCGTCAGGGGTCGATTTCGTACGCCAGGAGCACGCCGGTTTTCGCGCCGGCCGGGTGCGCAACATGGCGATCGCGCACTGCACCGGCGACTACACGCTGCTGCTCGACGGCGACATGGTGCTGCATCCGCATTTCGTGGCGGACCACGTGCGCGCTGCCAGGCCGGGTCACTGGACACAGGGCGTGCGCATTCCGCTCGACGAGGCCGCCACTCAGCGGCTGCTGAGCGGTGGGCGCGTGCCGTCGCCGTGGACGGCAGGCGTCGACTTCAGGCGTCGTCCGTACGCGCTGCATGCGCCCCGGCTCACGGCCAGGCTCGGTCGGGCGGCCAATGCATTCGTCGCCGTCAAGTCGTGCAACCAGGCGTTCTGGCGCGCGGACCTGCTGCAGGCAAACGGCTTCGACGAAGACTTCGCGGGCTGGGGCTCGGAGGACAAGGAACTCTGCGCGCGGCTCGCCAACGCGGGCATCCGCCGCCAGACGCTGGTCTTTGCGGCGATCGCGTGGCACCTCGCGCACCGGCCCGCCTCGCGCGCTGCCGTGCGCGCGAACCAGGAACGCTGGCAGGAAACCGTCCGCAGCGGCCGCACGCGTTGCGCCCGCGGCATTGATCAACACCTCACGCAACTCAACTCGCAAGGCTGACCTGAAATGAGCACCGGCAAGCTTCTGCTCCTGCGCCATGGCCAGAGCATCTGGAACCTCGAGAACCTCTTCACCGGCTGGGTCGACATCGACCTCTCCGAACAGGGGCGGCAGGAAGCGCAGGAGGCCGGGCGGCTGCTCAAGGCCGAAGGCATCGCTTTCGACATCGCGTTCACTTCCGTGCTGAAACGTGCCATCCGCACACTGTGGATGGTGCTCGACGAGATGGACATGATGTGGCTGCCGGTCGAGCGCACGTGGCGGCTGAACGAGCGGCACTACGGTTCGTTGCAGGGGCTCAACAAGGCGCAGACGGTCGAGAAGCACGGTGCGGACCAGGTGAAGATCTGGCGCCGCAGCTACGACATTCCGCCTCCCCCGCTGCCGCAGACCGATCCGGGCCATCCGCGTTTCGACCGCCGCTACGCCGGCGTGCCTGCCGGCGAGCTGCCGTCCGCCGAATCGCTGAAGGACACGCTCGCACGCGTGCTGCCGTTCTGGAATGCGCGCATCGCGCCGGAACTGCTGGCGGGCCGCAACGTGCTGGTCGCCGCGCATGGCAACAGCCTGCGCGCGATCGTGAAGATGCTCGACCAGATGTCGGATGCGGACATCGTCGAACTCAACATCCCGACGGGCGTGCCGCTGCTGTACGCGCTCGACGCGCAGCTGAAGCCGCTGTCCAGCCGCTACCTCGGCGATGCCGAAGCCGTGAAAGCGCGCGCCGAGGCCGTGGCGAAGCAGACGGAGAGGAAGTAGGGGAAGGGGTTAGGGGTTAGGGGTTAGGGGTTAGTCGGAAGTGCCCAGCGACCTGAAGCCTCGGTCTTCGTCGACGCCAATCCGTGCGGGTGGCAACCTTCATTGCCGAACTCGATCGATCCCCTGCACACCTCCGACTAACCCCTAACCCCTAACCCCTTCCTTCAGGTCAGGAACCCGCCGTCGACGACGAGGTATTCACCCGTCACGTACGACGAGGCATCCGAAGCCAGGAAGAGCGCAGCGCCCGCCAGGTCCTGCGGCTCACCGACGCGGGCCAGCGGATTCGTCGCGAGATAGTGCTCGGTCTGGCTCTTGTCGGCCAGCAGCGCACCCGCGAACTTCGTGCGGATCAGGCCCGGCAGGATCGCGTTGCAGCGGATGCCGTGTGGACCGCACTCCTTCGCGAACGTCTTCGTCATGTTGAGCACGGCGCCCTTGGTGATCGAATAGATTCCCTGCTTCGGCCCGGGCCGCACCGCATTCACCGACGCGACGTTGATGATCGAGCCCTTGCCCTGCTCGCGCATCATGCGACCGGCGAGTACCGACGCGAAGAAATAGCCGCGGATGTTGACGTCGACCGTCTTCTGGAAGGCGCCGAGGTCGGTGTCCAGCACGTGACCGTAATACGGGTTGGCCGCCGCGTTGTTGACCAATACGTCGAGCCGGCCGAACTCGGACTGGACGCGCGCAAACAACGCATGCAGTGCATCCATGTCACCGATGTGGCACGCGATCGCCGTGGCCTTGCCGCCCGCCGCGTTGATATCGGCCGCCACTTCGGCACAGGCTTCCTGCTTGCGACTCGAGACGACCACGTGCGCGCCGTACTGCGCGAAACCCTTGGCCATGGCTTCGCCGATACCGCGGCTGCCGCCGGTGACGAGCGCGATACGGCCCGACAGATCGAATGACACGGACATGAGGTTGCTCCCCGGGGTCAGGCGCTGGCGAGGCGTCGCCGCGCCGCTTCGTACTCTTCGACCATGCGCGCGATGACTTCGCGAGCGGGCAGCACGTCGTGGATGTTGCCGACGCCCTGCCCGCCGCTCCAGATGTCGCGCCAGGCCTTCTTTTCCATGTTGCCGCCGGAGCCGAAGTCCATCTTCGACTTGTCCGCCTCGGGCAGGTTGTCCGGGTCGAGCCCGGCCGCTGCCACGCTCCGTCTCAGGTAATTGCCCTTTACGCCGGTGAACAGCGACGTGTACACGACGTCGTCGGAACCCGAGTCCACGAGCATCTGCTTGTACTCGGGCAGGACGTGGGCTTCGGTCGTCGCCAGGAACCGCGTGCCGATGTAGGCCATGTCCGCGCCGATCGCCTGCGCTGCGAGCACGTCCGCACCGCTCGACATCGCTCCGGCAAGCACCAGCGTGCCGTCGAAGAACCGGCGGATCTCGCGCACCAGCGCAAAGGGGCTGCCCATTCCCGCGTGGCCGCCCGCGCCGGCGCAGACCACGATGATGCCGTCGACGCCCTGCTCCACGGCCTTGCGCGCATGCCGCACGCTGATCACGTCGTGGAACACGAGGCCGCCATAGCTGTGCGCGGCGTCCACGATCTCGCGCGGCGGACGCAGGCTCGTGATGATGAGCGGCACCTGGTGCCGCACGCATGCGTCCATGTCGTGCTGCAGCCGGTCGTTGCTCACGTGCGCGATCTGGTTGACGGCGAATGGCGCCACCTTCGCGTGCGGGTTCGCGGCTGCGTGCTCGTCCAGTTCACCGCGGATGCGCGCGAGCCAATCATCGAGCGCCGCTGCCGGGCGCGCGTTCAGCGCCGGAAACGAGCCGATGATGCCGGCCTTGCATTGCTCGATGACCAGTTCCGGCGTCGAGGCGATGAACATCGGCGAAGCGATGACGGGCAGACGGAGACGATCGCGAAACGCGGCCGGAAGCGGCATCCAGGACTCCTCTATTTGCCGTAATAGCGCTGCCAGGTCGGCAGTTTCTCCGGCCAGTCGGCCGGCATCGCGTGATCATACGCCCGCATGCGGGTTGCGATCCCGGGGCCCAGCGCGTCGAGATACGCGGCGGTCGGCA
>Ga0224510_10001293_pt1 | contig 16817 bp, 21 predicted proteins | sample SF_May12_sed_USG_FD_170161 | JGI IMG/M metagenome (GOLD analysis project Ga0224510, IMG submission 170161) | Sediment microbial communities from San Francisco Bay, California, United States - SF_May12_sed_USGS_4_1 | ecosystem: Environmental > Aquatic > Marine > Sediment | place: USA: California... | reverse complement strand
CATAAGCAGTCTTTCCCTGGCTCCCACCGAACATATAGGAGCGGTGAAATCCGGTCTCGATGGTCGTCGGATCAAACGCGCTATGTTGCCCGCTCTCGGTTTCTTCCCCAGATTTTCTCGTATCCTCTTCGCATGCATTGCGCTTCAGGTGTCGAACGCTGCCCCTGCGTCCGCCGAGTGGCAGTTGGTCGGTGGCAACGACAAGGCGAAGGTCTATATCGATGCCGAAACCATCAGCCGGAATGGTGACTTGGTAAGAGTCTGGGTCCTAGACGATTTAAAGACCGTTCACACGAGAGGGTTCAGCAAATTCCTGTCTGTTCGTGCCCAAGAGGAGCATGACTGTTCGCGCGAGCGCTTTCGGCTGCTGGCAATGGAGAATTTCTCTGGGACGATGGGATCTGGTGACGTGATTTATCAGAAGTCAGGCGAGTCAGGCTGGGCACCTATCCCGCAAGGAACTCTAGCTCAATCGGTCTGGAAATATGTGTGGGGAGAAGCGATGATTGATGATGAAGTGTCTGGAGCATCACGACGACCGCACGTGCCCACACTTCCAGCATTCCGCAAACTGACTCTCATGATGTTCGCCGCATCCGGCGCATGCCCAAGTCTCTTGGTTCGATGGCAGCACGTCTAGACCTTCATCAAGTACTTGCCGTGCCCTGTAGGCATCCTCGTCCTGGATGACCCACAGTTCAGGGAAAATCTCTACAAAAGGAATCTCCCCAGCCAGACCGGCAGAACGCTGGTTCTTAATCATGCATCGTATGCCGGCCTGATCCAGCCACTCCTTGCGCATCTCGACTTCAATCAAGTTCTGAGAAACGAAGACTTTTTTCATCGAATGTGAATTTGAGTGCTTGATCGGTCGGCCACGGTGGGATCGGTCCAGTCAATGCAGGTCATTTCTTGACGAAGCGCTTTTTGCCAGCTCGTGTGGCACCATGTTCCCCTCATCTGCAGCGCGAATACCGGTTTCGATCTTCCTCCTCACGAACATCTCGTACAAGATATCTCCCCAGGTTGCACTCTCCGGCAACTTCTTGACCATCTCCAGCGCCTGCTTCTGTTGGCATATATGCTCCTCAGAATGCGTGAACAAAGTGTAGGCTTAGCCTGAGAGAGAGTCAAGAATACCCCAGCAAAGTTGCCGACACCCATCAAGAGTTGAGGTTGGAAGCAGAAATCTATCGGTTTCGCAAGAGCCAACTTGCAACGAACAAGATCACGGTCCTTGCTTTATGGGAGTGCCTCATTGAGCCTGGTGGGCCCTGTAGGGGGCAAGCCTACGGCCCGCTGATTAAGAGTCCTACCGATCTCCAATCTGAGAACACTCAAGCCACTCAAGACAACCAATTTTCACCACTTTCTGAGGATGAGGAATGAATATACCTCATCCTAGTTTGCCTGTGTCATGGTGTTTGGGCACCAGGTTGGCACCATCGAGGCAAGACACCGATAGAGAATTGTCTTGGCCCGCGCAGGCTGTGGCAGTGCCACAGCCTGCGCAGACGAAGGACGAGCGACATGGTCGGTGGACGGCTATGCTGCCACTTTGGACGCCATACGCTCACAAGATTCCGCACACTTTCGACACATCTCAACGCACTGCTTTACCATCTGATCATCTCCTGCCAGCTGTTCACAATCCTTTCCGCACTGCTTACACAGGTCGGCACAGAGGCGGCATATTCGGTCATGAAACGCGGATTCCCGAAGCATGTAATCGACCGTGGTCGTACACATCTGTGCGCAGTCCAGAAATAAGCGAATGTGTTCGGGCGCCGCATGGCGGCCCCCCAGCATCAAACAATGTGCGATTGTTTGAGTGCACATCGCATGGCAGTCTCGGCAGAGCTGAATACATTTTTGCATCTCCTTGTCGGTGTGATGCCCTCCTTGGACCAACATCGGCTGGCCGTCTGACTCACCGCCTGACGATGCATAACCCCTGGGCAAGATCATGAACGAAGCACCAGCGGCGACTAGAGATGCACCGGACGATAGAAATGATCTTCTGCCTATATTGTTGCTATCAGACATACGTCCCCCTTTTCGTGGCTTACTGTTCGCGTTCACTTTCCAGTTGACGCACCGAAACCCAAAGGAGGGTATCAAATCCTCAGAACGGTAGTTGGGATTGAGAGATGAATTGGAAAGACGGCATGGCGAGGCTGTGGCGTCCACGTAAAAACGGAATTGAGCGTAACAGGCAACAGATTCGGTACTGCGCATTCAAGCGTGAACGAGCTAACAGCATGATTCTTAGAGAGTTGTGATTGCGGACCTATCTCAAGAAAAGCATCGCACGTCTGACGTGCCTGGTCCTCTGTGTCAGAGGAGCAATCCATCTGGGTTACGGTTTGTAAAGGCAGGATACAGGCGTAGGCGTTGAAGGTGAGGATGAGCAGCAAGAACACCAGAAAAATTGCAATCCGGCGCATGACAAATGCTACCAATGCGTAATGTTTGAGTCAACCAGATCATGGATGTACTAGACGCCGAGAGACAAAGAACCGAAACCCGCTGATTAAGAGTCAGCGGCGATCAGCTCTCAGCCAACCAGGCTGATTACTTCTTGAAAATCAGCCTCGGTTCCGTCATGTCCCCCATCGACACCGAGACGAGTTCCCATCCGGCTGCTCCAAATTCGTTCAACTTGGTTTGCATATTCTGGGTGTCAGGCAGCACCTCCACGATTCTGTACTGAAACCGTTTCGGCTCTTGCGCTTTGGCCATGAACGGTTGGCCAAGGGAAAGTACAATCCCTAAGGCCCCTAAGCTGAGGGTGGCTATCGTCCACGCGAACGAAATGCGTATGGTTACCATGTGTCACCTCGCAGTGGTTATGGGTTACGGATGTGCCACCCGCCAGTTTTTACCGACGCCTAAGTCCACTTTGAGCGGCACCGATAGGCCCAACTGTTTACCGACTCCTTCCATCTCCTGCTTTACTAGCCGCTTCGCTTCCTCCAGATCATGATCCGGCACTTCAAAGATGAGTTCGTCGTGAACTTGGAGGATCATTTTTACGTGCGGGAGTTCTTCGTGGAGTTTCTTATGGACAGTGATCATGGCGACTTTAATCAAGTCGGCTGCTGAGCCTTGGATGGGGCTGTTCACCGCCATACGTTCGCCGAAACCACGTTGGGCCGGATCGCCACTTTGCAGCTCAGGAATAGGCCGGCGGCGGCCAAGGATGGTGGTGGTGTAGCCTTTCTCTCGGCCTTCGGCGATGTTCCGATCCATGAGGGCCCGGACAGCTGCGAAGCGTTCAAAGAATGTGTCGATATATTTCTTCGACTCGGCCTGGGGTACGCTGAGGTTCTGAGAAAGACCGAACGGGCTGATGCCGTAGACGATGCCGAAGACGACAGTCTTGGCTGTGCGACGCATATCCCTCGTGATCTGACCGGACGGCAGGCCGAAGATCTCCATGGCCGTAGCCATGTGAATGTCCTCGCCCTTGGTAAAGACAGATAGGAGTCGAGGATCTTGTGAGAGATGGGCCAGAATGCGGGGCTCAATTTGGCTGTAGTCGGCGCAGAGAAGTTCATGGCCCTTGGGAACGATAAACGCTTCGCGAATACGCAGGCCGTAGTCGCCTTTCACTGGAATGTTTTGGAGATTCGGATCGGTGGAGGAGAGCCGTCCGGTTGCGGCCACGGTTTGATTGAGCGAGGTATGGAGTCGCTTCGTCTCCGGCCTCACCAATTCAGGGAGGGCATCCACATAGGTCGATTTGAGTTTACTGAGGCTTCGGTAGTTGAGAATTTGGGCCGGCAGCTCATGTTGCGTCGCGAGCTGTGTCAACGTGTCTTCATCGGTGGAATAGCCGGTCTTGGTCTTGCGCAGTGGCTTCAACCCAAGCTTCTCGAACAAGACAGTCGCCAACTGTTTCGGCGAATTGATATTGAACGCTTCACCTGCTGAACGAGTGATGCTTTCCAGCATGCGGTCGAGTTCCTGTTCGAGTTCCTTACTCAGTTCGTGGAGCCCTTCGACATCCAGCAGGAACCCATTTCGCTCGATCTCGGCGAGGATAGGGACGAGCGGCATCTCAACATCGGCAAACAGTTTTGAGCTTCCTTGCTCAACCAACCGGTCTCTCAGGAGCGGCTCGAGCTTAGTGAGGGTAGCGGCAGCTTCCGCTGCGGCTTCTCGTGAACCAGTGTCGATCTCAAAGAGCGACTGTGGTTGTGCCTTCGCATGCGTTTCTGATCCCAGCCGTTTGCCTAACCGTTCCAACGCAATCGTTTCGAGGCCATGGTCTCGGCGGTTTGGATTGAGCAAATAGTCGGCTATCATTGTATCCACGTAAGGCGGAGCCAAGGTGACACCGATTCGATGGAAGGCCAGCAGGGTGGCCTTGAGGTCGTGCACGACTTTTGTCCTGTGCGGGTCGTGCAGAAGAGGCATGATCGGCCGCATGAATGTGTGCACGTCGATCGGAATAAATGCTGTGTGCTCACCGGTGGAGAGGGCCATGCCAAGCACGTCGGTATGGACGCCTGGTTGGCCGGCTAATAAACAGTGTAGGCCGAGGGGCTCGTTCTTCGGTAAACCCTCGACGAATCGTTGCGCCGCTGCTTCGTCTTCGATAGTGGTGGTGTCTTGACTCTTTACTTCCTGCTGTTTCGGCGATGACTGAATGCTCTTGAGGAGAGAGGTGAATTCCAACTCGCGGAGTAAGTCAGTCAATTGTTCATCGTGCGGCGGCTTGATTCGATAAGAGTCGGGATGAAATTCAACCGGACTCTGGGTATCGATGGTCGCCAGTTTCCGGCTGAGCCGTGCGTTCTCCGCCTGTTCGGTGAGAAGAGCCTTGATGCGGTCGGGGGTGACCTCGTCGAGGCGGCGCAGTAATTCTTCGATGGTCCCGAACTGCGCGATGAGCTTCATTGCGGTTTTCTCGCCGATGCCTTTGACCCCGGGAATATTGTCGCTGGCATCTCCCATGAGTCCCATGACCTCGACCACCCGTTCCGGCTCGACGCCGAACTTCGCGACACATTCCGCATCGCCGGACCACTTATCCTTGACCGGGTCGTAGATGCGCACGTGTGGGGTAAGTAACTGCAGCATGTCTTTGTCGCTTGTGACGATCACGACATCGTAGCCGGCATGTTCTGCCTGCCGGGCCAACGTACCGATCAGATCGTCCGCTTCATATCCGACCTGCTTGACGGCGGGAATGTTCAGCGCCTCCACTACTCGATGAATGTAAGGGATCTGTGCCTTCATGCCGTCCGGCATCGGCGGCCGCTGCGCCTTATATTCTTTGAACTCCGCGTGTCGGAGCGTGGGCCCTTTCTCATCGAAGGCGACCGCAAGACCGTCCGGCTTGTGCTCGCGGATAATTTTCAGCAGGGTGGTCATGAATCCATAGACCGCGTTGGTCTGGAGACCTTTTGAATTGTTCAACGCCGGCAGGGCAAAAAAGGCGCGATAGATGTAGGCGCTGCCGTCGATCAGGTAGAGTATCTTCCTTGCGTCCGTTGGCTCAGGCATAGATGGAGCCTACCATGCTGTGAAATGAATAATCAGAAGTCGGCTTTTCAACACGTTCGACGGAGGATCCGAAAGAACGGGTGGGTTGCGCAATCACGGTTGGGGGGCAATCGTGAGCGGCGGCTTCCCGAACTTCTGGCGCATATTGTTGATAGTATTCAGAACAGCCGGTTGCCCGATCATCCTCGCTTCCAACTTTCGCTTCCCTGGGAAATCCAGCATGGTTACCCCGATCAACATCGTGAGAATGCCCTGGCCAGGCAAGAACAACATCAAGAAACCGGCGAACAGAAAAACGGCTCCGACCACGTTTTTCACAACGTGGCCTAAGAGCCGAAGCACCGGGTGATGATCTTCCATCCAGGGGCGAGGAACACGCGTGTCGAAGAAATCGGTCGGAAGCCGAACGAGGATGAACGGAATGGCAATCAACGATCCGACAAAGAAAACAACCGAGAGCGCCGTTAAGGTCACGAGAGTTTCGGTCGAGACATACTGCTGAACCGACGAAAGAAGCCAATCCATCGGGCGGCATCCTAACATGGGCTTTCGCGCCCCTCAAGGCGATGCTTGGCAAAGTCTCGTGTTTACGTCGATGAGCCCGGTCGCTATAATTGCCAGGCATGGAGCCGCGACATGAGTCTTCGCCGGCCTTATTTCGTGGGGTTATTGCTCCTTCTTGAGATGACGTTAGTGGGCTGGCGTGGATCACTTGTGGGCGCGGCAGACCACAACAGTGAGGTTGGGAACGATCTTCAGGTCGAGGTGACGAAAAAGGGAGCTGGGAAGCAGGTCGTCATTGCACAAGGGACGAAAGAATGGTTCATGCTGATCGATGTGACTCCCGAAAACGCGGTCGTCATCAGGCAGGAGAAGGAACATGATCGCTATCTTGTCGATGAAAGTGAGACACATGATCGTCCGATGACTCCTGCGGAAGTCGACGCGGCCATTTCTGACTACGTGAACAGCGTGAAAGCCCGCGTACAGAAGAAGTAGATATGTCGATACCACCGAAGTTTGTCATCTTCGCCCACAACGCCACGTACGATAAGCTGCACCAAGTCGCGACGCTCGGTATGACGGCTGCGGCAATGGGGAAAGACGTGATTGTCGTCTTGTTATTCTGGACGATCAAAAAACTCGCCGAAGGCAAGATCGATCAGATTGATTTTCCACCGGAGTATGCCGGATCGGCCGAAGAGGTCGCCCGGCTGCTTAAAGAGAAGAAGGTACCGAAGATTTCAGAAATGTTTCAGGATGCCAAGCATGTCGGGAAGTTTCGGCTCATCGCCTGCAGCGCGGGGTTGGAATACATGGGCGTGGATGCTGGTGCGGTTGAAAAGAACGTCGATGAGGTCCTAGGCTTGCCGGCCATCCTTTCGCTGACTGCTGAGGCGGAAACGAAGCTGTTTATCTAGCCGGTAAATGGTGAAGGGTTAGGGGTAAGTGGAACTCTGAAAACTCGTCCTGCCCATCTCCTCACACCTCACTGCTTACTCCTAACGAGATTTCGTCACGCCCACTCGATCGCAGAACTCGATCAATTTGCATGTGCTGCACAACGGTGAAACCGGGAGGCAAAGATTTTGTCCATAGGGGACGAGGAGATCGTTATAGGTGATCCAATATTGTTTTGGGAGCTTGCGCCTGAGGGCCGTTTCCGATTCTTCCGGCGTCTTGGTTTTGATATAGCCCCACCGGTTACTGATGCGATGGACATGCACATCGACACAGATGCCCGGCTTCTGAAAGCCGACGGTCACAACCAGATTTGCGGTCTTTCTTCCAACCCCTGGGAGGGTCACGAGCTCATCAATGGAATCCGGTACCGTTCCTCCGTACATATCTATCAACCGGCGGCAAATCTGATGAATGGATTTGGCCTTCGTTCGGTAGAATCCAACGGGGTAAATCGCCCGTTCGATCTTTTTCAAGGGTAGTTTCAGCATGGACGCCGGGGTGCGTGCCATGGCAAACAGTCGATCACTGGCTTCCCTGGTAGTTTTGTCTTTGGTGCGAAGGCTCAGGAGACAGGAGATGAGGATCAGAAAAGGATCTCGGCCGGATTGCTTGGCGACGACTCCAAGGACCGGTTCCTGCCACCGGTCCACCTCTTGCCTGACCAGTTGGATAGCTGCGTGGATTTGATCCCGGCGCATCAGGCTTGCAAGAGAACGAGGGGGAGGATGAGACCCAGGGGGATTACAAACGCTGTACGGATATGTCTATTCAGGTCTCCGCTTGGAGAGCCACTTTTGTCGACGTCTCTGTGCTTCGCGTTGTTTAGCCTTCTTCCTTACGCTGGGCTTCTCATAGAAACGACGGCGCTTTAGCTCGCGGAACAGACCCTCTCCCGCCAATTTCTTTTTAGCGACCTTGAGGGCTTTCTCAACGTTGTTGTTAAAAACCTTGATTTCCATTCGGTTGACTTTCGACTTTCTCAGGCCAAGTGGGCCTGCTGCTTATGGTTTTCACGAATTCGGCGTCGGAGTCTAGCATAATGCCCTCAGTTCATCAAGATTCGCGGTGGCTTTTACCATTCTGGCTTGAAAGAGCTTCGTAAGTTCATGATTTATAAGTGAATCCATGTTTGTATTGGCTGTAGAGAGGCCGGACTGTGCAGCTGCAACGGCCATGGTGAAACCTACAGTGAGATCTGAACGGACAGCCGGCTTCACCGTCTCACGTAAGGCATGAAGATACCTTCCAACTTCGCAAGCCGCCTCAGCAATTTCCAAGGGCACCTCCGTGGCTCGTTGGAGCGCCATAGCAATTGCGCGAGGCCGGTCAGGATGAGGCTTGGGGATTTTGTAGGCATCGCTCAGTCCGCTGTATGCGGTTGTATCGTCTTGGACGAGCCGATGGAGCTGCCGGCTCAACTCGAGGAGGCGGATGGCGCTGTCCGATTGCTGGCTCAGGCGGGCGCCCATCACTCCCAATGAGGCCGCCAAGGCACCGACGAGTGCGGCGATGCTGCCGCCGGCTGGTGTGGGGTTGGCTTCCGCTACTGCGGCGAGGAACTCCGATAGGGTTGGTTCGGTCTCGTCTTTTCTCAACATCGTTTCAGCTATTCGTGTTTCCAGTATCTGACTGGAATCGAATCGGTCCAGCTTCACGGAAGCAGCTGCAGCCTGGTCCAATGCTACCTGGGGGACCAATCCGATTAGTTCACTTCCAGCCACCTCTATGCCACGCTTTTCGGCTTCAGTCTTGACGGCCTGAAATGCGGTGTGGATCAGAGTGATCTGGTAATTGGTCAAATTCATCGCAACCTGCACCATGCCGCGGCTACGTAAATCCACGCCGATCGCCTTCAGGTGAGCCAGGCCTCCGCTTGAATGGCGGATGCTCCTAGCGATCGACCGAGCAGCATCCACGTCAGTGGAGCGAAGGTTCACATTGTAGGCCACAAGGGGAGGACGGGCACCGATCGCGATTGCTCCCGCGCTCTGATGGAGTCGAGGCGGGCCGAAGTCCGGTGTCCAATCTTGGTTGGAAGCCATTCGGAAGGCCAAGCCTTTAAGTCCGCCTCGCCTGATCGCCTCCAACGGGGCATGGTCGGCATGAGCCGCCGCACGCTCGTACAAGAAGACGGGGATCTCGAGCTCACGCCCGACTTTTTCTCCCAGTTGCGTGGCGAGCTGGACGCAGTCCTGCATGGTTGTGCCTCTGATCGGGATAAACGGCACCACGTCGGTTGCTCCCACGCGAGGATGTGCGCCGACATGTTTGCGTAGATCAATGAGATCCGTCGCGATCCGAATGGTACGAAAGGCGGCCTCGACGATTGCCTTAGGGGTTCCGCAAAACGTCAACACCGCCCGATGATGGTCTGGATCCATCGAGTGGTCCAATAGCGCCACGCCTGCTGTTGACGTGACAGCCTCGATCAACGCCTGCATCGTCGCTCGATTTCGACCTTCACTGAAGTTGGGGACACATTCGACGATGTGATCCATGCCGCCGTCTCAGTCCAAACGAAAAAGCCGGAGGACTGCGTACGGTCCGTCCGGCTTCTTGCTTTGTTCGGTTCTTGAAAGTCCGACTATTTTGTCTTTTTCACGAACGCTTTGTAGATCCGGCCTGACTTGGCCTGTTCCTCTTCCATGCCCATCATTTGATGACCTGTGGTTTCACACCACGCAGGCATATCTTGCTTGATGCCCTCATCATCGGAGACGACTTCCAACACTTGTCCTAGCGTCAGCTCCTTTATTTTTTTGGACGTCAGGATGATCGGCATCGGGCAGAAATATCCCAAGGTATCGAGTTTGACATCGGCGTGCATCATCAACGTTTCCTCATTCAGGTAATGGCTCAGATGAACAGGTTGACACTGCCCTGCTTGGCTTCCGCCAGATACGTCGTCACGCCGGCGAACTGATCGATGCCGTCGATCAGCGTGTCTTTGCTGATGCCCATGAGACCCATCGTCGTGGTGCAGGCGATAAACCGCACCCCCAGATCGAGGGCTGTTTGCATCAACTCAGGGACTCCCGGCATCCGATTTTGCTTCATCACCTTCTGCATCATCTTCGTGCCCAACCCACCAAAGTGGAAGCGGGACAGCGGAAGCGTGTCGGCACCGCCTTTGTTGAGCAAGCCGAACATCCGTCGGAGCCAATCTTTTGCCGAGCTCGTTGCACCCCGTCTACGGATGGCGTTCAATCCCCAAAAAGTAAAAAACACCGTCACATGCATGCCCATGGCCGCAGCGCCCGTGGCGATGATGAAGGCAGCCATTGCGCGGTCGAGGTCACCGCTCAGCAACACAATCGTCACTCGTTCAGGTTTTGATTCTTGCAGCTGTGCTAATGTCGTGGTCGGCTCTATTTGTGTCGCAATCATTGTCTTACCTCATCACGTATAACAGCCACACCTGGAGACTACCGAATAGAAACAGAATAGTATGTGATCCTTGAGGGTGTCAAGGAACCGGACAACCACGTGTACCACGGCACATTGCTTGACCTAGCCCTATGCCCCAGTTATAGTCCAAATCCATTGTTGGATACCGCTCTTACGAGTTCCCTGCCGATCAATGATTCAACACCCATCACCTGCATCGCCTGAAGTCGTCGCATCCAGGAGCGCTCCCCTCTTTGGGTTTTGGTATCCGGCTGTACCGAGCCATACCCTGCGTTCCGGGACAATGAAGGGGCTTCAGATGTTGGGGTTACCGATCGTGCTCTGCCGTGATCGGGCAGGTAATCTGGCGGCCATGCGTGACATCTGCCCGCACCGAGGTATGCCGTTATCGTTCGGTCGGTTCGATGGGGAACGAGTAGAATGTCCGTATCATGGATGGCAGTTCGATACGAAGGGGCGTTGTCAGCGCATTCCTGCTCTGCCAGATGAGCCAATTGTGAAGACCGACAAAATCGGCGTGGCGTCCTATCCGGCCGAAGAAACCGATGGAATGATTTGGGTATATCTCGCCGATGAACGGGGGAATATCGATCCGTCGCCTCCGGCTCCGCGCATGCCGCTTCCATCTGAACCGCGACAATCATTCCATATTTCGCTCACTTATACCTGTACGGCCGACGATGGCATCATTGGTTTGATCGACCCAGTCCATGGCCCCTACGTCCATTCATGGTGGCGCAGCGATGCGAAAATGCACGAGAAGACGAAAATATTCGAGCCCATCCCGAATGGTTTTCGGATGACCGCGCATCGGCCGGCAAAGAACAGTGGCCCGTTTCATTGGATGGAGCGTATCTATGGCGGGCCGTTAACCACAACCATCGATTTCTTGTTGCCGAATCAACGGGTGGAACTCATGCAATGTGGAACGGCATGGCTAGCCAACCGATTGATGGCCACGCCTGTGTCCGAGATGGAATGTCGTATCGATTTTTCCGCCTATTGGCGCGGTCTGCATTGGCTGCCGTTCGGGAACCTCATCTTCAGGACATTAACCAAAATGTTTCTGAAGCAGGATGAGCGGGCGATGAAGCATCTGGTGGTGGGGCTGCGTCACAAGCCCTCGTCGATGTTTCTTGGGGACGCCGACATGCCGGCTAAATGGTACTACAAACTCAAGGCAGCTCATCTCGAGTCGGTTCAGACCGGACGACCCTTTGACCATCCGCTCAAAGAACCAGTGACGCTCCGGTGGCGTAGCTGAATCATACGTTCACAAGAATTTGGCACGGCAGGGGTGTGCTAAACGTCCGGGTCACTAGGAAGGATAAACCCCATTGCGCGCTGGATCTCATCGCGGGATCCGAGCAGGACGACGATATCGCCGACAAGGAGTTTGGTTTTTTCCGATGGATTGGATTCCGTCACGCCACCTCTGGTCATGGCGATAATGGATGCACCCGTACTCGGGCGTAGCGCGAGTTGGAGGAGTGTCTTGCCGGCGGCTGGGGAATGTTCTTCAATCCGGCACGTTTCGACTTCCACATCAGCCAGGGTGCCACCGCGAAGGTGGTGCGCCAGTTCGGGGAGCTCGCTTCGGCGGAGGAGCGCGTACCCCTCCCGACGTACTTGCTCAGCCTTTCGCATGACGAAGTCCTGCGGCATGTTGTAGGTGCGTAATACCAGCGCAAAGATCTCGATCGATGTCTCAAATTCTTCAGGCACCACATCATCAGCTCCCAGCTGGTGGAGTTCTTCCAATTCCCGCAAGTAGCGGGTTCGCACGACGATATGGATCTTGGGGTTCAGGCTTCGGGCGACCTGTACCGTCCGGCGAGCCATGAAGGGGTCGGAGATCGCAACGACCAGAACCCGTGCATCTTCGATCTTCACGTGCCTCAAGACATTCGGGTTGGTGGCATCGCCATAGTAGAGCGGAAGGCCGTGCTCGGCTTCTCGGCGTACAGTATCGCCGTCCAAATCCAACGCGATGTAAGGGACTTCCGTCTCTCCCAAGACCCGAGCCAGATTGCGCCCGTTCAATCCATACCCCACGATAATGACATGGTCTTGGATTCGGAGATGCCGCCCTTCTGCTTCCAGTACATGCGCCGTCGTTTGTCCAGGAAACCAATGGAAGAGTCGTTGCACGGCCTCGACTCGACGGCCAAGATGCGGCGATAGCTGCATGAGGAACGGCGTGATGATCATCGAGCACACCGAGACGGCCAGGAAGATCTGGTAGGGCGCTCCGGACAGGAGGTTGTTATCCTGACCCACTTGAGCCAGGATAAAACTGAATTCACCCACCTGTGCCAGGGCGATGCCGGTCATCACGGCGGCGCGAGGAGGTAAGGATGCAGCCAGTACAGCTCCGGCCCCGGCGACGAACTTTACGAAAAGGACAAGAATCAAGAGGCCGACTACCAGAATGGGGTATTCCAGCAAGATACGCCAATCCATCAGGATGCCGATTGAGACGAAGAAGAGGCTATTGAAACTATCCCGAAAGGGCAGTACCTCGGCGATGGCTTGATGGCTGTACTCGGACTCGGAAATCACGAGCCCGGCGATGAAGGCGCCCAGGGCCAGAGAAAGCCCTCCGAGTGATGTGAGCCAGGCTATGCCGAGGCACAAGACAATGACCGTCAAGAGGAAGAGCTCGCGGCTTCTGCTGCGAACGATATGCTCTAGGAGCTTCGGAACAGCGAACCATGCGCCTGCGACAATGCAACCGACGACGAGGATGGATTTGCCCAACGTGAGTAACACAGAACTCAAGGCCCCATCGTTGGGGCTGGCCAGAATGGGCGTGAGCAAGATCATGGGGACGACGGCCAAATCTTGAAACACCAGAATGCCGATGGTAGCCCGTCCATGTGGTGAATCACTGTCTCCGCTGGCCGCCAATGCTTTCAATACAATGGCGGTACTGCTGAGTGACAGCAAAAATCCCCAAAAGATTGCTTGTGGAGTCGGCAAACCAGCCGACAATCCACCTATCAAAGCAACGGCGATGACGCCTCCGACTTGGATGGGAGCGGCAATGAGGAGTAACCGGCGAAGCGAGGCCAGGTGTTTCAGCGAGAACTCGATACCGATCGTGAAGAGTAGTAAGACAATCCCAATTTCCGCGAGGACTTGCACGGTCTCAATATCGGAAATGAGGTTGAGCCCATGTGGACCGATCAATGCTCCGGCAACAAGAAATCCAGCGATCGAAGGCAGCCGAAATTGGTGAAAGACAAACACGACGGCGATAGACACCGTGTAAATGAAGAGTAAATTCCCCAGGACACCATAGTCGGTCATATTGTTTGTCTATCCCACCCCTTGTGTCTGAACAGTCCTGCCATTGGTTGTTCCGCGGAATTGATGCTCAACCCAAAGCATGTTCACGATCGACCGACCATCATGGAAGTGATCCGCAGGATACCTGAGCTTTCCATGCGGGACAAGGCAAAGATATATAGATTGACGCGAAATGCGTGTGAAGGAAGCGATCTCCTCCTGCCCTAACGCTGCTTGTTTGGCGAGGAAAGTAGGGCCTGTGACGCGAGAACGCAACAAACGACGCAGATCGTATCTTTGTGGGAGCGGTTTGCTTGAAAGCGCTCCAGTCCGGGTTGCCCCCTCCAAAGAGGCATAGACGAAAAAAGGTGGTATTGCGTAGGGTGTGGGCACCACGGGCTGGGCCATCACGGTTTTTTGCTCCGTGATCTGGAGGTGCCACATGCGACTGATCCAAGGGTTTTACCTGTCAACAGCCATCCTCGCGGTCGCCTCCGCAGCCTCAGCATTCGATGACTCGGCACCTGGAAGCGCGACGACCTGGGAATGTCACCAGGCAGACGGTAGCTCTCTCTATACGAACAAAGAGAAGGATGGTTGTTCTGTCTTGGCGCTCAGGCCGATTTCGGTTGTGCCCGATTTGGAGCATATGCCGACGGCTCCTCGCTCCATCACCACGAGTGCGCCCCACTATGGAGTATCACCCTATCAGGACCGTCCCACTGGGATGGGAGGGAATACTGTGCCGGATTGGGCGCGCGACTGGCATGCCGGTATTGCGCCATCCGGCTCCGTTCAGCAGGAAGCGTGCTCACTCTACTCAGAATGGATGCATCTTGTGCAGAAGACCCGGGGAGGCTTTTTCTTTGGGTCTGATCCGTCCTATGGGGGAGACATTACCGGGCGCAACCAACGCGGGCCCAGCTACTCATTTTACGATAATGCTCGCTACATCGCCTTGTCGAGGCTCTTCGGTACCGGATTTGTGCCGGTAGGGTGTTTCTAACGAAACACGGTAAAATTCTTCAGATTCTATAGAACTCGCGATACCACTTCACAAAGCGAGGAATACCTACTTCAATCGGGGTGGTCGGCTTAAATCCGACATCGTTGGTCAAATCATCAATATCGGCATAAGTGGCGGGCACATCTCCAGGTTGCATCGGCATCAGCTTCTTCTCCGCCTGCTTCCCCAGTGCATTCTCCAAGACCTGGATGAAGCGCAGCAGTTCAACCGGCTGGTGATTGCCGATATTATAGATTCTCGCCGGAGCCAAACTGGTTCCTGGATCTGGTTTCTCCCCTGACCACGCCGGATTAGCTGTTGCGGGATGATCAAGTGTCCGAATGATGCCGTCGACGATGTCGTCCACATAGGTAAAATCGCGTTTCATCTTACCTTCGTTGAAGACCTCAATGGGTTTGCCTTCCAGGATGGCTTTCGTAAAGATGAACAGGGCCATATCGGGTCTGCCCCAAGGCCCATAGACGGTAAAAAACCGAAGGCCCGTGCAGGGTAATCGATAGAGATGTGCATAACAGTGGGCCATCAGCTCGTTGGCCTTTTTGCTGGCAGCATAGAGCGAGACGGGATGATCGACATTGTCATGAATGGAAAACGGCATGTGGGTATTGCCGCCGTACACAGAGCTGGAGGAGGCATAGACGAGATGCTCGATCTCAGCATGCCGACAGCCTTCCAGAATGTTCATGAATCCTTCGATATTGCTTTCCGTATAGGCGTGAGGGTTCACGAGGGAATAGCGGACGCCGGCTTGAGCTGCGAGATGGACGACGCGCCGGATCGCTTTGTCAGCGAAGAGGTCACGCATGCCTTGTCGGTTGGCGAGGTCGAGCTTGACGAAGTTGAATTGGTCTCGTTTCCTCAATTGTGCAAGGCGCGCCTCTTTTAATCGGACGTCGTAATAGTCATTAATATTATCGAGGCCGATGACTTGTTCCCCTCGGTCCAGCAGGCGACTTGCTACGTGAAATCCGATAAATCCTGCAGCGCCTGTGACAAGAATGGGTGACGGATTCTTACTCATGCTGAGTCCTTCCCAACAAACTCTATTCTACCGTTTTCTATCAGCCTTTATGAATGGCGGATCGCCGTGGTCTGATCGATATAAACTTAGCGGGGCGAGAGCATCTGAAGCCGACATGACTTGGATCTCGCCTCGGTCCGTTGCGCGATAGAGATCAAGGGCTTGGGCACGATGATACCGACATCCCTGCGAAATAAGAAGGTCTTTTAATTTCTCGGGAGGTTCCCAGTGAGCCGTTAACAGGGCCGTTCTGGCTGGATTGCGACGACTAAACATAAAGGACAGGTGATCCGGATACCAGTCAGCACCCCCGGTTGCATAGGAAACAAACAATTGCGCATGGGCGGCGGTGCAGACTTCGGCGAGATACGCGTTCGTGAGGTAGCCGTTCTCGCCGATATCCAACCATTTCCCGGGATGGGACAGTGGCGCATGGGTGGCATGGCTTCGGATTTCAAGCAGCTGTTGTTGCGAGGCCAGCACCAGAGGAATCGATCCATACTGTCCGACGAGTTGTTGAATGATATTGTCCTTGAGCGCTGATCGTCCGTCGTTGGTCGGACCGCTGTCTGCATGAATCAATACATTGTGCCCACGATCGGAGATCAGATAGCAATTCCTTGGCATGTCTAAGTCACAGGGATCTTCTCCATAAAATGGGACGCAGATGACAACGCCACCTTCAAACGCCCAACTTTCGCCATGGGCCAGCTCGATGACGTGATCAAACCCCAACTCCGTGAGCAGTGCTTGATAATTGAAGAACAGCTGCTTTCGGTTCCGGCGACTGGGGACGATGATCGGTATATCTTTAGGGAGGTGGAGCAAGGTGCGGGGATCGACATGATCATCATGATCGTGCGTGAGGAACACCGCAGCAGGCTTGGGTACAAGTCCACCCCAGAGCGACGGCAATGGCGATTCAGCAAACCAGGGCAGCAGCCATGGATCGAACAAGAACACGGCCTCACGTTGCCGATAGAGTAAAGCCGCGTGTCCCAGATGGACCGTGTCTTGATCACGGACGACATCGAACCAATGCCGACGGACTGAAGCGGTGGGTGAAGTGATCAAGCATCCATGTAGCTGCAG
>Ga0224510_10001292_pt1 | contig 16825 bp, 12 predicted proteins | sample SF_May12_sed_USG_FD_170161 | JGI IMG/M metagenome (GOLD analysis project Ga0224510, IMG submission 170161) | Sediment microbial communities from San Francisco Bay, California, United States - SF_May12_sed_USGS_4_1 | ecosystem: Environmental > Aquatic > Marine > Sediment | place: USA: California... | reverse complement strand
AGAGCCAGAGCCAGTCGCAGAGCCAGAGCCAGTCGCAGAGCCAGAGCCAGTCGCAGAGCCAGAGCGGCGAGCAGTCGGTCGGCGCCGGCACCGGCACTCCGGCCCAGAGCCAGCCCGACACGGCGATGTCCTTCGGCGGCAGCAACCCGCTGCCGACCGTGGCCTTCGGCCTGATCCTGCTGGCTTCGCTGGCAGGCCTCGCCTTCGCCAACGTCAAGGCAGCCCGCAACCGAAGCTAACGCCGCAAGGCGAAAGCCGGACTCCTGACACAGCCCCCGCTTCGGCGGGGGCTGTGTCGTTCCTGTCGCCAGAGGTCCCAGGACCCCGACGGTGCGGACTGTCAACGCAACCGTCGCGTCGTGCTCACCTGACCGCACCAGACCGGCTGTCGCCGCCCCCAGTAGGGAGTACCAAAGTCCTGGCGGCGGTGGGATACTCACCTTCCTAACTCCCCGCGGGAGCACAACCTAGGCACGCGCCAACAAACCGGATGTGGCCGACACCCTGCCCGCGTCGATGCCCCATCTGAGTTCCCACCCTCGAGGTGGGGACGCGAAAGGAACGAGACGTTTATCGGTTCATTCGACCGGTCGCAGGCAATCGACCGACCAGCAGTGCCAAGGGGGCAACGATGACTACCCGATCCACCTACTCCCGGATTCGCACCTTTCCCATCCTCGCAGCATTCTTCCTCAACCTGTTCGTCGGTCCGGTTACGCCGTTCCTGACGGCGCCCGTCGCGGCACTGGGGTCATCCACCTTCAACGCGATTGATGGCAACCTGACCGACGACGGCTCATCCGAGACCGACTGGTGTACGCCGGCGCCGAACTTCGCGCGCGGTGACGACTCGCCCAGCGGGTCGAGCGACACCTCCTTCTCGAGCAGCAACAACAAGGAAGACAGCGACATCCCGACGCTGGCCCTTGGCACGATCCCGGGTAATAAGGACGACCTCGTTCGGGAGTACGTCGCGAGCGAGACCGTCGCGGGCGACCTGTTCGTCTACCTCGCCTGGGTCCGCGCTGACTCGACCGGAACCAGCACCATCGACTTCGAGTTCAACCAATCGGACGTGGTCAGCTCGAACGGAAAGACCAAGGTCCGCACCAGTGGCGACCTGCTGGTCACCTTCGACTTCCAGGCGAACCCCGGCTCCCAGGGTGGCTACAGCGTCAACCTCGAGCTGCGCACCTGGGACGCCAACGCCGCCGACACCCCCGACCCGACCAGCTCGCCGGCCAACAAGGGAGCCTGGGTCAACCCGGTCGACCTCGATGCCTCCGGACTGGCCGAGGGGTCGGTCAACGGCAGCGACATCACCGACTGCAAGAACGGCAACAGCGCCCTGGCCACCGGCACCTTCGGTGAGGCGGTCCTGGACCTGACTGCCATCCTCGGCGGCGACTGCAAGGCGTTCGGCAGCATCTTCACCAAGAGCCGCTCGTCGAACTCGTTCAGTGCCGACCTGAAGGACCGCATCGATCCGCTGCCGGTCGACCTGTCGACCTGCTCGGACATCACCATCCTGAAGGTCGACCAGTTCCAGAACCCGGTTGGCGGCGCGACGTTCACCATCACGCCACACCCGTTCAACGCCAACCACACCGGATCGCTCGACGTCCTGGACAACACCGGACAGCAGGGCTACTCGGGCGCCGATGACGACGCCACGCCCGGCACCATCCACTTGAGCGACGTCGAGCCGTACAGCGCCAACGGCGGATACGAGATCTGCGAGAAGAGCGCCCCGTCGGCCGACTACGTCCCGGACGCAACCTGCATCACGCAGGCGGTCGGAGCCAACAGCTCCGTCACCTTTGGCCCGTTCGTCAACGAGCTGCTCTACCCCGAGCTCCGGATCGAGAAGACCCCGGACGAGGACCAGGCGGATGCCAGCGCCAATGACGTGACGGCCGGCGACTACGCGTCGTTCAGCATCACGCTGTACAACGACGGAACCGGCACCGCCAAGGGCGCCACCCTCAGTGACGACCTCCCGGCCATGACCAATGGCTGGGCCGTCCAGACCAAGAACTGGGCTGGCGCGTGTGTCATCACCGGCAGTGCGGGAGGCGCTCAGCACCTCGCCTGCGGACCCGAGGACATCGGGGCCGGCGGATCACGCACCGTCACCGTCAGGGCCTTGTCCGAGGCTCCCGATGACTGCGGCGACGTCAACAACCCGGACGCCACCGGCGACGCGACGAACGCGGACCCGGTCAACGACTCCGGCAACGTTGACGTCCTGTGCGGTGACCTCGACGTGGAGAAGTCTCCCGACGAGGACGCGCAGAAGCCCACTGCCAACGACATCTACGCAGGTGACGATGCGATCTTCAGCATCGTGACCACCAACAAGGGCGACGGCGAGGCCCGTGGCTCCACCCTGGAGGACGACCTCCCCGCCGTGGACAACGGCTGGGCGATCATCGCCAACCCGGGCAGCGAGGACGCATGGGCAGACTGCGAGATCACCGGCAGCGCCGGTGGGGCGCAGCACCTCTCGTGCGGCCCCGAGGACATCGAGGCCGGCGGGTCGCGCACCGTGACCCTGAGTGCCACCACCACCCTCGCCGACTGCGGGACCCTCTCGAACCCCGCGGCCGACGTGGACAGCACCAATGACGGCAACGACAGCGATTCGGGCGAGATCGACGTCCTCTGCCCCGACGTGAGCGTGGAGAAGACCACTGACACCCCGGAGATCAACGCCAGTGACGAGGCTCGCTACACCATCACGGTGAGCGCGAGCGGCATCGGCACCAGCGAGGACGTGACCCTCTACGACGAGCTGCCTCCGGTCGACGGCACGTGGTCCCAGTACAACGCGGCCTGCAAGATCGAGGGCAACATCCTCGAATGCTCGTTCGGCGACATGGAGCCGGGCGACGAAGAGGTCATCCACCTCAGCCACACCACCACCCCTGAGGACTGCGGGACGCTCTCGAACGACGTCTCGATCAGCTCACTGAAGGATCTGGACGACTCGGACAACGCGGTCCGCGACGTGGAGATCACGGTGAACTGCCCGGACATCGCGGTCGAGAAGACCGGTTCGGGGACCGTCAACGCCACCGACTCGATCTACTTTGAGATCACCGTCAGCAACAATGGTGACGGCGACGCCTACGACTTTTCGTTCAACGACACGCTGCCGGATGTGACCGGTGGCTGGACCCTGCCCACCCAGAACAACTCGCCGGCTTCGTGCGAGCTGAACGGCGTGGCTCTGTCCTGCTCGGTCGAGGACGGGATCTTCCTCGCTGGCGATAGCTTCACCGTCCGCGTCGAGGCCGACACGGCCCCGGCCGACTGTGGAGACCTGGACAACACCGCCTACGCATCGGCCTCCAACGAGGGGGACGACGCGCTCGGCAACAACTCCGATGGTCACGAAATCGTCGTGGAGTGCCCCGATCTGACGGCCTCCAAGGACGCCGATGACACCATCGTGTCCGCCGGTCAGGAGATCGGCTTCACGATCAGCGTCTCCAACTCGGATGCCGACGGCACCGGGACGGCGTACAGCGTCGAGTTCAACGACCTGTTGCCCGCGGGCAGCGGTCTGGACTGGAGCATCGACCCGGACAACGAGGATTGCGAGATCACCGGCTCGGTGGGTTCGCAGGTCCTGGAGTGCAACTTCGGTGACCTGGGGCCCGATGAGAGCGCCAGTGTCCACGTGGTGAGCGACACCACCAAGGCAGACTGCGCAACCTATCCCAACGTCGCGGACATCACCTCGACCAACCACCCTGAGCTCAACCCGAGCGACTCGGTGACGGTCGAGTGCCCGGGCCTGAACATCGCCAAGGTGGCGGACAAGTCCCCGATCGACGCCGGCGAGACGGCCAGCTTCTCGATCGTGGTCTGGAACACCGGTCCGGGGACCGCGTTCAATGTCACTATCGACGACGACCTGCCCGGTGACCTCGCCTGGAGCGAGGACAGCGACGCCTGCGAGATCGTCGATGGCGCCCTCGAGTGCTGGTGGGAGGAGCTCGGCGTGACCTCGATGCAGGACTCGCCGGCCCGTGTGACCCTATCGGCCGAGACGGATCGGTCTGACTGCGGCGACCTCGACAACAAGGCGTTCGCCAACGCGAGCAACGCCGACGAGGTCTTCGCCGAGGCGACGATCTACGTGGCCTGCCCGACGGTGGCCATCGAGAAGGTGAACAACCAGTCCGAACCGGTCCTGCCCGGCACGACCGTCTCCTTCACGCTGACCGTCAGCGTGAGTGACGGGCCGGCCAGTGACGTGGTCGTGGTCGATACCCTGCCCGCCGGATACGACGATCCGTCGAGCATCAGCGACAGTGGCGTCTGGGACGGCGGCGCGCGCACCATCACCTGGGAGCTGGGTAGCCTCGAGGACGGGGACTACGAGCTCACCTACCAGGCCGCGGTGAGCGCGGATGCCGAGCAGGGCGACGAACTGGTCAACGTGGCCGTCGTCACCAGCCCGAACAGCCAATGCCCCGACGACGAGAACCTGGCCGACGAGTGCGATGACGATTCGACCGTCCTCGTGCGCGTTCCGACCCTGGTGATCGACAAGGAGGCCGACGCCGAGGTGGTCCACTTCGTGTTCGACGTTGACGGCAGCGTGCTGTCGGTCGATCCGGAGCAGGTCACCTGGACGCTGACCTACACGCTGACCAACGGGCCGGTCTACAACGCGGTGATCACCGACCCGCTGCCCGACTTCCTGACCTTCGTGAGCGCGTCCGACGGCGGCGTCTACGCCGACGGCGTCATCACCTGGGAACTCGGGAGGCTCACCGAGAGCGGCAGCGTGAGCTTCGTGACGACGGTCGATTCGGACGCCCCCGAGGTGAATCCGATCGAGAACGTCGCGACGATCGTCTCTGACGAGACTGCGCCCGATGACGGCGTCGACTCGATCAGGATCACCAGCGAGCAGGTCGAGGCAGGCACCTCGACACCGTCCGCCAGCGTGCCGGACTCCGCGATCAGCTTCACCCCCGCTGGGCAGCCGATCACGATCCCGGTTGAGCTGATGGCGGCGCTCTTCCTGCTCAGCCTCGGAGGCCTCGCCTTCGCGAACGTCAAGGCGGCTCGTCGCCGCCGCTAGGAACCCGATGCACCCGGGCGGGTCTATGATCCGCCCGGGTGATTGATCCAGCCCCCCTGGCAGGGACGGGGTAGAGGTTCGCCTCTACCCCGTCTTCTGATGTGCGCGGAAATCGCGCCCTCAGGCGCACCGCGGAGCCGCGCGACCGCGAACCGCCCTACTGCGGATCCTCGTCGTCGGCGTGGCTCCCGTTCGACGTGGAGCCGGGATCCTGCGAGGCTCCGCGGGCCGGGCCGAATGTCGCCGCATCCAGTGCACGCTCCAGGCCGTTGCGAGCAGACGGCGGCGCGTCGGCGAGAAGATCGGTCAGGACGACCACGTGCCGCTGCATCTCGTCGGCGTCCTGCCGTCCGATCGCCATGCCATCCGTGGAGAGGCGATCCTCGGCCGCCTCCGCCGCAATCGCGGCGCCGGCGGCTCGCTGCCACTCCCCGCGCCGGGCCAGCTGCTCGACCTCCTCCAGGCGCTCGTCAAGTGCCTGGGCCAGCAGGTCGTGCCGAAGCGCCGGTGAGGCGATCCGCAGCCGAATGTCCTCAAGCTGCAGCTTCATCGAGTAGAGAAGATCGCCCGGCACAGCATCCTGTGCGGCGGCTCCGACGGCGGACACGCTGAGCGCGGTGGCCAGCGAGGCGTACAGCACTGCGCGGCCGAGCCTGCCCATCTCGCGCTGTGGCCGCGGCTCGGTGATCAGGCCCTCGCGCAGGGCGACGTGGCGGTTGACCAGGTCGGCACGCAGGCGCCGGCGATAGAGCGGATCCGGGCGCACCTCAGCAGCCGCGCGCTCAAGAAGCCGTGCGACCCGGTCGTCGGGCTGCTTCACGGGCGCCAGGCGGTTCATGACGCGCCTCGGTCGCCGTCGGCCAGGCGGCGGCGCAGGCTAGCGACGGCCCGGAAGGTGAGGCCGCGGATGGTACCGGCCCGGCGCCCCATCACCTGGGCGGCTTCCTCGGCAGAGAGGCCGGCCGCGTAGCGCAGCGCGATCGCCTCCTGCTGGTCGGGAGTGAGGGTGGTGATCGCCGAGCGGAGCTCGCGAATCGCCTCGCCGTGCAGCGTGATGGCATCCAGGCCGTCGCCGACGCCGTGCTCGCGGGCGACGTCCAGCGATTCGTGCGACCGATGGCGACGGACGTGGTCGATCACCGCATTCCGCGCGATGCGGAAGGCCCACGCCTCGAACGGCCGACTGCCGTGACGGTAGCGCGGGAGGTTGGTGACGATCCGCTCGAAGACGAGTTGGGTGATGTCCTCGGCATCCTCGCGCCGGCGCAGGCGCATCGCGGTGTAGCGGTAGATCCGATCGACCAGGGCGTCGTAGAGGCGGGCCACCGCCTCCGTGCTGCCTGCCGCAGCTGCTCGTGCCAACTCGTCAACCCCCGCCTCGGGCAATGTCGACGGGACCATCTCCGGCGCGGCGGGGCGACGGAGATCGGCCTCGCGCAGGGCCTCGGCAACGAACGCGCTCATCGGTCGCTCACGCATGCGGAAGCGGGCACCTCTCGTGTGGGCAGCACCACGGTCCCCCTGCGGTCGAGCCTATCACCGATCAGCGTCCGGGGCCACCTCCGTGGTGCCTCGACGCACCGGTGTCATCGGTCAGATCAGGGCGAGCTCGCGACCGACCTTTTCGAACGCGGCCAGGCAGGTGGCCAGCTCTTCGCGACTGTGCTCTGCGGTGACGATGGTGCGCACCCGCGACCGGTCGTCGGGCACAGTCGGGAAGCCGATCCCCTGAGCGAATACGCCCTCTTCGAAGAGGCGGTCGGAGAGCTGCATGGCCAGCGCGCCGCTGCCGGCGATGACCGGCGTGATGGGCGTCTCCGAGGCACCGATGTCGAAGCCCAGCGCGGCCAGGCCGGCCTTGAAGTAGCGGGTGTTCTGCCAGAGCCGCTCGATCAGTTCCGGCTCGCTCTCGAGCACGTCGATGGCCGCCAGGCAGGCGGCCGCCACGGCCGGTGGATGGGAGGTCGAGAAGAGGAATGGGCGAGCCCGATGCTCCAGCATCTGGCGCAGCACCAGCGGTCCTGCGACATAGCCGCCGAGAACGCCGATCGCCTTGGAGAGGGTCCCCACCTGGACATGCACCCGGCCGTGCAGGCCAAAGTGATCGATGCTGCCGCGTCCGTTGCGGCCGAGCACGCCCGATGCGTGCGCGTCATCGACCAAGACGATCGCCTCGGCAGCTTCCGCGGCCTCGACGATCTCCGGCAGCCGGGCGATGTCGCCGTCCATGCTGAAGACCCCGTCGGTGATTACCAGGACCGTGCGCTCCGCCCCGCCGGGAGCGCCCCGCACCTCGGCGAGGGCGGTCCGCAGCCCTTCCATGTCCGCGTGCGGGAAGACGCGCCGCTCGGCCTTGGTGAGGCGGATGCCGTCGATGATGCTGGCGTGGTTGAGCGCGTCCGAGACGATCACCGCGCCCTCGGGGGCGAGGATCGGGATGACGCCGGTGTTGGCGGTGAAGCCCGACTGGAAGGTGAGCACCGCCTCGGTGCCCTTGAACTCGGCAAGCCGACGCTCAAGCTCCTCGTGGAGGGACATCGTGCCCGCGATGGTGCGCACCGCGCCGGAGCCGGCACCGAAGCGACGCACCGCATCGATCGCGGCCTCTCGCAGCTTCGGATGGGTGTTGAGCCCCAGGTAGTTGTTGCTCGACAGCGTGATCACCTCGCGCCCGTCGATCACGCAGCGGCTGCGCTGCTCGCTCTGCACTACCCGCAATCGTCGGAAGAGACCCTTGGCCTTCAGTTCCTCGATTTCGGCGGTGAGGAAGGCGAGCGGGTCACGGGACCGGGCGGAACCGGGCGGGGAGGCGAGCGTGTCGGTCATGGCAGGAGCACCACCTTTCCGGCGTGACGGGAGGCGATCAGTTCGAAGCCGCGCTCCCAGTCGGCGAGGTCGAAGCGATGGGTGATGATCGGCGTGACGTCCAGGGCTCCGGATCGCAGGAGCGCCTGCGTGCGTTCCCAGGTGTCGTAGATGCGGCGGCCATAGATGCCGTGGATGCGCAGCCCCTTCTGGATGACGAAGTCGGAGAGATCGACGCGCACCGGCTCACCGAAGATGCCGAGCAGGCTGATCCGGCCGCCCCGGGTGATGGCGGCCAGGGCCTGGTCGAGCGCCGCCTGCGCACCACTCATCTCCAGGACCACCTCCACTCCGTCGCCGTTGGTGGCCGCAGTGATCCGCTCGACCGTGGCGGCGTCGCGGGCGTTGAGCGCCAGGTCGGCGCCCATGGTGCGCGCCAGGTCGAGCCGGTAGTCCTCGGTGTCGGTGGCGATCACCAGCGCGGCGCCGGCGGCGCGCGCGATGCCGACCGCGCACAGGCCGATCGGCCCGCAGCCGGTAACGAGGACGGTGCGCCCCTCGATCGGCTCGGCGAAGGCGGCGTGCACCGCGTTGCCCATCGGCTCCTGGAGGGCCACGACCGCGGGGTCGAGCCCGTTGCTCTCGATGGCGTTGGCCTGCGGGATGACCACGTACTCGGCGAAGCCGCCGTCCACGTGCGCCCCGATCACTCGCAGGTTGTGGCACAGGTGCATGTCGCCCCGGCGGCACTGTGCGCAGGTCCAGTCCACGATGTGGCTCTCCACGCCGACCAGGTCACCTTCGCGGACCCGCGTCACGCCATCGCCGGTGCCGACCACGCGACCGGCCAGCTCGTGGCCGAGGATGGTGGGCGGCTTGAGGATCTCCCGGGCCCACGGGTCCCAGCTGAAGAGGTGGTAGTCGGTGCCGCAGATGCTGGCGGCCTCCATCTTGAGCAGCACCTCGCCGGGCCCAGGCACCGGCACCGGGCGCTGCACCAGCTCGAGCCCCGGCTCGGGGCGTGTCTTGGCCAGGGCGCGCATGGTGCGCGCGGGAGCGGCGACGGGCGTCATCGGGCGAGCTCCAGCAGCTCGGCCACGCCGGCCGCCGCGGCATGGTCGTGGGTGCGACCCGGTTCATCGACGACCGGGGTCTCGATGGCACCGATCCCCTCGATCTCGACCCGCATCACATCGCCCGCGGCCAGGTAGCGCGGCGGTTTCGCGAAGTGACCAACCCCGGCGGGGGTGCCGGTCGCGATCAGGTCGCCGGGCTCCAGGGTGATCGTCCGCGACACGAACGCGACCAGTGTCGGCACGTCGAAGATCATCTCCGCCGTGGACGAGTCCTGCCACGTCTCGCCGTTGACCGATGAGCGCATCCACAGACCAGCTGCTTCACCCAGCTCATCGACGGTGACCACGACCGGACCGATGGGCGCGAACCCGTCGGAGCCCTTGGCCCGCAGCCACTGCCGATCCTCGCGCTGCAGGTCACGCATCGTCACGTCGTTGAGGACGGTGTAGCCGAAGACGGCGCCCATCGCCTGGTCGCGTGCGACCCGGCTGGCGCGGCGCCCGATCACCACCGCCAGCTCGCATTCGAGATCCAGCTTGTCGGTGGCGCGCGGTCGCATGACCGGCTCACCGGGGTGGATGATCGCGTTGGCGAACTTGGCGAAGAGCATCGGGTAGGCGGGCGGTTCGACCCCCTGCTCCCGGCAGTGGTCGTGATAGTTGAGCCCCACGCAGATGATCTTCCCGGGCCGCGCGATCGGCGCCAGGACGTGCGCGGTGTCGGGGTCGATCAGCTCGCCCCGGTCGTCGCCCGACACGCTGGAACCGCCGGCCAGCAGCTCGCCGACATCGCGGGCACCGGTCGTCCCGGTCAGGTCGCGGAATCCATCATCGGTGACCAGGCCCAGGCGTTGGCCGATATCGGGCCGGGTGATGACCTGCAGCTTCACGGGGCCAGTATAGGGAGGCGGTGGCGAGCCTCGGCCGATCAGTCCTCGCTGAAATAGTCCCGTGACGAGCGCCGCAGCAGCGCGATCAGCAGCACCACGGTGATGACCAACCCGACCGGCACGAAGAGCGCCTGCCACCCGGCCGCGGACTCCGCAGGGAACTCCAGCAGGATGGGGGGCAGGCCGGCCAGCATCGGCGCCGCCAGCACCGCGATCCCGATGGCGAAGCGCCAGGCGATCTTCTTGCGCTGCATGGCGACCGTTACGCCGAAGATGACGGTCGCCAGCTCGAGCATCATGAAGATCCCGAGCAGGCTGAACGGGGCCCGTTCGCTGAAGTCAACGTACTCGATGATCCGCGGCAGCAGCAGACCCGTGATGGCCAGCAGTGCGAAGGCCCAGCCAAACCAGAGCCGGACGCCCCAGGGCATCCGCGGAGCGGGGGGTTCGGCGGAGGGCGCGGGCGTGGGAGGCATCGGCGGGATCGTAGCAGCGTGGCCCGCACCGGGCGCCCGGAGCCGATGCCGGCTGATCCTTGACAGGGGTCGCCGCGAGTTCGTATCCTCGGCCGCCAGATCGGGTTCACTCAATCGGTGCAGCCACCAGAGGAGAAGCAGCTGCCGTTCTCCGCATCGGCCCGGGCGATCGTCTTCCTCGACTCCTGGAAGTGGCTCATCTCCGGGGTCACCCTTGGCAGCGTGAAGGGCTGATTCGGGCGATGTCCGACGGCGCGCCTCCGGCCTGGGTTCGGGATGCCGTCTTCTACCAGATCTTCCCCGACCGGTTCGCCCGCTCCGAGCGTGTCACGCGCCCCGGACCGATGGAGCCGTGGGAGTCGCCACCCACCGTGCATGGCTTTAAGGGGGGCGACCTGTACGGGATCATCGAGCGGCTCGATCACATCGCTTCGCTGGGGGTGACGGCGCTCTACCTGAACCCGATCTTCGCCTCTGCCTCGAACCATCGATTCCATACCTACGACTACTACACCGTCGATCCGCTGCTCGGCGGCAACGACGCGTTGCGCGAACTGCTCGACGAGGCACACCGACGCGGCATGCGCGTCGTGCTCGACGGTGTCTTCAACCACGCCAGCCGCGGCTTCTGGCCGTTTCACCACGTGCTCGAGACCGGTCGCCACTCGCCGTACCGCGAGTGGTTCTACCTCGACCCCTCGGTCCTCACCAAGGGTCGGCCGCTGCACGCGTATCCGGAGCGATCGTTGTCGGCAGCGCTCCCGGCCGACTACGGCACGACGCACCGTGAAGGCCCTGCATCGATCAAGACGCTCGGCTACCAGGCATGGTGGAACCTTCCGGCGCTGCCAAAGCTGAACGTCGGCAACCCGCAGATGCGCGAGTACCTGCTTGGCGTGGCGGAGCACTGGATCCGCTTCGGGGCGGACGGGTGGCGCCTGGACGTCGCCGCCGAGATCGAGGACCTCACCTTCTGGGCCGAGTTCCGTCACCGCGTGCGGGCGGTGAACCCCGAGGCCTACCTCGTGGCCGAGATCTGGGACGTCTCCCCGGAGTGGCTCGGACCGGACCGATTCGACGCACTGATGAACTACCCGCTCGGCTTCGGCATCCTGGGGTTCGCGGCTGGTTCGCACCTCGATCGGGCAGTGGCCGGTGGGCACGGCGCGGTCGCCGAGGGCCTGCTCCCACTCGATGGCGCCGGCTTTGCGACGCGCGTGGAAGAGCTGCTCACCTCGTACCCGGCCGAGCACGTCGCGGCGCAGCTGAACCTGCTCGACTCGCATGACACGCCCCGCGCACTGGCCTTGTGCGGTGAGGACGAGGCGTCGCTGCGGATCGCCACGCTGCTCCAGATGGCGATGCCCGGGGCGCCGAGCATCTACTACGGCGACGAGATCGGGATGACCGGTCACGCCGATCCGGACAGCCGCCGTGCATTCCCGCCGAACGAGGGCGACTGGAACCATGGACTGCTCGCGTTCATGCGCGGGGCGGTGGCCGCCCGAGCAGCGGATCCCGCCCTCCGCGGCGACGGATACCGGACGCTGGTCGCAGGCGGCGCGGCGGTCGCATTTGAGCGCACTTCGGATGCGGATCGGGCGATCGTCGGAGCGAACGCCGGCGAGGACCCCGTCGAACTGGTGTTGCCCGGGCCGTTTGATGCCGCGCGCCTGTCGTCGCTGCTGAGTACCGATGAGCGCTCCGCGATCATTAGCGGCACTGCCGAGGGTGGCCTGGTTATCACCCTTCCCGCTCGGTGGGGCGGCATCTGGCAAGTCACTCGGTGAGCGCGGCCGCTACTCGCAAGGACAGGACCACTGCACGGGCACGAAGGGAATCTGGAGCGCGATCGAGCACCTTTGACAAGCAGCGACTGACCGGGATTCGGTCTCGGAGCTGCGGGTCCGGCAGCCTAAGATGGAGTCATGGACACACTTGCCGATCTGTTCGCCACGAACCGGATCGTCGTCCTGTCGGTCTACGGCCAGGTCTTCTTCGTCATGGGCCTGGCGATCGCCCTCCAATCGCTCAAGCGCAGTACCGTGCCGCTGGCGCGCGCGCTGCCCTGGCTGGCCGCGTTCGGCATCCTGCACGGCCTTCACGAGTGGGGCTACCTCTTCGTGCCGCTGCAGTCGGGCTACCTGCCGCTGCCGCTGACCGAGGCGCTCCTCTTCGTCCAGTTGGCCATCAAGGGCATCTCGTTCGCCCTGCTGCTGCAGTTCGGCGTCGAGCTCGTCAGGTCGACGGGCAGGCTGGCCACGCTGCCCCGCTGGCTCCCGGCGGTCTTGCTGCTGGCCTGGGGCGGCGCGACGGCGGCAGTCTCGACGTCGACAGCGGCGCAGGTCCCATCGCCGGACGCGTGGCTCGAAGCCGGGAAGATCGATGAGGCACTCAACCTTATCGGCGCTTCACTCGCCGTTGGTGATGTGCTGGGACGATGGATGCTCGCCCTGCCGGGCGCGCTGCTGGCAGCCTGGGGCCTCTGGGCGAGCGCAGCTGAGCTGGGGTCAGTTGCCCGACCACGGGTGATGGCCGGATTGCGGACGGCGGCCCTCGCATTCGGTGCCTATGCCGTGGTCGGCGGACTCCTCGGGATGCCGGCACCCTTTGCGCCTGCCTCGGAGGTCAACGGGTCGACCGTCGGCGCCGCGCTCGGCATCCCGATCGAGGTGCTGCGCTCTTTCGCCGGGCTGGTCATCGCGGTTGCCGTCATCGCGGCGCTCGATCTGTTCGAGCAGGAGACCGATCGCACCCTGGGCGAGGCGCGCGGCCGAGCAGTCCTGGCCCGCGAGCGGGAACGGATCGGCCGTGATCTGCATGACGGCGTCATCCAGTCCATCTATGCCGCGGGGCTGCATCTTGACGCCATGACAACCACCCTCGATACGGAGGAGTCGCGGGTCGCGATCCATCGCGTGATGGGCGAACTGGACCGCACGATCGCCGAGATTCGTGGGTACATCTCGGGGCTGGAGGATGAGGGCAACGACGGGCTGGACCCCGCGGCGACGATCGCCGCGGTCGCTGCCGAGATGGACCTCTCTTCGCTCGTCGTCTTCGACCTGCGCGTGCAGGACGCCTGGCTGCCTCCGCTCACGGTGGGCGATGCCGAGGAGCTGCGCCAGATCGTTCGCGCGGCATTCAGCAATACCCTGCGCCATGCACACGCGACGCGAATCGAGACGCGCCTGTGGAGCGTGGGCGCCGACCTTCGACTGCTGATCCGCGACGATGGGGCCGGGTTCGACGTGGCCTCGTCTGCGTCGAGCGGAGGCCGCGGCCTCGACAACATGCGCGGTCGCGCCAAACTGCTGGGAGGCTCGCTCACCGTCGAGACCGGTGCAGGACGCGGGACGACCGTCTCCCTTACCATGCCGTTGCCGACCTCCGGCCGCTCCGCCTGACTCCACCAACCGACACCGCTACCCGGTACCGCCGTGACCATCGCGCCACCGATTCGGATCGTCATCGCCGACGACCACGAGGTCGTCCGGCTCGGGCTGTCCGCACTGCTTGACCGAGAGCATGGATTCCGCGTCGTCGGCGAGGCCGACTCGGGTGTGGAGGCGGTGCGCCTGACGCGCGCACTGCGACCCGATGTGGTCCTGCTCGACGTCCGGATGCCACACGGCTCGGGAATCGAGGCCTGCGGCACCATCACGTCGGAGATGCCCGGTATACCGGTGGTGATGCTCACCAGCTTCTCCGACGAAGAGACGCTCTTCGCGGCCATCTCCGCCGGAGCATCGGGATACGTCCTCAAGCGCATCGGTTCGGAGGAGCTGGTGCAGGCCATCCGTACGGTGGCTGGCGGAGGGTCGATGCTCGACCCGAGCGTCACCGCCGCGGTGCTGGAACGCCTGCGATACGCGTCGCACACGGAGGAAAAGGGAACCTTCGGCGAACTCACCGAGCAGGAACGGCGCGTTTTGGCGCACGTGGCGCAGGGCATGTCGAACCGCGAGATCGCCGGTGCCATGGGTCTGGCCGAGAAGACGGTCCGCAACTACGTCAGCAGCGTCCTCGGCAAACTCTCGCTGGTGAGCCGGGCGCAGGCGGCCACCTTCGCCTTTCGCAACAAACTCGCGCAGCTCGAGGATGAGCCAGGTGATTGACCGCACGCACGCGGCGCGCCGTTCAGCTGCGGCCGCCTGGCTGCTGGTGATCTGCCTCCTGCTCAGTGCTTGCCTCGGCGAGACGCCGACGCCCAGCGCTTCACCGAGCGCAAGCGCAAGTGCGGGGGCAAGCCCGACACCTGACCCGACCGCGACGCCGCTGCCCACCGCAACCCCGATCCCGCACCTCGCCCTGCCGCCCGCGGGGTCGTCCGATTCCCGTGCGATCAGCCAGGCCGTCTCCGTCGAGCTGGAGGCGGGCGCTTCAGGACGAATCGTGCTGACGGTCACAAACCTCGGCACGACGGTGATCTCGGAGCTCGTGCTGCGCTGGCCGACGGAGTTGAGCAACACGGTCGTGCTGGCACCGTTCGCCCCGTCCGAGCAGCGCATTCGCGACGGCGGACCGCCGCTCTACCAGGAGTGGACGAAGTGGGTCGAAGGACCAGGCGAGCAGGGAGAGCCGGCCGGCACCACGTCCCTCGGCTGGGGCCCACTCCTGGTCGGCGGAACGCTCACCATCCCGCTGCTCGCCACGCGCATCGCGTCCGGTCCGATCGAATTCGACCTCCAATTCCTGGCCGGAGAGGCGCTCCTCACCGCCGACGGCGCGCCGGCCCAGATCTCCGTGTCTGTGCCCTGATGCATGCCATCCTTCCGGCCTGGACCGATCCGGACCCGGAGCTCCACGCCCGCCTCGGCCAGGTGATCGACCCAGAACGCAAGGTGCTGGCGGCGATCGAACGGATCCTGCCGCTCGCCGGCAAGCGGGTCGCCGACGTCGGGACCGGGATCGGTCACTACCCGATGCTCCTCGCGCGCCATACCGGCCGAACGTACGGGATCGAGTCCGACCAGGCGCTGCTCGAAGCGGCGCGCCAGCGAGCCACCGCCTCACACCAACCGAACCTCCGGATTGTCGAGGGCACGCCGGAGCACTTGCCGCTGCGGGACGACGCGGTGGATGTCGTGCTCTCGGGGCTGATCGAGCCCGACGACGCCTCGCTGCCCGCGATTGCGGAGGCGCTTCGGGTGTTGCGGCCCGACGGACGCCTGATCGTGATCGGTTACTACGGGCGCGACGCCATGTCCGCCCTGCTTGAGCCCGAGGTGGTGGCCCACGCCAGGGAGGCAACCCAGCGGCGCACAGGATGGTGGCTGCGTCACGGGTTCAAGATCAAGGTGGTCCACAGCCGGATCGATGTCTCCGATCCCGACGTGGCGCTCCAGATCCTGCCGCGCCTCTATGGAGACCGAGCCCTCGCCTTCCTGATGGGGCCGCATCCGCCTTCGCTGGAGCTCAAACTCGGCCTCTACCACCTCGCGGCGGCAGACGCGCGCTGACGCGCGAATCGCCGAGCGACACCGGTTGGGTGTCGGATAAGATTCGACCGTCGAAGGTCAGGCTCCTCTCCCCCCGGAGCCTGACCTTCGGCACGTCCGAGCCCGGATCGGTGCCATAATGACCCTCGGCATTCCCCACCGAGATTGACCCCTCGCGCGCCCGCGCGAGCACGGATCCGCACACGGAGGCCCGAGACGCGATGGCCACCAGCGCCCCCCGCATGAAGATCACCTACGCCACCCTGTCGGCAGACAACGAAGAGCTCCAGACCGCCTTCGACGCCGCCGTCGAGCGTGCCCGCGGCGAACTGGGCCGCTCCTACCCGATGCTGATCGGCGCCGAGGAGCGCCGTGGCACGACCGAGTTCGAGGACCGCTCACCGATCGACGCCTCCCTGGTGGTGTCGCGCTTCCCGGTCGGCACCCGGCAGGACGTGCAGGACGCAATCGACGCGGCGCGCGCGGCGTTTCCCGCCTGGCGTGCCCTCGGATGGCGCAAGCGCCTCGAATTGCTGCGCCGCGCTGCCGACCTGATCAGCGAGCGCCAGTTCGACTACGGCGCGCTGATGACCTTCGAGGTGGGCAAGAACCGCCTCGAGGCGCTCGGCGACGTCGAGGAGACGGCCGACCTGCTCCGCTACTACAGCGACGAGATGGAGAAGGCGGACGGCTTCGTGAAGCCGATGGGGTCGCTCTCGCCCTCCGAACACACCCGCAGCGTGCTGAAGCCGCATGGCGTCTGGGGCGTGATCAGCCCGTTCAACTTCCCCATGGCGCTCGCGGGGGGTCCGGCGGCCGGCGCCCTGATTGCCGGCAACACGGTCGTCCTCAAGCCGTCCTCCGATGCGCCGCTGATGGGCTACATCTTCTGCCAGGTGCTTCGCGAGGCCGGTGTGCCGGCCGGCGTCTGCAACCTGGTCACCGGGCCTGGCGAGAGCGTCGGTGCGGAGCTCGAGGAGAACCCCGGCATCGATGGGCTGGTCTTCACCGGCAGCTACGAGGTGGGAATGCGGCT
>Ga0224510_10001291_pt1 | contig 16826 bp, 16 predicted proteins | sample SF_May12_sed_USG_FD_170161 | JGI IMG/M metagenome (GOLD analysis project Ga0224510, IMG submission 170161) | Sediment microbial communities from San Francisco Bay, California, United States - SF_May12_sed_USGS_4_1 | ecosystem: Environmental > Aquatic > Marine > Sediment | place: USA: California... | reverse complement strand
GCCGCCAAGGTTTTTTTGGAGCCGCTATGCTCCCCATGGCGGAACTGGAATACACCGGAATCGTGGAAAAACTCAAAAATTTGGACAGGAAATTTTCCATAAGAAAATGATTGCTTGATTTTGCCGGATGCAAGGGCAAGATGGCGAGGTCCATTTCTAAAACGAAAATGGGACCTGCCCTTTTCAACCCAGCCCCGCACCAGAGCTTGCATCAGGATGGTCAAAAAAACCCGAACGCACTGTGTAGTATGGCGAATTCCTAATCGCCACTTCCAGAGGGCTGTTCAGTCCAAGGCTCTCTCAATTCCCCTAAACTGCAACACTAGGCTCATTAAGCTGGAATTTTAAGGGAAGACTCGGTTTTCTTGTCGATTCTACACTTTTTAGAATCAGAGGAATTCTGAGGCGAGGAGTAAAATGATGACAAAATCGAGCCCCCGCAACACTATTAATCTTACTTTTCTCCCCGGTCAGATTTAAGAACCCCACAGAGTCCCCGGCAAGCTCCGCTTCCAGATGCCCCTGGGCGGTCGGATGGAGTATTATCTGTCCGCCGATTTAATTTTAAAGCGTGAAATCATGACCGATAATCCTGTCTGGCGCTGGATCGACGATACCTTCCTCGATCTTGGACGCCAGTTCCGCTGGTCTTACCTGCCGCCGCTGATGATTTACCTGGCCGCCGGCGTGCAAGGCTTAACCGCGATCGTCGGAACCTTTTTCATCAAGGATTATCTCGACCTATCCGCCGCTTTTCTTTCCGGGCTTGCCTTCTGGGCGGGGATTCCGTGGACGCTGAAAATGCCGTTGGGGCACCTGGTTGACCTGATCTGGCGCCGCAAGGCGCTGCTGGTTTACCTCGGTGCCGGTCTGATTACGTTAAGCATTCTGATCATGTACGGCCTCATCGTCCATCCCGACAGCATGAGCGAAATCATGAAAGCTGAAACCTGGTTCGTCGTCGCCACGCTGCTGGCCCCGACCGGGTACGTGGTGCAGGACGTGGTTGCGGACGCCATGACGGTCGAGGCCGTGCCCACTATCAACGAACATGGCGACCCTTATCCGGACAGCGAAATAAAGGTTATGCATACGACCATGCAAACGCTGGGGCGATTCGCGATCATTGGCGGTCTGGCCGCGGTCGCCGCGTTGAACATCACGATGTTCAGCGGAGTCGAAGACATGTCAGAGCAAATGAAGGTCGCAATATACGCGGACATTTATCTGCTGGCGCTGGTCATCCCGGTACTGTCTGTATCGGGTGTTCTACTGGGCGGACTCATTTTAAGACGGCGCGCGCAACGCATGCGCGAACAGGGTCAGGATCACACGGCTATCGACAAGTTACTATTCGCGCCCGCCGGCGAGACTAAACCGAACTGGTGGATCCTCGGCGGTAGCCTGGTGTTCGCCATATTTACGCTGACCATGGGAATGAGCCAGGCGCCGCTGGCGCAGGAAATCATTTTTATCGGATCGATGTCGATTGTCCTGTTTCTGATGTACCGGCTGATGCTGGAGCTTGATCCGCAAATGCGCAACATGCTGATCGGCACCGCGGTGATTATTTTCGTGTTTCGCGCCACGCCGTTGCCCGGACCTGGCGCCTCCTGGTTTGAAATCGATGTGCTTGGATTTGACGAGCAATTCCTGTCCGTCCTGTCCCTGATCGCGTCATTGCTAACCCTCGTCGGTATGGTAGTGTTGCGGCCGATGATGGCGACGCGTTCGATCGCTTTCGTCATTGTCATCCTGACTATTGCCTCGGCAATCCTGGCCTTACCGAATATCGGGCTGTACTACGGGTTGCATGAATGGACCGCAGCGCGCACCGCCGGTATCGTCGACGCACGTTTTATCGCACTAATCGACACCATGATCGAATCGCCGCTTGGCCAGATCTCGATGATCCCGATGCTCGCCTGGATCGCCAAAAACGCACCGGGCCATTTGAAAGCCACTTTTTTCGCGGTAATGGCCTCGTTTACCAACCTGGCGCTTTCGGCGGCGAGTCTCGGCACCAAGTATTTCAACGAAATCTATACCGTTACTCGCGAAGTTCGTGATCGGGCCGAAGACGTCGTCAAGACCGCTGCAGATTATAGTGAACTTGGCTGGTTACTAATTACGGTCGCGCTCATCGGACTGCTTGCGCCATTGCTCACGGTCGTGTTGGTACAGCATTCGCGATTACATACCCAGCAGTAGGGGTTATAGACTAGGGCTTCGATTCAAACCCGGGTAATACCTTTGCGATGGATAGCAATTACATTTCTAGCAACATTGTATTCAGCTCCTCGTATGGTCAAAAACCTCGAAACCGCTGTTTCGCTAAACTTTTTAATTCCGGCACCACTAACGGCTTATCTGAGCCCTGTCCAATTACTGTAAAGTCATTAAACTCCATCTCACCTTAGCCCAAGACATATTCAAGGATTTTCAGGTAAAGTTTTTCGATCCGAAAAGTTCGAAAATCGTCCACCCACTCACCCCATTCATAACCAGTTAATGCTATTAAATATTTTAAAACCCTTCTATCTTATGCCGCAAGGAATGCAAAAAACTCGGGTTCCAGTCGCTCCACTCGAAAAGCTCGAAGGTCGTGCTGGAGCCTCAGCCCCTATTTAATATCATTTCAGAATAGGTAAAAGGGTTTGGCGGGGAAAAATTTTCTTGATCCACTGAGTGGGTATCAGGGGCGTATGAAAAATTCAAAAATCAGGCAGGTAGATCGAGAGACGTGGACAGGGGTGGGAAGTGTGAAACTTTTATTTCCTGCATGTCTTTCCATCGAACACTTTGCAGGAGGAAGCGCTACGGGCCAACTTCCAGGATTTGAGCAAGGGGGGAGCATTATCGGGCCGCACTTCAACTACGATGTCAATGATATCTCCTACGTCCAGTGTTTTCAGTTGGACCTTCGCCTCTTCTTCAACTTGAATCCATTGAATACCTGAGTCGGTCGTAATCAGAAACGCGCCTTTATCTGCTTCGATCTTTACAATTGGACTATTGAAATTTTGAAGGGTGGTGGAGGCTTCAGCAAACACCTGCCCTCCTGTTTGGACAAACACACATAATCCAAGCAGGAAACCTAACATCTGGTGAAGGGTGGGCATAATTTTCTCCTATTGGGACCTGAAAAAACACCGCATTATCTCAAGACTCCTGGTTGGAAGTCTACGGCCTGAAAACCAAAAATTTGAGGAGGTGAATCGGGTAGGGGGCGGGTTAGTTAAGGGTGTGAATCGGAACTTCCGTGGCCAGGGCTTCCTGGATTCGATAGGCCCTGACAACCGGTTGATCGGCGACTTCCAGGGATACAATCAGGTGGAAAGGCTCCGGGAAGTTCAGTTTAGCCCGGTAACTTTCAAATTCCATGGCGATGGTGATATCTGTTAGGGATGGGCGGGCCGGGCTGAATGTGTGAGAATGATAAAATCCTAAGAGGTCGAGTCCCTTTGAACGCATGTCCCGTTGGGCCATGGCCATTTCCCTGGCGTCCATCTGAAACGCGATATCCGCCCGCTCTTCCGGAGATAACCGTTGAAGGTCTGACAATTTAGCCCCATCAAAGCGCGTGAGTTCCTGTTCCGACATGTTGGCCAGAATATTGGTGATGCGATAGCAATCGGAAATCTCACCTTCCTTTCCAGACAATATGCCGCAACATTCATGAGGTGCCAACTCACGGGCATGTTCAATCATGTTCTGGATAATGCTGGACGGAATGCTGAGCATGCGGCTAAAGACTACAGGATACCTCAGCCGCCACCAGTTCGGTGATGGTGGGATGGGGCCCGCAAAGGGGGCAGTCCGGGGCTTTGGGGCGACCGACCTTGCGGAAGGTCATATCGAGGGCATCATAGAGCAGCAGATGTTTCGCCAGTGTTTCACCGAGTCCGAGGATTTCTTTGATGGTTTCATTGGCTTGCAAGACGCCAATCGTCCCGGCCAGGACTCCCAGAACTCCCGCTTCCTGACAATTTGGCACAAGGCCGGCAGGCGGGGGTTCAGGGTATAAACATCGATAACAGGGAAACCCATCATGGGGTTTGATGGTGGCCAATTGTCCTTCAAACCGGAAGATGCTTCCTGAAATTAACGTCTTTTTGGCAAAAAAACAGGCATCATTGACGAGAAATCGTGTGGAGAAATTGTCTGATCCGTCCAGAATGATGTCGTACCCTTCAATTAAGGAAAGGATATTTGAGACGCTCACGTGTTCCGGATAGAGCTTGAGGGTGATATCAGGATTTAACGCCGATAATAACTGCCCCCCCGATTCAACTTTTGGCACACCGATACGGTCAGTCGTGTGCAGGATTTGCCGCTGTAAATTCGATAAATCCACCACATCGCCGTCGGTCAGGCCCAAGGTGCCGATTCCGGCTGCAGCCAGATACAAGGCGGCCGGGGAGCCAAGCCCTCCGGCTCCAATCACCAGGACTTTGGCATCCTGCAATTTTTTCTGTCCCTTGCCGCCCACCTCTGACAGAATGATCTGTCGGCTGTAACGCTGGATTTGAGATTCAGTGAATTCCATGCAAGACCACTTCCTTATTCGACGACATTGAGTTCAATCGGATCGACGATGCAGCCTTTTTTACGAAGGCCCGCAATGGCCCGGTCAATTTCGTCGGCTTCTCCGCTAAATTCCACATCCATCCACCCAGTGGTCTCACGCACATCGGCACGCCGGATGCTGGGTACGACCTTATATTCCTTCCCGATTTCATACAAAATCGGAGAGGGAATTTTTTCTTCGGGGTATCGAATGTGAAAGCGTAATTTAGCCATTATGAACCTCCTGCGATCGCAGGGATGATGGAGACTTCATCCCCGTCTTTGAGTGGGGTGTCTTTCCCGGTCAAAAAACGGATGTCTTCTTCATTGACATAGATATTGATAAATCGCCGAACCTCTCCCTGCTCATCATATAATCGTTCCTTAATGCCGGGATGAGCCGATCCCAGATTTTCAATAATTTCCGACACCGTGCTCCCGGCCATTTCCACCTCGCTTTTTCCCCCTGTCATGGGGCGCAAGGGAGTGGGAATTCGTACCTTAATCATGCCGACTCCTCTATAGCAAAAGTCTTAATAAAGTGACTGAGACTGGGTTGAATACGAAATGGCCGTCCAACCGAACCAACCACGGCTTCCTGGGTTTTCAGTCCGTTGCCGGTAATGTAGGCCACGGTCACATCGTTTTTATGAATGCGCCCTTGTTTGACCAGTTTGCGCAGAACGCCGATGGTGACACCGCCGGCGGTTTCCGCAAAGATACCCTCCGTTTGAGCCAGGAGTTTAATGCTTTCCACGATTTCATCATCCGTCACCGCGTCCATCGCGCCTTGACTCTCCGCAGCGGTTTTTAAAGCGTAATACCCGTCAGCCGGATTCCCAATGGCCAGAGATTTGGCAATGGTGTGGGGTTTGACCGGTTTAAAGAAATCCCGGCCCTCCCGGAATGCGGTCGCAATGGGAGAACAGCCTTCCGCTTGCGCCCCGTTCACTTTCGTGTTCACGGCATCCACAAGGCCCAGTTTCTCAAATTCTTTGAGGCCCTTCCATATTTTCGTAAGCAACGATCCGGAGGCCATGGGCACCACGACCTGATCAGGAGCTCGCCAGCCTAATTGCTCGACGGTTTCAAATGCCAGGGTTTTCGAGCCTTCCGCATAGTAGGGGCGTATGTTGATATTCACGAATGCCCAGTGGCGTTCCCCGGCAATCTCGCTGCAGAGTCGGTTCACATCATCATAGTTCCCCTCAATCTCAACGACATTGGGGCGATAAATCAGGTTGCCCAGCACTTTCGCCGCTTCCAGGTCACCGGGGATGAAGACATAGCACTTCATGCCGGCGGAGGCTGCATGAGCGGACACGGAGTTGGCCAGATTGCCGGTTGAGGCACAGGCCACTGTTTCAAAGCCGAGTTCCCGTGCGCGCGTTAAGGCGATGGCTACCACCCGATCCTTAAAAGACAACGTGGGGTGATTGACGCAATCATTTTTAATATACAGGTTGTCGAGTCCGAGGAAGGCCCCAAGATTTTTGGCATGGACTAGCGGGGTAAATCCCGCATGAAGGCCGATGAAATTCGTGCCTTCCACCGGGAGCAGGTCCACATACCGCCAGAGGCTGTGGGGGCCGGATGCAATCTTTTCACGCGTCATAACCTGTTTAATGGCCGCGTAATCGTATTTGACTTCCAGCGGGCCGAAGCATAATTCGCATACATGAATATCCTGTGTGGGATATTCTTTCCCGCATTCCCGACACACCAGAGACTGCATTTTTTTTATCATAGCGTCATCCTCCCCTAAGAAACGGCGGGGTTTATCCGTTGGTTAGCATGGTACCAGATGGTTGAAGTTGACACGCCTCTTGTTCATAGTCGATGAGTTCCGTCAACGAGGGATCAGGACCGCAGAGGGCACAAGTCGGATTCCGTTTGACGCGAATTTCTCGAAACGCCGTCGTTCGCGCGTCAAAATCCAAGATGCGGTCCGTCAGTGGGGTTCCGATGTTGAGGATCAATTTAATGGCTTCCGTGGCCTGGATGGTGCCAATAATTCCGGCAACGACTCCAATAATCCCGGCCTCCTGACAGGTGGGAACGACTCCTGCCGGCGGGGGCTGTTTGAAAATACAACGATAGCAGGCGGACTTGTTGGGAATAATGGTGAAGGCGCGTCCTTCAAACCGGAGAATGCCTCCATGAACGAGGGGCTTTCCTTCCAGATAACAGGCGTCATTGATTAAAAACTTTGCCGGGAAATTGTCGACTCCATCAATCACCACGTCATAGTGGCGAATCAGGTCTCGAGCATTGAGGGAGGTGAACCGTCCCTCATGCGTGTTGACCTGAACATCCGGATTTAACGCCTGGATTTTTTCCTTGGCTGAAAGAACTTTCGATCGTCCCACATCAGGCGTGTGATGAAGAATTTGCCGTTGAAGGTTGGAGAGATCAACCACATCGCTGTCGATCAATCCAATGGTGCCAATGCCGGCGGCAGCCAGATAATAGGCCACCGGGCATCCTAAGCCTCCGGCGCCCACGATAAACACCTTCGCCTGTGACAGCTTTTTCTGCCCTTTGCCGCCCACTTCCGGCAGTAAAATGTGACGGCTATATCGAGTGATTTGTTCTTCAGTGAAGCTCATGGGGTCTATAACCTTAAGAAGTTCCTACCCGGATTGCTCTCTCTTGTGATGGAGTTCGGGAATTGTTCTAGATATTAAAATATTTCTCAATGCTGAGATACCGTTCGCCCGTATCGCATAGAATCGTGACCACATTCTTGTCCGGTCCCAAGGATTCAGCGACCTTTTGAGCGGCAAACACATTGGCCCCTGCAGAAATGCCTACCAGGAGACCTTCTTTTCTGGCAAGTTGCTTCGTGGTTTGATAGGCCTCTTCATCCGTCACAGTCATAATCTGGTCGAGAAGGGATCGATTGAGCACCTTGGGGACGAAGCCCGCACCGATGCCCTGAATCTTGTGTGGTCCGGGTTCGCCACCCGACAACACGGGAGAGCTGGCCGGTTCTACCGCAATCACCTTGACCGATGGATTTTTTTCTTTGAACACTGCTCCGCAACCGGTAATCGTTCCGCCCGTGCCTACGGCGGCGACAAAGGCATCGACCTTCCCTGCCAAGGCTTCCCAAATCTCCAAGGCCGTCGTCTTGCGGTGCATCGCGGGATTAGCCGGGTTAGAAAATTGGTTCGGCATAAAGTATTCGGGATTTTGACTCAAGATACTTTCCGCTTCTTTAATGGATCCGCGCATCCCTTCTCGAGCAGGGGTCAAGACCAACTGCGCGCCATACGAAGAGAGCAGGCTGGCCCGCTCCAAGCTCATACCTTCCGGCATGACAAGAATCAGTTTATACCCCCGAACGGCAGAAACCAGGGCCAACCCGATGCCGGTATTACCACTGGTCGGTTCGACAATCGTGCCTCCGGGTTTGAGGAGTCCCTGCTTCTCTGCCTCATCGATCATATTCAGGCAGATGCGGTCTTTGACGCTGCCTCCGGGATTGTAAAACTCGGCCTTTCCATAAATCGTGGCCCTGCCAGGAGGGGAAAGACGGTTCAAGCGGACGAGCGGAGTATGGCCGATGCCTTCAGTAATACACGGCAGAAATGGGGCACTCACGCGCCACCGCCCATGAAAAACAAAAATTCCAGTTTATCGCCATCCTTGACGGAAGTGGTTCCCAAGTGTTCCTGATCCACCATCTGAGTGTTCAGCTCCACGGCGACGAGTTGCGGGTCGATATCTTTTGACTTTAAGACGTCCAACACAGTCGAAACCTCCAGGGTTTCAGGTTTACCATTGATCGTCAGTTGCATGCCTTGCTCCAAACGTAAGTACCGAGAATCCCTAAACAAAAAAACGTAACAAACCCTTACGAAGGGAGTCAAGAAAGAGTGCGTTTAGGTGGTTTATAGCAGTAGCGGCACCAGGTCTTTGGCACGGCCTTGAAACGACACGTCCACGACAGAGGAGTTGGGGGTCGGTTCCAAATTCAGTTCGACGACCAGCGCGCCTCCGTCTTTAGCAATCGGGGCGAAGGAAGCCGCCGGATAGACTATGCCTGATGTGCCAATAATGAGCAGGATCTCGCAACCTCGCAAGGCGTGATAACTGCGGTCCAAGTCCTCCGGGTCCAATGACTCTCCGAACCACACAATATGAGGGCGCAACAAGCCCGAACAATGAGCGCAGAGTGGTGGGTAGACCAGGGGCAGGTCGCGGTTTGGCGAAACCCGGCTGCATTGTGTACAGCGTACTTTCCAGATGTTGCCATGGATTTCTGAAAGGCGCTCGGAACCGGCCAGAGCATGAAGGCCATCGACGTTCTGTGTGATGAGCCAAAAACGTTCAATTCGTTGTTCAAGTTTGACCAGGGCTTCGTGCCCGGCGTTGGGCTGTTTGGTCGCGACCAGTTCACGCCGCCAGTTGTACCATTCCCAGACGAGTTTCGGATCCCGGGCAAAGGCATCGGGGGAAGCCAGTTCTTCGGGCCGGTAATTCTTCCACAGACCATCGGCCCCGCGAAACGTCGGCACGCCGCTATCCGCCGAAATTCCCGCGCCGGTGAGCACCGTTACTGACCGGGCTTGGGCAAGCCGGTCTCGCACATCAAGAATCGTCAGTCCGTGTGGCATGCCATGCGAGAAATTGGAGGTGCTAAATGAAGATGTTATCCCTGCCGGTGTTGTGACTGGTTCTATTCCCGATAGAGGCGGACGGCGACTTTCTGTCCCTTAATCCTGGTCCGGCCGAGTGCCTTCATGACTCCCTGGGCCATCTCTTCCGGCACCTTCACCAGCGAAAATTGATCCGAAATTTTGATGGGGCCGATCATGTTTGACGGCAGCCCTGCCTCGTTCGCAATGGCGCCGACAAGATCTCCAGGGCGGATGCCCGCAGCCCGCCCGGCGCCAAAATGCAAGGTGGCTGTGGCTGGGGAACGCCCCGGGCGGTCTCGTTTGCCGACCGGTCTGCCCTCACTCCCCCTTGGCCTTGTCCCGCGTGGGAGATCCAGTGGTTCCATTCTGGGGCGACGGGACATCTGTGGTGTGTCCTGGGCACGGTCCCGTAAAACAGGAATCTCTTCTTCTGTTCGCTCGCCGCCTTTCGATCCATAGGCCAATTGGATCGCTGCGGCGGCCACATCCGCTGAATCAAACTTTTCGGTGAGAGTGTTCACCACGGCCCGGAAAGGCGCAAACTTGTTGGCCGTAAGGATTTCCTGTATGGAGACGCCAATCCGCTCCAGTCGTTTGGTTTGGAGATCAGCCACGGTCGGAAGTGCGGCCATCTCGATTTTGGATTTTGTGAGACGCTCCACATTTTGGAGCAGCCAGCGCTCGCGCGGTTCGACCAGGGTGATCGCTTCACCGGTGCGTCCGGCGCGTCCGGTCCGTCCGATACGATGGACGTAGGCTTCGGGAGACGAGGGAACATCGTAATTCACCACATGAGAGACATGGGGGATATCCAGGCCACGTGCGGCCACGTCGGTCGCGACCAGAAGTTCGGTCTTTCCGGAGCGGAACGACTGCATCACGCGATCCCGTTGGGCCTGGTTCATGCCGCCGTGAAGACCCTCACCCCGGTACCCGCGGCTGTTAAGCATGGAGGTCAACTCATCAACTTCCAGACGAGTCCGGCAGAACACGAGGGCCGACTTCGGGCCGACCATATCCAGGATACGGGCCAGGGCCGCCACTTTGTGTGGCCTGGCAACGAGGTATCCCGTCTGGTGCACGCGAGGAGCCACTCCGGCCTTGACCGGTTCTTTGATAATTTGAATTTCGACAGGGTCATGTAAATGCTGGCGGGCGATGGACGCAATGCGGGGGGGCATGGTTGCGGAAAAGAGTGCGGTCTGTCTCGTTTTGGGAGTTTGTTGCAAAATGGCATCTAAATCCTCGGCAAACCCCATATTGAGCATCTCATCCGCTTCGTCCAGCACCACGATCTGCAAGTCCTTGAGATGAAGGGTTTTGCGGCGGATATGATCCAGCGCGCGTCCCGGCGTCGCCACCACGACATCAACGCCGCGTTTCAACGCCATAAGCTGCGGTCGAATCGCCGCTCCACCATAGACTGCGAGTATGGTGATCCGTTGCTCTTTGCCATAGCGCTGGACAGCCTCGGTTACCTGTATCGCCAACTCGCGTGTCGGCACGAGAATGAGGGCGGATGGATGTGGCTGACGTGCCGAATGAGCCAGGCGCTGGAGAAGCGGCAGCGTGAACGCGGCGGTCTTGCCTGTTCCGGTCGCGGCCCGACCCAGGAGGTCACGACCTGCCAAAAGGGGTGGAATTGCCTCCCGTTGGATTGGCGTGGGCTCCTCGTATCCTAATGTCTCAAGCGTAGTCAGCAGGGCGGCTTCAAGGCCGAGAGACGCGAAGCCTGGTGAGAAGCCCTTCAAGGTAGGAGTGGGTGGGGGAGTATCGTGTTTCATAGACTGTCTTGCTAACCTTTCTGGATTGTGTGTCAGGCCGGATCGCGCCGACCCCTCGCTTATTACGTGATCAAAAGCATACAAGGAGTGCCGGTTATCATCAAACCGGCTTCATCAGGTTGGTCGTTTAATTTAGTCCTGGCAGCCGGTACCACTCCAAGCCCTGTCGTACCTAGCTCTCTGCTGGAACTTCAGCGGAGGTCAGTATCATCACCGAGCAAGTTTTTGAATCCGGTCCAAGCTCTCAGGACTGTTTATCCTTTGAAGTATGCCTGCAGTCGGTGGACGGGGGTGGTGCCAAACGATCGTTTCCTGCTTCTGATTCTTTTTACCAGGAACGGGAAACAGATTCATAGATCTCCCAATGGTAGGGCCGGTTGCCCTAAAGACTCATGCGGTTGGATCCTGAGTTAAACCTACGAGCGCACATTCCGGCAATGAAAGAACCAATGGCCATTCCCGTAACCATCCAGCAGCCTGTCATCATGAACTAGCCGCAAAAGATCCGGGGCCAGGGTGAAAATCCCACGGCTCAGCGAGATCCTTCGTGGAAGGTGCCTGAACTCAACAAAGGATTCAGGGGAACATGCATAGAAAAACATCTCCATCGCAGTCATTCCCGACGTGAGTCATCGGGAATCCATCCTGGCCTTTAATCGGATAGGTCTCCGCTGACGACTTGTAGGGATGAAGAGAGAGAGCTCCTGGCTTCGCATTCTTCAGATATGGCCTGCTCAATGCAGGGCCATTTGTTCAGATAAAATCCCCCAAATCTGCTCATCCGACAGAGAATCTTGTGAATCAGCAGGAATTTTGAGAAGCTGGCGTGTCTCACTAATCTGTCAAAATTGGAAGAGACCGCTTTTTAATCAGCCAAAACTGAGGAGGTTGATATGTATAAGATCATAGGATTTGTCTTTGTATGTATCATGGGTATCCAGACGACGGTATCTGCGGGCGTGGTCTTTCATATTGAAACCACCTTTCCCAACCGGTCGGAGATGCCTTCCAGGACCGGTTTCATGATGGTCGAAGGGAACAAACTCAGAATGACCATGGATACAACGGGAACCAAACAATCCACGGTCATTTATCGAGGCGACCTGGAGGAAATTCTGGTTCTCAATAATGAAGATCACACATGGCGTGCCATGGATAAATCTACCATGGTCACTCTTGGTCAACAAATCAACCCGGCCATGGAACAGATACAGAAGCGTGTGGAGGAAATGTACAAGAACATGTCGTCTGAAAAACGAGCCATGCTGGAGAAGATGTTTGCAAGCCAGGGGGTCAATCCCGCCATGATGGGGGGGAAGATCGATATCCAGATCAAGAAAACCGGGGAAACGCAAACTATTAATGGGTATCCCTGTGTGAAATATGAAACCTGGCAGGACGACAATAAAGTAGGGGAACATTGGGTCACCGACTGGAAACAGGTTCCCGGCAGTCAGGAGGCACAAGTCGTGTTTAAAGACATGGCAGCCTTTTCCAAGGAGGTGTCGCAATCGGCATTCAAAGGCAATGGAGGCCCTGCGGCATTCTTTGAGTCTATGGGGAAAATAGAGGGCTATCCGGTTTTGACGAGAATATTCTCTGAAGGAAAAATTGTCACTGAAACCCGGTTAACCGGAATTGAAGAAAAGCAGGTTTCAGCGGAAGAGTTTGATCCTCCAACAGATTATGTCAAAAAAGATTTCTTGCCGAAAAAGACGCCACCACAACAGAGCAGAACGCTGAAGACGAAGTGAAAGGGTTGAACCGGGGTTGCGTGGACACGGTGGGAAAGGGGTTGTCTCATCAGCACGCCCGTCACATCATTATGTGACGGGTTCATCCTTCACCATCGTCATGGAGGCTTGATTGCGAAGGGGCGGTTGGCCTGTGCGGTGTTGTCTTCCCCTGACATCGGGGTTCCATTTTCCTCATAGTATGTTCAGAATATGAAAAAGACCCCTATCGACATCTGGTTGACGGACCCGTTGAACAACTTTCTAGGCAGACAGACCACCAGTGGCTTGGTGCTGTTCGTGGCCGCTCTGGTGGCCCTGGTCCTTGCCAATTCACCGTTTGCGGATGTCTACCACCATCTTTGGCACAACGAATTCTCAGTCGGGTTCAACGACTTCCTCATCACCAAGACACTGCACCATTGGGTCAATGACGGGCTGATGGCCGTGTTCTTCTTCGTGATCGGGCTGGAACTGAAGCGCGAGATCATGGCGGGAGAACTGAGCAACCCTCGTGATGCTCTGCTCCCTCTCGCTGCGGGGGTAGGTGGGATGGTCGTGCCTGCGCTCATCTACCTTGTCTTCAATCCCTCGGGCGAAGCGAATGACGGATGGGGCATCCCCATGGCCACAGATATCGCCTTCGCGGTCGGTATCATCTCCCTGCTGGGCGACAGGGTACCATTGTCGCTCAAGGTGTTTCTCACCGCCCTCGCCATAGCGGACGACCTGGGGGCGGTGCTGATCATCGCGTTCTTTTACACGTCCCACATCGACTTTCCTAGCCTGGCGGTCGGTGCGGTGATTATGATCCTGCTGGTGACGTCTAACCTGCTGGGCGTGCGCAATACCCTATGGTATGGACTACTGGGCATCGGTGGGCTGTGGCTTGCCTTTCTCTTGTCGGGGGTGCATGCCACCATTGCCGCTGTCCTAGCCGCTTTCACGATTCCTGCCAATGTGAAGATCTCAGACAAAGGGTTCGTCATACACATTAAAGGACTGGTGAGCAAATTCGAGGCTGCGAATACCAATGACGTGACCCTGGTGACCGATGAGCAGCTCCACGTTTTGAGGGACATCCGCAGGGTGGCCAAGGAGGCGCTGACCCCGCTGCAACAGTTGGAACATGCCATGCATCCCTTCGTGGCTTTTGTGGTGATGCCGGTCTTCGCGTTGGCCAATGCCGGAATCAGCTTTCCAACCGACTTCCTGGGTCAGTTGGCCAGTCCGGTCACAGTAGGTGTGGCATTCGGACTATTGGGCGGCAAGGTGCTCGGCATCATTGGCATGTGCTTCATCCTGATACGTTTCAAATGGGCCTCCTTTCCGGAACAGACAGGCTGGAGGCATCTCTTCTGTGCCGCAATGCTCGCCTCAGTGGGGTTCACCATGTCGCTGTTCATCACCGGATTGGCTTTCAGCAATGACACATTGATTCTCCAAGCCAAGTTGGGCATCCTGATGGCCTCATTGATGGGTGGTGCTGCGGGATACTATCTGCTGAAGCGGGCGGGGTGATTTTTGGAAAATGATTCGGTGAGGCCTTAATCAAATTGTCATCCTGAGCCGGCCGCGAAGGATCTGGGCCCAGGACGAACAGCTCCAGGCTCACGAGATTGTTCATGAAAGTTGTCCTGAGCGTTCCAAAGGCGGCAGGAGGACTTGAATCGGAAACCGTTCACTATCGCGGTCATGCTCGACATCATTAATCGAAAATCCGTCTTGACCTTTTTCAGGTTGTTGAATATTTGAAAGATTCTTGAATTGGAGGCTACCCAGTGGTCCCTATCCTATAATGACTGAAAGAGGATGGAGTCTCGCATTGGCGACCGTCGGAGAGAACGAAAGAGTATGCTGAAGACTCAATTTTTCTTTCTTGTTGTCATGCTGAGATCCGCGAAGCATCTGGCAAAGCCGTTGGTGCGCTGTGAGCCTGTGACAGGCCAGGATTTCCCTTTTCCAATTTCAATTTGTCTCCGGCATGGTCCTACCCGGGTGCGATGGCACACAGGATGTAATTGCGTAGCCGGCCTTTCATTCAGCCGTGGTTATCGGGATTCAAGGAGATGGATGGCGTGCTCTCCGGCGGACCGGACTTCCGGGTTGCTCTCGTTTTCCACTAAGGTTGTCAGGGGAGAGAGAAATGAACGATCGCCGATCTTGCCAAGTTGAGCCATGGCCGCCCCTCGCTCATTGGGTTGGGCCATTCGCGCGACCGTCCAAAGAGCTTCTCGTGCTTCAGGCGTGTTAAACATTCCTTGCCCCAGTTCCTGGATAATATTCAACCGGGCCTGTTGTTGGACCGTTGCTTGGGCGGCTCCTCTGGCGCCGGCGGCATTGACCATTTTCCCTTGAGTATAGGGGCGTACCAATACCTCGAGTAGCATATCCTCTTCATTCCGTCCCCGAAGAATTTGCCCCTGAATGAGATCTCCCACAAAACAATAATAGGGATCTTCCTCCAGATTGCCGATGGTGTCCCAGTAGAGACTCCCGATGGGAATTGCATTGGGTTCAGCGTCAAATTGGTGTGAAAAGATCTCACCTAAGCGGTCATGCACTAACTGCATCCGGTAGTGAATGGCCGTCGCCTGTTCCAACACCTGAAACTGTCCGCTGGGTTTTTCTTCATACTGAATCCGGAGATTGGCATCATGTGGTTGTTCGGGGTCGAAGACCACTTGAAAGCCTGCATCCTGAAGTTTCAGTTTCAAGGTTACTCCCACGTTGTAAGGCGGGGCCGGCACATCCAACCAGGTTTGTACCGTTCCGGTTATCAGGATGGTGTGAATATCCTGTAAGACTTTCTGATCGGCCGGGGATCTTGGTGGCTCTGTCAGCGGTTCATCAATTGCCAGAACTGCCTCCGTGGGAAAAATCGGCAGAGCCAGAGTGATGAGCGCGACGATCCAGCTGCCTAATGGCGTATTGCACTGGTTCCCTGTCCACCGCGGTTGCCGTCCTGCGTCTTTGGTATTCTGTGGTTGAGCGGAAAATAAGGAAGTAATTCTGATCAGGTTCCATCGGCTGAGAAGATGAAGCATAGGAAGCTCCCTCAAATATAAGAAGGTGATCTGGTATTAGCAGGAAATCACCCAGCACTTTTAAGAATCCTATCAGGGGCTGTTGAATAATTCCAAAATGTCTTGATTGCAATCCACCACTGATACACCTGATCCACCTATTCAGACAAAGACAGCAGACGGAGGGATCGTCGCAATCTCGTCCGAGAATCTGGCACCAATCAAATTTCGACAACTCCCTTTCTCTCTTAAAGAGGCCTACAACTTGACTAAATTCATCAATTGACCAAGAATTGAGTATGGTTCACTTCTGGGCATATGCTGGGAGCCAAGCCGGAACAGGTGTGTGGCGAACATGATAGAAATTTGAGAGGTGTCGTGATGAATACGAAACTGAGAGAACTTCCAATCGACGAACTCATCAAGCTCGTCGAAGAATTGTGGGATAGCATCGCCTCCGACCAGAAGGTCCTCCTACTTACAGACGACCAAAAGGCGGAACGCGATCGACGTCTCGACACTGACGAAGTCGATAGAAACCGTTGTCGCATCGCAACCGAACCTATCGCGGATATTCGGCGCAAGTTGTGACCTTTAATCTACAAATCGTGCCTGAAGCAGAGCAAGGGTGGAGGGATGCGCCTGGCCATTTGTCCACGAGGAATCCTAGGCAGAGGGGAAACACGGCACCCCAACGGGAGATTGGGAAACAAGAGAAAGCCGTCTGTCGCCTGTTCTTATTTATCCTTCTTTTATCTTTAGTCATGCTTGAAATAGGTTGTTCCCACAATCCAATTGACGAGGCTTTAAAAATTCAGCTGCCAAGACACACGGTCACCATTGATCCGGAGGGAAATCCGGTTGATCCAGTCACCTTTACGACGCTCTCCCCAGATTCATTCCAGAGACAACTGAATACCCTCATCACCGAGATCTCGAAATCCGGCAAGAAGCAAATTTTGGTTTTTGTACATGGCGGACTCAACCACCAGGAGGCGAGTCTCAACCGGGTGCAGGAACTCTTACGTGATGACGATCTGATGAATGCCTATTACCCCATTTTTTTGA
>Ga0224510_10001290_pt1 | contig 16826 bp, 11 predicted proteins | sample SF_May12_sed_USG_FD_170161 | JGI IMG/M metagenome (GOLD analysis project Ga0224510, IMG submission 170161) | Sediment microbial communities from San Francisco Bay, California, United States - SF_May12_sed_USGS_4_1 | ecosystem: Environmental > Aquatic > Marine > Sediment | place: USA: California... | reverse complement strand
GCAAGAATGGCGTCGAACGCTTTCTGTGCTTCCACTGCGATGATCGGACCGAGCGCTACCGTCGGCGGCACGACGCCGTCGAGAACCACGCTGCGGGTGGTGTCCGGAAATCGTCGCATGTAATGTTGTGCAACACGCGTGCCGTAGGAAACGCCGTAAAGATTCAGCTGCGGAATACCCAGCGCCAGACGCAGCGCTTCGAGATCCTGCACCGCAATGCTGGTCGTAAAAAAGCGCGGGTCGTGCGGCAACTGGTCCAGGCAACGCCGAGTCTCCTCGACGGTCTGTTCAACGGAAAACTGACCTTCGATGACTTCCTCGCCGACGTCACAGTTCATCGCGGCCGACTCTCCGGTGCCGCGTTGATCGAGCAGCAGGATGTTGCGGGTGCGGCGAACTTTTTCGAAAGCCTGGGCGTAAGCTGCGTAGAACTGTATCGATCCCTGGCCCGGCCCGCCGGCGATCGGGACGACGGGGTCGGGCTCCGGCTCGAGGCTAAGTGCCGGGACAAGCGCGACCCGCAGCGACAGCAACGGTGAGTCGGGATCGGACGGATCTTCCCGGCGCTCCAGCGTGCCGCAACGGGCCTGGATGCCGGGGAAGCCGCTGCCCGCACGAATGCGGCATTCCTGCAGCTCAAGTGTGACGCCGGCTGGCTGCGATCGGGCTGCGCCCGACGCCACGGCGGCGAGCAGGAAAAGCGTCAGTATGGGTCTCAAATCCGCTCCGGATCTAGATGCGCCGCTATCTTGGTAGCTGGGATGGGCCATGTAAAGCGTTCTGGCGTCAGTCCGGTGCGGCCATTAGAATGGCCCACCCCACGAACTGCGCAAAATATGATCAATGCCTGCTGAACAGCAATTCGATGTCATCGTCATCGGCGGCGGCCACGCCGGCACCGAAGCGGCACTCGCTGCGGCGCGTTCCGGCGCGCGAACGCTGCTGGTCACGCAGAACATCAATACGCTGGGACAGATGAGCTGCAACCCGGCCATCGGCGGCATCGGCAAGGGGCACCTCACCCGCGAGATCGATGCGATGGGCGGCGCCATGGCGCAGGCGATCGATCGGGCCGGCATCCAGTTTCGCACGCTGAATGCGAGCAAGGGTCCTGCGGTTCGCGCGACGAGGGCACAGGCCGACCGGCAGCTATATCGGCAGACCATCCGGGCGATGCTCGAGAATCAGCCGGGCCTGTCGATCTTCCAGCAGTCGGTCGAAGACCTGATCGTCAAAGGCGAGCGCGTCGTTGGCGTGAAGACGGCACTCGGCCTGAAGTTTTTTGCCGGCAGCGTCGTATTGACGGTCGGCACTTTTCTGGGCGGCCGTATTCTGATCGGCAGAAGCGAACAATCCGGCGGCCGCGCCGGCGATCCACCGTCGATCGCGCTGGCCGCGCGCCTGCGTGAACTGCCGTTCCGCGTTGCGCGATTGAAAACCGGGACGCCGCCGCGACTGGACGGCCGCACACTCGACTACTCCGTCATGCAGCCGCAACCGGGTGATGAGCCGGTACCGGTGTTTTCCTTCATGGGCAGGCGTAATAGCCACCCGCGGCAAGTGAACTGCCACATCACGCGCACGACAAAGCAAACGCACGACATCATTCGCGGCTCGCTGGGCGATTCGCCGATCTACATGGGGATCATCGAGGGCGTAGGTCCTAGGTATTGTCCGTCCGTGGAAGACAAGATCGTCCGTTTCGCCGACAGAGATTCGCACCAGATATTCGTCGAACCGGAGGGGTTGAACACGCACGAGGTTTATCCGAACGGCATCTCCACCAGCTTGCCGTTCGAAACCCAGCAACAATTCGTGCACTCCATCCCGGGTTTCGAGCGCGCGCACATCACGCAGCCGGGTTACGCCATCGAATACGACTATTTCGATCCGCGCGATCTCAAGCCCACGCTCGAAACGAAGTTTATCGACGGGCTGTTTTTCGCGGGCCAGATAAATGGCACGACCGGTTACGAGGAAGCCGCCGCGCAGGGACTGCTCGCCGGAATCAATGCGGCGAGAAGCTCGCAGCAGAAAGAATGCTGGTACCCGACACGCGACCAGGCTTACATCGGTGTTCTGGTCGATGACCTGACCACCCGCGGCGTCAGTGAGCCGTATCGCATGTTCACGAGCCGCGCCGAATACCGTTTGTTATTGCGCGAAGACAACGCGGATCTGCGACTGACGCCGATCGCCCGCGAACTCGGTCTCGTCGACGACCAGCGCTGGCGTTTGCTCGAGCGCAAGCGAGAGGCGATCGCAGCGGAGCAACAGCGTCTTGCCGGTTTGTTTCTACACAAAAGCAATCTGAGTACGGAAGACCGGCAGCTGCTCGGTGATGACTACCAGCGGGAGTGCAATGTTGCTGACCTGCTGCGGCGCCCGGAATTTCGCTACAGCGACCTGGAGTGCCTGTCCGCGGTTGGTCGTGGCGCATGGCGTGAAGGCTTTGCCGACGAGGAAGCTGAACAGGTCGCATTGCAGCTCGAGGTCCAGGCCAAGTACGCCGGTTACATCGACAGGCAGCAGCGGGAGATCGAACGGCAGTCAAAGCAGGAGTCGCTCAGGCTTCCCGAAGACGTCGATTACTCGCAGGTCAACGGATTGTCGAACGAGGCCCGGCAGCGCCTGGCAACCGTCCGGCCGACCACGCTTGGCCAGGCATCGCGTCTCGAAGGCGTGACCTCTGCCGCGGTTTCGATACTCCTTATATATCTTAAGAAACGTGACTTCCGGCGCAGCGCATAAACAGCTGCGCAAAAAAAGAAAAAAGGGGCCGGATACATTTTTTTGTTCGGGAAATGTATCCGGCCCCTTTTTCTGGTCCCTCTTTTTTGCGGGCGAATGCACGGTTTCACTGGCCCGGTACGGTATCCTCGACTTCTGTTCGTGACCCGGGATGAGCTGATTTGTCCAATCGCCAGACGAGAGCCGGCCGCCGCCACCGCATGTGGATGGGGCTTTCCGTACTGCTCGGGATCATGGCCGCGATCGCATGGCTGGTCAACGATCTGCCGGAACTTGGCGCACCGGCGCAATCCGTACTCAATCGCGCGCTGGTAGCCGAGCCCGAGTCGCTCGATCCGCACAAGGTGCGCACCAAGCAGGCCGGCGACGTACTACGCGACATCGGCGAGGGGCTCACCGGTTACACGGAAAGCGGCGAACTGATCGCTACCGGCGCCGAGCGCTGGGAATTATCCGAAAACGGACTCGAATATCGATTCCTGTTGCGAGCCGACGCGCGCTGGTCGAATGGCGATCCAGTAACGGCGCAGCATTACGTTTACTCCTTTCGCCGGCTGGTCGATCCGGCAACGGCCGCCGTATTTGTGGAGGTGCTGGCCGATGTAGAGAATGCGGCGGCGATCGTCGCCGGAGAGTTGCCCGCAGAAACCCTGGGCGTCGAGGCCCGCGGAGATTTTGAACTGGTCATTCGCCTGCAGCGCAGGGTTCCCTACTTTCTCTCCTTGCTGACGAACCCGGTCGCTTACCCGGTGCACCCACAATCAGTGGAAAAATTCGGTGACGCTTATGCACGCGCCGGAAACCTTCCCAGCAACGGTGCCTACAAACTCGACACATGGATAATAGGCTCGATCATCGAGTTGTCGCGAAACGAAATGTATCGAGACGATGCAAACACATCGATCGACATCGTTCGTCATCATCTTGTGACGGATTCGACCACGGAGTTGAATCGGTATCGGGCGGGCGAGCTGGATATCACCTACAGCGTACCGCCAGAAGCTTTTGCGCAGGTGCGACGCGAGCGTCCGGACGAACTCCGCGTGTCTCCCTACCTGAGCGTGTATTTCTACGGATATAACCTGACCAGGCCGCCATTCGCCGACAATCTGCAACTACGCAAGGCGCTGTCGATGGCAATCGACCGCGAAGTGCTCGTCGAGAAAATTACCGGACGTGGTGAGCAGCCGGCCTATGGATGGGTACCGCCGGGAGTGAACAACTACGAGCCACGGCAATTCTTCTATGCATCGATGGACAGGGAACAACGGCACGAGGCCGCAAAGCGCATGTACCTGGAGGCCGGCTACGGCGAAGACAACGTGGCGCAAGTCGAGCTTCGCTACAACACAGCCGACGTTACGCAGCGCATTGCGCTGGCTATCGAGGGAATGTGGCGTGACGTTCTGGGCGTCGAAACGCGCCTGATCAACGAGGAACAGCAGGTGCTGCTGTCGAATATCCGCGCGATGCAAGTCACCCAGGTGTTTCGCTCGGCCTGGACCGGAGACTACAACGATGCCAACAGCTTCCTTTATCTTTTCAAAAGCGATAGTCCGTCTAATCTGTTCGGTTATCGCAACGAGGAATTCGACCAGCTGCTGGAGAGTGCTGCCAACCAGACGGACCTGACGCACCGTCGCTATTTCCTCGAAGAAGCAGATAGGGTCTTGCTCGCCGACCAGCCGGTCGTGCCGATCTATTTCTATGTAAGCAAACACCTCGTCAGTCCGCGGGTGCGGGGCTGGGGAGACAACGTGCTGGATTATCATTACAGTCAGTACCTGAGTCTCGCCGACCAACCCTGAGTATCCGAGCAGAATGCTGCGCTATGCCCTGAAGCGCGTCGTAGGCGCAATCCCGACCTTGTTCCTCGTCGTGGCCCTGGCCTTCCTGATGGTACGCGCCGCACCCGGTGGGCCATTCGACTCGGAACGCGTCCTGCCACCCGAAGTGGCGGCAAATATCCAGCGTGCCTATCACCTCGATGAGTCGCTGCCGCAGCAATTCCTCCGTTACCTGTCAGGCGTGCTGCATGGTGATCTCGGGCCCTCGTTTCGTTACAGCGACTACAGCGTCGGCGAACTCATTCGCGCCTCGTTTCCTTTGTCCGCGCGTCTCGGCATCCTGGCGCTGCTGCTCGCGTTGATCGTCGGCATCGCGGCGGGGCTTGTTGGCGCAATTCGCAGAGATACGTTTACCGACCGGGTGGTGAGCGCGGTTGCGATGACCGGCGTCTCCGTACCCGTGATCGTCATCGCGCCCGTACTGGTGCTGGTCTTCGCGGTTCAGCTTGGTTGGGTGCCGGCCGGCTGGAGCGGCGGCCGCGACGTTGCTCGCTGGATCCTCCCGGTAATCGCGCTTGCCTTGCCGCAGATTGCCTTCATCGCGCGGATCACGAGGAGCAGCATGATCGATGTCCTCGAAAGCGAGTTCATTCGCACGGCCCGGGCACAGGGCTTGCAAACAGCAACCATCATCCGCCACCACGCGATGAAGCCCGCGCTGCTGCCCCTGCTGTCTTATCTCGGGCCCGCCGTCGTCGGCCTTATTACCGGGGCAATCGTTGTCGAGAAGATCTTCGGCATACCCGGCCTCGGATACCTGTTTGTGCAGGGTGCGCAGAATCGCGATTTCACGCTCATTCTTGGCCTGGTCATTCTTTACGGGACGCTCATCGTCGTATTCAACCTCGCCGTAGATTTGTTGTACGGCGTGCTCGATCCGAGGATTCGTCGCCGATGAGCTGGGTGATCGCATTGCGCCGCATCGTCGCACCGGCCAGCAGCAATCGGCTGATCGTGTTCAGCGTAACGATGCTCGTGGCGATTACCATTCTCGCTATAGCCGGGCCGTTGCTCAGTCCGCACAGCCATTTCGCGACAAACCTGGACGGCCGGCTGCAATTGCCGACCCTGGCGGGCTGGCACCTGTTCGGCACCGACGAACTCGGGCGTGACCTGTTCGTACGGACGCTGCAGGGAACAAGGGTAACGCTGCTGGTTGCTATCGTTGCGAGTGCAGTGAGCTTCGTTATCGGCGTGTCTTACGGTGCAATCGCCGGTTTTGTCGGCGGCAAGACGGACGCCATCATGATGCGCATCGTCGACGTGATGTACGCGCTTCCCTACATTTTCTTCGTCATTCTCCTGATGGTCGTGTTCGAGCGCAGTCTCGTGCTCGTGTTCATTGCCATCGGCGCGGTCAACTGGCTGGACATGGCGCGAATCGTGCGCGGCCAGACCATGAGTCTGCGGGAAAAGGAATTCGTCGACGCGGCTCGACTGTTCGGCGTTTCACGCACAGCGATTATTTTTCGACATATCCTGCCGAACCTGCTCGGCACCGTGGTGGTGTACCTTACACTGACGATTCCGCAGGCAATCCTGATGGAGTCGTTCCTGAGTTTTCTCGGGCTCGGCGTCCAGGAACCGGATGCGTCACTCGGCACGCTGGTCAATGCCGGCGTCGGCCAGATGGAGCAGGCACCATGGATGCTGCTGGTGCCGGCGACGCTTCTCGCACTGATGTTGTTCTGCTTCAATTTTCTGGGTGACGGACTGCGCGACCTTGCCGATCCGCGGAAGCAGAAATGAGCGATCGCGGCGAAAGCAACACGTTGCTCGAGATAAAGAACCTGAGCGTTGCGTACGGCGATACGAAGGTCGTCGACTCACTGAGCTTCACCTTGTGTCCCGGAGAGTCCCTTTGCATCGCCGGCGAATCGGGGTCGGGCAAGTCGCAGACGGCGCTCGCGATCATGGGGCTGTTGCCGCCGAATGCGCGGGTCAGCGGCGAAGTGTTGTTCCGTGGTCGAAACCTGATAGGCGCAGCAAACGACACCCTGAACGACTACCGAGCGCGACGCATGGCGATGGTTTTCCAGGACCCGATGGCGGCGCTGAATCCCTACCTGAGCATCGGCAAGCAGCTGCGGCGCATTCTGATCGATCATGGCATGGCCTATGGAGCCGACGCGACCGAACGAGCACTCGCCATGTTGTCTCGCGTCGGATTGCCGGATGCAGAGCGACAATATCGCGCCTATCCACATGAACTGTCAGGCGGCATGCGACAGCGTGCATTGATCGCCTCCGCGCTGATCGCCGAACCGGAATTGCTGATCGCGGATGAACCGACCACGGCGCTCGACGTTACAGTGCAGGCGCAAATATTGCGTCTGCTCGGCGAGCTCAGGAAGCAAACCGATGTCGCGATGCTGCTGATCACCCACGATCTCGGTGTCGTTTCCGGCAACTGCGAGCGCATGATGGTGATCGACCAGGGGCGGCTGATCGAGCAGGGATCGACCCGCGAATTGTTCGCAAATCCTTCCCGCCAGCGAACCGCCAGCATGATGACGGCCGCGTCCGGTTTCATCAGCGCCAGCCCGCCAAGAAAATCAGCGGGCACTGACGACCAGGGCGCAGCCCTGCTCGAAACAAGGAACCTGTCTGTTGCGTTTCGCGAGCGCCGCGCCGGGCGACGACAAAAACTGCATGCCGTGCAGGACATCAGCCTGACGATCGGTCGCGGAGAAACACTGGCCGTAGTCGGAGAGTCGGGCTCCGGCAAGACCAGCCTTGCAAGAGCAATCGTCGGCCTGCTGGCCGAATCTTCGGGCACCGTGAGCTTCCTTGGGAATTCGCTCGAGCCCTTGGTCGAGACCCGATCGAACAAGATCCGGCGGCAACTGCAGATGGTTTTTCAGGATCCGGTTGGGTCACTCAATCCGGCCATGCGAGTCGGCACCATCATTGCCGAACCGCTGCTGGTGCACGAGCGGTCGATGACGACGACAGAGCGGGTGCGTGCAAGCGATGAAATGCTGGCTCGGGTCGGCCTGTCGGCAGACCTCAGGAGTCGCTATCCGCATGAACTGTCCGGCGGTCAGGCTCAGCGCGTTGCTATCGCGCGCGCATTGATAATGAAGCCCGCGGTTCTGATTTGCGACGAAGCCGTCGCTGCACTGGACGGCTCGGTCCGGCAGGAGGTGCTGGGACTGCTGCAGGCGGAGCAGCAGCGCTCCTCATTATCGCTGCTTGTGATAACGCACGACCTTGCTGTCGTACAACAACTGAGTCATCGCGTGCTTATCATGTACATGGGCCGGCTTTTCGAGATGACCGGCGCGCGCGAATTGTTTCGCCGTCCGAAACATCCCTATACACGCCTGCTGCTCGACTCGACGCCATTGGCCGGGCGTTCACCACCTCCCGATGTTCCGGTGGTCGCCAGCGAACCTGCTTCCATTCTGAATCCGCCGTCGGGCTGTGTATTTCACCCCCGCTGCCCGCATGCGATCGAACGCTGCCTGGAAGAACGTCCTGCGCTTCAATCGGCCGAGCACGGCATCGTCGCCTGTCACCGCGCGCAGGAACTCGATTTGTCGCGGTAACAGCGTGCCGCCGAAAAAAGGGGCCGGATACATTTTTTTGTGCAGAAAATGTATCCGGCCCCTTACTAAGAAAATGTATCCGGCCCCTTTTTCGCCTTTTTCGGGAGGGCGAGTCGTCGGGTTCTACCGGTATTTGTCGTTAAGGCCCGCGCCAGAGGCAATCATCGGCAGAATTTTCTCGATACGCCTGAGCCTGGTGTCCTCGCGCTTGGCCTGGGCGACGTAGTCCGTGTATTCGCGTTGCAATCCCGGCCGCAGGCCATCGAACGCCGACCGCGCCCTGCTGTTCTTTGCAAGCGCCTTTCTGAGTTCTTCGGGAACGACGATCGGCCTGGAGCGATCCGCCTTGATCTTGCGGCCGCTTTCGACGATTGCGATTGCTTCTTTCAGGTAGCTCTTTATCAGGCCTTGCCGGATGTCTTTGGCCGAGTTCATGCGCCACTGGCGCAATGCCTTGGTGCGGCCTTCCTGCGCGTTGATCAGCACGCCGGCCTTGTCTGCCAGCAGTGCGCCCTGGAAAAACCACAGGCCGAAATAAGATTTGAAAGCACCGAGCCCAACGATGTTCTTGTCTTCGAACGTGTAACAGGGGCCGCCCCACTTGATGGTTTCCGCGAGCCCGCTTGCCAGCAGCAGGCGACGCAAGGATTTCAGTTCGGACTGCCAGTGTTCCGCCGAATCGATAAACGCATCGACGGATTTGTGACGCAACATGAACGATCCCTCCGCAACATCACGACGATGCCGGTTCCGCCAGCGCCGCGACGTTTGCCGTTGCGGCTGCTTTCTCATGACGGCCGGCGAGCAGAAGATATACCACCGGTACAACAAAGAGAGTGAATATTGTGCCGAAACTCATGCCGCCGACAATCACCCAGCCAATCTGGTGCCGCGCTTCGGCACCCGCGCCACTTGCGATGGCCAGCGGGACCGCGCCCAGAACCATTGCGCCGGTCGTCATCAGAATCGGCCGCAAGCGCTGGCTGGCCGATTGCAGAACGGCGTCCCGCTTGTTCAGCCCCTTCCCGCGCAGCTGGTTGGCAAACTCCACGATCAGAATGCCGTGTTTCGAAATCAGGCCGACCAGCGTTACCGCGCCAATCTGGGTGTAGATATTCCACGAACCGGTAATTTCCCAGAGCCCTGCCGCATTACCCTTGTTGATGATCGCCAGGCACAGGAACGCGCCGAACATCGCCAGCGGTACCGAGATCAGAATGATCAGCGGGTCGATGAAGCTCTCGAACTGCGCCGATAGCACCAGGTAAATGAAAATCAATGCGAGGGCCATCATCAAAAACGCGCTGGATGCGGACTCGCGAAACTCGCGTGATTGCCCGGACAGATCGTAAAGCGCCTCCGGCGCAACCTCGGCAAGCGCCTGGTCCATCCAGTCCAGCGCCTCGCCCAGCGGGTAACCCGGGGCAAGCCCCGCCGTAACCGTCGCCGAACGAAGTTTGTTGAAGTGGTTCAGCTCCTTGGCGGCGACATCTTCGGTAATCGTGGCAAGGTTTTGCAGCTGTACCATCTGGTCGTTGGTCCCGCGGACAAAAATATTGCTGAGGTCGCCAGGGGTTCGCCGCGATCTATCCTCGATCTGCACGATGACGTCGTACTGTTCGGAGCCACGCTTGAAGCGGGTTACGTTGCGTCCGCCCAGCATGGTCTCGAGCGTGCGGCCGACGGAGCCGACACTTGCGCCAACAGCCGAAACCTTTTCGCGATTAATGTCGATCTTGAGTTCGGGCTTGTTCAGCTTCAGGTCCGTGTCAGGATTGGTAAGACGCGGGTTCTCGGCCATTTTCACCAGCAGCCGCTGCACTATCTCGCCGAGCTCATCCCAGGTCAGCGTGCTTTGCACGACAAAGCTCACCGGTTGCCCGAATCCGTGCTGGCCGAGCGGCGGCGGCGTGACCGGGAACGCCATCAGGCCGGCTATTCCCATGAACTGCGGGAACAGGCTCTGCGCTATCTGTCCCGCGCTGCGTTCGCGTTCGGCCCAGTCCTGCAGGCCGACAAAAGTTATGACATTGGTTACGCCGTTGAAGCCGGTAAAACCGAAATGCCGCACGCGTTCCGGCACCTGCTGCAGGTAACCCTCGAGTTCCTGTGCGTAACGATCGGTGTATTCGATCGTCGAGCCTTCGGGTGCCGTGCCGAATCCGATAATGAAGCCCTGATCTTCTTCGGGCGCAAGTTCTTCGGGCAGCGACATGAACAACGCCAGCATCCCGCCGATAATGCCGGCGGCCGCGCCGAGCACGATCCACTTGCGAGACAGCAGGCGATCGAGCAAGCCGTGATATCCGCGATCCAGCCCGCGCAGCAGGCGTTCGCCAAAAGCAAAAAGCGCGCCGTGGCGTTTCTCCTGCCGCAGCAGCTTGGAACACATCATTGGCGACAGCGTGAGAGCCGTGAACCCGGACACGATGACCGCGCCGGCCAGCGTCAGCGCGAATTCGATAAACAGCTTGCCGCTGCGGCCCGTCGAAAAAGCAAACGGCAGGTAGACGGCGGCAAGCGTGATGGTCATCGCTACGATGGCGAACGCGATCTCCCGGCTGCCGGTCAGCGCCGCCTTCATCGGTTCCATGCCTTCCTCGATGTGCCGGTAAATGTTTTCCAGCATGACGATCGCATCGTCGACCACGAGACCTATTGCCAACACCATCGCCAGCAGCGACAGCGTGTTGATGGTAAAGCCGAACAGGTACATCAGCGCGAATGCGCCGATCAGCGACACAGGAATGGTAACAATAGGCACCAGCACGGCACGCCAGTTCCTGAGGAACAGGAAAATCACCAGCACCACCAGCAGGATGGCCTCGAGGACGGTAACAAACACCTCGTTGATGGAGCTTTCGATGAACACGGTGGAGTCGAAAGCCATTTCCACCTTCATACCTTCCGGCAGGGAGTGGGTGATTTCAGGGAGAACGACTTTCAGTTCCTTGGAAATGTCGAGCGGATTCGCAACGGCCTGCTTGACGATGCCGAGCGGCACGGCGTTCCTGCCGTTGAAGCGGGCGCGGAATCGCGACGAGTCGGCGCCCAGCTCGATGCGTGCTACGTCGCCGAGGCGCACGAGGAAGCGGTCCGTTTCCTTGACGACGATGTTTGCAAACTGTTGCGGTTCGCGCAGGTCGGTTTCGGCGAGCACGGTAAACTCACGTTCGCTGCTCTCGACGCGGCCCGCTGGCGTTTCGATGTTTTGCGCGCGTAACGCGGCTTCGATGTCGTCAGGACTCAATTCGTAGCCGGCCAGCCGGTCCGGGTCGAGCCAGATACGCATCGCATAGCGATTGCCATACACCTGGGCCTCTGCAACACCGGGAATGGTCTGGATTCGATCCTTGACGAGACGATTTGCGATATCGGCTATTTCGATCAGGTCGTGCCGGTCGGAAGAGAACGCCAGGTAGATGATCGGCTGCGCATCCGCTTCCTGTTTCTGTACGATCGAATCGTCGGCTTCCTGCGGCAGTGAGCCTCGCGCCTGCGCAACCCTGTCGCGCACGTCGCTGGCGGCCGCGTCGGCATCGCGATCGAGCCGGAATCGAACCGTAACCTGGCTTTCTTCGGCCCGGCTGATCGAGCGTATGTAATCGATACCTTCAATGCCCGAGAGCGCATCTTCGATAGGCTTGGTGATCTGCGATTCGATGACCTGCGCATTGGCGCCGGGATAACCCGTGAACACGGAGACGATCGGCTCGTCGACGTTCGGTATCAGGCGAACGGCAAGGCGTTCGTAGCAAATCAGGCCGATCAGCAGAATCACCAGGTTCATGACCGTGGCGAGGACCGGGCGCTGAATGGACAGGGTGGGCAGCTGCATGAGACTTCTAGTTGGTAGCGGTCGTTGCCGCGCCTTTGGACTGGACATCGGCGCCTTCGAAGAGTTTCATCTGGCCCGCGGTTACGATCGTGTCACCGACCTCGAGACCCGATAGCACCTCAACCTGTCCGGGCAATCGTTCGCCAATCCGGACCACACGCTGCTCGGCCTTGCCATCGACGACCACGTATACCGTCTTGTCGTGGCCCACCGGCCAGATGGCCTCTTCCGGCACCAGCAGCGCGTTTTCCTTTTGCGCCAGCGTGACATTCACCCTGACAAAAAATCCGGGCCGCAGCTTCAGCTCGCCATTCGGCAGGCTGGCACGAACCGCGACGCTGTGACCCGCGACGTCGATGCGTGGCGACACGGCTGTAATGGTTCCGCCAAAGGTTTCACCGGGATAGGCATCGGTGCTGACCTCGACCGGCTGGCCCGCCTTTATCTTCGGGAACAGCGTTTCCGGCAGGCTGAATTCGACGCGCAAGGGATCCAGTTGCACTACATCGACGACGGCCTGGCCTGTTGTTGCGTAATCCCCGACGTTGATTTTGCGCAGCCCGACGTAGCCGTCGAACGGAGCCCGAATCACTGTCTTGTAAAGCTTTGCCTGGGACGACAACAGGCGCGCCGTGTCCACGTTCATGTTGGCCTGCGCCGCGTCGTAGTCGTTGGCCGAAATCAGCTTTTTCGAATACATCTCGCGCGCACGCTCGAAAGCGGCGGTGCTTCGTTCGGCGTTCGCCCGCGCTTCGTTGACCTCCGCCTCGAGCACCGTCGCCTCAATCGAAAACAGAGGGTCACCCGTTTTCACCCGCTGGCCTTCCGCGAAGTGAATTTTGACAATCTGTCCCGGCCCTTCGGCGCGCAGCTCCGCCGAGGCCTCGGCCAGCAGCGTTCCGACCGCCTTGACCGAGGACTCCATTGTCGTCGCACGGACCTGCGCGGTCTCGACCGTCGTTGGAAAACCGCCTTGCGCAGATGCCAGGGTCGAGGCGGCGCAAAGCGAAACGGCGATGATTCTGGGGATTAGCATGAAATACCTGTTATTCGGACGCGCCAGCGGCCCTGCGGCAGCATCAGTTTATGGGTTCTTTAGACCACGAAGGCGCCATCGGTTCGATATGAATTCTACCCCGCGCGCCGGGTCGCGTCTTGCCGGCGCTTACTGGCCCGGCAGCGGAATCGGCATCGGTACGCCGTTGACCGTCAGCAGGCCACCGGCAAATTCAGCCTCCATCCGGTAAACGTCGCCGTTGAGCTGCAGAAAACCCATCTGGATCATGCCATCGGTTTCAGGGCTCATCTGCCGCCCCATTTCCACCAACGCCGCCGGGATCTCGACATCGGCCGAGGCCCTGGATGCGAGGATCAGCCCCGGCCAGGAAAATGGCCCCGACGTCTCCGCGAGCGTGACACCCAGCTTCGAGCGGATCTGGCCCTGCGGCAAGGAAACATCCAGTTTGTCAAAGCGCAATTCGCCACCGGCAGCGAGCAGGGTCTCAAGGTCTTGCTGAATCAGTCCGAAGAGATCACCAAGAGCGGCCTGCGGATCGTCAGAGGCCCGCGCCGCGTTGACGGCCTTGGATATACGTCCCACCGAGGCCGCGTCCAGATCACTGATGACGCCGTCGAAGGCGATACCAACATCTCCGAAACCCGGCACGACCAGTCGCTCCAGGATCATTTGGGTTCTTGCATTCAGCTCCTCGCCATCGATCGTGGATGATCCGTCGATCGACAGCTTGTGGAATTCGGCTCCCGGGCCGGCAGTGCCGCCGACGACCAGCGAATCGATGCTCATGTTGAGGTCGCCAACCGGAAATCCATACTCTGTATCCATCTGTTTCGCATCGATCTTGAACAGGCCGACGCTGGCGGTATCTGCACCGGAACGGTACGACCACGGCTGCACCTCACCCTTCAGCGAGAGGTCGCGGCTGCTGCTGTCGGCGACGAAGCGCAGATCGGCACCGGCCCAGGTTGCCACGCCCTTGTTGTCTTCGCGCGAACCCGCCTCGAGAACATAGCGACCGGTGGTTTCGCCTGTCAGGCTGGTCTCGCTGTAGATGGTGCCGGGCAAATCCGTCAGATTGCCCTTGCCGTCATCGACGTGCAGGGTCGACACCATGCGCGCCAGGCCGGGTTTCAGTGAGCCTGAGGCCTGCGACATGGAGCTCAGCGGAACGAGGCCGTGATCGAAGCGCGTGTCGATGATCAGCGACGGCATGGATTCGCCTTGCGCAATGGCGGCTTTCAGGTCGGCATCTCGCAAGGTCACGCGATGCGTTCCCTCGGACGTGAACCAGCCGCGGTTGAACTTCTCGGTCGTTACGAGGAAGTCCGGGTTGTCCTTCTTTGCCCATTCGATTTCCTGGGCGAGATTTTTCTCGGCGAGGCGGCCGACGATGCCGGGAGAAATCAGGATTATGAGTGCCAGTACGACCAGCAGGATGACGATTGAGCGTTTCACGTGATGCCTCACAAAGTTTCGGGAAATGCCGCGGAATGCTAGCACGAGCAGGGTCAGCGGGCTGCGCGGTGGCGGGGGTGAAGCTGGCATTCGCCTTTGACTGTCACTACCATAGCGTGCTCCGGCTCCTCGGCGGAGCATTTTCAGAAGAAAAACGGTTGTGATTACAAAGACATACATCGCCATCTCCCGCAGCATTCTGATTCTGGCCGCTGTATTTGCAGCGCAGGCCGTAAGTGCCCAGGACGACGTCGAACAGGGACGGCTGTTGGCCTATACCTGCATGGGCTGCCACGGCATCGACGGTTACCGCAATGCGTATCCTTCGTACCGTGTGCCGAAACTCGGCGGACAAAAAGGTGCCTATATAAAAGCCGCGTTGATCGCCTATCGTGATGGCCAGCGCCCTCATCCGACAATGCAGGCACAGGGCGGCAGCCTCAGCGACGCAGACATCGACAATCTGACGGCCTGGTTCGAGGCGCTGCAACCGCCGGCAAGCGACAATTTGGATGGAGATGACGTCGCCGGTTTTGCGCCGGCCACCTTGTGCGTTACCTGTCACGGTGTCGCGGGCACAGGCGTTGCACCGCAGCCGCCGGTGCTGTCCGGCCAGCACGAAGACTATCTTGTGCACGCGCTGCAGCAGTACAGGGACGGCAAGCGTACCGGCAACATCATGGCGGCATTTGCGGCAACGCTGAGCGATAGCGACATCGCGACGCTCGCCGCTTTCTACGCAAAGCAAGGCGGCCTGTTTACACCGGAAAAAGACCAGTAAGCGGTTCGGGGATGCCCATGCCGGAGCATCCGGCCCACATAACAGAGCTCGGTAATGGTATCTGCGCAATCGATACCGACTACATGCGGCCGCTGCTGGATGCAAGTCACCTGATCGTTGAAAAGGGTCGTGGCGCATACGTCGATACCGGCGTCAATCACAGCGTTCCGTTACTGCTCGAAGCGCTGCGCCAGCACAATCTCGATCCTGGCGACGTCGATTTCGTGTTCCTGACGCACATCCATCTCGATCATGCCGGCGGTGCCGGCCTGCTGATGCAGCATCTGCCGAAGGCGATCGCGGTTCTGCATCCGCGCGGCGCGCCGCACATGATCGATCCGTCGAAGCTGATCAAGGGCTCGCAGGCCGTTTACGGGGAGGCGCTGTATAAGAAGGTGTACGGTGACATCGTTCCTATCGCAAAAGAGCGAATACTGATTGTCGATGACGAACAGACGGTGGAGTTTGCCGGCCGTCCGATGCAGTGTCTTTTTACCGAGGGCCATGCGAGGCACCATTACTGTCTCGCCGATCCCGCATCGCGAGGCGTGTTCACCGGCGACAGCTTCGGCATTTCGTACCGCGAGCTCGACACGGCCCGGGGCGAATTCATCTACCCGACCACCACGCCGGTACATTTCGACCCGCGCGAGGCGCACAAGGCCATCGACCGCATCATGGCGCAGCAGCCGGAGCAGCTGTTCCTGACGCACTACAGCCGGGTGACCGACCTCGAGCGTCTGGCAAACGACATGCATCGGCGCATCGACGACTTCGTCGCGATCGCTTTGCAATACGCGGACCAAGCGGGCCGGACCGGGGCGATGCATCGCCGGTTCTTTGAATACTTTCGCGGCGAACTCGAGCAACACGGATTTCACGGTGACGACGATCGCCTGCACGCCATCATCGATGTCGACATAGAACTCAACACCATGGGCCTTGAGCACTGGCTTGATCACGACAGACAATAGCCAACAACCAAACCGGAATATCCCTATGAAAAAATTTCGCGCTTTCAGGATCGACCAGCAGGCCAAAAGTATCGTCGCCGGTTTTGCGGACTTGTCGCTCGACGACCTGACGGCCGGCGATGTGGTCATCAAAGTCAGTCACTCGACAATCAATTACAAGGACGCACTGGCCGCGACCGGCAAAGGCAAAATTCTTCGAAGCTTTCCGCTGGTTGGCGGCATCGATCTTGCCGGTAGCGTTGTCAGTTCGACCGACAGGCGATTCAGCAAAGGCGATGCGGTACTGGTCAACGGCTGCGGCCTGAGCGAAACGCGCGATGGCGGCTACGCGGAATACGCGCGCGTACCGGCGGATGCTGTGGTGCCGATTCCCGAGGGGATGACCGCGGCACAGGCGATGCAGATCGGCACGGCCGGTTACACGGCAGCGCTTGCGATACATCGCATGGAGCAAAATGGCCAGCAGCCGGAGAACGGGCCGGTCGTCGTGACCGGAGCCACCGGCGGCGTCGGCAGCGTGGCAATCGACATGCTTGCGGGCCGCGGCTACGAAGTGGTGGCGCTGACCGGCAAGGCCGAGCAATCTGCTTATCTGAAAAGTATCGGCGCGT
>Ga0224510_10001289_pt1 | contig 16834 bp, 18 predicted proteins | sample SF_May12_sed_USG_FD_170161 | JGI IMG/M metagenome (GOLD analysis project Ga0224510, IMG submission 170161) | Sediment microbial communities from San Francisco Bay, California, United States - SF_May12_sed_USGS_4_1 | ecosystem: Environmental > Aquatic > Marine > Sediment | place: USA: California... | reverse complement strand
TTCTCCAAGCGCCCATCCGCCCGCCCAGTGGGCCGCACCGATACCGGCTACGGTGACCACCACCGAGTAGGCCGCCGACACCTTTCCGAGTGCGATGCCGGCGATGATGACGGTGGCCGGGCCGGTCTCCGCCTGATCGGCCAGGTCCTTGACCGACTTGTAGTGATCGGAGGTGTAGATCTCCGACAGTTTGCCGATCACGAAGCCCACGAGCAGACCCACGACGACGGCGATCCAGATGCCAAGCGGGTTGTCGGCCACGTCCCCGAAGATCCAGAAGGCGAGGCCCAGCACGGCCACTGCGGCGAGCACCATGGCGGAGTTCGTTCCGCGATGAAGTGCCGCGGCGAGGTCGTTCTTGTCCTTGGGCTTCACGAGGAACGAGCCGATGATCGACGCGAACATGCCGAGGGCACCCACGGCCAGCGGGAAGATGATCGCAGAGACCTGCAGCTCGCCGGAGAACGCGAAGGCGGCGAATGCGATGGGTGCGACCAACGAGCCCACGTATGACTCGAAGAGGTCGGCGCCCATGCCTGCCACGTCGCCCACGTTGTCGCCGACGTTGTCGGCAATCGTGGCCGGGTTGCGGGGATCGTCCTCGGGGATACCGGCTTCCACCTTGCCGACGAGGTCGGCACCTACGTCGGCAGCCTTCGTGTAGATGCCACCTCCGACGCGAGCGAACAGTGCGATCGAACTTCCTCCGAGCCCGATGGCGGCCACGATCTCGGCGCCCCGGATCAGCTCTGCACCGGACTTTCCGCTGACAAACAGCAGGTATCCGATCGTCACGCCGAGAAGCCCGAGGCCCGCAACGGTGAATCCCATGACGGCGCCGCCGCGGAATGCAAGAGGGAGCGCCTTTTGGACGCCGCCTTCACGAGCAGCTTCTGCGGTGCGGGCGTTGGCGGCGGTGGCGATCCTCATCCCGACGAAACCGGCGCCCGCCGACAGCACCGCACCGACCACGTAGGCCATCGCCCGCAGGGGGCCGTCCTCGAGCAGCGCTGCGATCAGAATCGCCATCGCCAGCACGAACACGGAAACCCACGTGTATTCACGTTTGAGGAAGGCCATGGCGCCTTCGCGGATGGCGCTCGCGAGCTGGATCATCCGTTCGTTGCCTTGGCTGGCGGCATTGACGGTACGGGTGAAGACCATCGCGAGAACGATCGCCGCCACCCCGGCTACGAGCGCGAGTGTCAGCACGGTGTTGGACATCGAGGTTTCTCTCCCAGAGATCGGTGTGGCCGAGAGTATATGTCGCCGCCTCACACCGCCGAAACACGATCGCAACTCCTCCCGAATCAACCCTGGGTCGAGGAGGGTGGAGACCCACGCAGTCAACCCAGGAGGCGGGAACTCCGCCGGGGCCGTGTAGGGCCACCGGAGCATCGAACCGGACGAATGGCGGGTATCCGACCTTGGGCTGACGAACGCGGACCCGGTAGGCTGCCCGGGGCCGGGAGCCAGGGGGAAACACTCATGCACAAACTCGTATCGGTCCTGCTCGCCTGCTCGCTCGTTGCCGGGTGCACCGGCGCCGCAGCCCAGGAAACGACCACTACCTCGACCACGATGGGCACAACCACCGCCACGGTCGAACCGACCACGACGACGACGCTGCCGCCCGTTGTCGAGATCGACGGTTCGCCGGGATCTCCCCTCACGAACTTCCTCACGGCGTACTACGGGTATGCCACCGGCCGTTCCGAGGAGGCTCCGGACGGCGTGCCGTCGCCGATGTTGCCCGAACCGGGTTCGGCGGCCGACCGCGGAACGGTGAAAGGCAAGGTGACGGTGGCCGACGTCGACGGCGCACGCCTCGCCGTTTTCAAGTCCGACAAGGACGTGATCGGTTTGGTTCGGAACGCGGACGGGTGGCGCATGGTCGCCGGCCGAGCGCCATCGATCGGGGTCAAACCCTGGTATGGGGAGAAGCCCATCCTCGTGGCGGTCGTGGGGTCCGACGCCCGGCCGGGTGAAGATGTGGCAGCGACCCGGGCCGACTCCATCCACATCCTGGGCATCGACGGCAAAGGGGGTGCTGCGCTCGTGGGCATCCCCCGCGACTCGTGGGTTTCGATCCCCGGGTACGGCACCTCGAAGATCAACGCCTCCCTCTCGGCCGGCGGGCCGGACATGATGATGGCGACGTTCGAGGACCTCTCAGGGCTCGACCTCACGGGGTACGTGCTCACCGGATTCGAAGGTTTCGAACATCTCGTCGACGACGTACTGCTTCCTTTCGATCTCGATGTGCCGTTCACCTTCAGCGACCGAGCTGCGAAGGCCGACTTCGTGGCGGGCATCCAGACGGTCGACGGCCGAGCCGCGCTGTCGTTTGCCCGAACCAGAAAGGCGTTCACCTCCGGTGACTTCCAGCGCCAGCTCAATGGAGGACTGCTCCTCATCGCGGCGCTGGGCGGTGCGAAGATCCGCGGCCCGCTCGCCTTCCCCGAGATCATCGCCGGCACCCAGGAGTGGATGCTGACCGACCTCAGTCCGGGGCAGCTCCTGGCCTTTGCTCTCGCCGCGGACGCAGTCAGTCTGACCGAGATCGACAACATGGTCCTCGCTGGGCGCAACGCGACGACATCGGGAGGAGCGGCCATCGTGAGGCTCGACGAAGCCGCGGCAGCTGCGGTGTTCGCCGATTTGGCGGACGGGTCACTCGACTGAAGTCAGAACAAGTGGCGGTCGAGTCGGCGCTCCCGCCGACGCCTCCGCCAGGCGCCGGCCACCACCACCAACACGAGGAGACCCAAGCCGGATTCGAGACCCCACACCCGCACCGTGGCCATGGCACGGTCGACTGACGAGACGGCGAACTCCTGGGGAACCCCGAAAGTGGTCTCGACGATCAGCGTCTCCTCAGCCGACAGGTCCTCGGATCGTGTCAGCGCCCGAGCGTGTGTCCAAGCGTCGGCGTCCCCTTTGAATTCGAACGTGCGCGATCCAACCGCGATCCGATCGGGTGCGACACACCGCCGGGTGGACTCGCCACTCGTCTCCCATCGATCGGTTCTCACGCCACCCCATATGCGGGTGACCACCGACACCGACCGGCCCCACGGGAGCGGGTTGGAGGCAACCGTGACCCTTTCCACCACCCCCGTCACACCGGAGGTCGTGACCCCACCGGCGAAGGTGGGAGGGACCTTGTCGACGCACCCCTCCGCAACGCCGGGCACGATGGCGAGGACCACCGAAACCATGAGCATTCGCAACACGAGCACATTCTCGCCGAGGACCGCAGCTGCGCCGGGGATCTCCCATCCGGTATGTTCGAGGCATGGCACGCTCTATCGCCACTGAAACCGCCGTCGGCAGGACCGAGCTCCTCGACTTCATCAGACCACGCAACCATTGGGTGCTCGGGACCACCCGCCGGGACGGACGGGTACAGCTGTCACCGGTCACCGGCGGGGTGGCGCCGGGGGGCTCGCTCGTCGTGGCGACCTACCCAGAACGGGACAAGACCCACAATGCCCGTCGAAACCCCGACGTGACCGTGTGCGTGCTCAGCGACGACTTCGGAGGCCCTTGGGTACAGGTGGACGGCTCGGCTCTGGTATCGGACATGCCGGAGGCCGAAGACGGCCTGGTCGAGTACTTCCGATGCATTGCCGGTGAACACCCGGATTGGGTCGAGTACCGCGAAGCGATGCGCACGCAGGACAAGAGCCTGATCACGATCACGATCGACCGGTGGGGCCCGATCGCCACCGGTGGGTTCCCACCGCGCTTGGCAGACTGAGCGATCAGGGAATCGTTGGGGCGGAGACGACCTCGGCGAGCCGACCGAGAAAGAACTCCCATCCCTCCCGATAGGAAGCCGCCCCCGCTTCATCTCCGGCCTCGTGGGTGATGGTCACATGGGTCCGGTTGTCCTCAGATGCGAACTCGATTCGTACCGTTCTCGGGGGCAGGTCGTCGTGGCGCCAACTCCATGTGAACGAGAGGACATGAGGACGATCGACCTCGAGGTAGGTCCCCTCCAGGGTCCAACCTCGTTCGGCCCAGGTGAGCGTGTATTCGCCACCGTTCACCGGGTCGGTGACCGCCTCGGGCGGCCACCAGCGTTGCAGTCTTCGGGCATCCACGAAGTGGTCGAAGACCTCGCCGGCAGGAGCGGGGACAGTCGTCTGGATGTTCATGTCGAGGCTCTCCTCCGTGTACGCCATCCTTCGAACTCGGAGAGCGCCATCGTGTTCACCACCCGGCCCGCGCCGACCCATCCGCGCTGGGCGTGCGCGACTCCGTAATCCATCCGACTCAGCTCCGAGACGTGATGGCTGTCGGTGGAGATCGTGAACTTCACGTCACCGCCCATCGCCCGACGCAAGACCTCAGAGGATGCGTCGAGACGCTCGAGTGCACCGTTGATCTCGAGCGCGACGCCGGTCGTCTGGAGGCCCTCGAGCACAGCGTCGAGATCGATCTCGATCCCGGGCCGGCGCCCGATGTACCGGCCGGTCAGGTGCCCGATCGCGTCGACGGAGGGATCGGCCATCGCTGCCAGCAACCGTGCGGTCTGCTGGTCTGGCGGCAGGTCGAAGTGGCTGTGCACCGAAGCGACGGTGAAATCGAACAGCCGACGGAAGTCCGGGTCGTAGTCGAGAGACCCGTCGGGACCGATGTTCAGCTCACATCCGAAGTACAGCCGCAGATTTGGGAACCGCTCCTGCATTTCGCTGATTGCAGCCCGGTGCTCGAGCATCTCGTCGCGACTGGAGCCGTTGATCGCGAGGTCTTCTCCGTGGTCGGTGATCGCCACGTACTCATGCCCGCGCGCGTGGGCCGCGGCCGCCATGTCGGCCAGCGAAGACCTGCCGTCCCCCGAGCGAGTGGTGTGATAGTGCAGGTCTCCGCGGATGGCGTCGAGTGTTATCAGGTCGCCGAAACCGGCGCCGGCGGCCACCGCCAGTTCGCCGGTTGCCTCCCTGAGCGGCGGAGGAACATACGCCAAGCCCAGGGCCGAGTAGATGTCGTCCTCCGACCCGGCCGCCACGATTTGCTCTTTCTCACGGTCGATCAGGCCGTACTCGTTGAGGAGCCACCCCTTGTCGATGGCACGCTGGCGCAGCTCTATGTTGTGCGACTTCGACCCTGTGAAGTAGAGGATGGCGGCTCCGAACTGGTCGGGGGCGACGACCCGCACATCGACTTGAAGCCCTCCCCGGGTCAGGATCGAGGTCTTCGTGTCACCGTGGGCGATGACCTCCGCCGCCTCGGCGTGACCTGCGACGAAGTCCATCACCGGAAGCGGATCGAGCGCGGCAACCGTGATGTCGACATCGCCGATCGTCTCGGACATCCGCCTCAGACTGCCGCAGTACTGGACAGATGTGACTCCTTCGATCTTCTCGAGACCTTCGATCAGCCTCCGGGCGAGAGGGAGCGCCTCGGAGATGGGTGTGCGCCGATCCTTGCCGTGCATCCCGAGCCGCTCGATGGCCTTGGCGATCCTCTCTTCGCTCGTCGCGCCGAGCCCGGGGAGACGTCGCAGAGCCTGATCCGCAATGGCCCGCTGCAGGTCTTCGAGGTTCTCGACCCCCAACTCCGATCGGATGAGTTTCAGGGTCTTCGGTCCGAGCCCCGGAATCTTGGAGAGTTCCACGATCGCAGGCGGATACCGCTCGCGGAGGGATTCGAGCTTCGCGACCGTCCCGGTGTCGACGAACTCGCGGATCTTCTCGGCGATCGACTTGCCGACCCCTTTGACGGAGACCAGCTCGGCCAGCGACATCCCGGCGACGTCGACGGACATCCCTTCGATGCCGCGCGCTGCGTTCTCATAGGCACGCACCTTGAAGCTCTGTGAGCTTCCCTCGTCCAGCGTGGTGAGCCGCGCCAGTTCGGCCAGCATGGCCAGGACGTCTCGGTTGGTCGGCATCGACGCCAGGCTATCGGTTCACGAGGTTTTTCTCTTTGCTTGAACCGGCCTTTATGGCGGCGGACGTAGTTTGGGGGAGAAACAGGCGGTCAAACGTCCGGATCGAGACAGTTCTCTCTCTCCCTCCGCCTCGCTCCGGACACCGTCTGGATGCCGGCCGCTGCCCCGGCTCCTCCTCCCCCGGGGCGGCGTCTGACATCTTCGCTCCACCCATCGGTAGCATTCCCCGCAAGGATGACCACTCGCAATCCGACCAAACCCGAAAAGAACGACCCACCGGGCTGGCGTGTCGAAGGCATGCCGAAGGAGCCTCGGGAGCAGCCGCCGTCGGGTCGCCTCCCGCGGCCGCCTGGGGCCCGCTGGTTGTGGCTGATGCTCGCCGGGCTCCTGATCGTGAACATCGTCGTCTCCAACGCGCTCCTCAACCCGGAGGAGCCGATCCGGGTGTCGTACACGCGCTTCTTGGACGAGGTGCGGGCCGACAACGTCGAGTCGGTCACCTCGACCGATCAGACGATCACGGCCCGACTGAAGGAGGCGATCGACGACCCCGATGCCGAAGGAAACACCAGCTCACGCATCGAAACGGAACGCCCCTCCTTCGCCGAGGACGACCTCTTGTCGACACTGCTGGAACTGGGAGTGGAAGTCAACGCCGAGGATCCAGATGCGCCGCTACCCACCTGGCAGCTCATCCTCTTCAACTTCGGGCCATGGCTCCTCATTGCCTGGTTCTTCTTCTACATCTACCGGAGAGCCGGATCGGCCATGGGCGGTCTTGGCGGTTTGGGGAGGAGCCGGGCCAAGAGATACGAGGCTTCCGAGCAGCGAACGACCTTCGCCGACGTGGCAGGGATCGAGGACGCCGAAGAGGAGCTCATCGAGATCGTCGACTTCCTCAAGAACCCGAGCAAATACACGGCCCTGGGTGGTCGCATCCCGAAGGGTGTGCTCCTGTCGGGACAGCCCGGTACCGGCAAGACGCTTCTCGCCCGGGCGGTTGCCGGCGAAGCGAACGTGCCGTTCTTTTCCATGTCTGCTTCGGAGTTCATCGAGATGGTGGTCGGGGTGGGAGCGAGCCGAGTCCGAGACCTGTTCAATCAAGCCAAGGAAGTGGCGCCCGCCATCGTCTTCATCGATGAGCTGGACGCCATCGGACGGTCCCGCGGCGGCGGCATGAGCCTCGGAGGCCACGACGAACGAGAGCAGACCCTCAATCAAATCCTCACCGAGATGGACGGCTTCACCGGATCCGAGGGCGTGATCGTCATCGCCGCCACCAACCGTCCCGAGATCCTCGACTCTGCACTGCTGCGGCCCGGGCGCTTTGACCGACAGGTTCCGGTGAGCCCGCCCGACCAACTCGGACGGAAGGCCATTCTGGAAGTGCACACCCGCGGTGTCCCTCTTGGACCGGACGTCGACCTCGATGCCATCGCCTCGACGACCCCCGGCATGGTAGGCGCCGACCTCCAGAACCTCGTGAACGAAGCCGCCCTCATGGCCGCCCGCCGATCACACGAGAAGGTCATGCTCGGAGACTTCACAGACGCCCTCGAGAAGATCGTTCTCGGCACGGAACGCCGAATCATGATGAGCCAGGCCGAGAAGGAACGCACCGCCTTCCACGAGTCCGGGCACGCCCTGCTCGGCATGCTCCAGGAAGGCGCCGACCCCGTACGCAAGATCTCGATCGTGCCCAGAGGCCGGGCTCTCGGCGTGACCCTCCAATCACCTGACGCCGACAAGTATTCGTATGGAGTCGACTATCTGCGGGGCAAGATCATCGGCATGCTCGGCGGTCGGGCCGCCGAAGAGGTGATCTACGGCAATGTCTCGACCGGCGCCGAGAACGACATGGTGCAGGCCACCACCCTCGCCCGAAACATGGTGGGTCGGTGGGGGATGTCCGACCGCATCGGACCGGTCACAGTTTTCGACGACCGCACGGTCGACGCGCTCGGCCGGCCCCAGGTGGCGGAGTCGACTCTCGAACTGGTGGACTCCGAGGTGCGCCGCATCATCGACGAGTGTTACGCGGCTGCGGTCGACCAGTTGAAACAGAACCGAGAACGCCTCGATGCACTCACAGAAGCGCTCCTCGTCAAAGAAACCCTCGAAGAGTCCGACGCCTATGAGGTGGCGGGGATCGAACGACCCGGCAAGCCGGATTGAACGGGGTGCCGGACGCAATCCACCCGGTCGCTGCTCGCGGCTTCGGGTCGTCCGCCGAGCGCTACGAGCGGGGGCGACCCGGCTATCCCTCCGTTGCCGTGCGATGGATGGTCGAACGCCTCGGCGTGGGACCGGGCCGCACCGTCTGCGATGTGGGCGCAGGCACCGGCAAGCTGACACGCGACCTGACGCCCACCGGGGCCGCCATCCTGGCCGTCGAACCCATCGACGAAATGGCCCACGTCGGCGCCCTGCAAGCACCCGAGGCCGAGTTCCTGCGGGGCACCGCCGAGCACCTTCCGTTCGCCGACGGCGCGATCGACGCCATCACCGCTGGACAGGCTTTCCACTGGTTCGACCATGCTCGGGCCTGGGCCGAGTTCCACAGGGTGCTCAGCCCGGGCGGCGGTGTCGGCTTGATATGGAATGCCCGCGACACCTCGGTCCCCTGGGTGCGGGAGGTGTGGGCGATCATGGATCGGATCGAGAAGACGGCGCCCTGGCGGGATCATGACGGGCCCGTCCTCGAGGCCGGACGCGGATTCTCGCCATTGGAGTCCGCGACGTTCCACCACGAGGTCGACACGACGCCTGCCGCGATGATCGACCGCGTGGCGTCGGTGAGCCATGTGGCGGTGCTGCCGGACGAAAAACGGCATGCCGTCCTGGATGAAATCGAGTCGGTGCTCCCGCCCGGCGTCGCCTTCGGTGTTCCGTACCGCGTCGACGTGTACGTGACTCACCGACAGTGACGGCCATCGACCAGGTCCTCGCCGGGTGGGGAGATGACGAGGACGGGTCACTGGTACACGTGGAGCACTTGGCCGAACGAGCGCCGATCCTCATGGATCTCGACCCGCCCCTCAACCCGCTGCTCGCAGCCCGACTCGCCGACAAGGGGATCGATCGGCTCTACCGACATCAGGTTCAGGCCATCACCGGGCTGCGGGCCGGCCGCGACACCGTGGTGGTGGCCGGCACCGCCGCCGGGAAGACGCTGTGTTATCAGGCGCCGATCGCCGAAACCCTCCTCACCGATCCGAGGTCGACCGCCCTGCTCCTGTATCCCACGAAAGCGCTCGCCCAGGATCAGTTGAGGAGTTTCGGGGACCTGCGGATACCCGAGATCAGAGCGGCCACCTACGACGGCGACACCGCAAACCAGGATCGGGTACGAATCCGCCGCCAATCGAACGTGGTACTCACCAACCCCGACATGCTGCACGTCGGCGTCCTCCCGAGTCATGCTCAATGGGCCGACTTCATCCACCGGCTCTCCTATGTGGTCATCGACGAGATGCACACATTCAAGGGCATATTCGGCACACACGTGGCGATGATCCTGCGTCGGTTGCGCCGGCTGTGCGCCCACTACGGATCCGACCCGACGTTCGTGTTCGGGTCCGCCACCATCGGCAATCCCGGTGAGCTGGCGGTGGCCCTGTGCGGCAAACCGGTGGAGGTGGTGGCAGACGACGCCTCACCCCGGGGGGAACAGTGGGTGGCGCTGTGGAATCCGCCGATCGTCGATGAGCACCTCAACAAACGCGGCTCGGCGCTCGCAGACTCGGTGGATCTGTTCCTCGATCTGGTGAGAGCCGACCTCAACACGATCGCATTCACCCGCAGCCGCCGGGCCACCGAACTCATGTTCCGGATGGCTTCGGACCGGATGCCGCAAGGACAGAAGGATCGGATCGCACCGTACCGGGCGGGGTACCTGGCCTCGCAGCGCCGGGAGATCGAAGCTCGCCTCTTCTCGGGACGGCTCGCCGGGGTGATCGCCACCAACGCCCTGGAGCTCGGGATAGACGTCGGTGGGCTCGACGCCGCCGTGCTCACCACGTTCCCGGGCACGATCTCGTCGTTCCGCCAGCAGGCCGGGAGAGCGGGGCGACGCCGTGAAAGTTCTGTGGTCGCACTCGTCGCCGGGGAGGATGCGCTCGACCAGTACTTCATGTCCCACCCTGGTGAGCTGTTCACCCGGGCGCCGGAGTCAGCGGTCATCAACCCGTCGAACCCGTTCGTGGCGGAGGCGCACGCAGCCTGTGCCGCCCACGAGCTTCCGCTCGACCTTGACGACCGGGACATGTTGGGGGATGCCATGGAGGAGGCGGCCAATCGGTTGGTTCAGCAGGGCCACCTGCGCCTCAAGGATCATCGCCTGTATTGGGCAAGACGAACCCGGCCGGCGGCGTTGGTGGACATCCGCTCGAGTGGCGGACCTACCTATGTGATCGTCGCCGATTCGGAGGCGCTCGGAACATTCGACGAAGAGCGGGCATTCTCCGACGGTCACCCGGGGGCGGTGTATCTCCACCAGGGCGACACCTACGTGGTCGATGCGCTCGATCTCCAGCGACGCGAGGTCAGGGTGACGGGAGCGGCCATCGACTACTACACCCAACCCAAGACCGAAAAGGACCTCGAAGTGGTCGATGTGCTCGCCAGCCGCTCCATCGGCGATGTCGGGCACTTCCACGGCGTGGTACGGGTGGAGACCGCTGTCGTCGCGTACCAGAAGCGGAAATTGGGCTCACGGGAACTCATCGACACGATCCCCCTGGATCTCCCGTCGACGGTGTTCGAAACCGAAGGCGTCTGGTTCACCATCCCCGATCGCGTGCTCGAGGAAGCGGACCTCGACCCCCGTTCGATTCCGGGGGCGCTCCATGCGGCCGAGCATGCCGGGATCGGGATGATGCCGCTCATGGCGATCTGTGACCGCTGGGACATCGGCGGACTCTCGACGAACTGGCACCCGCAGACGGGCACCGCCACGATATTCATCTATGAGGCCGTCCCCGGCGGCGCCGGCATCTCGCCCGTGGCATTCGAGGCGGGCACGAGCCATCTGCGGGCCACCGGCGATGCCATCCGCTCCTGTCCATGCACGTCGGGGTGCCCAAGCTGTGTCCAGTCGCCAAAGTGCGGCAACTACAACGATCCGCTGGACAAGCAAGGGGCGGTCCGGTTGATCGACACGATCCTCCGCCGAGCCTGATCGACGCCGACGGTCAGACCCCGTAGTGCTCGTCGTAGTCGGCAAGCGCGGCTTCGACGACACGTCGGGCGTGATCCGCGCCATAGATCAGGTCGATCGACACGCTCACGTCCCGGCCTCTGATCAGCTTGTACGTCGAGAAGTAGTGATGGAGGCGTTCCACCATGGCGGCGGGGATGTCTTCGATCTCTCTCGCTCCACCCCACACGTCGTCGTTGGCAAGGACCGCGACGATCTTGTCGTCGGCCTCCGAGTCGTCCACCATCTGCAGGCCACCGATGACCCTGGCGGTGAGAAGGATCTCCGACTTCTGGATTGGACGCTCCGAGATCACACAGATGTCGAGAGGGTCTCCGTCGCCGGCCGTGGCGTTCGGGGACAGATCGGCGACCCGTTCTGCGCAGAACGTTTGGGGAACGAACCCGTACAACGCCGGGAGCACTGCCGATGATCGCTGCGGGCGATCGACCCGGAGATACCCGTTCTCTTTGTCGATTTCGTACTTGACCAGATCGAACGGGGTCATCTCGATGAAACACGTGACGAGGTCCGGAGTCTCCTCGCCTGGTCCGAGTCCGTGCCACGGGTGAGCTCTCCACTGGTGAAGGGGGTTGAGACGTCGCATGCGTGAGCACTCAGCGTAACGACGCCGGAACACTCGAGTCGCAGTAGCGTCGAGTCGACTACCGAGGAGCAAGAATCGTGCCACACGTCACAGGACCCGACGGGAACAAGGTGTTCTTCCAAGTCGCCGGCGAAGGCCAGGATCTCGTCCTGATTCACGGGATCACGGAGAATCATTCGGCGTGGGGCGGGGTCTCTTCGTCGCTGGCCTCGCACGGTCGGGTCGTTTCGGTGGATCTCCGAGGACACGGCAACTCCGACCATGCCGCACGCTACGACCTCGATCGGATGGCGGCCGACGTCAAGGCCGTCGCCGATGCCGTCGGAGCCTCCGAGCCGTGTCTCATCGGTCATTCGCTGGGTGGCTTCGTGGCGTCGGTGTACGGCTCGATGTTCGCGGCGCGGGGTATCGTGAACGTCGATCAGCCCCTCGCCCTCGCTGGGTTCAAGGAGCAACTCGGCCAGGTGGAGGAGCTGCTCCGAGGCGACGCCTTCCCCGCCGTCATCGTGCAGATGTTCGACGCCATGATGTCGGCCTTGCCCGGCGACGAGCGGGCACGCATCACCTCACTGAGGCGGCCCGACCAGGACGTGGCGTTGGGTGTTTGGGCGCCGGTCTTCGAGATGTCGGTATCCGAGCTCGATGCTCTTTCTCGCGACCTGTTGTCGGGCATCGGCTGTCCGTATCTCACGATTCTCGGCGACGATCTGGGACCCGATTACGCGGCGTGGCTCTCATCGGTCATTCCCCACGCCCGGATCGAGGTGTGGGCCGGCCACGCCCATTATCCCCATCTCGCCGACCCCGATCGCTTCGTGACCCGCGTGATGGAGTTCGTCGGATGATCGAGCTGGACGCCGCAGAGGCCAGGGTGCTGGGTTGTCTCATCGAAAAGCAGATGACCACACCCGAGTACTACCCGATGACCGTGAACTCGCTGGTGGCCGCAGCCAGCCAGAAGACCAATCGGGACCCCGTCGTGGCCTACGACGAGGAGCTGGTCGAGGGCGCTCTGGCCTCCCTCAACGACAAGCAACTGTCTCGGTTCACCCGGTCACCGGGGGCACGGACCCTCAAGTACGTCCACAAGGCCGGCGACGTGCTCGAGGTCGACGCGCAACAGCTGGCGGTGCTCGCCATCATGTTGCTCCGTGGACCGCAGACGCCTGGAGAGCTTCGCGCCCGGACCGAGCGGTACTGCCACTTCACAGACGTCGAGGCGATCGAGTCCGTGCTCACCGACCTGATCACTCGTGACAATCCCTTGGTCGAGCGGCTCGATCGGGAACCAGGACAGAAGGAAAGCCGGTACCGCACACTCCTCGTCGCCTGGGATCCGAGTGCCGTCCCGAAATCGCATCCTGCTCCTGTCCGGTCCGATCTGGAGGACCGGATCGCCGCGCTCGAGGCGAGGGTTCAACGACTGGAGTCGGAACTCGGGCTCTGAGCGAGGGGATGGGTCCGCCGGATCATCTCGAAGCGCGCAAGGACCCGTTCGAGCTGCGTGTGGTCCGACCCCCGGACCGGCGTGTCGAGTTCAGCCATCAGACGGCCTTCGTCGATCGAGGCAAGCCCCAGATGAGCCGCGAGATGAGCGGCCGGGATCGCCAATTCCACCTCACCGGCGAGGGGCCGTGCCAGTTCGTGGCAGCACGGCTCGCCAATCTCACCGAGCAGGCTCCCGGCCAAGACCACCACGTAGTCGCGCGGGTCTCCGTTCGGTGTCACGTGAAGCCTGACCATGGACGATGAGCATACGCCGGGCCGAAACAAGATGTTCACATTCGCATAATCGATGCGAAATCACGCGATGATTGGATTGCCCAACCCGACGAGGAGAACCCGTGCCCTACCGCGCCGAATACATCTGGATCGATGGATCCGAACCCACGAACAAGCTCCGTTCGAAGACGAAGATCGTCCCCACCGGGGAAGAGCCACCCGTATGGGGCTTCGATGGCTCGTCGACCAACCAGGCTCCGGGCAACCAGTCGGACTGCGTGCTGCGACCGGTGAAGGTCGTGCCCGATCCGATTCGAGGCAATGACGACGTGCTGGTGCTGTGCGAGGTTCTCACCGTCGACATGGAGCCGCATCCGTCGAACACCCGGGCAGCTTGCGCGGCAACCGCCAACAAGTACGCCGCACACGAGCCGTGGTTCGGCATCGAACAGGAATACACATTCTTCAAAGAGGGGCGGCCCTACGGTTTTCCCATGGGCGGCTACCCCGCACCGCAGGGTGGCTACTACTGCGGAGTGGGTTGGGACGAGATCTTCGGGCGTGACGTCGTGGAGGCGCACACGGCGAACTGCATCGCCGCGGGCCTCAACATCTCGGGCACCAACGCCGAGGTGATGATCGGCCAGTGGGAGTTCCAGATCGGTCCGTCAGGTCCGCTGGAGGCCGCCGACGAGGTGTGGTTGGCAAGGTTCCTTCTGTACCGCACCGCCGAAGATTTCGAGATCTCTGCGCATCTGGACCCGAAGCCGGTCAAGGGCGACTGGAACGGGGCGGGAGCGCACACGAATTTCTCGACCAAGGCGATGCGTGACAGCTACGACCCCATCATCGCCGCCTGCGAGGCACTCGGGAAGCGACACGATCTCCACATCACGAACTACGGCGCCGAGATCGAGCATCGATTGACCGGTCTCCACGAGACCGCCCCGTGGACCCATTACAGCTACGGAGTCTCCGATCGAGGAGCCTCGGTACGGATTCCGTGGCAGGTGGCCAAGGAAGGCAAGGGGTATCTCGAAGACCGCCGCCCCAACGCCAACATGGATCCGTACGTGGTCACCCAACTCATCACGGAGACGGTGTGCGGTTCTGCGGACGGTGATCTGTAGGCCCGGGCTTCGCCCGGGCCGCCGGGCGCGAGAGGCGGTGCGCGAAGCGCTTCCCTCCCTCCGGGGATACATCCCCACTCAGTATGGCCCGGGCTTCGCCCGGGCCATACTCCGCGGTGCTTGGTAGCTGGGGACTGGGGACTGGGGACTGGCTACTGACTCAGGCAGTGAGATCGGCGATGGTGGCGTCGAGGAGGGCCACCAGCGTCTCGGGGGCGAGTTCGAGCTGGACTCCTCGTTGCCCGGCGCTCACGAAGACGGTCTCGAACAGCTCGATGGTTTCGTCCACGTAGAAGGGCAGCGCCCGTCGCTGACCGAACGGGCTGATGCCACCGGTGACGTAACCGGTGAGGCGCTCGGCCTGGTCGGGAGGCGTCATGTCCGCTCGCTTGCCGCCTGCCGCCCGGGCCAGGTTCTTCGTCGAAAGTCGAGCCGACACCGGCACGATCGCCACCACTGCATCGGAGTCGACCGTGGCGATCAGGGTCTTGAAGAGTCGGTCGGGTTCGACCCCCAGCGCCCGTGCCACCGATTCTCCATACGTGCCCTCCACCTCGTCCGCGAGTTCGTAGATGTGCACCTGAAACCATGCCCCCGCATCCCCGAGAAATCGCGTTGCCCGCGTGTCCGTCATGCCGACATGTTGGCGAGCGGGCTCACCTGTTTCCAGTCAGCCACACCGTCGGATCGAACCTGGCGGCCGACCTGGCATGAACCCCGGTGACGATGAACGATCCGTCCACCGGCACCACCACCTCCACCACCACAGTTCGGGCACGCCACACCGGATCCGGCGGGCACAGGCACGACTCCAGGGTGGCTCCGTTCACCATGGCAAACCGTTCTGCTTCCTCGGCGGGTGTCCCGCCCGCCCCGAAGGGAGCAAAGGTCACCGGTGCCGCGGCCAGCGCCGCGGCATCGGCCGCGGTCTGCGCTTGGACCCGGGCGAGCACGAGGCGCGACACCTCGAAACCGACCAGCGCTCCGACCAGGGTCACTGCCACCACCGCCACGCCGAGCACCGAAATGGCCCCCCGCTCGTTCACAGCTCGACTCGCATCACGGCTCGGGACCGCAGCGTGACGCCGAGGCCGCCGAGCAGCGGCGTCACCAAGGTCTTTCGGTACGTGACGACCACTTCGGCCATCCGCCCCACGACGCCGGGTCGCGTCACCGACACCACGGCCGATGCCCCGTCATCGCCCAGCACCCGCCTGGCCGCCGCCACCGCGTCGGCCGGATCTGGGCTCGTCGCCGCCACCCGTGCCCCCTCCCGGGCCGCGGCGGCAACGTCGAGCTGGGTGCCGATGACGGCGATCACTTCGACCACCGCCACCAGCACGATCACGATGACGGGGATCACCAGAGCCGTCTCGACCGTCAGAGATCCCCGTTCCATGTCAACGGAACCGGGAGACCGCCGACGCCACCCACGACAGGACGTTCGAGAACAGACCTTCCAGCATTGACTTGCCTGATCCGCTCTTCGCCCAGGCGATGAGGACGACCGCGACGGCCGCAACCGCCACCATCACGAGGACGTATTCGATCGTCCCCTGGCCTTCCTCACCACGGTGGATGTTCCGGGCTTGCTCCTTCACTGCGTGCATCGACACGCTCCTTCCTTTGCCGGCGTCCGGTCGGCTGCGGGGGGAAGTGCGGGTCATGGCACCAGTTCGAGTTCGAGATCGATGAACTGGTCGAGGACGAAGGGACCGACCACGAGGAGGACGAATCCCGGCAGAAGACACAGGGCGAGAGGGATGATGAGCTTCACCGGGAGCGTCCGTGCCGCCTCGAGCAGCGACGCCCGTTGCGCCGACCGTTGCGTCTCCAGGTAGGCGGCGACGGCCAAAGCGATCGGCGCCCCGGTGACCTGGGCGCGAGCGAGTTGTGTTGCGAGTTCGGCAAGGGGACCCTCGGTCTCGGCGAGCGCTCTGGCGAGCCCGGCCCGCCTCGCTCGACGGAGCAAGTCGACCAACTCGGGCGGCTCCCCCAACTCCTTCGACGCAGCCTCCAGAGCGGCGTGCAGGCTCAACGATGCCGAAAGCCCGATGACCACGAGAACCGAGAGGCCGTCGATGTCGAGCGGCTGGTCCGTCCTCGACCTCGTCTGACGTAGCCAACGCATTGCCCACCACAGGGCGACGCCGACGACGCCACGCCAACCCAAGCTCGCCGCCGCCACGACCAGCCACCCCCTCATCGCGAAGCCTTCCATGTGAGCCTCAACACGACCACGGCCCCGGTCGCCACCAGCCCCAGGCCGCCGATCA
>Ga0224510_10001287_pt1 | contig 16840 bp, 16 predicted proteins | sample SF_May12_sed_USG_FD_170161 | JGI IMG/M metagenome (GOLD analysis project Ga0224510, IMG submission 170161) | Sediment microbial communities from San Francisco Bay, California, United States - SF_May12_sed_USGS_4_1 | ecosystem: Environmental > Aquatic > Marine > Sediment | place: USA: California... | reverse complement strand
GGAACTTATTCGACTTGCTACAGAAGAACGCGTGTCTCAGGCTCGTTTAAATCTTGCGCAAAGTAAACGTACACCTAACCTCGAATTGTCCGGCGGCATCCGCCATTTCAATGGCAGCGACAATGCGGCTTTAGTGCTTTCCGTAGGCATTCCGTTTGGTGCACGCTCACGTGCTCAACCACAAGTTGATGAGATGCAATACCTGGCCAAACGTGAACCTCTACGTTTTGAGCAAACACGCCTGTCGCTCCATAGCACGCTGTATCAACTCTACCAAGAACTTCTTCATTCACAGACTGCGTTTGAGACATTGAGTCAACGCATTATCCCTGAAGCAGAACAGGCAGCCCGAGATTATAAACACGGCTATGAAAGAGCTCGTTTCTCCCTGCTTGAACTCAATGCGGCACAGCAGGAACTTTTAGATGCCCGCCTGGAAAAGGTCACAACCGCAGCCAACTATCATCGCCTAAAAATCGAAATCGAACGACTAACGGGTGTGGCGCTGCACTCAGGAGAACAGTTATGAGCAAGAATATTCTGTATACCCTTTTGGTCGCCATCATCGGTGGAACCTTGATAGTTTGGTTGCTGCTCGCAGAACCGCACCATGACGATCACGATGTTCACGCACATGGCGACTACTCTGAGCTTGAAGAAGAATCAGATAAAGGCCCCCTAGGTGGTCGTCTTCTAAAAAATGGTGACTTCGCCCTGGAGATCACCTTGTTCGAAAAGGGTGTGCCGCCGGAGTTTCATCTCTACAGCTATGACAATGACAAGTTAATTAACCCCGCCGATGTCACTGCGCTCATCAAACTAACTCGTCTCGACGGTCAGGTCGATACCTTTAATTTCACACCACAGGCAGACTTCCTGCGCGGTGACGGCATTGTCACCGAACCCCATTCATTCGATGTGAGTGTCGAAGCCACTTTCCAGGGCAAACAGCATAGCTGGCGGTACAACAACTACGAAGGCCGCGTTCAGATCGCTAGCGACATCGCTGCAAAGAGTGGTGTTAAAACCGAAATCGCCGGACCACGATCCATTCAGGAGAACTTGAACCTTACAGGTCGCATCGAGGTAGATCCCAACCGTCTTTCACAGGTGCGCGCCCGCTTCCCCGGCATGGTGAAACAGGTCAAACGCGAATTGGGTGACAGAGTAAACCGTGGCGACGTACTGGCTGAGATTCAAAGCAACGAAAGCCTGCAAACCTACCAGGTCACAGCCCCCATTAGTGGTGTCATCGTCCAACGCGATGTACAGGTAGGTGAAACGACTGTCGAAGCACCACTTTTCATCATTGCCGATCTCACCAAGGTCTGGGCCGAACTGGATGTCTTTAATCAGGACATCAGTCGCGTCCAAGCCGGACAATCCGTGGTACTCGAAACACTGAGTGGAGAAGAAGTGACAGGCAAAGTTGACTGGCTCTCTCCGATGACCGCTCACGCGAGTCAAAGCATCCAGGCACGCGTAGTCGTCAATAACAAATCGCTGAAACTGCGTCCCGGTCAATTTATCCGTGGCCGAATCACCGTAGCCGAACATGAGGCCCCCCTAGCGGTGCGCAAATCAGGCATCCAGGCGTTTCGTGATTTTCAGGTGGTATTCGCCCAAATCGGGGATACCTACGAGGTGCGTATGTTGGAGCTGGGGCGTGAGGATCACGACTGGGTTGAAGTGCTGGGTGGTCTGAAACCAGGCACAAAATACGTGACCGAGAATAGCTACTTGATCAAGGCCGACATCGAAAAGTCCGGCGCCTCGCATGACCACTAGGAGCCTGAGCCATGATTGATAAATTGGTCGCGTTTTCGCTGGCTCATCGCTGGTTAGTGCTGATCGCGGTGATCGCACTGTCCGCCCTGGGTTTGTATAACTACCAAAAATTGCCTATCGATGCGGTACCTGACATCACCAACGTCCAGGTGCAGGTCAACACTGATGCGCCGGGGTATTCGCCACTGGAGGCGGAGCAACGCATCACCTTCCCCATCGAGACGGCGATGGCGGGTATTCCTCACCTGGAATATACCCGCTCCATCTCTCGTTACGGCCTGTCGCAGGTGACCGTGGTATTCAAGGACGGCACCAATAAATACCTCGCCCGCCAGCTCATCAATGAACGACTGTCTGAGGTAAAAGAGCAATTACCCGAAGGCATCGAACCAACAATGGGCCCCATTGCCACCGGCCTGGGTGAGATCTTCATGTACACCGTGTCCGCACGCGAAGGCAGCGACATGACACCGATGGACCTGCGCACAGTTCAAGACTGGATCGTTCGGCCGCAACTGCGTAACACCCCCGGCGTAGTGGAAGTGAACACCATCGGTGGATACACCAAGCAGTTCCATGTACTGCCCGATCCCGACAAACTGCTGGCCTACGACCTGACACTGGAAGAGATCATGGCCGCCCTGGCGCGCAACAATCTCAACACTGGCGCCGGCTATATCGAGCGGTTTGGGGCGCAGTATCTGGTGCGCTCGCCAGGCCAACTGGCCAATCTCGACGACATCCGCGCCATCACCGTGGCCAAGCGCAACGGTGTGCCGATTCAACTGGGCAGCATTGCCAAAATCACTCTCGGCAGTGAACTGCGCACCGGCGCGGCGACCCAAAACGGCGAAGAAGTGGTGTTGGGCACCGTGTTCATGCTGATGGGTGAAAACAGCCGTGTCGTCTCTCGCGCTACGGCGCAGAAGCTGGAAGGAATCAAACCTTCTCTACCTGAAGGGGTGGAGTTAACTCCGCTTTACGACCGCACCAACCTCGTTGACAAGACCATCGACACGGTGCAGAAAAACCTCGTCGAAGGGGCCTTGCTGGTCATCGTCATCCTGTTTCTGATGCTGGGCAACTGGCGTGCGGCGCTGATTACTGCGGCAGTGATTCCGGTGGCAATGCTGCTGACGATCACTGGCATGGTGGAGTCACGCACCTCGGGCAATTTGATGAGCCTGGGCGCTCTGGACTTCGGCCTGATCGTCGATGGCGCGGTCATCATTGTTGAAAACTGCCTGCGACACCTGGCGCTCTATCAAAAACGCACCCAAACGCTGCCCGACCTGACCACCCGCCTGCACATCGTGCGCGAGGCGACAGTGGAGGTAATCCGCCCCAGTGTGTTCGGCGTGATCATTATCATGATTGTTTACGTGCCGATTTTTGCGCTAACCGGCGTCGAAGGCAAAATGTTCCACCCCATGGCACTGACCGTGGTGATGGCACTGACCGCTGCGTTGATTCTGTCATTGACCGCCGTGCCAGCCGCCGTGGCATTGTTTGTCAAAGGTGAAGTCAAAGAACGCGAAAACCTGCTCATGCGCGGGGCACGCCGCAGCTACGAGCCGGTACTGCGCTGGGTATTAAAACACCGCCTACCGGTAGTCACGGGCGCGGTGCTGCTGGTGGTACTTTCGATAGTGCAAACCACCCGCATGGGCACCGAGTTTGTGCCCAGCCTAGATGAAGGTGATATCGCCCTGCACGCCCTGCGTATTCCAGGCACCAGCCTAACCCAGGCAGTGGAGATGCAACGCACGTTGGAGGCAGAACTCAGCAAATTCCCGGAGGTCTCCCACATCTTTACTAAAATCGGCACCGCTGAAGTGGCCACCGACCCAATGCCGCCCAACGTGGCCGACACCTTTGTCATGATGAAACCACGGAACGATTGGCCCGATCCGCGCAAACCCAAGGCCGAGTTGATTGCGGAAATGGAGGCCGCAGCCAAGACCATTCCCGGCAACAACTACGAGTTCACCCAGCCGATTCAGATGCGTTTTAACGAACTGATCTCGGGTGTACGATCCGACTTGGCTGTGAAGATCTACGGCGATGATCTAGATACCTTGGTTGAACTGGCCGAGCAGATTGAAAGAGTCGTCGCCGCCGTACCAGGCGCAGCCGATGCCCGCAGCGAACAGGCCACCGGCCTGCCGTTGTTGTCGGTGATACCCAAGCGCGAACAATTAGCCTACTACGGTCTCGATGTCGCGGCGGTGCAAAACGCGCTACGGGTGGCCGTAGCGGGCGAAACGGTCGGCCAGATTTTCGAAGGGGACCGCCGTTTTGATCTGGTGCTACGTCTACCAGAATCAATACGCACCGATCTGGATGCCCTCAAGCGCCTGCCGATTCCGTTACCGGGTAACATTCAGCGTGAAATTGATGGAGATGCTGACTCACTGGGACTAATCCAGACGCCGCCCCACACCATTCCCCTACAGGAAGTGGCCGACATTGAGATCACCCTCGGCCCGAACCAGATCAGCCGCGAAAACGGCAAGCGCAGCGTGGTAGTTACGGCCAATGTTCGCGAACGCGATCTGGGCGGTTTCGTCACAGATGTACAAGCAGCAGTGGCACGTGAGGTGAAACTGCCTGCGGGTTATTGGCTTGGCTACGGAGGCACCTTTGAGCAACTAATCTCCGCCTCACAGAGGCTGACCATCGTCGTACCGCTAACGCTGCTGATCATCTTCGGCCTACTGTTCATGGCCTTTAACTCGGTCAAAGATGCGGCCCTGGTTTTCAGCGGTGTGCCCCTGGCTTTGACTGGCGGCGTAGCAGCCCTGGCGCTACGTGACCTGCCTCTTTCCATCTCCGCCGCCGTGGGCTTTATCGCTCTCTCCGGTGTGGCGGTACTCAATGGTGTGGTGATGCTTTCTTTCATTCGCGACCTGATCGCCAAGGGCATTGCCCTGGAACAGGCCATTATCGAAGGCGCCCTCACCCGCCTGCGGCCAGTTCTGATGACTGCCCTCGTAGCCAGCCTCGGCTTTGTACCCATGGCTCTCAATATCGGCACCGGTGCGGAAGTACAGCGCCCCCTGGCTACCGTCGTCATCGGCGGAATCATCTCATCCACCCTGCTGACCTTATTGGTACTGCCGGTGCTCTACCGACTGGCATACCGCAAACACGCAGACAAATAACTCAACGATCAAAACACAAATGGAGAACCACTATGTATAAATCACGTCGCAATCATTTCATCCCAAGCATCCTCGTCCTAGGCATTACCCTGTTTGCGGCAACAGCCTGTACAACAACAAAATTGGTGAAAGACGAAAACAAGATCACCATTGAACGTGTCGATTCAAATACTGCCAATATCAGTCATGTGTATCTAAAACACTCCGATGGCCAACTTTTATTACGAGGAGAAGTTAAACCCCACCAGAGTAGTCGTCGCACCCCCATTCCGGGACATCTTCATATCACGCTAATTGATCCCCAAGGGAAGATGCTAAAAGAGGCTGACATTAGCTACATGCGCCGCAGTGTTAACTCCTCTAAAGCGTTTTTCAGCACTGAGCTACCCGTTGATCTACCGCCCGGCAGCACAATCAAAATTACACATTTCGAAAGGCAAACACACGAACCTATCCCTGTAGAACCGAATTGGAGAGATGTTCAGCATCCGGCTTTCTCAGCCCATTAGCGCAGGTCACGTAACTACGCCGATTTGTACCAATTCAGATAATGGCATGGGGCACACGAGCGGCAACGACGACCCACATCCTGGGCCGACAAAACATTCCCGCACGGGAATGACGCCCCCCTCATCCGCTCAATATGTAACCGTTATTTTCCCGATCGGGAAAATAACGTCTAAAACGCCGGATTCATTTGCAGGTGGCAATGGGGAACCACCCAGAAACAAAAAAGCCCAACATATTGAAATGTCGGGCTTTTTTAGAATTTATGGCGGAGAGGTAGGGATTCGAACCCTAGGAAGGGGATACCTTCAACGGTTTTCAAGACCGCCGCTTTCGACCGCTCAGCCACCTCTCCAACGTTTGGGCACAGACCTTTTTTGGTGGTCAGGCAAAACGTGGCGCAAGAATAACGAAAATAATCACGAAAATCCAGTGCCAAAACTAAAGTTTCTTAGGTCAATCACCGATTTGCATGCAGATTAACCAAACAACAGACTTGAACCTTTCCCGTGGTTCGTGGTCTCATTAGGCGCGACATCCCTTTCCCAAAGCAAAGAGGTAATTCACCCATGAATTCACCAGTTTTTTCCACCACTGCGGTCTCCACAGCGGCGACGAACAAACTGATCCGCAACACTTACACGCTGCTGGCGATGACGCTGGTTTTCAGCGCCATCACCGCCGGTATTTCGCTGGCCATTCAGCCGCCACAGTTTATCGGCCTGGTTTGTTCGCTGGGCGCATTGGCGTTGATCTGGCTGGTTTTGCCTAAAACAGCAAACTCCTCCAGCGGTCTGGCCGTTGTGTTCGGCATCACCGGGCTACTGGGATTTGGTTTGGGCCCCATTTTGAGCCACTACCTGAGCATGGCCAACGGTGGTGAGATCGTGATGATGGCCTTTGGCGCGACGGCGGCCATCTTCCTGGGCCTGACTGGCTATGTCATGGTTACCAAAAAGGATTTCAGCTTCATGGGCGGATTCCTGATGGCAGGCATGATTGTGGTCATCGTCGCCATGCTGGCACTGCTGATCGCCGGTCTGTTTGGCTACGCGATGCCAATGGCGTCGCTGGCGTTGTCTGGCGCAGTGGCCATGCTGATGGCGGGCTTCATGCTGTACGACACCAGCCGCCTGGTAAACGGTGGCGAGGACAACTACATCATGGCGACAGTGGGCATTTACCTGAGCATTTACAATCTGTTCACCGCCCTGCTGCATTTGATCGGTTTTGCCAACGACGACTAAATAGCTCGCAGCTTGCGTCGCAAAAAAGCCCCGGAATTCGGGGCTTTTTTGTTTTCATTGGTATGTTGCGGGTTATTCGTGGTACTCGTAGACCGGAAAGCCGGAGTCCTTACACAGACTATCCTTTTCGGCGATTTTCAAATCTTCGCGCACCATTTCTCCGACCATTTCCTCCAGAGTAGTTTTCGCTTCCCAGCCCAGTTTCGCTTTGGCTTTGGATGCATCGCCCAACAGGGTCTCAACCTCGGTCGGACGGAAATAGCGTGGGTCGACCGCGACCAGCACCTTGCCGGTTTTGCTGCAAATACCCTGTTCGTCCACCCCTTCGCCTTGCCACTTTAGTGACATACCCACTTCAGCAAACGCAGCGTTGACGAATTCGCGTACGGAAATTTGCTTGTTGGTAGCAATGACAAAATCCTCTGGCTCGTCCTGCTGCAACATCAACCACTGCGCCTCGACGTAATCGCGCGCATGACCCCAGTCACGCAGTGCATCCATGTTGCCCAGATGCAACCGATCCTGCAGGCCAAGCTTTATCCGTGCCACCGCACGGGTGATTTTGCGGGTTACGAACGTCTCGCCACGACGCGGCGATTCGTGATTGAACAGAATGCCGTTACAAGCAAACATGCCGTAGGCTTCACGATAATTAACCGTGATCCAGTAAGCATAGACCTTCGCCGCCCCATACGGGCTGCGCGGATAAAACGGCGTTGTTTCCTTTTGCGGAATTTCCTGCACCTTGCCAAACATCTCGGACGTAGAAGCCTGGTAGAAACGCGTTTTCTTTTCCAGGCCCAAAATACGAATTGCTTCCAGAATGCGCAGCGTGCCGATAGCATCCGCATTAGCGGTGTACTCTGGTGTTTCAAAAGAAACCGCAACGTGGCTCTGAGCAGCGAGATTATAAATTTCGTCCGGCTGGGTAGCCTGAATAATTCGAATCAAATTGGTCGAGTCGGTCAAATCCCCGTAATGGAGAAAAAAGCGACGTTTTTCCTGATGCGGATCCTGATACAGATGATCAATACGATCCGTATTAAACGAGGAGGCACGACGTTTGATCCCGTGGACAATATAGCCCTTGGCCAACAAAAACTCGGCAAGATAAGCCCCATCCTGGCCAGTCACACCGGTAATCAGCGCTACCTTTCTTTTTCCACTCATTCTTTTTCTACCCCGTTTACTGCGAAAATAAAAACCTTACTATGACTGCTCAAACACCGCAATCGATTCCACATGCCCGGTATGCGGGAACATGTCCATGATACCTGCCTTGAGCAACCTGTACCCCTGATTATGCACAATTTCCTCAACGTCCCGCGCCAGCGTGGCCGGATCACAGGAAACGTAAACAATCCGTTTTGGCTTGAATTTGTTCAGCAGGCGCGATACTTCGATCGCACCGCTACGTGGTGGATCAAGCAACAGCTTGTCTACTGCCTGCATCCAAGGCGCCTGGGTGAAATCAGCAAACAAGTCAGCCACGTGGAATTCTACATTTTGCAAACCATTTCGCTCAGCGTTGGCCCGTGCCCGTTCAACCAAACCACGTTCACCTTCCACCGCCACCACCCGCGTCGCCTTGCGTGCCAGTGGCAAACTGAAATTGCCCAGACCACAAAATAAATCCAGCACCGTTTCACCAGGCTGCACGTCCAAAAGATCAATAGCGCGCGCCACCATCTGCCGATTGATGCCGGTGTTAACCTGGGTGAAATCACTCGGTTCGAACTGCAGCGTCACATCAAAATCCGGCAAACGATAACTCAGCGGACGCGGCGTTTCAGGGTACAGTGCGGTAATGCTGTCAGGCCCTTTCGGCTGTAAATAAATCTGAAAATCATGCTGCACACCAAACGCCTGCAACTTTTGATAGTCACCGGGCGCCAAAGGCTGCAAGTGCCGAAACACCAGCCCTTTCACCTCATCGCCAATGGCCACTTCAATTTGCGGAATCGTGTCGGGCTGCGAAAAGCTGCCAATTAACTCCGACAAGTCCTGCAAGTGCTGCCCCACAGACGGATGCAACACCTCGCAACGCTCCATCTCGGCCAGAAAAGGTGCACGCTTCTCACGAAACCCCACCAGCACTCGGCCCTTTTTGGCAACAAATTTGGCACCCAGGCGCGCCTTGCGACGATAACCCCAAAGCTCGCTCACCAATGGCGCTAAAACCTCCAACGGCTCGGATTTGCCCATACGTTTCAATTTTTCCAGCATGTCGTGCTGTTTAAAACGAATCTGTGCTCCGTGCTCCAGATGCATTAATGAGCAACCGCCACACACACCGTAGGCTGCACATTTAGGAGTCACCCGTTCCGCCGCTGGGGAAAAAATTTCCTGCACCACAGCTTCATCATAATTTTTTTTGCTGTTGAGATAGGTGAAGCTAACATCTTCACCCGCCAGTGCTCCCTCGACAAATACCGTTTTGCCATCAACCCTGGCCACGCCGCGTCCATCGTGGGCCTGCGTATCAATAGTTGCCCGCACCGGGTCTTTGGGAAGTCGTTGATTTTTTCTTGCCATGGAAATTATTTTGCCTGTGACCAAGCGGTTAAATAGGTTTGAAAATGTGGTCCTCGCTGTTGCTGCAACACGTTGCGCAACAATCCAGTTTCGTGCTGATAGTCGTCCATGCTCAAGCCACCATTGATCAGCTGATATCGCAAAAACAGTTGATAGTTGGTGATCGCTTCAAGATCGCTGCAAGCTGCAACAGGGGACAATTCACCGGCTAAAAAATGCTTCCAGATTTGCGCGTTGTCCAAACACGTTGGCAACGGCAAATCACACACTGCAGCCATCTGCACCAGTGGCACCTGCAGCTCTAGCGCGTCACCATTTAACTCGTCAGACAAATCCAGCGAACGCAGATCATGAGCGTGGTCGTGGTCGTGGTCGTGGTCGCAATGATCGTCTTCACATTCGCCACCATGCCAATAGGCTTGGGAAACCAGTCGTTTTGCCAGCAAACGATAATTCAGCAACGGTAAGTCATTGCGTCGATTATTCCAGCTCACCAGCAGCGGCTGATATTCAGCATGCACGTCAATAAATGACTGCAACACATCGGCTTCATCACCAGAAAAAGAGTGCAGCACCAATCCATCTTGATCGCGCAACAACGCTGACAATGTCATCACTCGCTGCAAATGCAACGGTAAAATTTCCGAGCTACTCGTCTGCTGACGCCGCTTGTGGAACATGATGCTGCCGACTTCCTTATCGCTCACGTCCTGTAGCGCATACAACCGACGCCCTGCGTCCAGGTCTGGAATGGTTTTGAGCGAAAAAGCGAAAATATTTATCAAGAATTAAATACTCCGGTGGACAAATAACGGTCACCGCGATCACAAATAATCGCGACGATCACTGCACTTTCCACCTGTTTTGACAAGGCTAACGCCGCAGCCACCGCACCACCAGAGGACACACCACAAAAAATACCTTCGCGCGCAGCCAGTGCACGCATGGTGTTTTCGGCGTCCTCTTGCGATACATCGATAATCCGATCCACTTTGGTGGCATCGTAAATTTTTGGCAAATATTCCGCCGGCCAGCGACGAATGCCGGGAATACTCGCACCTTCTTTGGGCTGTACGCCTACGATTTCAATGTCGGGTTTGACTTCACGCAAAAAGCGCGACGTGCCCATGATGGTACCGGTGGTGCCCATTGCACTGACAAAATGAGTAATACTGCCATGGGTATCACGCCAGATCTCAGGCCCTGTACCGTCGTAATGGGCTTGCGGATTGTCAAAATTGCCGAACTGATCCAGCACCTTGCCCTCGCCACGCGCCTCCATGGCCTTGGCCAAATCGCGCGCACCTTCCATGCCTTGCTCTTTGGACACCAGTACCAGATTGGCACCAAACGCAGCCATGGAACCACGGCGTTCAGCACTCATGGTTTCGGGCATGATCAGGGTCATTTTATAACCCTTAATCGCCGCCGCCATAGCCAGCGCGATGCCCGTATTGCCACTGGTGGCTTCAATCAGATTGTCGCCTGGCTGAATTTCGCCGCGCGCTTCAGCGCGGTTGATCATCGACAACGCGGGACGGTCCTTGACCGAACCCGCAGGATTATTGCCTTCCAGTTTGACCAAAATGGTATTGCTGGTTTCCCCCGGCAAACGTTGTAAACGCACCAGGGGCGTGTTGCCGATAAACGATTCAATAGTAGGAAACGACATTATTTTTTAAACAGCGAGGGATCACAGTAGCGACTAAGATAGGCGCGAAATTCCTCGCCCAAATCGCTGTGTTTCAAACCATATTCAACCGTAGCGCGCAAATAACCCAGTTTGTCACCACAGTCGTAACGCTCACCTACAAATTCATAGGCCATAACGTATTCATAGTTCAGCAGCGCAGCGATAGCATCGGTCAATTGGATTTCATTGCCAGCTCCCCGCTGGGTATTTTCCAGCAGATGAAATATGCGCGGCGTCAAAATATAACGCCCTACCACCGCCTGATTAGATGGCGCCTTGTCGGGCTTGGGCTTTTCGACGATGGCATCAATACGTCCCAAGCGCTCGGCCACCTTGCTGGCAGCGACAATACCGTATTTGTCCGTGTCCTTGGGATCGACCTTCTCAGTACCAAGAATACTGCAACCGCGCTGATTGTATTGCTCTACCATCTGCGCCAAGCAGGCTTGCTTGCCACCATCGATCAAGTCATCGGCCAAAATTACCGCGAAGGGTTCGTCACCCACTACGTCCTTGGCACACAACACGGCATGCCCCAAACCTAGGGCTTCTGGCTGGCGCACATACACGCACGATACCCCTTTGGGCAAAACATTGCGCACGGTTTCCAGCAATTCGGTCTTTCGTTTTTGCTCGAGCTGGTATTCGAGTTCAAAGTTTTTGTCGAAATGATCTTCAATCGCCCGCTTGGAACTGCTGGTCACGAAAATCAACTGCTCGCAGCCCGCCTCAATCGCTTCCTCAGCAGCATACTGAATCAGTGGTTTATCCACCACCGGCAGCATTTCCTTGGGATTAGCCTTGGTGGCAGGTAAAAATCGCGTCCCCATGCCGGCAACGGGAAACACGGCCTTGCGTACAGGTTTACTCATTACTTCATTCCTTAAAATTTATTCCGCCTCAATATTGGCTAGTCTACCCAAAAGCCCTGGGTACTGCCAATCAACCGCCAACCAAAAGCCGACGCTCAAGTCCTAGCAACAGGTCACGAAATCGGGTAGCACACAGCCCATATCCCAGCATCACACCCAGCATATTGGCCGCCACGTCCAGCGGATCAAACTGCCGGTAGCCCGTCAGCCCCTGAATAAATTCCAATGTCACTCCCAGCACCACAAAGCCCAATGCAAAACGCCATTGCACTTGTCGCCAGGTCAGCAAACCAAACCAGCTCATCAACACGCCATAAGCCAGCAGATGCCCCCATTTGTCGCCAAACTCAATCGCATCGGTATTTAGCGGCTGCGATGTTAGCGACAAAAAAATGATAGTGCCGATCAGCAGGCTCCCTAGCAAAAGCCACCAGCGTAGCGCGGCAAGGTCACGCCAAGTTGATACTTGCGTCATTAGTCGCTACCAAACAGATCTCGGGTATACACTTTAGCCTCAACATCACGAATATCATCAGACAAGCGGTTAGCCACGATCACATCCGAGATACGTTTAAATTCCTGTAAATCCCGTATAACCCGTGAGCGAAAAAATTCATTTTCTTTAAGCACTGGTTCATACAAAACCACTTCCACACCTTTGGCTTTGATACGTTTCATAATGCCCTGAATGGAGGATGCTCGGAAATTATCGGAACCATTTTTCATGATTAACCGGTAAACACCAACCACATTCGGCTTGCGGCGCAAAATGGATTCAGCGATAAAATCTTTACGCGTGGTATTAGCGTCGACAATCGCCGCAATCAAACTATTGGGTACATCACGATAATTCGCCAGCAACTGCTTAGTATCTTTAGGTAAACAGTAACCGCCGTAGCCGAACGAAGGATTGTTGTAGTGACTGCCAATGCGCGGATCCAATCCCACACCTTCGATGATCTGCCGGCTGCTCAAGCCATGAGTTTCTGCATAGCTGTCCAGCTCGTTGAAATAAGCGACGCGCATCGCCAAATAGGTATTGGAAAATAATTTGATCGCCTCTGCCTCGGTCGAGTCAGTAAAAAGAGTGGAAATATTAGCCTTTATTGCACCTTCAGCCAGTAAATTTGCAAATATTCTGGCTCGATCAGAGCGTTCGCCAACCACTATTCGCGAGGGATGAAGATTGTCATACAAGGCTCTACCTTCGCGCAAAAACTCAGGGGAAAAAATGATATTCTCGCATCCCATTTCCTGCTTAACCTTTGCGGTATATCCCACTGGCACGGTAGATTTAATCACCATCACAGCCTTGGGATTAATCGCCATCACATCCCTGATCACCGCCTCAACAGAACTGGTATTGAAGTAGTTTGTCACCGGATCGTAATCCGTGGGCGTAGCGATCACCACATACTCCGCCCCGACATATGCTTCTTTTTTGTCCAGTGTTGCTTTGAAATTAAGGTTTTTATTGCGTAAAAAATCCTCAATCTCCGCATCAACGATAGGAGACTGTTTCTGATTCAGCAGCGCCACTTTCTCCGCCATAATATCCACGGCCACCACTTCATGGTGCTGCGACAGCAGCATCGCATTGGATAAGCCGACGTAACCCGTACCCGCAACAGCAATTTTCATAGAATAAATCCCTTTTGTCCGAGGATAATCCCGCACATTGTAACGCTATTTTGTACCGCTTTGTGACATCCTTAAAAAATCGGCCCACCTAGTACTAATTGGCTATCGACAGCGGTTGCAACAGCCCTATACTGGATGTCGTCACTGGAAGACATTTTCACCATAACACAAGGAGAGTCCGATGTTTTTACATCACCATTGGACGCGGCCCCTGGTCGCGTCATTGTTTATATTTTCTTTACATACCAATGCGTTAGCAACCCCCATCAACATCACCTTTGCCGATAGCGGTCAAAGTTTCGGCCAATATTCTCAGATCAACCTGAGCAATGACCCCATTGACCTGACGATAACCAGCCATACCCACGACGGCAGTTCCAGCCAAGTTTTTCTTGATCAAGATGGTTTGGGAGTCAAACTCTCCAAAGGTAGCGATGGTAGTGAAATAGACAATCTCGGTCCTGATGAAAGCCTTCGGTTATTGTTCGGCACCGACGTCAAACTAATCACAGCAACATTCAGCCAGATTGGATTGAATGATGATTTCATTGTTCGTACGTTAAACAATGTCATCAACAGCTCATTCATCGCTGGCAACATCAATGATAACGGCATACAAACCGTCCTTTTCCCAAGTCTCACAGGCAAGGAGTTCTACTTTAGCAACAACGGCGCACATAGCGAATACAGCCTAAAAAGCATCAGCTTTGAGCCCATTGCGGTAAGCGCGCCGACACCACTGATGCTGCTCGTTGGCCTTCTACTCGCAGCCTGTAAACGCCGGCGCATTCGCTAATTTATTCTTAAATCCAGGCACCTAGTAGAAATCCCCCCTAGCATTGGTTTATGCTAGGGGTACTTTCACCACTATAAAAATAAACTGCTACAGCGGATTGCATGGAATTATTATCGAGTATTGCGGTTAGTTTTTTTGTCACATTAGGACTCTGCTGGTTACTTCCACCTCTAGCCACCAAACTTGGCCTGGTCGACAAGCCTGGCGGTCGAAAGCATCACGACGCTCCCACCCCCGTCATTGGCGGCATTGCCATTTATGCTGGATTAGTTTGCGGGGTTGCGGTCAATCCCTACCCTATCGCGGCCATTTGGCCCCTAATCGCTGGCGCTGGATTACTGCTGACCGTGGGTTTAATCGATGACATAAAAAATCTAAGTGCGCGCACCCGTTTTTTCGCCCAGTCTGCCGCTGCCATCGTGGCCATTTTGGGCAACGATATCGTTTTGCACGACCTGGGTAATCTTATAGGCACGGGCACGTTGTCACTCGGCCTTGTCGCAATTCCGTTCACCGTATTCGCGATCATCGGGGTAATCAATGCCGTCAATATGTCTGATGGCATGGATGGACTAGCCGGCGGCCTGGTTCTTGTCGCCATTGCGGGCCTAGCCATTGCGGCCCTCCCCCACCTCCATGGCTACGCCGTTGTGCTAATTTTCCTTGCCTCCACAGTCGCGGCATTTTTAATGTTCAACATGCGCACACCATGGCTTGCCAAAGCAAAAATATTCATGGGCGACAACGGCTCCATGATGTTGGGATTTATTGTCGCCTGCCTGCTGATTCACCTGTCACAAACCACAACTGAGGCAAGAACCATTCGCCCGGTAACCGCGCTCTGGCTGCTCGCACTGCCATTGCTCGATACCGTTTGCGTCATGTTGCGCCGCATTCGCAAAGGAAAATCGCCCTTCGCGCCAGACAGGGAGCATTTCCATCACATATTGCTAGTAGCAGGATATAGCCCCGCAAAAACAGTTTGGATCATGCTAGGGATTGCTTCGGGGTTAGCTGCACTGGGACTGCTCGGCGAGCGACTTCACACACCAGAGAGCGTAATGTTTGTTGGGTTTATGCTGTTGTTTGCAGCTTATTATTGGGGAATGAGTCATGCTTGGAGGGTGATGAAAGCGATTAGATCAAGCCCCACCTTATAAATTTATAACCATCCCCTAAACTAGTGGCCACTAGTGTGCAATAGACTATGATCGACAGTTGAAGCAAGATATAAATTTCATCCTAACTGGCGACAAAATATAGTTGAGCACTACACACTTAAAGCACCTATACCCCCCCCCCCATCGCGCCGTGCCTTACAACTTTTATAAAGTTCAATATATGCTTCACTCATTTTATTTCGAGTAAAAAGAACCTCATACCGATTAATTGCATTTTCTGACATTTTTTGGTATTGAGAAGAATTAGAAAGCACACCCACTATAGCCTCCTTTAACGCCAGCACGTTACCGGGAGGCACATTGAAGCCTGTCAAACCATGTACATTGACAAAACTATTACCGCTTCCAATTTCAGTAGTAACAATCGGCAATCCCTTTGCTAAGGCTTCCAAAAGAACAACACCAAAAGCCTCTGCTCGAGTAGTTGAAGGCAAACAAAACAAGTCTGCATTATCCAGCTCTATATTCTTCTCCTCTTCTGTCACTCGACCCAGAAGCACAACGTTGTTCAAGTTTTTAGCCATAGTAGATAGAGTAGACATTTCTGGGCCATCACCGACAAAACGAAATTCAATATCAGGACAAAGTCTAGCGACATCAATCAAATATCGGAATCCTTTATACTCAACCAAACGTCCCATAGCGAGAACAACTTTTTTCCGACCAAAAGAAATTAATTTTTTTCCCCCAGCATCACGAATAGGAACATTCGTCCCAAGCGGTATAACTTGAATTTTACTTAAGTAAGGCCGCAACTCCTCAGAAGAATGAGCATAATTATTTGAAGTCGCAATGACAGCGTCAGCCCTGTTATACGCATACCTAACAAACGGGAAAATAAGCTTCTTTAAAAGACCTTTTCCAACCATGTCAGCATGATGTGTTATCACAACCGGCAGCGAACGATCAACAAGAAACAGACCAAGGCAAGCAAGTGGGTTAGGTGCATGAATATGTATAACGGAACGCTTAAAGTTTTTCATCGAAAAAATATATCTAAAGCTAAGCGGCATCGACGACACAACATATCGCGCATAAAACCTATTAACTTCATAATCAAGCTCGCACTCTTCCTTCAAACTAGAAAATGCGTGCACAGACACAAAAACGCCTTTAGTAATAGCCTCTTCAACCAAATCCTTAACAACCGTCTCCATACCTCCCTTTTCAGGAAAATAGAACTTAGAGACATGAATAACTTCCACTACTAAACTCCTTTTCCACCACAACTATCTGAATAAAAATAAACATCAACAGTTTGACATGCTGCATGCTCCCAATCAAAACGAGAAGCATTATCTCTACCTAAAATAGACAGTTTTTGATACAGAAACTTATCAGCTATCAACATACTCATCTTATAAGCAATATCGGACACCGAGAGAGGATCAACCAACAACGACGAGTTCACACCAG
>Ga0224510_10001283_pt1 | contig 16865 bp, 16 predicted proteins | sample SF_May12_sed_USG_FD_170161 | JGI IMG/M metagenome (GOLD analysis project Ga0224510, IMG submission 170161) | Sediment microbial communities from San Francisco Bay, California, United States - SF_May12_sed_USGS_4_1 | ecosystem: Environmental > Aquatic > Marine > Sediment | place: USA: California... | reverse complement strand
CAAACCTAAAAAGCTTGTTTTTAGCAGGAAAAATCCGGGTTTGAAAGGATTCTAGATTCATTCCGTTAAATTCAATAGCAAGACGATGCAGTTTGTCGTTTGTTACAAATCTTTCCTGAATTTTTTCAAAACATCCCCTAAAACGTGAAAATCGATGGTTTCACGATGTACTTTCAATTTTGATTTTTAGTCTTTGCCTCGTTCCTAAGTTTCGAGGCTCTTCCATCCTTGTGATGTACTTCCAAAATCGATTTCGAATAGCGGGAGACAAAACCAGAGAAAGTGTGAAAAGAGGGCAATGCAATGAATAAATTCAATAGAAAGATAGGAAAGACTTGCTCATGGAAGGTATGAAAGGTCAATAAAATGCCTTACCCCGCTTCAGGGGGTGAAACCCAGGTAAAATAATATTGTGTTCTCCGTGAACCAATAGACAATATATTTGTTGTATATACAACTATTGTTAAAACATTTTAAATCTAAACTTAAAAATTTATGGCAATTTGGAAAATGGACACTACGCACTCAGAAGCGAAATTCAAGGTGCGGCATTTGGTAATTTCAACTGTAACAGGAAATTTCAATGAATTCGCGGCTACCGTAGAAAGCAGCAAACCAGACTTCACCGACGCAAAGGTTACGTTTGAAGCTGAAGTAAATAGCATTGACACCAAGAATGAGCAACGCGACGGTCATTTGAAATCCCCGGATTTTTTTGACGCTGCTAATCATCCAAAAATCAAGTTCACATCGAAATCTATGGACAAGAAATCGAATGGTGAATATGAATTAACTGGTGATCTTACCATCCGCGGAACGACCAAGGAGATGAAACTTCCCGTCCGTTACAACGGTACCGTAAAAGGGTTTGGCGGAAGCTTTGATGTCTCGGCTTTCGAAATCAACGGTAAAATAAACCGTCAGGATTTTGGATTAACGTGGAATGCCCTAACAGAAACCGGTGGGGTTGTTGCCAGCGATGAAGTTAAATTTGAAATACTGGCCGAATTTATAAAAGCATAATTGCCTGCTGCGGATAATTTGATATCACAACTTCCCCCTCGATGTTGATTGGTTGGGTTGATGGAGGGGCGAAGTTGTTGATTATTATCTTTTGGTGGGCAAAGCGTCCTTTGGTTACAGGAATTTCTCACCAACCTCAATCCAATCGTGTAACCGATTAAAGTTGTTGATGTGCAAATTATGTGGCGCAGAGAAAATAAATTTTTCACCGTTAAACCCCTGGAGATTATAATGAAGATCATCTATCATGTAGTCACCATGAACTACAGTTTTGCTTCCGCAGAAAACAATTTGTTTCCAGGACAGATAAGGAAAGTATTCCTTTAGCCAATCCAACTTTTCAGTAAGCGACTGTGGAAATTCCATGGCAGCTGAAACAATGAACAGATCGTACTTTTGGTTAAGCTCCTGCATAACCTTCTGGCTTCCCGGATTAGGCGTCATCGTTCGAAAAAACTTTTCACGGTATGGAAACTGCTGGATTACATCATGATGTGCCGGGAACCCATGCCCTTCATCCTGATGATTTAGGCTTTCCCGGGGAACACGTATGCCAAATTCCGTTTCGTAATAGTTGATAAATTGTCCGGTTGCATCCGCAATCACGTCGTCCATGTCAATAATCAGTCGTTTCATCAATCACTTTTTGTTAACTTTCCAGATGCAAAGATGTTACTTTATGATCCACGTTCAAAGAAATTGATTCATGTGGCGTATTTGTAATAAAACTAATTAGGGTCAGCGATGCGAGAACATGATGCCATAGTCGTATTTCAAAAGTTCGACAATGCTATTGACGCCAATATTGCCAAGAGCAAGCTGGATGCATATGGTATCCCCTGCTTTTTGACTGAAGAGAACATGGCCAATCTGTATCCTGGAGCAAGTAACTTCATGAATTTCAATGTTCGGCTTCATCTCTTTGGCCATGATGCAGAACGGGCAAGGCAGATCATGTCTGAGAATAACCTCAGGCTGAATGATGATGCTGTGGCCCGATGCCCAGCATGCGGATCAAAAAATATTGAACGGGATTTTCCGAAAGAACTAACCTCTACATTTGCCTCTTCGCTGCGTCTCCTATTCTTTGGCCTGTTTTATCCCAGTAAAAAAGTTTATCGATGTTCTGAATGCGAATTTGAATTTTAGGTTGGTTAGGTCTCGTTTTGTTGGTATTCAGCGTAAATTGCATAACTATCGATATTAGACTATGGCACGAATAATTGTAGGCGTAATGGGACCAGGCGAAAATGCCACACCAGAAGAGAATGAGATGGCATACGACCTGGGCAAAGCGATTGCCGAAGAAGGCTGGATAACATTGACCGGAGGGAGAAGTTTTGGCATTATGGATGCATCCATGAAAGGTGCATCAGAAGTTGGCGGATTGACGATCGGCATTTTGCCCGGACAAGATGACAAAGCCGCCTCTGAGAATGCCCAAATAAAAATCATTACCAGCATGGGCAGCGGGCGCAATTACATAAGCGTTTTATCCAGTAATATACTTGTTATTCTTGGCATGACCGCGGGTACGGCATCGGAAGTGGCATTGGCATTGAAGTCCAAGAAAAAAGTAATTCTGCTCAACCAGGATGAGATCACCATCCGGTTCTTCAAAAATTTAGGCACATACAATGTGTTGGTCAGCAAAACTGTTGTGGAAACCATTGGGCATATCAAGGATTACGTTGGTATGAACAAAAAAATGGTGAAGTAGTACCACGTCCATACCACCGAAGGGTTTCTACTCCACAAGTATTATTTTCGAAGCAAGCTCCCTTATCATTTTAAGTTCTTCATCGCTCAGCGAAAAGCTAAGTGCACGGACGTTGTCTCGCACCTGAGTTTTGTCACGCGCCCCAACGAGTACGCAATCCATTGCAGGTTGTCTCGTTGTCCAATTGATAACAAGCTGCGCTAGTGTTGCCCCATGAGCGTCGGCAATAGGTTTTATAGCGTGAAGCAGTTTGTTGACGTTGTCAACGTTTTTGGCCCTATAAAATTTATTTCCTTTTCGCGTGTCACCTTCATTAAAGGTATGATCACGCTTAATTTTGCCCGTAAGAAGACCCCTTTGTAAGGGGCTGTATGGAATGATACTCATTCCATTTTTCAGGGCTTGCGGCACCACATCTTTCTCTATACCCCTGTTGACAAGGCTGTATGGAACCTGATTTGATACAATGTCTAATGTCTCTAATGCTTCCTCAACTTGTGTTACCGCGTAATTACAAACACCAGCAGCGCGCACCTTTCCCTGCCGTATTAATGTTGCTACAGCTTCCATTGTCTCCTGAATTGGTGTCGTAGGATCCGGCCAGTGAATCTGAAACAAGTCGACATAATCCGTTTTCAGCCGCTTCAGACTGTCCTCACATTCCTGTATCACTTTCGTCCTGCTGGAATTCTTAAATACCCGGACTGGCTTACCATCACCATCGGTAGTATCTAAATGGAATTCACCTTCAGGAGTCTTCCAGTTCAAACCATACTTGGTTAATATCTGATATTTATCCCTGGGGATACCTTCCATTGCCCGGCCTACAAGACTTTCACTTTTCCCAAATCCATAAACAGGAGCTGTATCTATGGTGGTGATACCAGCATCAAACGAAGCGCGGATAGCTTCAATCGCAGCTTGCTCTTCCGCGCCTCCCCACATCCATCCACCGATGGCCCAGGCGCCAAAAGCAATAGGTGTTACTGCCACAGATGAATTTCCAAGTTGCTTTAATTCCATATTCGTTTCAGATTCAGGACTAGACTGCCCCAAATTTTATTCTGCCTTGATACAGGTGGCATCGCATTACATCCCCATCATCACAAAAGCGCCCCAGTAATAAGGATCCTTGTATTGGGTCATCAATTGAAGCTGCGCTTGCTTAAATGCCCTTTGCTTGTTGCCCAGTTTGATCCAATTGCTATAAAAATTGGTCATCAGCAGCTGCGTGGCAGCGTCATCCACTTTCCATAAACTCATGATAAGTGCGTCTGCTCCTGCTACCAAAAAAGCACGCTGCAGACCGTACACACCTTCTCCGGCCTTAATATCCCCTAAACCTGTCTCGCAAGCGCTCAGCACAATCAGGTCCGTTCCCTCCAAATTTAAGTTCATTGCTTCATAGGCAGTAAGTATCCCATTATCATTGCTCACCAGGTTGGGCATGCGCCGTCCGCTGATTGTACTTGCGGCTTCTGCCAGCATTAACCCTGAACGAAGCAACGGGTTATCATTTGCATTTTCCATATGGACACCAAATGCAAACCCCGTTTTTTCAACATCCTGCAAAAAATAGCCATGTGTAGCAATATGCATTACAACAGGACCTTTTACAGATTTTAGATTTGCTTCAGTAGCCGTTTTTTGCATAAGCGTGCTGACCTGGTAGCCTGACGACTTTAAGATTTTAGCGATAGCATCAACCTCAACTTTGGTTCCGGGAAGCGGAATGATGTCCCCTTTGCCGTAGTCCGGAAAACCTATAAGCGTAGCATTCTTCTTCGATGCTTTGGCTTTCCTGCTTTTTATTGCAATCAAGTCCTTTGAGTTTCCTACAATAACAATATCATACTGATTGATTACGTAATCTGCATTCGGCTTCCTGAATGTATTCAAGTTGAGTTGATTGTACACGCCATCAGGGGAGACATAGATGATTTTTTTTCCTTTTAACACGGGGTCGACCCGTGACCAATATTGTTCATACGAATATTCATCCTCAACCCTTTGCTGAATGGCATTTTGATAAAACTTTGCATATCGCGTATCCATCTGCTGTCCGTTATCCATAACGACAAGCCTTGGTATTTCAGTTGTTTTGGTCAGCACCAGTGCTGCATAGCTGGAATTGTTACCAAAGGCTTGATCGTATTTACGAACATTGATGATCTCTACTGCTGCTTCATTATCACCCAGCAAACTTCTTATTTGCCTGAAACTCATCTTCTGTGATGAATATCCAGAGGAGAAATCAGCTGAGCGCTCTGATATTTTTCTTTCCAGCGCGTTAGTAGCACGCTCAAGCGAATCAAGATCAATTTTTTGGATTTTTAAATCTTCTTTTGAATAAGCGTATAGCCTTGCCAATGTTTCCTTTTGGTCAAGCCAGGCGACATAATCCTTAATCAGCTTTCCATCACCACTGGAAAGAATACTTTGCTTTACTTTGTTGGTAGAGTTCAACAGCAATGCCTTGGTAGCAATCCGGTAATCGAACAGATCCTGAACAATGGAAGGATTTGTTACACTTGCTTCGATGGCGAAATTATAAAATCGTTGAAAGCGCGGCGACAGAACATCCCAATACTTGGTCTTTTCCGCCTCACTCATCGGTGGAAAATAACTATTGATGAACTCCAGCGTCTTGTCCATTACTTCGTGATACGCAGTAATCGCATTTGGCCATGCATTTCGCTTCCAGTTTAGAATTGCGATATCCTCCTGCGACTGAACAAAATGTGGATGATTTTTTCCCAGCGTTATTTCGCGTATGGCTAGTGCCTTTTGCAGCAAGGGTTCTGCTTCCGCGTATCGTGCTTTATATCTGTAAAAATTTCCAAGATCGCTGGCGGACTTTGCATAGGCCGGGTTCTCTTCCCCAAAGCTTGACTTGTAAATGGCAGCAGATTTTTTCAACAATTCTTCTACCTTATCTTCTTTACCCATCACCATATACAAGGCTGCCTGATTATTCAGCATGCTTGCATAGTCGGGGTTGGTTTTCCCAAGCCGTTTTTCCATGCTGATATAGATCGATTCAGCTTCAGCAAATCTGTTCATCTGCCGATAAAGCAGGGCCTGGTTTGACAGAAATTTAAGATGGTTGGTGGATTTGCTGCTTTGCAGTTTTTCTGCTATGCCTATGGCTTCTTTGAGTAATTTATCGGCTTCTTCATACCGGCCGATAGCTTGAAAAAGCATCGCCTCGTTGTTCAAGGCGATAGCATATGGCATAGCAGACTGTAATCCCTTGCCCTTCATAATGGAAATTGCAGTTACAAAATCTTTTTCAGCATCATTGTACCGGGCCAGATTATATTTTAACACGCCATAGTTATTGAGTGAGGCGGCAACACCCGTATTATTTTCTCCAAACTTCGCCTTCCGCATGGCAAGTGCCTGAGCGGTAAAATCTTCAGCCTGCGTGAAACGGCCCATGGTGGCGTACAACAATCCCTCATTGGAAATGGTTTTCAGATATCCGATATCCTGCTTTAGCCCGGCTGCTTCATATGCTGTCTTAGCCAAAACAAATTTCTTTTCAGCCAATGCAAATTTTGCATTGGCATAAAAGACTTCACCCATCTCAAGGTTGAACCGCGCACGTTCCGCCTCTGTAAGTTCTGAATTCTTATAAAACGATGAGGTGAGGCTTACCATAGAAGTGACCTTGGCACTGCCCTCCCCCTTTTCTTTAACATCGAATAGCCCGGAGTTATCGCTCAACAAGATGGCATAATCAAAGTCCGTGGAGTCAAATTCGTCGCGGGCCTTCTTCATGTCGTCCAACACGGCCGTGGCAAGCTTATCCCTATTCTCTTTTGTATTTAGCTTTTTCGCCTGATCAATAGCTGCTCTTTGGATATCCTTCAAAAGCTGGGCTTTTGTCTGGACAGCCATCGAAAGAAATAATATGAAAGATAAGATTATAGGAATCCCCCTCATGATCAATATGGTTACAACATGCAAAATTAGGCCAAAAACGAGATTTGAGGCTTAAAATTTATCAATTGTTATCCGACAAAAATTTTCTATGAAGACCGCTTGGTCTTGTTTTTCAAGATAACCCATGTATGCAAATCATTTAACGTCACTTTCCCGGTACGCTTTAATCAATGCTAACTCACCTTCTTTCCCCTCTTTTGAATTCCCGTGCTCCATTCCCCAAACGCCCCGATAACCCTTGTCATGAACATGCTGGAATATGTTCTTGTAATTTATTTCACCGGTTGTAGGCTCCTTTCTTCCAGGATTATCACCAATCTGGAAGTAGCCGATTTCTTCATAGCAAAGGTCAATGTTGTTGATGAGATTTCCAGCGTTTCGCTGCATATGATATATATCAAAGAGGATTTTGCACGATGGGCTGTTAACGGCCTTGCAGATTTGATACGTCTGGTCAGGGTATCGCAGGAAGAGTTCTGGTGTGTCACTCAACGGTTCGAGCACCATGACCAGTCCATGGGGCTCAAAAATTTCAGCGCCGCGTCGCAATGCATCCACTACATTTGCAGTTTGAATACCCATTGGCATACTGCGTTCGAAAAAGCCCGGGACTACCGTCATCCATTTCGCGTTTACCCGCTTGGCTAGCTCAACGCAATCTTTGCAAGTCTTTAAAAACAGATCCTTGAACTCCTGTTTACCTGTTGTGAGCGATATCTTCCAGTTATCGCCTCCATCCACTACAAAAACGCCCATCGCCATTCCGAGCTTTGACAAGGTGGCCGCAATGCTGTTTTGTTCTTCTTTGGGACGCGCGAGCATGCCGTTGTCTTCAATGGCCCGAAACCCTTGTTGGTGCATAAAGTTTATCTGTTGGATAAAATCCTTGCCTCCATGATTATTAAACATTCCATAATGTGGTGCGAACTTAAGGGTGAATGGTTTCTCGGCAGCCACATCCAAGGCTTTGGTTCCTGTAGTGAATGACGGCGATGCGAAAACATTTCCCACTGCAACAGAAGAGGCCGCTGCAGTCAGGGAATTACGGAGAAAGTTTCTTCTTTTCATTGTGTTGCCATTAAAGGGTATAATTTCCAGAATAGAGCAGACAGAACCCAAGGTAAAACATTCTCTGAAAAAAGCATTCATGGAACGACCTATTTCGCGTTAGATGCCTCAACCCTAACATCCACGAAGCATTCGCTCCGATTAAGAACCTCTATGTAATGATTAAGCTGCCAGTTGTATTAACTTGCCGCCGACAACGGAAATACTGAATGAAACTCTATATAAATATCACCAGAGCAGTGATCCAGGCGCTCGAAATGATCTTTGAAGGCAACAAGTATGCGGATAAAGTCATCGAAAAAGTATTAAAGCAAAACCCCAAGTGGGGCGCGCGCGACAGACGTTTCATTGCTGAGACCACATATGACATCGTACGTTGGCAACGTTTATTGCAAAATATTACGGAAGCCGACGCCAATGATTACTGGAAGTTACTGGGTGGTTGGTGCGTCCTCCATGATATTCCGCTTCCTGCCTGGGTTGAGTTTAGCGGGCTTTCCGAAAAGAAAATTTTTGAACGCCTGGACAAAATGAATGCGATCAGAAGATTCAGGGAATCAATTCCCGATTGGTTAGATACATTGGGAGAAGACCAGCTTGGAGATCGGTGGGATGAAGAATTGCATGCCTTGAATAAAGAAGCCCACGTGATATTGCGTGCCAATACATTAAAAATATCGACCGGGGATCTCCAACAATACCTGAAGGAAACCGGGATCGAGAATACTGCACTTCAGGAATTTCCACATGCACTTGTCTTAAAAGAACGTCAAAACGTATTTCGTCATCCTGCCTTTAAAGATGGTCTTTTTGAGGTGCAGGATGCCGCCTCTCAGCTGATTGCACCATTCATGCGCGTGGAGCCAGGCATGCGTGTAGTGGATGCGTGTGCGGGAGCCGGGGGAAAAACACTCCACATTGCCGCACTGATGAAAAACAAAGGCCGCATCATTGGTCTGGATGTAGAACAATGGAAACTCGAAGAACTTCGAAAGCGTGCGAGACGGGCGGGCGTAGGTAACCTTGAAACACGGATCATCGAATCTTCTAAAACCATCAAGCGACTGGAAAACTCTGCAGATCGTCTATTGCTGGACGTTCCGTGTTCAGGGCTTGGTGTCCTAAAACGCAACCCTGATGCCAAATGGAAATTATCGCCCGAATTTATTACGCAAGTAAAGGAACTGCAGCAGCATATTCTGCAGGATTATGGAAACATTCTAAAAAAGGGTGGATTGATGGTCTATTCTACCTGCAGTATACTGCCTGCCGAAAATGAACAACAGATTGAAGTATTCCTGTCCAAGAACAAAGATGGATTTGAATTCGTAGAAGAACGGTACAGTTGGCCATCTGCGGGATTTGACGGGTTCTACATGGCCCTTATCAGGAAAAAATAGTCACGATAATTTTTCTTTTCACCATACAGACCATGCAACACCCGTTGCAGGCATGTTCAGATTTCCCTACCTTGAAAGTCCATTTAAGCTTTTGATGTTGAAATCACTTTTGATTGTCTTTTGCCTTTCTTCTTGCATCCCATCCATTTGCGCTCAGGATTTTAAGCCGTATGAACAACGTATTCCAAAGACCGAAATAACATTCAAAATGGTCCCGATACCGGCTGGCACATTTACGATTGGAAGCCCCTATAGTGAAACCGGGAGAGATCAAGACGAAGGACCGCAAAGAAAGGTGGAAATATCTGCCTTTTGGATGGGGGTACATGAGGTAACTTTTTCAGAATGGGATGCATTCTTTAAGAATATGGAAGTACCGCAAACCAAAGCGATTGAGGTTGATGCGGTATCCCGCCCAACCGCTCAATATATCGATCTGACCTGGGGAATGGGTCGGGATGGAAAACAACCAACGAACAGCATGAGCCAAACGGCTGCCATTATGTACTGCAAATGGCTGTATACACAGACAGGAATCTTCTATAGATTGCCTACTGAAGCTGAATGGGAATATGCCTGCCGGGCCGGGACCACAACAGCGTATTCATTTGGAAATGATCCTGCGGCCCTGGCAGCGTACGGATATTTCAAGGACAATAGTGGTGGGAAATTTCACAAAGTTTCGCAACTTAAGCCAAATCCGTGGGGGCTCTATGATATGGAAGGCAATTTGAGTGAATGGACCCTGGATCAATATGACGCACAGGCTTATGAAAAGCTTCCCAACAAAAGCAAAAACCCATTAACCCCTCCTGGGTCAAAATATCCGCGGGTCGTACGGGGGGGGGCTTATACGGAGGCGGCCACTGAGTCGCGTTGCGCCAATCGCATTTCCTCATTGACAGATTGGAATAGACGCGATCCGCAAATACCAAAAAGCAGATGGTGGATGACGGATGGAATGACTGTAGGATTCAGGCTGGTTAGACCATTCGAGCAACCCTCAAAGGAGGAAATAGCAAAATTCTTCAATGCATACCTGAAATAAACAATGGACCCGCGAGGTCGCTGAAATAGCCAAGTGATAATCTAATAAATCTGGGACAAAAATAAATCTTAAAAACCATATCTAATGAAAACCAAGGAAACAGGAAAGACTACCCGCAGAGAGTTTGTAAAACAATCCTCTTTGCTGGCCGGTGGTCTGGTAGCAGCTCCGTTGATATCAAAGGCGGGTTATTTTAATTCGGTAGACGACACCATTAAAGTCGCAGTTATCGGCTGCGGAGGCAGGGGGACAGGAGCGGCAATGCAAGCACTCCTTACCAAGCAAAATGTAAAACTCGTTGCGATGGCAGATGCATTCCGCGATAGGATTGATGGTTGCTACAAGGCATTAATGAGTGATGATAATGATGAGGGAAGTGTAAAAGCAAAGGTTGCTGTCACAGAGGATACCAAATTTGTTGGATTCGATGCTTACAAAAAAGCTATTCCGCTGGCAGATGTGGTGATCCTTACAACGCCACCCGGTTTCAGGCCAATACATTTTGAAGAGGCCATCAAGCAAGGTAAGCATGTGTTTATGGAAAAACCTGTTTCAACAGATCCGGCAGGTATAAAAAAAGTTTTGGAGATTGCGGAAATTGCCAAGCAGAAAAAACTCAACGTTGTCGTCGGGCTTCAACGCCATTATCAAAATTCCTATCTTGAATTATACAAACGTGTTCAGGATGGAATGATTGGTGAAATCACATCCGGGCAAGTGTGGTGGAACAATGATGGCGTGTGGGTAAACATGCGCCAACCAGGCCAGACTGAAATGGAATACCAGATGCGCAACTGGTATTACTTTAACTGGCTGTGCGGCGATCATATTAACGAACAGCACATCCACAATATAGATGTGATGAACTGGTTCAAGGGAGCATATCCTGTAAAAGCACAGGGTATGGGTGGAAGACAGGTACGTACCGGAAAAGAATATGGAGAAATCTATGACCACCATTATGTAGAGTTCCATTATGCTGACGGCAGCATCATGAATAGCCAGTGCAGGCATATCAAAGGAACGTACGCCAAAGTAGACGAATTATTAGTCGGCACCAAAGGTGTTGTAAAATGTGGTGCCGCTGAGATTTCAAGTCATGGAAAGTCATTGTACCAGTACGATAAGAAATTAGAAAATAATCCGTATCAGACTGAGCACGATGAGCTGTTCGCTGCGATTGCAAAGGGTGAATACAAATTCGCAAACGCGGAAAATGGAGCAAAGGCGACGATGACGGCAATCATGGGAAGAATGGCTACCTACTCGGGTGAAGTAATTGAATGGGACAAGGCCCTTAATTCAGGTATTAGTATCATGCCTGAAAAGTTTGCCTGGGACGCCAATCCACCAACGCTTCCTGACGCAAATGGTTTTTATCCTATTGCGACGCCAGGCGTTACCAAGTATTTTTCATAGATTTTTTGCCAAACCTGCTAATCATCACAGCAGGTTTGGCTTCTTATTATATTGGTGCCGTTGTTGCTACTGTTTTCCATTAAAAACAGCACTATCTAATATCCACAGACTGATATGCAATTAAAGGCCTTAATCGTTGAAGATGATCCCATCCTTCAAATCCTGCATCAAAAAATTCTGACGACACTGTCTATTGATTCGGTAATTGCCAGCACAGGAGATGAAGCCATTGAGGCACTAAAGAATTTACAGTTGGATTTTATTTTGATGGATGTGAACATGCCTGTGCAGGACGGCCTGGATGCCTCACGGTGGATTCGAGATGAAAAGGATCTGAAAAACAGGGATATACTGATTTTTGCCCTTACGAGTTTTACCACTCCCGAGCATACCAAGGAAATCCTCGAGGCAGGAATGAATGAACATCTCAAAAAACCGCTTGATAGCGAAGAACTTAAAAAGTTACTGACAAAATATTTTTGGTCCAAAAATCCCCCTCAACAGGATACATAGTATTCTCAGCATCCATTTTAGCGCTATTCTTGCATCTTCAGCAAACTTTCGGAACTTTCGAAGATAATTTATCTGCCCGTTTTGAAAATATTCAATTTCATCATCCTGAAACTTTATGCCTTCTGGGTATTTCTCGTCTTTTCGGTATTTATGCTACTCCTTCTTCCCGGTATTGTACTTCCCTTTTTCCTTGGCAAAAATTTCAGCTGGATTGGGTATAAATTTTTGTGGCTTTGGTCCTGGATCTTCAGCATGCTAACTTTCATTCGATACGAATTTCACGGCCGTGAGAATTTTAGAAAGGGCCAATCTTATATCTATGTAAGTAATCACACATCCTTCCTGGATATTCCCGGCATAAGGCTCATCATTCCCGGGGAATTCAGGCCTTTGGCAAAAAAGGAGCTGAAGAAAATACCCGTTTTTGGATGGATTGCACAGTCGGCGACGGTGATCGTAGACCGTTCAAGCGGAGAAAGCCGTAAAAAAAGTATGGACAAGCTCAAAAATATACTGCTTGACGGGCTATCCATTTTAATTTTTGCCGAAGGAACGCAAAACCGTACGAAAGCAATTTTGCAACCTTTGAAGGAAGGTGCCTTTCGTATTGCAATCGATACGCAACAGCCAATTTTGCCTATGGTTGTAGTGGGCGCAGGTCCACTTATGCCACCTGGCACAATAGCGTTGAGACCTGGCAAGATAAAAATAATTGTAGCACCCGAAATACCTACCGCAGGGCTTACTATAGAAAATTTACCAGCCCTGAAGCAAAAAACATTTGATATCATGAAGGATATGATTGAACGAAATAAATCCCGGAAACTGAATATAGCAGAATGTTAGCCCTTACGGTATTTTAAGAACGGCGCAAACAATAAGCTAAAAAGGGTGCCCATCGATGCTGGAAGTGGGCCTTACAGCGGCACATAGACAACTTTTTTCGTCTCGAAGAATGCTTCCTTAAAATAGTCTGATAAATTAAATACTTTATACGGCCTTTTGAGCTCGGCCATTTCTTCTTCCAGATCGCCACCCTTCAAATAGAGAATTCCGTTATCAAGCAAATGCGAAGATTCCTGCTTTACTTTTTTATCAACCCAGCCATAGAATTCCTTTAACCTCGTTACTGCACGACTAACAATAAAATCGTACTCTCCCTTAATCTGCTCTGCGCGTATTTGTTCGGCCCTGATATTGGTTAGGCCTAATGCTTCTGCCACATTTCTTACCACTGTAATTTTCTTTCCAATTGAATCAACCAAATGAAATCGACTTTCAGGAAATAGAATTGCCAATGGTATTCCAGGAAAGCCCCCACCCGTACCGACATCCAGGATATTCGCTCCCGGATTGAACGCTACCACCTTGGCAATGCCCAAAGCGTGAAGCACATGGTTAACGTAAAGGTTCTCTATATCCTTGCGGGATATGACATTGATCTTTTCATTCCATTCAGTATAGAGAGGAAGCAATTTACTGAACTGGGTCCGTTGGCGATCTGTGAGATTTGGAAAATAATGGAATACGATTTCAGCAGTTTGCAATTGGTCTGTTTTTGGGTTTACTTCAACTGAATTCCAAAACTAATGAAACTATCAATCCTGACCACGCCCTATTTCTTTTTGCTTGTCGGGCTACTTTGTTGCAGACCCAAACCCGGGATTGATGGGTATGCGTTGGCTAACAAGATTGATTCCCTAATAGGCACAGTTCCAGATTTCAGTGGTGTTTTGCTCGTAGCCGACAAAGGCAATGTTGTTTATCATAAGGCCTTTGGATTTCGCAATTTCGAACTAAAGATTCCCTTGGATACCATGGATATCTTTGAGCTTGCCTCTATCTCAAAACAATTCACAGCCATAATTATCATGATGCTGAAAGAGCAAGGCAAGCTTAGTTTTGATGATTCGGTGTCAGCATACCTTCCTGATTTACCATACAGGGGCATCACCATTAGACATTTGCTTACCCATACTTCAGGATTGCCAGACTATCAGGCAATCATGGAAAGATACTGGAACAAATCAAAAATCGCCCGCAATGAAGACAATATTGAGTACCTCATCCGGTACAAACCTGCTGCGGTGTTTGCGCCCGGAGCGCAATTTGCGTACAGCAATACCGGCTATATGCTGTTGGCTACCATTGCAGAAAAAACATCAGGTGAAGACTTTGTAGCCTTATGCCGAAACTGGATTTTTAGTCCATTGAATATGACAAACGCCGATATCCGTACGCCTGAAGAAAAAAGACATATCAGAAATTTTGCACCGGGTTATCTACTCGTTGCCGAAAAACAACGCTATATAAGCGCTGATTCTTTTCCCGAATTCAACTACACGATTTGGTTAGGGCACAGGAAAGGTCCTGGAAGGATCAGCGCTACAGCCATGGATTTACTTAAATGGGACCGTGCATTATATACTGAAAGACTTGTAAAAAGTTCCACTTTAAGCATTGCATTCTCGCCTGTGCAGCTAACGAGCGACAGCATTTCAGCGTACGGTTTTGGATGGTTAATCAGCCACGATGATAAGCTTGGAAGGATGGTCTATCATACAGGTGATAATCCGGGATACAAGACTGAAATAATACGCTACATTGATGCTGAGAAAACAATTATTCTGTTGAATAATAATGCACACGAAAAGAAAGGAGAGATCATTGCTGCAATTAAGAAGATGATAAGCGCCTCCTAGATTTTCTTCGGAAATAACTTAGATATGATCGCGCTTATTCCTCACCATCTCAAACATCAATTCGCGCGCACGGTGGAGTTGCGCTTTGACGGTCCCAAGTGGGGCATCCAATTCAACCGCTATTTCTTCGTAAGACAATTCATGAAAATAACGAAGGCGCACCAATTTTTGATATTTTGGTGGAAGCTTATCAACAAATATCCTTATAAGTTCCGCTTTCTGCTGTCTGATGGCCTCTTCCTGGGGGTTTAGATTATCATCCTCCACATCAATAGAAACGGATTGGCCATCATCGTCTGTAAAGGTATTTTCAATGCTTAATGTGTTGAGTTTCTTTTTTCGGATAAAATCGATGGTATTGTTTGTTGCAATTCGGAAGAGCCAGGTACTGAATGTAAAATCTTTCTTAAAACGGTGAAGACTTCTGAACGATTTGGCAAACGATTCAATGGTAAGATCTTCAGCATCGTCGACATTGCGAACCATTTTCAGGATCATGTGGTATACCGGCCTTTTGTAACGACCAAGCAGTCTGGCATAGGCCTTTTCGTCACCGCCGACAGCCCTGTCGATTAGCGCAAAATCCTCAAGTGCTTTTGGTGAAAACCGGCTTTCTAATTCTTCCATTCTACTTTTGATATTACCAATGCCCGCAGGCCGGTGACAAGATAATAAAAGGCATAAATAAAATCTAAAAGCGGAATAATCCAGATCTCAAACTTCTGCCCGAGTTTTCCGGCAAATACGCGAATAGTTAGTGTAACGAGGATCATACGCAGTAAGAGCAAGCCTGCTACAACATAATTATTGAAAGAAAAAAAGATAAGCGGAATACCGATAAACCATGTTAATATCCAGGTAATTGAGAAAACACCTAGTAGCAACTGATGGCTGAAGCGATATCGTTTGCCTACTGAAAGGTGACGCACTTTTTGTTTGTAAAATGTACCCCAGGTAGACTCAGGAATTGAAAATACTTGCGAAGGAACTGTAAAGCAGACGGCAGTATTGTTTCCATGCGCATGCTGATTTACAAACAGGTCATCATCTCCACCAGTAACTTGCAATGCATTATTAAACCCTTTCGCATTGAAAAACATGGATTTTCGATATGCCAGATTGCGGCCAACACCCATGAATGGATTACCCAGTAGTGCAAATGAAATATATTGAATGGCAGTGAGCAGTGTCTCAAACCTAATGAATGCATTGAGTATTCCCGATTTTTCTAGATATGGAGAATACCCAAGAACGAACTCCGTAGCGTTACCAAAGCGTGAACTCATTGTACTGATCCAGGCATTTCCGGCTGGGCGGCAGTCAGCGTCAGTCAGTAAAATCCACTCATACCGGGCTGCCTTTATTCCCATTGTGAGCGCGTACTTCTTGCTATTTGCATGTGGCGGTGTTCGGTCAATACGAACCATTTTCAGGCGGTGATCTTTAGCTGTTTCTTTTAGCAGCAGGTCAACTGTAGCATCATTTGACCGGTCATCAACAATAACTATTTCAAACTCAACGTGATCCTGGGCTAACAATATGGGAATCAATTCCCGCAAATTATTCTCTTCATCGTGTGCGCAAACTATTACAGAAACAGGCAAGCTCTTCGGTTTTCCCTTTTCCTGTTGAGTCGAAATAGCAATTATGAATGCCAGGCAATAAACAATCTGGATTCCTATGATTACATAAAAAGTAATGACAAGCAAATGCAATGGTGTGGGGTAGTTAAAGAAACCACAAATATAGAAGGCTGCGGCTATCATTATCGAAGGTTAGCGCAAATAGAAACCTTCCACCTTTTCTTATTCCAAGAATTAGTCATGATGAATGCAGGGTGCAGGAAGGTCCAAAAGGTAAAAAGGAGCTCTAACCCAACGGTTAAGAAGCAAACAGACGGGAATTCAGGAAATTGGGTCGGCTACCTATCGCTTCAAATGCGGTAATGGTAGTAAGAGAAAACTGCCTTTGTTTCTACGTTTCCTTAATGACTTCAGGGGTTGACGTTTCTGAATTCCAATGAA
>Ga0224510_10001281_pt1 | contig 16883 bp, 17 predicted proteins | sample SF_May12_sed_USG_FD_170161 | JGI IMG/M metagenome (GOLD analysis project Ga0224510, IMG submission 170161) | Sediment microbial communities from San Francisco Bay, California, United States - SF_May12_sed_USGS_4_1 | ecosystem: Environmental > Aquatic > Marine > Sediment | place: USA: California... | reverse complement strand
TCTTTGAGCTGTGGATTCGATTTTTCAGATACGCGCAACTTCACACAGCAGACGCTCTTCTCGGTGGATTCAGGTATCATGATCAACAAAAAACCGCATCAGGACTTGCTTCCTACCTTGCCGAAGCAGACCATATCGTCCACACCGAACGCATCATGATGGCGCAAAAGATGCACCCTAATCTCACCGAAGCGCCTGCACCAATTGAGATGGAGGCAACGTGACTAGAATAGAAGGGATAATCTGCACATCGCTGACACCGAACAACCTCCCTTTACAACAAAAAACGGTGAATAGTTGGCGTTATGCTGGCTTTAAAGTTATTCCAGTCAGCAGTGCCGACGAAATTTACAACATTAAACTAACAATTTCGGGTGACTACTTTATCAAGGCAGATCAAGACGCACATTAGCTTCATTATCGCTCACGGGCCCCCGCAACCCTGAAAAACTTTATAAATGTAGTAGATACTTGATAATAGGGTCGGCAATAAGTGAATCCTGCGGCATGAATGCCGCAAGAAGGTAAGAAAGGTAGCCCTTTATGCTAAACAACTCATCTATTCTTATTACTGGCGGTACCGGCTCATTCGGAAACACCTTTGTGCCGATGACGCTGGCAAAATATAATCCGCGTCGTCTGGTCATTTACTCTCGAGACGAGATGAAGCAATGGGCAATGGCCAAACTTTATGGAAGCGACCCGCGGGTACGCTTTTTTATCGGCGATGTGCGCGACAAAGACCGCCTTGCGCGTGCACTCAACGGCATTGACTATGTGGTTCATGCAGCTGCCACCAAAATAGTACCGACAGCGGAATACAATCCCTTTGAGTGCGTCAAGACTAATGTGATTGGTGCTATGAACCTCATTGATGCCTGTATTGATCAAGGGGTTAAGCGGGTGATAGCGCTTTCCACCGATAAGGCCAGTAGCCCCGCGAACTTGTACGGCGCTACCAAGTTGACCTCGGATAAGCTCTTTATCGCTGGCAACTCTTATTCTGCTGGCAGAAATACCAGATTTGGTGTGGTGCGCTATGGAAATGTTATGGGCTCGCGTGGTTCGGTGATCCCATTCTTTTTGTCGTTGGTTGACAAGGGTGTGTTGCCCATCACTGATGTGAGGATGACTCGTTTTATGATCACCTTGGAGCAGGGTGTGGATCTTGTCTGGCAGGCCTTTAAAGATATGGTTGGCGGCGAAATTTATGTAAAAAAAATTCCCTCGATGAAGATGACCGATGTCGCCCGCGCAATTGCACCCAATGCGAGCCATGAGATTGTTGGTATCCGGCCGGGCGAAAAGCTCCACGAGCAGATGATTGGGATCGAAGACGCACTATATACCTTTGAATATGCTGATTATTACAAAATACTGCCCTCGATCCATAACTGGAGTCAAGATCCCAAACGCATAAATGGGGGGAAGTTGGTAGCCCCTGATTTTACATATTGTTCTGATAGCAATACTGATTGGATGAGTATCGAAACATTACGAGTATGGATCGAACAAAACATTGAAAATATCGGAAAGGTCTGACTGGTATGATTCCTTACGGTCGACAAAATATTAATCAAGATGACATTGATGCGGTTGTGGAAGTGTTGCGTTCAGACTTCCTGACTCAGGGACCAGTTGTCCCTGCATTTGAAGCTTCGGTGGCTAGTTACTGTGAAGGGCAGCATGCGGTAGCGGTTAATAGTGCCACCAGCGCACTCCATCTTGCATGTCTGGCATTAGGTGTTGGCAAAGGTGATGTCGTTTGGACAACACCGATTACCTTTGTGGCGAGTGCCAATTGCGCTCTGTATTGCGGCGCACAAGTCGATTTCGTGGATATCAATCCGCGTACCCTTAATATGAGCGTGGAACGACTGGCAAAAAAACTGGCCGATGCAGAAAAAAATGGAAAGTTGCCCAAGGTTGTGATTCCCGTGCATTTATGTGGGCAACCCTGCGATATGGCCAATATTCATTCTCTTGGTCAGCGATACGGGTTTAAGATCATTGAAGATGCCTCACATGCTATCGGAGGTCGCTACAGAGATGAGCCTATTGGCAACTGCCGTTACAGCGATATCACCGTATTCAGCTTTCATCCGGTCAAGATGATTACTACCGGCGAAGGTGGGATGGCCCTGACCAACAATGCGCAATTAGCGAAGCATATGCAATTATTGCGCAGCCACGGGATTACTCGAGACTCGGCCTCCATGACCCATGCTCCTGATGGGCCATGGTATTACCAGCAAGTTGATCTGGGATTTAATTATCGTATGACTGACATACAAGCAGCACTTGGCTTGAGCCAGATGCAGCGTATGGATATATTTGTTTCCAAGCGGCAAGCCATTGCTCAACGTTACGATACATTATTGAATGATTTGCCTGTGATCACTCCTTGGCAGCATGCAGATAGCCATTCCGCAAGGCATTTGTATTTGATTCGACTCAAGTTGAATCAAATAAAACTAACTCACCGTAAAGTGTTTGAGGCACTGCGTGCAGCAAATATTGGCGTGAATCTGCATTACATCCCAGTCTACCTGCAGCCTTATTATGAACAACTGGGTTTTAAGCCCGGATATTGCCAAGAGGCAGAGCATTATTATTGCGAAGCTATCAGTTTGCCGATTTATCAAGATTTGACCGACGATATGCAAAAATCGGTTGTTGAAGTATTGGAAAAGGTCGTTTCCTGATGAAAATTGCCGTCATTCCTGCAAGGGGAGGGAGCAAACGAATACCGCGCAAAAACATCAAGAAGTTCTGCGGTAAACCGATGATAGCTTGGTCGATTGAGGTCGCTAAAAAATCAGGTCTTTTCGATCATGTCATTGTCTCTACCGATGACGAAGAGATTGCCGCAGTGGCGAAGCAGTGTGGGGCTGAGGTGCCATTCATTCGCCCTGCGGAACTTTCCAATGACTATGCAGGTACAACCGAAGTCATTGCTCACGCTACCCAATGGGCCCTAGGTAATGGCTGGCAGGTCACTGCGGTCTGCTGCATTTATGCTACAGCACCTTTTATTAAGGTTGAAGACCTCCAAAAAGGGTGGGAAACGTTAGAATCTGGCGATTGGGCTTATGTGTTTACCGTGACTAAATATGCTGCGCCTATTTTCCGTTCATTTAAACAAACTATATACGGCGGAATTGAAATGTTTTTCCCCGAAAATTATTCAATGCGCTCACAGGATTTACCTGAAGCCTTGCACGATGCTGGGCTGTTTTATTGGGGCCGCCCAGCTGCTTGGCTTGAAGGGAAAAATATTTTTGATCATAATTCGGCGCCCATTATTATTCCTCGTTGGCGTGTGCAGGATATTGATAACGAAGAAGATTGGATTCGAGCAGAAATCCTTTCGGCGATCATATTAAATAAAAAACATTGACGTAGTTAATGAAGTGAGAACCATTTGTCATATAATCAGTCCGCAAGAAAAGTTCTTGGATACAGTACTTTTCTCCCCAGAGGATTATAAGATTGATTAAAAATGTCATGATTTATCTACTATATCCAACGCTAATGGCAATAAGTAAACAGTGCACAACATTGGGTCCACAGCAGGACACCAAAGTATGATTGTTTTGGTGCGCGCAGATGCTACCTCAGAGATTGGCAGTGGTCATGTCATGCGTTGCGCCGCTTTAGGAACGCGTCTGATGACTTACGGTGCAAAAATTCATTTTGTGTGTGCTTGTTTGCCCCCCCAGTTAGGAGAGTGGCTGCATAATCATGGTTTCGGTTTGACTGTACTGACTGCTGCTGACTTTGGAGATTGGCGAACCGATCTCGCTGCAACATGTGACGTGTTTCATCGTGTTGGTTCTGTCGATTTGTTGATTGTCGATCATTACGGATTAAGCCAGGCATGGGAAAGCAGTATACGGTCGCATGTCCGCCGTATCATGGTGATTGATGACCTTGCTGACCGTGACCATGATTGTGATTTACTCCTTGATCAAAATCTGCACGATAATACGCTGGCACGGTACGAGAAACGTGTATCACCAAGAACACGTATGTTCTTTGGCCCGCGTTACGCTATGTTGCGCCCCGAGTTTGATGAACCAGAGCTAGTACGTATTCGAGATGGTAGCGTGAAGCGTTTGCTGGTGTTTTTCGGTGGGGACCCTAACAACCAGACATCGAAGGTAATAGATGCCATCCGCGTATTAGGTTCATTTGCGCCTGAATGTATCGTTGTGCTTGGGCTTGCGCATCCGTATCGCCAAAAAATTCTTAATAGCGTGACAGATTTACCAGGAGTAGATGTGCTGGATACTACAGATAACATGGCTCGGTTGATTGCTCAGGCAGATCTTGCGATTGGTACTTGTGGTGTTTCGGCATGGGAGCGTTGTGCCCTCGGGTTACCCACTCTGGTGGTTGTGACAGCAGAGAACCAACGAGAGGATGCAAGTATTCTTCATCGGTTGGGTGCAGTGGAAAATCTTGGTGACGCTGATACGGTGAGTGTTGATAATTGGGTACACGCGTTGCGGCAGACCATGAATAATCCTTGTCGCCTTCGCGCGATGGCAAAAGCCTCCCTTGAAGTCATGGCGGGCAGAAAAGCTGCGCTGGCGGAGTTAGAAAAGGCTTTGATTGATGGCATGCACTGACGATCACAAACTTTATCGCAGGCTTGAGAGGGATTTTGACGTTGCCCGAGCACTTCCAGCCGGACGTGCGGCACTTGGTTTAATGGCTGTCCTGCGTTGTTGGCTGAGCGCTGGCAATAATAACCGAATTGCTCTGTCTGCAAACGTCTGCCATGATGTGGTAGGGGCACTGTTGGGCGCTGGTTTCGAGCCGGTTTTTTGTGACATTGACCCGGCAGACGGAACTGTTCCTGAGCGTGAATGGGCAAAAGCACGTGCTGATGGTGCGTCGGTGGCATTAGTTGTCCATCTCTATGGCAATCCGGTCGATATATCAGTGGTGAGGCGTTATTTTGCTTTTCCCGATTGTTTGGTTATCGATGATGCTGCCCAGGCCTTAGGTTCTAAAAACGCTGCTGGGCTTGTGGGTGGACAGGGTGATGTTGGCTTGCTGTCCTTCGGTGCAACCAAGCATATTGAGATCGGTGGTGCGGCAATCCTTTTTAAAGATGCACTGTTTGCGGATAAAGTCGCTCGGTCCCTCGCATCAATTGAAATACTTCCTGAAGCGCAGCGGCTAGTAATCCACACCCGTTTTCGTCAACGACTTGAAGTCGCAATGGAAAGACTGCGGAGCGAAGGAGATTCAGCAGCCGTTAGTTTTAATGGATTGTTAGACGGTTACTATCCTTCGCTGCAAGTACCGATTTTTGCAAGTTTCGATCAATCTGTTTTCCAAGCATTAGATAAGTATGCTGAAACACGTGAACAACGCATACTCAAGACAGAAACTTGGGCGAACGGATTGAAGGGTGGTGGCTTAACTCCTGTAGGAATGGGCCCCGGAGCAGTACCTTGGCGTTACACCTGCCGCCTGCCTGGTATTGACTGGAGTTTGCAGCATCGATTGGGAGAGGCGATGCGTGCACATGGATTGAATGTCAGCCATTGGTATTTGCCGGCGCACTGGATGTGCGGTTATGGACCGCGAACCTTACCGGGAACCGAACGATTTGCGCAGGAAGTTTTTCAGTTTTGGGTCGATGAACAAACATCGCTCGAATCTATAATACATGGCGCGGCTACAGTCACGGAGATCGTTAAAGAATTTAACCCGTAAAAAGTGGACTATAGATTATGCAGCCACTGAGTAGTTTGCGCGGAATGCGCTTTCCGGACGAATACATTATTCGTATGTTCTTCAAGGAAGAGCTGCACCTTAGTCCTGGTCGGGTATTGGAACTTGGTTGTGGCAGCGGCAACAATTTGTTGCTCTTTCAGGAATTTGGTTGGCAAGTTTTCGGGATTGATATCTCCAGTGAATCGCTTGCTGATGCCCGCCACAATCTGGCAGGCAGTTCGGAAACAGTTAACCTGTACCAAGCGGATTTAGCGCAAGATATGCCTGAATTTTCCGGAGAATTTGATGCGATTATCCTTCCCAGTTTCAATTATTATATCCCGAGATCCAGTTTTCAAAATCTGTTGGGTGACTGCGGGCGCTTGCTTAAAAAAGATGGGGTCTTTTTCCTCCGTTCTCGTACGCTCGAGGACTGGAGGTGTGGGCGTGGCCGAGAGGTTGAGCGTAATGGGTTTATTCTGGAACGAGCGGAAACAGGAGAGAAGGGTCTTCTTAATGTCTTTTACCGCGTAGACGAGTTGATTGATATAATTACGGTCAGCATGGGTGAATTGCATAATCGGCAGATACTGAAAGTACGTTATGAAAACCCGCAAGGAGGGGGCATCATCGCAAACGATGACGTCGTGATATGGGGCCGCCGGTGACCGCAAGGGGAAAAACATGTGTGATTTCCCAACCCACCTTTTTGCCATGGTTGGGATGGTTTGATCTTGCCGACCAAGGTGACATAATGATCATTTTGGACGACGTGCAGTTCTCCAAACAGTCATGGCAGCAACGTAATCGTATCCGTACACCTAATGGACTTCAATACCTGAGTGTTCCGGTAAAAACGGCCGGTCGACTTGGTCAGAAAATTTTAAGCTGTGAACTGGTTGAGCAGCCATTTGTTAAAAAGATGGTTAAATCACTTTGGGCTAATTACGCAAAAGCGCCTTTTTTCGAGTGTGTTATTGGTGAACTGGAGGCGACTATGGAATTAGCCGTCAGCACAAATAGTCTGGTTGAATTCAACTGCGCACTTATTTCCTGGATGGCTAACCGACTTGGAGTAACAACACCGATGATTCGTGCCAGCACCTTAGGGGTTGGTGGTCAACGTGGAGAACATGTCGCAACAATTTGTGAAAGTGTCGGAGCTGATCGTTATCTTTCCCCGTCGGGCTCCGAGGGTTATCTTTTAGAAGACAAAGATGCATTTGAGCAGCGAGGCATTTCGGTTCGGCTCCAAGTATTTGAACATCCGCGATACGTTCAACGATTTGCTCCCTTTATCCCTTATGCCTGTTCGCTCGATTTGATATTTAACGTTGGCCCTACTGCCCCGGAGGTGATGCGGTCTGGCCGACGTCCGCCTCGAAGGCTCGGTTCAGATTATGAAGTATGTCCAGAGGTACTGATATGAAGATTGGAAAAAATGAGATTGGACGAGATCAACCCCCTTTCATTATTGCTGAAATGTCTGGAAATCATAATCAATCTATGGAGCGTGCCTTGGCGATTGTCGATGCAGCAGCGAAAGCTGGTGTTAATGCGATAAAGTTGCAGACATACACTCCTGACACGATGACGATTGATTTGGATGAGCGAGAATTTCATATCAGCGATCCAGACAGTCTCTGGTCAGGAGTGTCCCTTTATCAGCTTTATGGTGAAGCCTATACCCCATGGGAATGGCATAAGCCAATTTTTGATCGGGCAATTGAGTTGGGAATTATACCTTTTAGCACACCATTCGATGAATCGTCGGTGGCTTTTTTGGAAGGTTTGGATGTGCCGTGCTATAAGATTGCCGCATTCGAGAATACCGACCTACCATTGCTCCGGCGCGTGGCTGCAACTGGAAAGCCGTTGATTATTTCCACCGGCATGGCTACCGTGGCCGAGCTGGATGAAACAGTCCGTACCGTGCGTGAAGCTGGATGCAAGGATCTGGTCCTGCTCAAGTGTACAAGTACCTATCCCTCTGCAGCCGAGAACATAAACATCTTGACCATTCCGCATATGCGCGAATTGTTTGGCTGTGAAGTGGGTTTATCCGATCACACTATGGGGGGGGGGGTGTCCGTGGCCAGCGTTGCCCTGGGAGCGACGGTCATTGAAAAACACTTTACGCTCAAGCGTGCTGATGGGGGAGTGGATAGCACATTTTCGATGGAACCGGCTGAAATGGCCCAGCTCGTTGTTGAAACCAAACAAGCTTGGCAGGCGGTTGGACGAGTCAGCTATGGGCCGACGACGGACGCTGAGAGGAAATCCTTGCAGTACCGTCGTTCACTGTATGTAGTGCAAGACTTGCAAGCAGGAGCTGTGCTGACGCGTGAAAATGTGCGAGCAATCCGACCGGGTTTGGGCCTGCCACCAAAATATTTGGAACAGGTGTTGGGGAGAAGCGTGAAGCGAGATGTGGCGCGTGGGACGGCAGTTGGGTGGACACTGCTTGAGTAGCCAAAAGAGATGAAGGTGATGCAGTCTACTTCATGCAGGAGTTTAATGTGATTACATTTAAGGAAAATGACATCCGTCCAATTGAGTTTCTGACCAAGCAACGCATTGCTGATATGACGGATCTTGGTAGACTTTTATCAAGGTACAGTGAATTTGTTCAAGTGGATTGCCCAGCTTGTTCAGGGAAAGCCAGCGTACCGAAATTCGAAAAAAATGGAATTTGCTATGTCGAATGCATAACATGTCAAACTTTTTATGTAACCCCGCGCCCTACCGCAAAGACATTGGGGTGGTTCTATCAGGGTTCTCCTAACTATGCTTATTGGAATGAGGTCATTTTCCCCGCTTCGGAAGCAGCAAGGCTCGAGCGTATTTTTGTGCCGAGGGTTGACCGCCTGCTGGAGCTTTGCCGCAAGTACAATATCAAAACAAATGCAATCATGGAAGTGGGTGCCGGATTCGGAACTTTTTGTACTGAAGTGAAAAGGCGTAAGGTGTTTTCCAGGGTGGTGGCAATTGAACCGACGCCGGATCTTGCCAAGACCTGCCGGGAGAGAGGTCTTGAGGTCTTAGAGCAACCCGTTGAAGAAATTCGGTTGAATGCTGATGAACGATTTGATGTCGTGGCAAGTTTTGAAGTCATAGAACATTTGTTTTCTCCAAAATATTTTGTTGAGCATATGACCCGTTTGCTTAAGCCCGGTGGGATCCTAATGTTAGTCTGTCCCAATGGGCACGGTTTTGATATAGAGACTCTCGGCCCATCCAGCAATAGCGTTGACCATGAACATTTGAATTATTTTAATCCTGATTCATTGTCCAGGTTGCTTGTTGGTTGTGAATTAGAATTGCTTGAAAGTTTTACTCCAGGGGAACTGGATGCGGAACTGGTGCGGAATAAAATTTTATCAGGAGATTTTGATGTGTCAAATCAACCTTTTTTGAAAAAAATTTTAGTGGATGAGTGGGAACGTCTGGGGGGGGCATTCCAAGAGTTTTTAGTGCAACAAGGGTTGTCTTCGAACATGTGGGTTGTCGCGAGGAAACCACAGGAGTAATTGTGAAACGATATGAAATATTGCAAACATTGCCTCCAGCCCGATACTCGTCCTAACTCGGTTTTTTCTGCGGATGGAATCTGTCCAGCCTGTAGTTATTTTGAGGCATTGCAATATGTCGATTGGCAGGAGCGCCATGAGATTCTCCAAGACCTTTTAGGGCAATATCCTAGAAAAAAAGGCCAGTACCATGACTGCATTGTTGGCGTCAGTGGCGGCAAGGACAGTACTCGTCAGGCATTGTTTCTACGCGACAAGATGGGGGTCAATCCATTACTTGTCTGCTTGACGTATCCTCCTGAACAGGTAACTGAGCGAGGTGTAAACAATCTTTCCAACCTGATTAATCTTGGTTTTGATGTTGTAGTCAGCGCCCCCGCCCCGCAAACGTGGAGAACGTTAAAGAAAGGTGGTTTTGATATATTTACCAACTCGTTTCGGTCGACAGAAATGGCTCTTTTTGCCTCTGTTCCCCAGATCGCCATCAAATATGGAATTAGATTGATAATGTGGGGGGAGAACCCTGGCTTGCAACTTGGAGACATGAAGACATTGGGGCGAACTGGTTATGATGGCAATAGTCTACGCTACATGAATACACTTTCAAGCGGGTTGGCCTGGATGCTCGAGTGTGGATTTTCGAAAGCTGAACTACTCCCCTATGTATATCCAAAAACCTCTGAATTTATACAACATGACTTGCAAATCGTATATCTTGGCTGGTTTCTCGGTGACTGGTCGGAAGTAACCAATGCATCATATTCCTGCGGGTATGGTATTGAAATACGGACTGATGGTGTAGAAAAGACAGGGGATCTTTATGGGGTAACAGCCCTGGATGAGGATTTTACCCCGATTAATCAGTTAATAAAATATTACAAATTTGGTTTTGGACGTGTAACCGATTATGTCAACGAGGATATTCGATTGGGGCGTATGAGTCGGGATGAAGGGATTGCCATTGTTGAGAAATATGACGATGCGCATGATGAAAAATATATAAAAGATTACTGTGACTATTTATCCATTTCTGTTGATCTCTTTTGGGAAAAGATACGTGCCGCGACAAATAAAGAGCTTTTTTCAGTGGAAACTGACGGGGCAATTTCCAGGAAATTTGAAGTCGGTGTCGGGCTGTGAGGTATATTACTGTGGGAATCGTTGATTATGGCATGGGGAATCATTCCTCTGTAATTCAAAGTTTGCGTAATATTGGCTTCCGGACACGGTTAAGTGATGAAAAATCTGTTCTTGATAGTACCGACGTTCTCATTCTTCCGGGCGTGGGGGCTTTCCCCTCGGCTATGCAAGCGTTGCATCAACGAGGTTTGGTGGAATACCTGCGAGAGCAGGCAAAAAGGATGCGTCCTATCGTCGGTATTTGTCTTGGTATGCAGCTTCTTGCGACCGCCTCCCATGAATATCAATACACCACGGGACTGGATCTTATCCCGGGAGAAGTAAAGCCTCTTGTGCATGTGAAATGGCATATCGGATGGAACACCATTGAGTGTGTTCGGCAAGATTCTCTTTTCCGAGAAAGCGATGGGGAATCCTTTTATTTTAATCATTCATTCAGCTATCAGGGACCTTCAGAATATCACGTGTGTGTATCTCGCCACCCTGAGCCTTTTGCGTCAGTGATACGCCGTAATCACGTGGTTGGAATCCAGTTTCATCCTGAAAAAAGCCAGACTGCAGGAAGAGCATTGCTCCAGAACCTTGTTGAAGGGCTTGTTGATGCTTAAAAAACGTTTGGTTGGTATCGTCACAGTTAAGAATGGGTGGGCTGTTCAGTCTTTCGGCTATCGACGGTATTTACCCTTAGGTAAGCCTGAATGTTTGGTTGAGAATCTTGATCGCTGGGGAGTCGACGAGATACTGGTTCAAGTAATTGACCGTTCAGCATTTTGTTTGGGGCCAGATTTTTCATTGATGGGGAGACTAGGCACTCTTGGTCTGGAAACACCTTTGCTCTACGCAGGCGGAATTCGTTCCGTGTCGGATGGTGTTAAATTAGCTCAATTGGGCGCTGATCGAGTTATTGTCGATGCCCTTCTGCGTGAAGATTTAACGTCTGTCAAGGGACTTTCCGAACGTCTTGGGGCACAGGCAATCATTGCATCACTGCCGCTAGCTGTGCAGGATGATGGTTTAAAGTGCTTCGATTACCGTTCACAAACATCAATTCCTATTCCGGATGGAACACTGGAAATTATGCAATCAGGAGTTGTCTCTGAAGTCTTGATTACGGATTGGCAACATGAGGGTATGCCGGGCGGGTTTGAACAGAAACTCGTTGAAGATTTCCCCCTGCCGGATGTCCCGGTAATCGCATTTGGAGGGATTAGTGAGCCTGAGCAGATCCGATTACTTCTGCAATCACCCAGCGTTGTCGCTGTCGGTGTGGGAAATTTTCTGTCTTACCGTGAGCATGCTGTTCAAAATTACAAAGATGCGCTGACAGATATGCCGTTGAGGCATGCAACCTATGAAACCGCGTTTTCACTGAGAAGCAATGACTGATATTCAATTTTGTAAACGCTGCCTATATACGACGGAACATCCTCTGGGCTTGACTTTAGACGAGGATGGAATCTGTTCTGGATGCCGTATCCATGAGGAAAAAGACACTCTTGATTGGGATAGCCGATGGAGTCGACTTACGAATTTGGTTGAGCCCTACCGCAATCAGGGAAAGGACAATTACGATTGTATCGTTCCGGTGACGGGGGGGCAGGATTCCTACTACATCGTTTATCTGGTTAAGAAGCGGTTGGGGCTAAACCCGTTGTTGGTGACCTATAACAAGTATTTCAATACACCGCTGGGGATCCGTAATCTTGCGAATCTCCGCATTCGTTTCAATTGTGACATTCTTTATCAAAACGTCAATCCATTTTCGGTCAAAAAAATAACCCGTAGCACCTTGCGGCGCTTTGGAAGCATATACTGGCCGATTCTTGCGGGGCAAACTGTGTTTCCTGTGCAGACGGCTGTTCGCTACAACGTACCATTAATCATATGGGGGGCACATCAGGGCCTTGAGCAGGTAGGCATGTACTCTCACGAACATGAGGTCGAAATGACCCGGCGGTATCGAAAAGATCATGACCTAATGGGGCATGAGGCTGACGACCTGATATCCATCTTTGATACGCTCAAGGAAGAAGATGTGTGGCAATACCGTTATCCCGATGATCATGACTTGAATGCTGTAGGAGTACGTGGCATTTACCTAGGTAATTATGTGCGATGGGACCCAAAGGCTCAGCATGAGAAGATGATGCGGGAGTATGACTACAAGACTGCCACCTTTAATCGAACTTTTGACTGTTATGATTATGTGGAATGTTTTAATTACATGGATCTGCATGACCATTTGAAACTTTACAAGCATGGATATTCAAAGGTTACCGACCATGCTTCTCGGGAAATTCGATTTGGAAGAATAACGCGTGAGGAAGGTTTGACTCTGGTTCAAAAACATGAACAGGGGGCTTTAAAATATGCGAATCAGTTCTGTGAGTGGTTAGGAGTGGAGCCAATATCACTTCAGTTTTTACTTGATCAGCATCGAAACTTAAGGTTCTGGAAACAAATTGACAGAGCGAAGTGGCAATTCAATGGTTGGAGTGCCCAGCAAGGCTGTGGCGAAATTGTCACTGGCCGTTCGACTAGATCCCCAGATATTTTCAAGGCCAATGACACCCTTGAACACGGTTGTAATGCGAGATCTGTTGTTATCGGAAAGGGATGGCATTAACGCATTCCATCTCTAAGTAACTAACTAGGAGATCTAATGGCAAACAACAAGGAGAATACAATAATGGCTGTTGGAGCATGGATGTCATTTGATGCGCTAATAGATTTGACCGCTGGAAAAAAAATTGTGTTTTGGGGTTGTTTTGATTTCTTTGAAAAATCGATGAAGAAGTATGCCTTTCCTGTTGAATTTCTGGTTGATATAAACACACATCTGCACGGCAAGAAATCTCATCATGGTTTTGATGTTAAAGACCCTTCTGTTCTTGAGCACCTTGAGCCCAAATCAGATTATTTTATAATTGTAAGCTCAAGCGCTTTTTATGAAATTTTCAAGGTTCTAGAAAAGTATGGTTTTGCGCCAGGAAAACATTTTGCCGCAACACCGCTCCTTAATGACATGAGAATTATCGACGACTTTTATTCTATTAATTCTCGTGTGATTTTTTCGAGTTCAGATGCTTCTCGAGATTTGCATAATCGGGGAGGTGGTTTGTATCAGATGGACATGGGGACTGGAGTGATCGAGAAAAAAATCTCAGGAGTTACTCGTGGGTTTGCATTTTACGAGGGAAGCTGTTTTGTTGCAGATGCAGACAAAGGTGTTCGTGTGCTGGATCAGTCTTATGAGGATATCGACTGTATAAAGTTGCCTCATGGGGCCTACCCGCATGGCATCGCAATAGATGCAAAGAAGAAACGACTTTATCTTGTGCTATCTCGGTTCGACCAAGTACATGTTTACGATATTGAATCTCTCAAAGAGATAGATATTATTAAGATTTCGAATAAGTATGAGAGGTCTGGCAGAAGTTTTTATCAGCACCACATTAATGACATCTGTGTAGACGGCGACAGTCTATATATTTCCATGTTCTCAAGAACAGGTACGATGCAAGTAAATTGGTATAATGGCACGATCTTGGACTTCGACACAGTGGACAAAGTGGTGTTGGGTGAAGTTGCGTCAGGATTATGGATGCCTCATAGCCCAAAAGTACTGAAAGATTCTTTGGCGTTTCTTAATTCAATGCGCGGTGAGCTTTATCTTGAATCACATAAGGTTGAATCTCGCTTCAATGGATTTGTTCGTGGTCTGGATTTTGACGGCAAGTATTACTATATAGGTCAAAGTATTCATCGGTACTTTGATTTAATGAAAGACACATCCAATAACATTTCAGTTGACGCCGGCATACATGTTTACGAACCTATGACACATGCTTCAAGGTTTTTCCCAACACCAACTATAAAAGATATTAACACACTGATTGTTACTGCTTAAACTAATGGCTTGTCTGGAATAATGAAAATTATTTGCCAAGTTGCGCCCCTGTCCGGTGAATTCAACTCAGGCGGATTTTTCACACACTCGTTGACGCGAGATACAACAGAGACAAAATATGATTCAAGAAATCAAACAACTCGTTCCACAATCTTTGCGTAACACATTACGCCATTTTTTTCACAAAACGGGCAATCCGCGACCAATTAACCTGCAAGGTAACTGGGAACTGGATATGACAGTGCCCCCTGAGAGCAAAGATGCCTTTTGGGAATCGGTTACCATGGGAACAATCGATTTTCCAGTAAAAACACCTTATGCCAATATTCTCCTTTGCGCACAACCTAAATCAGCAAGCCTGTATATTGTTCAGCTTCTTTCTTTTTGCCTTGGATTCCGGAACTATCAGATTGGGTTCGACAAAGGAGGCGGTTTAATTTACTATCCAAGATTGCTGGCAGCCAAGTTCACTGGCGAGAATACAATATCCCACTGCCATGCAGAGCCCACCCTTGCTGTTCTCAAGATGATTAAGACGCTTGACCTGAAACCTATTATTCTGACACGAAATCTTCTCGATGCACTTGTTAGCCGCCGCGATATGCTTCTGCGAGATAAACGGGCTTACAATATTCTTTCGAAGCACGCCGTGAACGATTTCGTTGCAGGCTCACATGAATACCAAATGGATGTAATAATCGACCTTTTTGCCAGCACATACATGAACTTTTTTGCTGGATGGGAGCAATACAGGGACGAACCAGCACTCTGCCCAATATACATGACGTATCAAGAGTTAATCGATGACGAGGTTGGACTTGTCCAGCGTGTAGCTGCTGAACTTCACATCCCCCTTTCTCGATCAACCATTGAAGACGTATCTTTGAAAATCTCAAATGCTGGGGGAATAAATTTCTCAACTGGGGTTGTCGGTCGAGGGAAAGATGCTTTTACCAAACAACAAATTGCAGTGCTTCGGAATAAGGCATTAATTGTTGGCTGTCGTGATGAAAAATTTCTCGGATTTGATTTTGGCAAACAGAAAGGCGCACTCGACATGGATTAACGCGTCGTTTTGACCTGAGTCTCTTATCCGTGAGTGGATTTATGCTTGGTCCTGCGTGTTACAAGGGCAAATGCTTTTACTCTCCATAACTAAAGGATGACGTGCGACGCTCAGTTATGAAGGAAATGGCACCGCTTTTAACCATTGCACGGGGAATTGAATCGAACTGCATAACACGTAAACAAAACATTACAACAGGGGCAACACCGATTATGAAAGACATGAGCATGGGCATGACCGATGCAGAGTTAGAGCGTGATGTGTCCCATGGATACTCTACAGGCGTTGCTCCTTGGGCTTATTGGACTTCAGAGGTGTATAGCATTGGGAAATGTCTTCGGCACTGGACTAAATATCCAACATTTCTCCCTCTTTTCGTATATTCGGATCATGGCGTAGCATTACACTCAAATCTTCTATTGCACGAATTGAAAAGCCAGGCCGAAGTACATCTCACCTGGAATCAAGGGAAAGCCCATGAGAACAGAAACTTACTTGGAAAAGAAGTGCTCCACATAATGCACCCTTGGATTTCTTATAGGCGATTACGTGGAATAAAACGAACGGAAAACCCGAAAGGAACCCTGGTTTTTTTTACGCATGGCACAGATGACGTTCAATGGGAAGGACACGATAGCGCAGAATATTTTGCAGAACTCAAACATCTACCCAAAAAATTTCAACCGGTTGTACTATGCCTCCATATGCATGACGTCAATGCTGGATATCACAAAAAACTCAGACGTTATGGATTACCAATTGTTACATTGGGAAATCCAAAATCTATATATTTTGTTGATCGATTCTACGATCTTGTCAGCAACTATTCTTACACGACCTCCCAAAACTGGGGCTCTCACGTGGCCTACTGCGTAGAGTTTGGGGTGCCATTTTTTTATTTGGGTGACAGAGGAAAATTGATAAATATTTCTAATAAAAATCTACCAGATGGGATCGTTGGGCCCTATTGGGATAAAGACCATGAAAGATACGAAAAAAAGGCTGAATCATTATTTAGGAAACCAGTAGACAGCGTGACAGATGAACAACGACTATTTGTCGAAACCGCACTAGGTTTTGATTCTCAACTTACACGGGAACAGGTCTCCTGGGTACTGTGGCGTAATTTTTTTTGCTGTTGGAGACAATGGGCTCCTCTCCTAAAATCCCTGATTACTTTTAACCTTATCTGCCGGCAACGAACACACTGCCATGAGAGCCGGTCGGGAAAACTCGGACAGGGCTACAAATGAAATTACCGATCCTCCCCGCCATCGACAGACACCCTGTTAAGCGAGTAAATTCCGCAACAGAGGTGATCTATCATGTCCATGAAGACAAAGCCGGGGAAGTCCCGCAATCGTTTCTCTCAACAGTACAAAGCCGAGGCGTTGGCACTGGCCGAACGGCTCGGGGTTCCGACTGCCGCCAAGCAGCTCGGTCTCCAGGAATCTCAGCTGTATTCCTGGCGCAGCAGGGAGCGCATGAATCAGGAGCGTAGCGA
>Ga0224510_10001279_pt1 | contig 16947 bp, 13 predicted proteins | sample SF_May12_sed_USG_FD_170161 | JGI IMG/M metagenome (GOLD analysis project Ga0224510, IMG submission 170161) | Sediment microbial communities from San Francisco Bay, California, United States - SF_May12_sed_USGS_4_1 | ecosystem: Environmental > Aquatic > Marine > Sediment | place: USA: California... | reverse complement strand
GACCTCGACCTGGGTCGGGCCGGCGTGCTTGATGGCGTTGGTCAGCGCCTCCTCGATGATCCGGTAGGCGGACTGCTCGACCGCCTGCGGGATGCCGGCCGGCTCGGCTTCGATGTTGGCCCGGATGTCCATGCCGAGGTCGCGATACCCGTCGATCAACGAGTCGAGACTCTCGAATCTGGGTTGGTTCCCGCCGGGATCCTCGTGCTCGTCCCGCAGCAGACCGACCAGACGGTCCATGTCGGCCAAGGCTTCCCGGCCGACCCGGGCGATCGAGCGGAACGCACCCCGAGCCCGTTCCGGGTCGTGATCGAGCAGCTCTTCGCCGCCCCCTGCATGGAGCACCATCACGCTGACTTCATGGCCGATCGCGTCGTGCAGTTCCCGAGCGATCCGCACCCGCTCCTCGGCCACCGCCTGACGGGCGAGCGACCTGCGATTGCGTTCCAGTTCGTCGGCGTAGCGGCGCCGAGTCTGGATGGCATCGCCGAGGAACCAGGCCGCGCCGAAATAGGCGGCGTCCAGGGGCCATTCGAACCACGCAATGTCGATTCCGGCTGCGATCGCCCGCAGCTTGATCGCCACACCGAAGGCCAACCCGATCGCCAGCGCCACCCACGAGATCCGGCGGTCGCAGTACCGGGCGACGGTGAACGTGGCGATCAGCAGGCCGAACCCGAACGATGTGGGTCGGTAGAAGAGGGCGGCGACCGCGACCGAGGATGCGAGGACTACCACATGTACGCCGATGGGATAGATCCGGCGGAACGCCAGCGGAAGCAGCATCAGCGCCACGAGCACGAAGCCGAGAGGATCGGCGGCACGAAGCGGAGCATCGGGTGGCAGCCGCTGCTGAGCGAGGTCGACGAGCATCGCCCCAGCCAGGATGACGGCGAGCACGCCATCCTTGACGACCGGATGGAGTGACTCGATCCACCGCCCGATACGAACAGCCCTGTTCACGACCTCATCGTATTGCATCGGGCGGTCGTGAGGTCGGGACGTCACACGTCGAACCTATGCCGGCACTCCCGTGATGTCGTCGTCCGAGGGGTCGATCGTTGTCGTCCTCCCGACGACGTCCAATTCACCCTCGGGACGACGACGATCACCTCGGTGGGGGACGACTCACATACCGGCGATCCATACGTTGAGCGGAAGTCATCTGGCTCGGACCGAACGACGGTTGGCGTGTGTGCGACCCACCCCGCGCCGCCGAGCGCTGACCAGGCGACGAGCAGTTGCGGTCCGAATCGGATCCGAGAGAGGGAGAGAGACGATGACAGGAGTTCTTGCGGCCGTGGTTGGCGGCATCATCTACGGAGCGATCGTCGGCGGGCTGGCACGTCTGGTGATCCCGGGCCGCCAAGACATGTCATTGCTGGTGACCATCGGTTGCGGCCTCGCCGGTGGCGCCCTCGGCGGGTTGATCGCCGAAGGCCTCGGCGCTGCAGACACCAGCGGCATCGACTGGCTGCAGGGCATCCTGTCGGTGAGTCTCGCGGCGCTGGCGGTGTCGATCTACGCCAACTACCGAACCGCCCAACAGGCCCGATGACGATGGCTTTGGGACTCGTCCCGTCGAGGACGCACTGATGATCGCCGGCGGTCCATCGCCGGGCCTCGGCGCGACGGCGTTCCGCAACGTCGCCGTCGTGCCAATGGACCGTGAGGTCGTGCTGAGCGACCAGACCGTGATCGTCGAGTCGGGGCGAGTCTCGGAGCTCGGACCAGCAGCCCAGACCCCGATCCCCGATGAGGCAACGGTGGTCGAAGGCACCGGGTTGCACCTGATGCCCGGACTGTGCGATATGCACGTTCACCTGGTGTTCCGGGACACCGACCCGGCCCATCTCGTGCTCTACCTCGCCGAGGGAGTCACCACGGTTCGCTCGCTGAGCGGAGACCATCGCAACGTCGAGTGGCGCGATCGAGTCGCCTCCGGGGACCTGATCGGGCCGACGATCTTCACCTCCGGCCCAACGATCACGGGTCCCGTCGACCTGACGCCTCCCGACGGTCTGCCCGCCCTTCCCATCGCACAGATCGAGACGGTCGAGCAGGTGGTCGCCGAGGTGCACAGGCAGGTGGACGCCGGGTTCGACCTCCTCAAGGTCTACGACGGTCTCGACCCCGACGTGTATCTCGCAGCGATCCGCGAGGCCCGCAGCGCCGGTGAGTACGTGACCGGCCACCTCCTCGATGGACTCGCCCTGGAGGACATCCTCGCGGCAGGCCTGAACGAGATCGCCCACATCGACGAGCTCAACTTCCGACACTGGCGCGGCGAACCGGGAGACCCGGGGTTCAAGCTCGACTACGCGGCGATTCCCGAAACAGCAGACATCCTCGCGAACCATGGCGTGGCCGTCGTCTCGAATCTGTATGCCGATGAGCTCATGGTCGACCTCATCGCGGACACCGGTGCCGTGCTCGATCGACCCGAGTACCGGGTGGTTCCGACCCAGATGCTCGACTACTGGCGCACGGGGGGTCGCCAGCTCGGCGCCTTTGCCTCTCAGGGACCGTACCGAAGAGAGCTGGAGCTTCCCTTCTTCAAGGCACTCCTCGCCGAGCTCGGGCGCAAGGGCGTCACCGTGCTGACGGGCACCGATACGTCGTTCCTCATGGAAGGCACCGTTCCTGCCGGCATCCACCGCGAGATCGAGCTGTTGGTCGAAGCAGGGTTCAGCAACTTCGCGGCGCTGGCGGCCGCCACGGCGCAGGCCGCCTCTGTGGTCGCTCGCATGGGCGGTGATCACCGATTCGGGACCATCGCACGGGGCAACCGAGGAGATCTGGTGCTTCTCGACGGCAATCCGCTCGACGATGTTGCCGCAACCCGTCGGCGGGTCGGAGTGATGACGCAGGGTCGTTATCGGACCCAGGCCGAACTGGATCGGCTGGTCGACGAACTCGTCGCCAGCTATCCATCGAGGGCGCCGGCATGACGCGGCTGTTGGCGTTTGGCCTCGTGTTGCTGGCGGCGTGCTCGAACCAGGTACGCCACCCGCTCGATGACTCCGAGACCCGGCCGCAGGACGCCGAGACTGCGCTGACCGAAGCCCGGACCACTTTGCAGGAAGTAGGCGACGCCGTGCTCTCCGGTGTCGCCCACGACGACACCGAGTGGATGGCCGATGGTGGATGTGGCACCTCCATCGACTCGCCAGAGCAGGGCGACGTCAGCCGCATCGTGTACGCGACCTATCCGACCCTCCCGGCAGGGATGACGGTCGATGAGGTGGTGGCGAACGCACGAACCCACTGGGAAGGCCTAGGCCACACCGTCGGCACCGGAGCGCCCAGCATGCCGAACCAGGCCATCACCCGTATCAACGGGATCTCGTACGCCGTGGTCGACACGGCTCCCGGCGTCGAGTTGCGGGCGTACTTGCCGTGCTACGACACCTGATTCGGAGAGGAGAAACGATGACATGGAGAACCGGACCGCTCGTAGTGGGGCTGATCGCAGTGATCGCACTTTCCGCTTGCGACCGATCAGACGACGAACCCACAGACCAGAGTCCACCGACCTCGGAGACGACGATGAACACCCAGGCGCTCACCGACGCATTGAGCAGCGAATTCACCTCGGCGAACGGAGCCTTCCGGCTGAGCCACCCATCGGCGTGGATCGTTGAAGAGACCTTCGATGACGGCGCCGTCGTGCTTGCCAACCAGCAGGCAGCCCTGGACCGGTACATGGCCGGTTCTTCGCCAGTCGAAGGGGACCTCGTCCTCCACGTCGGGTTTCTTCCCGCCTCCCTCTTCCAGCAGCGCGAGCTGGCGCGGTTCGAGATCAGCGTCGATGCGGCTCCCGACGTCTTCCTTCGATCCACCCTGCCGGCGCTGGACATCGCGTCGGGTGCCGAGCTCGGAGACATCGACCTGGTGTCCTTCGGCGGGCGCCAGGCCGGGAGGTCGACCGTACAGAGCCCCGATCGGGAAGGTGTGATTGTGGCCTTCCCGGCCGGTGATGGAGTGGCGGGACTCGTGTCGACCGTCACGGCAGCAGGGGAGTCGGCCCGGTTCGAGGAAGTCGTGTCCCAGATCGTGGAGTCGGTCGCGTACGAGGGTGACGAAGGAGCCCTCTACGGCCGGCTGCTCACAGGGTGAGGGGAGCAGAGAGATGAGAACGAACGGACTCGGAAAGCGAGCAGTGGCAATGAGCGTGTTCTTGGCGTCGATGACGCCGGCCCCGGCACTGGCCCAGAGCGGCGACGCCGTCGCCCTGGTCGGTGTCAACGTGATCCCGATGGAGACCGCCACCGAGACGGTCCTGGAGAATCAGACGATCGTCACCGACGGCGACCGCATCACAGCGATGGGCCCGGTGGGAACCATCGATGTGCCCGATGGCGCGACCGTGGTCGAAGGAAACGGGGGCTACGTGATCCCGGGGCTCATCGACACACACAGCCACCTGCTCGACAACGAGGATGCCCTGATCCTGCACGTCGCCAACGGCGTCACCACCATCCGCGACCCGAACATCGACTACGTGGGAACTGGCCCGGCGATCCTCGGCTGGCGCGACGAGATCGCCACCGGCCAGCGGCTCGGACCGGAGATCGTTGCAGCCAAGAGCCTCGGAGCGCTCCCGCCTCAGTTCAGCGGAGTGTTCGACAACCTCGACCAGGTCACGGGCCCCTGGGTCTCGATCAGCCCGGCGGCGCTCGAGTTGGCCATGGACGCCGAGAGCGGCGCTGCCCTGGTGGCAAAGGCACACGAGCAGGGCTACGACATCATCAAGGTCAACTGGTTCTTGTCGCGAGCCACCTTCGATGGGATCGTCGCAGCAGCAGACGAGCTCGGAATGTCGATCGTCGCCCATGTCCCGGCGGACGTCGGCATCGAACATCTGGTGAGGTCTGGTGGCGAGATCCAGCACAACCCCAACCTGATCGCATACGTGGCCAAGGACTACGAACGTCGACCGGGGGCCAACTATCTCGACGTGTTCGACCTCTCAGAGGCCGACCAGAAGCTGCCCGACCTGGTCGAGCTCATGGTCGAGGCGGGTGTGGCGTTCACACCGACCATGTCGACGGACGCCGCCGCGTTCGAGATCTTCTCCAGTCTGCCCGATCCCGGTCAGGCAGCCATGTTCCAGCGACCCGAATACAGGTACGTCAAGCCGGCCACACTGGCAGAGTGGAAGGATCCTGCCGCCGGGGAACTCGCCGTCATCCTGCGAGATGCAGGCGCGTCCCGCCTGGAAGACATCCTGCCGCCTGTCGCCCAGCGTGAACAGATGTGGGAGCACTACCAGAAGCAGCTGGTGGCGCTGGTCGACGCCGGTGTCCCGGTGCTGGTCGGCACCGACTCGAGCGCGCTGGGAGTCGTTTGGGGATTCTCCGAACACCGTGAATTGGAGCTGTTCGTGCAGGCCGGGCTGACCCCGTACCAGGCGCTCGAAGCCGCCACCCGGATACCGTCCGAGGTGATGGGGCGAGCCGACGACATCGGAACCATCACCGTCGGCGAGCGCGCCGATCTCGTCCTGCTCGGCGCCAATCCGCTCGACGACATCACGAACACGAGCCAGATCGACGGTGTGATGGTCCGGGGACGGTGGATGGCACAGACCGACCTCCAGTCGATGCTGGACGAACTGGCCAACAAGTACGAGGCCGATGCAGCCGGGGCGGTGGTGATGGAACCGTTCAGCGGTGAACTGTTCTCCGGTGTGGCGCCTACGGGCTGGAATGAGCTCGAGCCCGGTGTGCTGGCTCGAGGGAACCCCGAGGTCGATCCGACCGTCTTCGTTCAGCTGGCGGCGCCCAACACGGGCGCACAGGAACTGGCGGCAGGGGTGCTCCAACGTTACGGCATCACCGATCTGGGATCTCCTTCCGACCGGTTCGAGTCGGAGCACCTGGCTTGGGACATCTACCTGATCCAGCACGAGGTGGGGGTCATCGGGCTCGGACTGAGTGAGCAGGACGGCACGGCCTACCTCGTGCTGCTGGTCGCCCAGCCCGACCAGGCCGATCTCCTGGCGAAGTCCGCCTTCTTCCCGGCGTTGGGGGCGTTCGACCCCGCCGGGTGACACGACGGGCGCGGCGGGATCCGGTGACCCCTGCCTGAAGTGCTCGCAATTGAGGAGCCCCTGCCGTCCCGCAGGGGCTCCTCCGTCCGTGGAGCTTCAGATGTCCCGCTCCATTTCCCGTTGAATGTCGCCCTCGGTGATCGGACGGCTGAAGTAGACAGTCCATGCGTTGAGCACCAAACCGACGCCCCAACCTGCGATCGGCCACAGCGGCCAAAAGTAGCCGCGTCCCGTAGCTGCCCAAATCACCACCAACAGCGCGTTGACGACGACGTATGCGATCACATGGGTCGCGAAGTCTCGCTTCGCCTTGACACGCTCCAGCGCCGCGTCGCGCTTTGCTTCGATGCTTGTCATGCTCCTCCCTTCGGAGTATCGAGCGATCCCTTCCACCGTGGTCGAGTGGCGAGCTCACCGCCACCGGCGTTGGTCCCAACACTGATCGACCTGTGGTGCAACCGTGCGTATGATGCTGTCCAAGAGATGCCCGGCGACCCTGGCGCCGACCGGTTGTCCCTGTGCTTGTGAGGCGAGAAAGGGGAGGTGCCGGCGGCGCTGGTCCGCAAGCCAGGCGAGTTCGGCGCGTATCTGGCGAAGAGTCGCGCCTACACAGCATCCCCCCTCCGAAGAAGGACAGGAAGCGGTAGCGAGAGCCGGTGCCCAAGACGCAACCCCCGATCAAGCGCATAGCGGCACCTTCACGCAGGCCGCCGGTCCCGACGGGCGGTCGAACTCCAGATACTGTGAGGCGCATGGACGACCGCCGAACCATGCGTGAGCGCATGCTCGCCGGGGATCTCTACATCGCGGACGATCCGGTGACCCCATACGAATCCGCCCCCCGGGACCACCACACCGAGCGTCTGCGGTACGCGATAGGCGCCTCCGACATCGAACTGAGTACACGCCAGGTCATCGCCGCCCGCCGCGCCTACTACGCCTCGGTCAGCGACGTGGATAGTTGAGTCGGACTCCTTCTACAGGCAGTCCGGGAGTCGGGAGAGGACACCATCGTGGTGCTCACCTCCGACCACGGCGACATGCTCGGTGAACGGGGTCTCTTGTTCAAGATCACTTTCCTGGAGCGATCGGTGCGGGTGCCGCTCATCGTGCACAGTCCGGCTCGGTTCCGGCCGGCGCGAATCGAACAGGCCGTCTCCCTGGTCGACCTGGGCCCTCCATTGGTGTCCCTGGCCTCCGACGATGCCGACGTGGAGTTTCCGACTCCGGTCGACGGGATGTCCCTCCTCGCCGCCATCGGCGGCGACACCTCGGATGGCGAGGTGTTCGGCGAATACTACGCGGAGGGGACGACCACGCCGATGTTGATGGTGCAGCGCGGGAGCAGGAAGGCCATCGTCGCCGCCGGCGATCCGCCGCAGCTCTTCGACGTCGAAGCCGACCCCGAGGAGCTACACAACCTGGCCGGCTCCCTGCCCCAGGAGGTGACGGCGATCGAAGCCGAGGTTGCGGCGCGGTGGAAAGCACCGCCCTCACCGAACAGGTCCTGCTCAGTCAGCATCGGCGGGCCTTCGTCAGCCGCGTGATGCGGGCCCGAGGCGTCGACTGGGACTACACCCCGCCCTTCGACGGCCGTGATCAGTACATCCGCAACAGCATGCCGATCGGTGAACTCGAAGACCGATCGCGGTTCCCGCGGGTGGAACCCTGACACCCGGTCTGGACTGGCTCAGTACTCGCCTTTGATCACGAAGAAGGATCCGCGGATCGTTCCCGCCAGTTTGGACTTCTGGCGGGCGAACTTGAAGCGGGTTTCCAGCTCGGCGGGGACGTCCATCCCGTCGGACAGTTTGAACCCGACGGCGCGTTTTCCTGCGTCGGCGAGCGTGTACATCACGTTGATCGACAGTCCGCTCTCATAGAACACGTAGGCCATCCGAATGCCGTCGACTTCGAAACTGGTCGCCTCCAATGGCGGAGAGGCGATGACGATGTCGCGTTCCTCCGCCAGGATCCGGTGCACCCACTCGATCACCTCGACCGCCTCGGGAGCCGGTTCGACGGTGAACACGTGGTCGTACTTGTTCTTGAAGTAGCGAGCCTCGTTCGCCCGCAGCCCGGCGAGGGCGTCGGCGACCGGTGAGCTCTCGAGGCCTTGGGTGGAGACGTTGTGGAAGTCGACGATCGGCATGTCCGTCCTTGTGTTTGGAAGTTCGAATCGACAGTACGGGACATACGGCCTCGAAGGCTTCTTCGATCCTGCTCGATCGCCTGCCTGCCACGAGCCCACGACGCATCACGGGTTGCACCGCTACCTGCACCGTCTGCATACGATGCCGGAATGGTTCAGCAGGGTCCCACAACGTCGTGACTGCACCCGACGCCGAATGAACGCACAGCCTGAGACCCGCTGGGGCCCGGTAGGTGCTGACACCGGCCCTGTTCCACACTCATTCTGGGTGGTGGAAGGGCGCCTGGCGGGCGGCGCCTACCCATTCCGAAGAGGTGACGGACTGGGGCTTCTGCGCAGCATCGAAGAGGCGAGGGTCGATGTCTTCGTGAACCTGACCCAGGACACAGCTACCGGCTCACCGGAAGCAGGGATGCGCCGGTATCGCGACCTCGTTGCGGACGGCACGCTAGTCGCTGCCCATCCCATCTCCGACTTCGGCATTCCCAGCCCACCCCAGGCCGAGATGATCCGATCGTGGGAGCCGGGGACGTGACATTCGGCACACCGTCCGTCCCCCAGGCGGGTCCGTCCCCCTGCGATGGCACCCTACGTACGGTGGACGGAGGACCGGCGCTTCTGGGTGCGATCGACGACGGGGTGCGGAGGGTTCTCGGCATCTGATCCGGTCGTTCGTCGATCCACTGCTTTCCAACGATCGATCGACCGGCTGGTGACGGTCGAGCGGATGCGATACTGCCGCGGTGCGGTCGATCTTCACTCCTCCTTTTCGCCGCGCCTGGGTTGGAAACTTCCTCTCCGACCTGTCGTTTTCGATGTTCGTCAACTTCCCCGGGTTCCTCACTTCCCTCGGCGCTGGGGAAGTGGTGATCGGGGCCATCACCTCGGTAGCGGCGGGTGCGGCCATCGTGGCCCGGCCGTGGGCAGGCCAGACGATGGACCGGTTCGGTCGCGTCCCACTCATCCGTATCTCCTCGATCGTCCGCATCGGAGCGACGCTCTCGCTGCTCGCCGTCGGCTCGGTTGGGCCTCTCGTCTACGTCGCCCGCTCCGTCTACGCGGTGGCATCGGCAGTTTTCTTCACCGGGCTGTTCACCTATGCCTCCGATGTGATGCCGCCCGAGCGACGCGCGCAGGGCATCGCCTACTACGGTCTGTCCGGGATGTCGGCGGCCACCTTCGGTGCGGCGTTGGGTGCGGCCGTGATCGGGCGGTTTGGCTTCCCCGCCCTCTTCCTCGGAATGGCCGCCGCCGAACTGGCCTGTGTCGTCGTCGCCTTCTCGCTCCGGGCCCTACCCGATCGCCCACCGCTCGCCCACCCGGGTGCGATCAGAACGCTCGCCGGCGAGCGACAGCTCATCCCGATCTGGGTCCTCACCATCGGTTTCGGGGCCGGGTACGGGGTGCTGTTCGCATTCATGCGTACGTTCGTGGACGCCTCCGGAGTGGGGTCGGTGGGGCTCTACTTCAGTACCTACTCGATCACCGCCATCGTCGCCAGGCTGACCCTGTCGACCCTGCCCGACCGCTTGGGTCCTACCCGGATGGTCAAACCGGCGGTGTTGGCCTTCGTGGCCGGGTTTGCTCTCCTGGCGATCGCCCGTTCGACGCCGGTGCTGGCGGCGGCTGCAATCGCAGGCGGCTTCGGTCACGCCTTCATGTTCCCCATCCTCGGCCGGCTGACCACCGAACGCGCCCCCGACTCGCGTCGGGGCGCGGCCCTCAGCCTGTACACGGCGATGTTCGACGCCGGGCCGCTGCTGGCCGCTCCCGTGCTCGGGTTGGTGATCGAACGAGCCGGATACCCGGCCATGTTCTCGGCGACGGCGTTCCTCGTGACCGTGGCCACTGCGGTCTTCGTGGTCCTGGACCGACGGTCCGAGGCGGTGAGAGCGTGATCGGCGGCCGGTTCGGAGGGATCGATGTGTCCGCCATCGGTTCCGATCGTCGATCATCGCTCTACGGCACGCCTTCGCCGTGGCATCCAGCACCGAACAAGTGTCACTTCCTGCGGTCACGCTCCTGCACTGCACGTACCCGGAGGGGTGACTGAACGTCGGTGAGCGGCGAAGTGCCCGGCATGCGCCCGCGCCGAGCCTCGAAAACTCCGTGGTGAATGAACCTCTCGCCTCGGTGGCATGCCCGGACGTCGCTGCGGCCGGAACCGCGGCGTCACTCCCGACGGGCCCGATACGCCCCGATGCCGCTGAAACCCACGATGAGCAGGAAGGCGGTCACTTCGATCCGGTGGCGCTCGATCCACTCGAGAGCCGCGTCGACGCCTGTGACCTCCTCGGTGTCCTCGGGGTAGATGATCTCCACCCTGCCTCCGTCGAGGGCGTCTTCCAGCTCGGCCTTGAGCTCCTCGGCTTCAGCTGACAGGCCAACCGGTTCGGCCACATCGGCGTCGTCTCCGGACAGCCAGTCGCCCAGAGGTTCAATGGTGGCAACAGCAAACAGCGTGAGTGCGACGAGGACCATCGTTCCCACCGCAGCCCATTTCCACCGAAACACGGCCGTCCCGAGAAAGCCGGCCAGGCTGCACGCCACCGCAACTCCCACCCAGTTCAAGTCCTTGAGTGTGCCCGCGTTCCAGACGAGGAACGCCGCCGCCACGAACCCAACAGACCACAGGAGCACCGCCGGTTTCGGTAGCCCGAGTAGGAAGGCCATCAACAACACGACGAGCCCGATCACCGAGGTGAGAGGATTGGCTTCGCGACTGATGAACGACGTGGCGATGAGAGCACCGGCGACTGCGAAGGTCAAGAACCTGAGCACTCGGGCGAGCCCGGTGTCTGGCGTGAAGTACCGGTAGAGGCGATGCACCCACAGCAGCGCCCCGCGGACAGGGGGCGCAATGCTTCTGAGCGGTTTCTGTCCGCCCGCCGCGCTCGTTCCCACGGCGGCGTGGACGGCAGTTTGGACGCCTCGATCGGAACTGATCTCGTCGCCGATCGTCTCTCGTCCCACTTGAAACGCGCCGAAGGCGCCCTCGACGAAGGACTCTGCTCGGCCAGGCTTGACGAAACACGGGGACTGGTCGGGGCTTGTGACCGCGTCGACGAATCTGGCGCGGAACATCCGGCTGTCGGCGACATGGGACTTGGCCTGCTCGTCGGAGAGGAGCGCTTGGTAGACGTTGGGAAGTTCGTGCCGGATCACCTCCAGTTGGAGGGCGCGGACGATGGCTGCCCGGGTCAGATCCAACCTGACCGTCGACCCCGTGAGCATCGCAGCCAGTTCTTCTCTCACAGCCGTACCCTGCGCCTCCCACCTGCCGGCGAGCCAGGCGGCCAGTTCCGGGTCGTCGCTGGCGGTAGCGACCACGGCGAGGTTCTCGTACAAGGCTGCGGCGTCCGTTCCGTACAACTGCCGTAGCCGCCTGGGCTCAATGAGGACGGAGACCATCCGGCTGACCGCATCGAGACGTCCCCACATCCAGTCGTTGGCACGCCACGACCCCTTCAGGAAGGCGCCGAAGTGTCCGAGTTCGACGCCGGTGAGCTTTTCGGCGGGATCGGTCGGTCCCCCCTCGATGAGATGTTGATCGGCAAGGGCCGAGATCTGGATGAGCTCGACCTCCTGAGGGAGGCCGCTCTCCTGCCCGCCCACGAGCTGGATCACCTCGAGCGCCAGGAGTCGCTGCAGAACCTCGTCGGCATCGGCCTCTCTCGTGAGCTGCCGGACCACCACGGCAACTTGCCATAGGTGGCCCTCACATTCGTCGATGTCGGACGGATCGGGGAAGGCTGTCTCGAGTTTCCTCTCCACGGAGTCGACTATCTGCCCCTCCTCGAGCAGTATCGAGGCAGCATCGAGCGCGGCCGTTCCCACCTCTGCCAGTGGATCTCCGGTTTCGGAGGATTGGGGTCGACCCTCCTTCCAGCGGCTGGTCCAGTTGGCGTAGCTGTCCTCAGCCCACTCCTCGAGGATGTGACGTTGCCGCTGTCCGGCCGCTTCTCCGGTCCCCCCGTGGCTCAAGAGTCGGCGCAGCCGGAGAGTCGCCGCGCTCCATTGGCCCTTGTCCGTCTGGCGTACCTCTTCGATGAGGGCGAGCAGCGAAGTCGCTTTTCCCAACAAGCGCTCGATCGCCTGCCGCTCCTCGGCAAACGTATCGGCCGGCGAGACTCCGGCGCTCGTCGCGAGGGCCAAAGCCTCCCCAAATCGGTGGACGAGGTCGATCACCGTTCCGACGATGCGTTGCGCCGTGCTGATTCCGTAGCGCCAAGAGGTGTCGTCGGACATCGCGTCGCCGGAGCGCTCGCTCCGGAAGAAGCGGTCCTGGGCCGGCAGGAACTTCAGGCGAGCACACAACAGGACACGGCGGAGATCCTCGGTGGGCGGGAGCCACGCGTCGTCGCCGGTGGAGGTCAGTTTTGCCGCCGTCTGATAGACCGTGTCGACGGTGCGCGACACGGAACGGGTGCTGCGGACCATGCGGTACGCCGGCACGAGGCTGCGTGCCGTTGCGATGATGTCGTCGCCTGGCGGGAAGCGGAGGACGAGCGCGTCCCGCGAGGCTCGCTGTGATCGGACCGACCGATTGTGGTCGCGGAGGCGTCCGATCTCGGTTGAGATGGACTCCTGGCGGGGAATGGTCACGACCGACTTCGCGATCACCGACGAGAGACTGGGGGGCGACTGGGGGTCGGCAGGCGGACGCAGACGGGCCGTGGCCGGATCCGGATGCACGTAGGCCAGGACCCGGCGGACAGAGCGTTCGGTTACCTGATTGAAGATCGCGTTGATGGCTGGTGCGATCGGCCGGTTCATGAGAACACCGCCGTCGACCATCCACGCGTTCCCCGAGATCCGGTCCGCTTCCGCTATGACAGTGGACATGTCGAGTCCGGCATCGTCGCCAACCTCGACGAGGGTCGGCTCGAATGCACCGGGGAACGAGGCGGAGGAGCGGGCGGCCTTGGCGAGCCGTTTCCGTGCCGGTTCGTCGGTTCTGTCGAAGTCGTTGTCGCCGCCTGGGTCGTACCTGAAGGTGAAGAGAAGTTGGTGGTCGGTGTCGACGATGCGTTCATCGAAGTCGTCGGGAAACTCCCGCGACTCGCCGTCGAGCAGCGTCGAGGTCACGAAGAGGCTGACGGGCCAATCAACCGGGTCCGTGAGCGGAACCCTCGGCGCTACCAGGTCCTCGAGTCCCTTCTCGATGGCTCTCAGGAACACGGCGTCGCCCTGAAGCAGAGAGGCCGGGTCCGGCTCGTCGGCGTCGCGCAGGAGACCGGCGAAATCGCCGTGCTTCAACCAGATCCGCCTGAGTCCATCGAGCGTTGGGATCCCGTTGGACAGGGCGTAGGCGAGAAGCACGCCATTGAGGCCCCCGGCGCTCGTTCCGCTGATGATGTCTACCTGAGGCTCGTAGCGGAGGAGTTCGGTGAGCGCACCGTATTTGTTGCGCGCACCACCGGGAGGATCGGAGGCGCTGCGTACCAGTTCGAGGGTCTCCGCCGCCACCCCACCCATCCACACGGCGAGGCTGACCCCGCCGTTCATCGCCATGGCGATCCTCAACAGGTCACGGGATTCGTCAGCCATCAACGCTCCTTCCTCGAATCCTACCCGCGGGCCATCCGGCGGCGGGCCGGGGTCCTCCGAGTCGGCTGCGCCCCGCCTCAGGGTGCTCCGCACGAATGGCCCCGGCCCTGGAGATCGCGGACGCCAATCAGGCCGACGTTCTCACCTGTTTTCTCACGCCCCAGCGGCGGATGCGCGGGGCCGTGTGGCCCGGGCTGGAGCGGTCGGACGTCCAAGGGGCGTACGGCGCCATCGTGAGTTCGGCCAGTTGGAGAAGAACGGAGTCATAGTTGACACGCCATCCTGCCCAGTCTTTCCACGCCTGGTCGCGATCGGCAACGAGCGGCAGACCGGCCTCGGCGAGTCGGTCGTACACGAGGTCGAATTCAACCCGCCGGATACTGATGGGGTCGTCCGGTTGGGGGTCGGGGTCGAAGTCGATCCCGAAGAATGAGGCGATCCGGCGCAACGCCAGCCACCCCGCTCGGATGGTCACCCGGGCCTCGGGCTGGCTGCCGGTATCGCAGACTGCGACAAGGAGGGCGGCGGCGTCGAGGACGGTTCCCGCCGCCGTCACCCAGTGCTGCTCGGGGATGGGGGAGCGGAAGAACACCAAGGCCGGATACGAGGTGTGGGCCTCCTGAATCTCGAGGAACCAGGCCTCCCAATCCAGCCAAGATCCCGACATGTCCTCGAGCCACCCGATGCTGTGGTGACGTGTGAGGAACTCGGTTGCCGTCGGAGGGCTCCCGGCCCGGACCTCCAACTCGCCCACCTTTCGTTCGCGGCGTTGGAAGCTCGAGTAGATGGCAGGCAAGAAGGCTATGAGCAACGCCACCAGACCCAGCCCGATGGTGGCCTCTGAGAAAGCCAGGATCCGTTCCGTGAGGCCCTCGGCAGGGGCGAACCCGAGCGTGAGCAACGACGATCCGCTGAGGAAGTAGGCCTCCGCCCAACCGGCCTGTTGCACCGACCAGTACATCAGCATGTACCCGAGATCGACCAGGATCACCCACACCACCGCCAGCGCCAACAACGAAACCGGACTGAAGAGGGCCATGACCCGGTCCTGCCGCTCGAACGTGGGGCGGGCTCCGGCGGCCATTCGGAAGAGCCGACCGAATGTCCGGAACACCACCCGGGTGATGGCGCTCTGGGCGCCCCGGGGAAGGACCACGGTGCGGATCGCCGACAGCAAGGTCCACGCCACCAGCGACAACCCGACCGCAAACACGACGATCCGTATGCCCATCATCGGCGGGAGGTTACGCCAAGGATCCGATATGTCGGTGGCGGACATCCGCGCGGAAGACTGTGCAGCAGCGAGTCAGTCCGTGTAGCGCACACCCCACGGGAGGATGGCAGGGCGCTCGGGTAGGAAAAGACTGGAAGGCTCGTCCAGAGGAGCTCGCCGAGACATCGTGGATGGACCTCGATGACAACGAACGGTACGCAGTGCTGCAACAAGTATCGAGCAGGCTCCGGACCGTCCTCACGAAGGATGTGGAGAGCCGTCTTCGTTGAGCCGCATGGCTACCTCGGGCCTGTGAAACACGAGCGGGTCCTGAATCGAGGGTGGAGCTTCCACCTGCCTTGCAATGAGCTATCCGAGAGGCGCCACATCGCACATCTGGGATCTGAGCGGTGAGCTGCCGGAAATCGGGTCACTCGGTGACTGCGTGAGAACCAGATTGAGGTTGGCGCTGCCGGGTCCAAACGGCGGGTAACCGGCCAGGTCGAGTTCCTCACACGGCTCGAACCATCCGTGCTGCGCGCATACGACGTCGGCATCGAGGGTCTCATCAAAAGCAGCCCTCGCCTGGACACTTCCCAGCGGCGTGGTGACCACAACCCACTGGCCCTCGCTGATGCCCCGTGAGCCGGCGGTTGTCGGGTGCAGCTCGACCTCAGGCTCGGGTACGTGGCGGCGGAGCGTTGCGACCTGGCGGTGTTGGGTTTCACAGAAATGAAGCGACTTGGCGCAGGTCAGGACCAAAGGGAACCGTTCCGCGAGTTCAGGCCTCGAACGGGGACTCAGCGCTGGTTCGGTGAACGCAGGCAAGGGTGACTGACCGATGTCGAGGAAGGCCTCGACATACAGCTCGATGCGTCCGGTCGGTGTCTTGAACCCTGCCGGAATCCCGTCGGCGTCGACCAGGGCGTACTTACGGTGCTTTGTCTCCAGTCCGAGTGACACTCCCTCCGGGGCGTCCTTGAGTCGTTCGAGCGCGATGCCGCTCGGGTCGAGCTGGTGTTGCCATGCCGCGTCGATGTCGCCGTCGAAGAAATGCTCGGTGAGGCCGAGTCGACTCGCCAACTCGAAGATGATCTCGAGGTCGGACCGCGCCTCTCCGGGCGGATCGATCAGTGGCCGGCGCAGCTGAACGAGTGACTGGGCATCCTGAGAAGTCTCGAAACCGATCATGAGTCCTTCGGCTTCGAAGGCAGTCTTGACCGGCAGCACGATGTCCGCTTCGCGCGCCGTCGGAGTCATGAAGTGATCGAAATGCACATGGAAGTCGAGGGAGCGGAGGGCATCTCTGCCCCGTCCGCTGTCGCCGTGGGCCATGAGGAGGTTGGTCCCAAAGCTCACCAACCCACGTGCCCGGTACGGCCTGTGATCGAGCGCTGCGTTGTAGAAGTCTTCCCCGCTGACGAACCCGAATCGGGCCGGACCCAGAGGACGGTCCTCGAGCCCGATCACCTTCGACCACTGAGTCCGCTCGAGCAAGTCGATCCCGTCGACCCGGTTCGACGGCACGGGGGTGAACGCAACGTTGCCGCCCGGAGCGTCCAGGCAGCCGGTCAGCGCGTACAAGACGTTGACGGCCCGGATGATCTGGGTGGTATCGCCGTGCTGTTCGACCCCGCTCCAGGTGTAGAACGCCACCGGGCGGTGCTCCCACAACACCCGGGCGGCCTCTCTTATCGCCTCGGCGGTGACCCCGGTCACTTGTTCGGCCACATCCGGGGTCATCGTCTGGCACCTTTCGGCGAGAACATCGAACACCGGCCGGCAGCTCACCTGGCGGCCCCCGAGGCCGAGATCGATCCGCCCGGTCAGCGCGAGGCGACCATGATCCTCGACGTCGGTGCCGCGCCGGGCCGGGTCGAGTACCACCGGCCGACCGGCTACGCCATCCCAGGCGACGTAGTGGCCGGGATCTTGCGCCTGGTCGAGGTCGCCGGCGCGAACGAGGCGGCCGGAGTC
>Ga0224510_10001278_pt1 | contig 16947 bp, 19 predicted proteins | sample SF_May12_sed_USG_FD_170161 | JGI IMG/M metagenome (GOLD analysis project Ga0224510, IMG submission 170161) | Sediment microbial communities from San Francisco Bay, California, United States - SF_May12_sed_USGS_4_1 | ecosystem: Environmental > Aquatic > Marine > Sediment | place: USA: California... | reverse complement strand
CGTGCGAAATGCCATTACAGACAAGACGATTTTAATTTCGGTGATGCTGGCCAACAATGAGATCGGCACCATTAATCCCGTGGCGGCCATCGGGAAAGTTGCGAAAGAAAAAGGTGTCCTCTTTCACTGTGACGCCACGCAAGGGGTGGGGAAAATCCCTGTGAATGTTCAGGAAATGGGGATTGATCTGATGTCCTTTACCGCCCATAAGATTTATGGTCCCAAGGGCGTGGGGGCGCTCTATGTTCGACGCAAGGCTCCCAGAGTCCGGTTGGAACCAATGATGTATGGCGGGGGTCATGAACGGGGTATGCGATCAGGAACCCTGGCGGTGCCTTTAATTGTCGGATTTGGCAAAGCCTGTGAACTCTGTGAGCAGGAGATGGCTACGGAGTCTGTGCGAATGGCCAAGATGCGTGATCGACTTCAAGAAGGCATTATGAAGGGGATGGATGAGGTCTATTTAAACGGGCACCCGACCGAGCGGTTGGCGAATAATCTCAATATTAGTTTTGCGTATGTTGAAGGCGAGGCGTTGCTCATGGGAGTGAAAGAAATTGCGCTTTCCTCGGGCTCGGCTTGTACATCGGCCACGCTGGAGCCATCCTATGTGTTGCGCGCCTTAGGGGTTGGGTCGGATTTGGCCCATTCCTCGATTCGATTCGGACTCGGTCGGTTTAATACCGATGAAGAGGTGGAATACACCATTGATCGCATGATCAAGGCGGTGACTCACCTTCGGGAGATGTCCCCGCTTTATGAGATGGCTAAGGAAGGCGTGGATTTGAAAAATGTTCAATGGGCAGCCCATTAATTCGCACAATTGAAGATTCAGACAACATCGTTTCAAAGATAACGGATATTTTATTCCATACAACAGAGGGAGGGATCTTCCATGGCCTATAGTGAAAAAGTCATTGATCATTACAACAATCCTCGCAACGTGGGAAGTTTTCAAAAAGATGCAGAGGATGTTGGAACAGGCATTGTGGGTGCCCCTGAATGCGGGGACGTGATGAAACTTCAGATTAAAGTGGAAAACGACACCATTGTGGATGCGAAGTTTAAGACCTTCGGGTGCGGATCGGCTATTGCCAGTTCCAGCTTGGCGACCGAGTGGCTCAAAGGAAAATCGTTAGAAGAGGCGCAAAAAATTAAGAATACGGATATTGTGCAGGAATTGAACCTTCCCCCCGTCAAAATCCATTGTTCAGTGTTGGCGGAAGATGCCATTAAGGCGGCCTTGGGGGATTATCAAAAAAAGGCAACGGATAAGAAGTCCAAGCCGGCAGAAGCTGCCGCCTCATCCTAAGGCCACTGTCCACGATTTGCTGGAGGGAGAAACGGTGATGGAAACTAAAAGCACGGAACACACTTCAACAGTTGCCCTGACTGATGCGGCCTTGAAAGAGGTGAAACGGTTATTGGATCTTCAGGGAATTACTGAAGGCGGCCTTCGGTTAGGTGTCAAGGGTGGCGGCTGTTCAGGGTTGAGCTATACCGTCAACTTCGATGACAAAATCGGGGAGTTTGATACCGTCACGGAGGTGGATGGCGTCAAAGTGATCATTGATGCCAAGAGTGCCATTTATCTTCAAGGGATGACCTTGGATTACCATAAGGACATGGTGAGCGGAGCCTTTAAATTTATCAATCCTAACGCCACCAAAACATGTGGGTGTGGAGAGTCCTTTTCAGCATAAGACCTAGCCATCTCAATTAATACGGTGATGTGAACACTCGGGCATGGTGTAGTTGACCCATGCCCGAGGCGTCAGAGGCCGAAATTATGGAACATCAGCATCAAGCTCAAGCTACGACGGCAACATCCCGCGAACTTCCCATGGCGCGCAGTATGTGCTGGCACTGCCAATCCGAAGTCACGGGAGAATATCTCTGTGGCCAATGTGTCAAGGTTCAGCCGCTTTCGAGGGATTTGGATTATTTTGCCTGTTTCCAGCTCCCTCGTCTGTTGAATATTGATGAACAATACTTAGAGAAGACATTTTATGAACTCAGTCGAACATTTCATCCTGATTTTTATTCCACAAAAGATGAGTCCGAAAAAGCCATTAGTTTGGGAAATTCCGCTTTTTTAAATGCGGCCTATCGAACCCTGAAAGATCCCATCCAACGTGCGGAATATTTGATCCGGTTGGAAGCCGGAGCGGTGAAAGACATTCGATCGAATCCCCCCGCCGATCTTTTTGAGGAGGTTCTTGAGTTGCAAGAGACCTTGGAGACTTTTCGCCAATTGGCCCCTAAAGGCCCGTCATCGGATCTTGAGGCGCTTCGGAAAAAGCTGCAAGCCGAACGCGAACATCTTGAGAAACGTCAGGCTGAAATGGAGACGTCCCTGCAACACAAGTTTAACGAATGGGATCAGTTGCAAGAACGCGCGGCCCTTTCGGGGCAGGCTCGTGAAGAGAAGAATACGATTTTGCGGGAGATGCAGGAAATTCTCTCGAATCGAACGTATGTGCGGAATATGGTCAACGATTTACTGGAAACGATGGGCTAATCGTCATGACTGAAAAGGATCTGTTGTGAGTCGCATTGTTGGCATCGATTTGGGAACGACGAACTCGCTGGTTGCCTTTATGGATAAGGAGGGGCCTCATGTCATTCCTGGCCCGGATGGACAGACCAAAGTGCCTTCCATCGTCGGGTTAACCGATAACGGGTTGATCGTGGGGGATCCTGCAAAAGCCCATTTAATTCGTGACCCTTCCCATACCATCTACTCCGTGAAACGGTTTATGGGAAAAGGGTTGGATGATGTGAAGGATGAGCTGAAATATTTTCCCTATCATCTTCATGAAAAAAACGGGGTGATTCGAATTGAGATTGGAGATAAAACCTATTCTCCCCCTCAAGTGTCCGCCATGATTCTGAAAGAACTCAAACGGCGAGCCGAGGACTATTTAAAGGAAGACGTCTCCAAGGCGGTGATTACCGTCCCGGCCTATTTCAATGATAGTCAGCGGCAAGCCACTAAAGATGCCGGACTGATTGCCGGGTTGGAGGTTTTGCGCATTATTAATGAGCCGACAGCCGCTTCGCTGGCGTATGGCCTGCAGAAAAAGACGCAAGGGCTGATCGCGATCTATGATTTAGGCGGCGGGACGTTCGATATCTCTATCCTCAAATTAAAGGATGGGATTTTTGAGGTCCTGGCGACCAATGGGGATAGTCACTTAGGGGGGGATGATTTCGATCAACGGCTGGTCGATGTGATGGTTGATGATATGTTCCAAACCCAAGGCATCAAGGTTGAAGGGAACCCCGAATTAATGCAAACCGTCCGGTTAGAGGCGGAACGGGTCAAGATACGGTTGTCGGATGAAACGCAAGCTCAGGCCGTGATCCAACTTCCTAATGGGACATATGAAAAGTTGTGGACGCGGGAGAGCGTGGAATCATTAGTGATGGATTTGGTGGAAAGAACTCTTGGGCCCTGTCGAAACGCGCTCAAAGATGCTGGATTGACCGCTAGTCAGATTGATGAAGTGGTCCTGGTCGGCGGGAGTACCCGCATGCCACTCGTATGGCGAAAAGTGGAAGAACTGTTTGGCAAAACACCTCACTCTGAACTCAATCCTGACGAGGTTGTCGCGTTGGGTGCGGCGGTTCAAGCAGATATTTTAGGCGGGCATACCAAGGATCTGTTGTTGCTGGACGTGACTCCCTTGTCCTTGGGAATCGAAACAATGGGTGGGGTTATGAGTGCGCTGATCCGTCGAAATACGACTATTCCGACCAGTGCCAAGGAAATGTTTACCACCTACGTCGATGGGCAAACCTCGGTGGATATTCATATTCTTCAGGGAGAACGGGAATTGGTCAAAGATAATCGCAGTTTGGCCCGTTTTCAATTAAAGCTTCCTCCCTTGCCGGCTGGGGTGCCACGTGTGGAAGTCAATTTTCTTATTGATGCCAATGGGATCCTTCATGTGACGGCCAGAGATATCCGGACGGGTGAGGCACAATCGGTTCAGGTGAAGCCTTCTCATGGACTGACGGACGACGAAGTGGAAGGCATGATTCGTGATTCTTTCCAATTTGCCGCAGAAGACATCAAGGCGCGTCAGATTATTGAAGCACGGAATGAGGCCAACGCGATCATTGTGGCGACCGAAAAAGCTCTGGTGCGCGCAGCGAATTTAATTAGTGACAAGGAAGCAGAAGGCATTCGCCGCATTCTGCAGCAGCTTGGTGAAGTCAAAGCGGGCGATGATCATCGTGTGATACGGACGAAAATTTCGGAAGTTGAAAAAACGACTCACCATTTAGCTGAAGTGTTGATGGATGCCACGCTCAAAGAAGCCCTCGAAAGTAAGAAGTTATCTGATGTCATTAAATAATTTCTCGAGGTGTGTGGCCGGGGGGGCTTCTGTCATGAGACGATTCCATTAACCTTAAGGGAAGGACTTATGGCGCGGGAATTAACCTGGGGTGATGCTGAAGATATTGGTATTCGGCTGCAGGAAGAGCATCCGGATGTCGATCCGTTAACGGTCAGGTTTACGGATTTACATGGGTGGGTAGTTGCACTTCCTGATTTTAAAGACGATCCCAAAACCTCAAATGAAAAAAAGCTGGAGGCCATTCAAATGGCCTGGCATGAAGAGTATCAAGACGCTCAATCCTGAGAGAGGCAGAGGTGGGCATTCGACCTGCCGAAGCATTCTGTCAAAATGAAGGAAGTTGGCTGGAGGATTCTGAGTTCATCCGATCGAACTCAAAGAAATCCATAGGGTTGGCATTTTGAGGAGCCGCCTTTCCCGGTTCCGTGCCTTTCCGGAATACCTCCGTACCGATGTGGCGGCTGGTCTTTGAGGGCAAGTCCCCGGTTGTGGTGTCTATCTGGGCAAATTGAATGCCTTCAGGGATGGCAAAGGTCATCACGGGTAAGTTTCGAAGTGCTTGGTCCATGAACCGGGTCCATATTGGAAGAGCCGCATGAGCCCCTGATTCCAATCTTCCTAGGGTGCGTACCTCATCAAATCCCACCCATACTCCTGTCGCCAGGTTTGGCGCATACCCGACAAACCACGCATCGTTATAACTATTCGTGGTCCCGGTTTTCCCTGCCAGTGGGCGACCGATGGACTTGGCCAGTCGTCCGGTTCCGCTTTGGATGACGTCCATGAGCATATTGGTAATGAGATAGGCGTTTTCCTTGGTCATGGCTTGTCGAGGTTCGAACAGATGCTGTTCTAAGATCTCTCCGTTCAGATTCTTGGCATGGGTAATCAGGTAGGGCTCAAGCCACAACCCCTGATCGGCGAAGACGCCATACGCGGAGGTGATTTCCTGGAGGGTTACGCTGGAAGAGCCTAAGGCTAACGAGAGGTCCTGGCTGAGAGGACTTCGAATTCCTAGATTGCTGGCGATATTGACCACTTCAGGAACTCCAATTTGTTCAAGCAATCTCACGGTTGCGGCGTTGCGGGAATGACGCAGCGCTTCACGGAGGGTAATGGTCCCAAAAAAGCGTTTTTCATAATTTTCCGGTTTCCATACCCGGTCTAAATCCTCATCTTCATACACCACGGGGGCATCGAGAACCAGGGTAGCCGGCGTCAGACCTTGTTGAAGCGCCGAAGCATAAATGAGTGGTTTGAAGGCTGAACCGGGTTGTCGACGGGCAATGATCGCACGATTAAACTGACTTCGAGTAAAGTCATATCCGCCCACCATGGCTTGAACGGCACCCGTTCTGGGCTCGATGGCGATGAGCGCACCTTCCACGAGAGGAGTTTGTTCCAGGACAAATTCCCCCGACTCGACAGTACCTTTTTTGGGCGCGACTTCAATGATGTCTCCAACCTTCAAGAGCTGGAGAGGAGAGGCCTTGTCACGGACGACCGCCGTTCCTACGTCACCGTTTTTCTCTAGTCGCCGCTGGGCCCAACTCATATCCTCGAATGAGATAGAGCCTTTATAAGTATTCCCAATCAGAATCTGAGCCGATTGTTTGGTCACTTTTGTGACAAGAGCCCGGTAGAGGCCATGGACTAAAGACGCCCTCGGGTTTTGTAACTCCGGAAAGGTATCCGGAGGCGTGAAATCTTTGGTGAATTCAACATGTCCGACAGGTCCGCGCCAGCCTTGACGTTTATCCAATTGCCGGAGACCTGTTCGAACCGATTCTTCCGCACTTTTTTGCATGGCAATATTTAAGGTGGTGTAAATTTGAAGCCCACCCTTGTACACGAGTGTTTCCCCGTACCGATCCACCAAATGCTGCCGGACTTCTTCGAGGAAATAGGCTGCAATAGGCTCTAAGGACTGATGGCGGTAGGATAATGTCGTGGCCATGGCGGCTTGGGCCTCTTCTTCAGTGATATATCCGGCTTCCACCATGCGACCCAAGACCAATTCTTTCCGGGATTTGGCCAGGTCTGGATTCCGATAGGGAGAATAGGTGTTGGGAGCTTTGGGAAGACCAGCCAGGAAGGCGGCTTCGGGAAGGCTCAGGTCAGACACCTTTTTGTCAAAATAGGTTAAGGCGGCGGCGGCCACCCCATAGGCACCGTGGCCAAAATAAATCTGGTTCAAGTACATTTCCAGAATTTGCTCTTTGGTCAGGACCCATTCCATTTTTACCGCGAGAATGAGTTCCTTGATTTTCCGCTGATAGGTGCGTTCGGGTGAAAGGAATAGGGCGCGAGCCAATTGTTGCGTAATGGTGCTGGCCCCTTGGAAGCGACCACCTTTCTTGAGATTGGTCCAAGCAGCCCTGCCGATGCCGACAATGTCTAACCCGGGGTGTTCAAAAAAACGAGAATCCTCTGTCGCAATCACCGCTTGCGTGAGGGCTTGAGGGATTTTGTCGATGGGGGTATAGAGACGGCGCTCGATGAAAAATTGCCCGATGATTTCTCCGTTATCCGCGTAGACTCTTGATACTAAGCTGGGGTGATAGTCTTGAAAGGAGTCGAACGGGGGCAGGTCACGAGTTGCAATCCAGAGAATTCCTGCAACGCCTCCCGTCACTATACAGAAGACGAATAAGGTGGTGACTATCGCAATCCGAAGCCAGGACCAGGTGTGTAGTCTGGAAAGAAAAGGTTTAATCCTACCCATAGATCAAGAAAGAAGGGGCGTAAATTGTGAACGGTTGAGTTGGTATAGGAAGGGAAGGAAATTTCACTGCCTTTTATTTACGATACCCCGAGATAGACTAAAACACAAGGTCGGGTCTCTGTTGCTCAGATGCTATGGTGAGGTGGCCAGGTATTTCCCAGACGATGTCGGGTGGTGAGGTGTTGAGATAAAGAAAAGGAGGAAAAGCCCGAAAGTCTGCGGGGGGTATCCGGCAATGTTGTATACCGCGTGTTTTTTCAGGGCTAAATGGACAATCCTCTAGGCCTTCTGCCAGATTGACAAACTTTTTCACCCCATGTTACCACCAAAGGTCAATTGAAATTTCAGCTTTTCCACCACAAAGAAGGAGAGAGAGCATGTCTACAGATGTTGCTGCAGAAATTAAAGTTGGAGACGTGGCCCCTGATTTCACTTTAAAAGACCAGGATCAAAAGGATATTAAGCTCAGCGATTATCGCGGGAAGAAAAATGTGGTTCTGGCGTTTTATCCTCTGGACTGGAGCCCTGTCTGCACGGGAGAAAATAAATGCTTAACCGATGATTTCCCCAACTTTGAATCGGCCCACGCAGAAATTTTGGGGATTAGCTGCGATAGTTTCTTTTCTCACAAAGCCTGGGCGGATTCCTTGGACCTTAAACATAAATTACTGGCCGATATGCATCGCACCGTATCCAAAGCCTACGGATTGTATTTTGAGCCCCTGAATTGCTCGAAACGGGCGACGGTTATTGTGGATAAGAACGGGAAAGTGGCCTATGCCAAGGTTCAGGAGATCAAGACGGCTCGAGATGATAAAGACATTTTGGCTGCGTTGAAGAAATTGAATTAATCGAGTGGATGGTAAAGACCTAGGGGTGGCCTCGTGGTCCCCTTAGGTCTTTAATCTTTTATGACGAGGCTGTTGATGTCCGGTATCGTTGAAGATGTGAGTGATGACAATTATGAGGGGTTTATGCAAGCTCCGGCAGCGGTCGTGGCGTATGGCATTGCCACCTGTGAACCCTGTAAAGCGTATGATCCCATTCTGGCGGACACCGCTCAACAATATTCAAATGTGCGTTTTGGAAAAGCCAAAATGCATGTCCCTGGACGGTGCCGGGCTATAAAAAAGCGCCATCAATTTGAAACCTATCCCACCACTCATTTCTTCTCTCAAGGAAATCTCCTTCTTACCAAAGAGGGAAAATTAGAAGCTGCCGAATTGGCCGATCTGATTAAGGAATATTTCTCCAATCCAGCCTAGATGCGTTCTTGGGATATTTCCTCCCATTTTTCCCCATCAGTAGTTTATTGGTTCACCTGGCACAATTGGGTATGCCCGTTTGGCCGGATGATTCCAAATGAGTTGTGGAGTAAAGGGGGGTGGGCTACGCCGAAAAGGTCGTCATGGCGCCAGGTTGCTGGCTGACGGAAACCCGATAAAGCGGGGGAGCATTGAAATGGGAGCTAAGGGTATCCCAGATGAATTTGGCAAGCGTGGATTCTGTGACGGGGATGTTTGCAAAAGCTGGATCCTGGGTCAGGTTTCGCTGATCAACCCGTGCAAGGACCTGGGTTCTGACGACTCGATCCAGGTTCTGTAAATTTATCACCTGCCCGGTATCGGAAGAAATGGAGCCCTTGGTGGCAATCCAAGTTTCATAGTCATGGCCCTGAGTATTTCCTGTCAGAGATTGGTGTACTGCGGAAAACGCATATCGACGAGCGATTAAGGCCGATGCCGGGGTGGAAGTCGGGTCACTCCCTCCCATGATATCCGCCGTCACCTCAGCGTAAAGGGTTTCGTCCTCATAAAGACGAAGTGCATCTGGAGCAGGAAGGTCTGGATGCTTGACTAAAATATGCCACAGGATGACGGCGAGATTTTCAGTCGTGGGGATTTTTTCGGAAAAATATGGAGTATCTAAATTTAAATTTTTGTGATCAAACTGTTCCAGAACTTCGTTCAAAATATGTTTTAAGTCATATAAGTTGATAATCATCCCCGTGACGGGATCAATGGTTCCACGCAAGGTGACTTCCAATAAATAATTATGGCCATGCGTGTTGACATTATTGCAGGGGCCGAAGACGGCACGATTTTTCTCGTCATCCCATTCAGGATTGTGATAGCGGTGAGAAGAGCAAAACTCCAGGCGTTTGGTTAAGGTCGCTTTGGGCATAAAAAGTCCGTCAAAGAAAAAGGGCTGGATCTTGGTTACCTATGGAATTCCAAGTCCAGCCCTTTTGTCGGGTTCTGAGAGAAAAATCGTTAGGTCGAAAAAGAACTCCCGCATCCGCAGGTAGATTTAGCTTGAGGATTTTTAATGGCAAACCCTGACCCTTGCAGGCTATCCACGTAATCTACCTCGGCGCCGTTAAGCATCGGGGCGCTTTGGGAATCAACAATGACTTTCACGTCGCCTTTTTCGATGATCGTGTCATCATCGCTGGTTTTATCTTCAAACGACATTCCGTATTGATACCCGCTACATCCTCCGCCTTTGACGTAAATTCGCAAACCAACGGCATTTTCCTCTTCTTTTATCAGTTCCTTAATTTTCTGCTCTGCGATCGGGGTAATGGTTACCATCGTATTTGTATCCTCCTTCTCATCACAAGTTTTTTAAAATTCATCTTTCCTTTCAATTGGTTAAAAGGAAAGCAACGTTGGACTTTCATCTTAAAGCACAACTTTTGATGTTGTCAATTTTATGGAAGAAATGTGAACCGGCGCATCACCCATTGCCAGATGTTGAATTACCCTAGATCCCTGAGCCATTCCTCCCTCATTTCATGGGGAACTGGGACTTCTGCACGATAATGGGGATGGGTAATAGTCAGAAAGGCAGGTACTTCGGGTTGGGTCAGAAGGCCTCGAAAGGCTTGGGTAGTCGAAAAACGCACAAAATGCACGGCGCTAATTTTATCTTCCTTGCTATGCCCGGCCTCAAAATTTGCAAAAATTGAGGTATCTCCAACCTTGATGGCAACGGTGTCGGGTTGGTCAATATTCCGCAGAGAATCCAGTAGCTCTTGTATCTTTCCGGAATCAGTGATCTCAATAAACAGTGTTGCGCTCAATTCATCCCGGTCTGCTAACAGGGTGTTATAGACGTCGCATTCTTCCTGAATTTTGGCTGGATCGAAAATGCGCTCTGCTCGAATCATTTCCTGTATTTGAAACAGCAGGGTTTCGCGGTTTTCAAATACGAGTGTCACCAATGGCCCGACAGAAAGACGCCGCCGTTTTTTCAGAGCAATAATTCGCTGTCGAATAGTCGGACGATCCTGTTCATATTCGGCGGCCGACAGTAAGTCTTGTGGGGTGAGCGGCTTCATGGTGTTAACCCATAGGCGTTTCGAACAACTTGAATAGGATGAAGGGTTGATCGGGCTGGTTCTGTTTGAAGCGCTTGATCCAGTTGTAATGCCGACAGAGGGCAATCGGAGGCGAGGATATCGAAGCTCTCATCTTGAATCTCGCGCACCGCCTTCTTGGCGATTTTCATCGAGAGATCAAAAAACTCGGTCTTGGCACTCCAGGCCCCATCGTGACCCGAACATTTCTCAATCAGATGAACGGTGGCACCGGTCAACTCCATCAATTCTTTAGATTTAAACCCGATATTTTGATCCCGCAAATGACACGGAATTTGATACGCCACCCGTCCGGGATTCGCAGGAAATTCAAGGGAAAGCCTGTTCTCCCGTTTGAGACGCATCAGATATTCACAAAGATCAAACGTTCGTTCGCTCAATTGCTTCATCGCGGGAGTGGACTTCAGGTAGGGATATTCTCGTTTGAACATCAAGCTACAACTGGGAGCCGGAATGACAATGTCATATCCCTGTTCGATATAGGGCGCAAAGAGCTGATATTGGGATTCGGCAATCCTGGCCATTCCTTCCGTATCACCCACATCAAACCGTGGCATGCCACAACATTGCTGCCCCTGAGGCACCACGACCTCAATGCCGTTTTTCTCCAAAATTTGGACGGTGGCTTTTCCAATATCAGTCACCTGATAGGTCACCAGGCAACCCGGAAAGAAGGCCACTTTTCCGTTGCCAGTGGATGATAGGGCAGCCGGCTTCCGCTGATCCCACCATTGGGTAAAGGTCCGGGATTGAAACGGCAGGACCTGCCGATCTTTATGCACACCAACGGTACGCTCAATCAGACTGCGCAGCCAGGGTGCGCGAAGAACCCAATTGGTCAGTGGAGCGGTCAGGCTCCCTAGTTTCCCGATCAAATCGGTTTGAATCAGAAGCTTGTCACGCCAGGTGGCTCCACCTTCGGCCGCCCGTTGTTGTTTCCAGGCAACCATGAGTCGGGGAAAATCCAGATCATATTGATGTGGTGGAGTATAGGGGCAGTGGTTGAAGCAGAGTTTGCAGTAATAGCATTCCTGTTCGATCTGTGTGAAATCCTGTGGAGCGAACTTTGTTGAGTCGCTCTCATACTCATCAATCCGGTCAATGAGCGTATTGAACGAAGGGCATAAGTTAAAGCATCTTCGACATCCGTCGCAGATATCAAAGATCCGTCGCGTCTCGATTTCGAGTTGAGACCGGGTCCAGCCGGGAGTGATGAGGTCAAATTTTGGCACAGTTCGTCACTAGGGTGTTGAGAGTGTTAAAAGAGGCGAACGCATGGCGGCAGCCTTCATTGACCACCGCCATGAGAAATCATGACGAGCGATCAGCTCTGTTTTAGGGATTCCAGTCCCTTCGTGAACCGGTTCGCATGAGATCGTTCGGCTTTGGCCAGCGTCTCAAACCATTCGGCGAGTTCATCAAAGCCTTCATCTCGAGCGGTTTTGGCCATGCCGGGATACATCTGGGTATATTCATAGGTTTCACCCTCGATCGACGCTTTTAAATTGGCTTCGGTGTTACCGATCGGCACGCCGGTCGCAGGATCACCGACTTCTTTCAGGAAGTCTAAGTGGCCAAAAGCATGTCCGGTTTCAGCTTCCGAGGTATCCCGGAACAATCCGCCGATATCGGTATAGCCCTCAATATCGGCGCGCCGGGCGAAATACAAATAGCGCCGGTTGGCTTGCGATTCACCGGCAAACGCCGCTTTTAAATTTTCGTGGCTTTTCGTGCCTTTAAGACCTTTTCCCATGGAGTCCTCCTTTGACGGGTTGTGGGGTTTTGCCCCAATGATGAGTGGTTAATTGAATGCCGTGGGTGCGGCGACAGGTGCCGCAAATCCCACGAAAGGCGACTTGATGACTCGTAATTTCAAAATCTTTTGGAATCCCTACAGGGGAAGTCAGCCGATTTAAACGGGGATCCATCACATCGACAATGGCCTGACACCCCAAGCAAATGAGATGGTGATGAGGAGACAGATTGGCATCAAACCTGGCTCGCTCATGGCCGATGTTGACCTCCTGGATCAATCCCGAGGTGCGTAAGACCCCGAGCGTGTAATAGACCGTGTTCAGCGACATCATAGGAAATTGCGGAGCGACCAGAGCAAAGAGGTCTTCCGCCGTCGGATGGGCGGTACTGCGGATGAGTGCGTCGTAAATGGCGGTTCGCTGTGGGGTGGTTTTCAGTCCGCAACTCCGGAACTTCTGTTTGATATCTTCAAACGGCATAGTCATATAATTCCTGTTTAGGAATAATTCCTATTTAGCAAAATTTTTAAGAGGCGGTCAACTGGAGTACAACGGCAGAGTCTGGGCCGGAAAATCAGAAGCGAATCTGGCAGGTCCATGCTTCGGTGAGGAGCGTGGCGGTCCTTTTAGCGCTCTTCTGGACCCAACCCCCGCCATCCGTGACCTTCGTGCCCGAAGTGAAAACGGGTGGGGTGAAAGATCTCAGCTAAAATTTCGAGGGATTCAACGAGCCGTGGCCCAGGACGGTTAAAAAACTGATTCCCGTCTGTCAGATACACCCTCTGATTTTGCACCGCGCGTAATTTTGGCCAAAGTGGATGGTGAGTCAACACCGCCAACTCTTCTTCAATGCGGGCCAGGGAAAATCCACAAGGCATTACTAGCAGGATGTCCGGATCGGCTGCAGCTAGGGTTTCCCAAGTAATCCAGGGAGCCTGGGCCCCTGGCTGTCCAAACACGGATTGCCCTCCGGCGAGATGGACAAGTTCGGGAACCCAGTTGCCGGCTGCCATAAGAGGCTCCATCCATTCGAGGCACGCGATGGTGGGACGTGCATTCAAGTCCTGGTTAGGCCCCGCGATGGCGGCAATTCTGGACTGATAGGTGGCGAGGAGTTCCCGACCTTCTTGAATCCGTCCAATGCTCTCAGCAACCTGGAGGAGATCGTCCCAGACGCCTTGTACGTTGGTGGCGTGCAAGGCAATCAAGGTGGGTTGACTATTCAGAGTCTCCTTGAGGGCTTGCTCAACATTGGTGAAGCTCACAGCGCACACATCGCATTGCGTTTGGGTCACGATAATGTCGGGTTGAAGTTTCCGCAGTGTTTCAGTCCGGACCCGGTACACCGAGAGGCTTTTCTCCAGTTTTGCGGAAACTCGTTCATGGATTTCCCGACTGCGGCCTTCCACGGCAATCGTCGGTTCAGTACAACTCGGCAGTTGGTGAACACCTGGAGGAAAATCGCATTCATGCGATCGCCCGACCAATTGATTCTGGCACCCGAGTGCACAGACCATCTCAGTTCCGCTTGGGATCAACGATACGATGCGAGACATATCAGGTTCATTCAGTTACTTGAATAAGAATGTTCAGGAAAAAGAGTTGATCCTACTGTCCATGTCCCAATGTGCGCAACAATCAGGTTGAAACGTTTGCTTGAAGACGTGGAGTCATAGAAGCCTGGGGATAAGAACATGGCAGAACCATGGAACCGGAAGTCAGACTATGGTAGAAAAGAGTTTACGCGAAATGTGATCCACGTGCCGTAAAAGCAAAATATTTTTTAGAATAAGCTCACTATCGGTCTTTACCAAGGAGGAACCCATGGCGACCAAGGCGTACATTCTGATGAAAGTCAAAGCCGGAAAATCCCAAGATGTGCTCAATACTCTCAAAGCGCTTCCGGGGGTCGAGCAGGCCCATGCCTGTTTCGGACAGCCGGATATTTTTGGTCTCGTCAACGCTCCGGATGATCGGGCTCTGTCCAACCTCATCATGACCAAGATCCACACGATCCCCGGCGTAGAAGAAACGGACACCCATATCGTCGTCCAGGATTAGTTGGTTTTCCTTTCTATCTGGAGCGGGTTGAGTTCCGGGGAGTTACGCAAAGAGGCCGGGATGAGAGCCTAGCGCCAATTGAGGATTCTGGATTTGATTGGGAATAACCAGTGTTCTGGGTTGTGGGGGTGTTTTTGCCTCATTCTGAAAATTCCTCAATGCATTTCTGGTTGACAGAGAGCGAAGAAAAGGCCTGCATGAAAAAAGCCGGGGTCAAAGGACCCCGGCTTTTGTTGTTTTGCCCTATTCGCTGTGAGCGTGTATAGGATGAGATCAGAACAGCCCTGAAGCGTGACCGGAATTGGCCATGAAGAACAGCATGGGAATGGAAAGCATCGTATTGGTACGGGACGCCAAGAGTGCCATCCGTCCAGCCTTGGCTTTTTCTTCCGGTGTGGCTTCTTTCAGCCCAAGGACTTTCTTTTGATTGGGCCAGATGATTCCCCACACGTTCAGCAACATAATGGTCCCCAGCCAGGCTCCCATGCCAATCACGGCATCCGGTCCCTGCAGTAAAAATGCACTTCCCATGCGGTGCTGATTCATCAGCAATGCGGCGCCAAACACCCAGGTGAACAGGGCTCCCCAGCGAAACCACCAGAGCGCGTTGGGCACCAGGTGCTTAAAGGCCTCGGCTTTTGTTTCGGGTGTGACGACTTTTAAAAATGGCACTTGGATGAAATTAAAGTAATAGAGAATTCCAATCCAGGTAATGCCCGCGAGGAAATGTCCCCACGCTAATAAACTTTCCATAGTAAATCCCTCGTTTCAGTCAGGTGAATAATGGAGTCTCATGGGCCATCTGGTTTTCGGTGAAGCCCTAGACCAGGGCTTTGACCAGGACATAGAGTACGGCGGTCAGAACAAAGCCTGCCGTAATGGTGCCAGAAATCGTATCTAGCGGATTACCCATTGTGTTGCCTCCTTTATTATTGTTCGGGGAATAATGATAGGCCTTTGTATTGTTGCGTACGGAATCCTGCCTACATGTTTCTGTCGTCCTAGGGTAACGTAGACGGTCATGGTTGTTCAAGATGAGGGCAGGCGAATGTGAACGTAAAAGTTTGGAGACTAAAGGATTAGCGAAGCGATATCTTTCGTTTCCTGGAAGCAGGTGGGGCGGGAAGACAAAAGCGCCAGAGTTTTTTAGCCCATTCTCCGGCATAGTCTACACCGATTCGCGGGAAAGTTTGGATGTGTTTTTTTGAATACGTCTGCCCGCGATCTTCGAGCCAGAGCGTTGTCCCCAGCGTCGCATCAATGCCATTGTCAGTGCGGTCAATATTTAGAAACCGGCAGACGCGCCCAGGGCCATCAATCCGGGTAGCGGAGACGTCTGCATCGGTTTCCTGATGAACCTCAAGGCCACGGATCAGGATGGCGGCAGGATATTCCTCCCGTTCCGTAACCAGGTTGAGGCAATAGTACATCCCGTAAATCAAATACACATAGGTAAAACCCGGTGGCCCGAACATGATTTCCGTTCGCTTGGTGCGTCCCTTTGAGGCATGGCAGGCCTTGTCCTCAGGGCCGACATAGGCTTCCACATCGACTATGCGGGTCTGTAGCAGGCCGCTCGATGTCTCGCGGATAAGATATTTTCCCAACAGTTCTTTGGCGACTTTCAACGTCGGTCGGTCAAAAAATGCGCGTGGCAAAGGAACCAGAGACCTTTCGGTCATAGGGACATTCATGTGACGTGGGGGCCGTAGGGCGGCAAAGTAGTAAGGCGACCATCGTCGAGCGGGCCGCCAACCGTGAAATGATAGAGCGATTGCCACCTGGGTTGAGGATGAAATCCGAGTACCCGATGCACGGGATCATCAAAGAAACAGCCGATACCCGTTGACCGGATTCCAGCCGATTCTGCTTCCAGATAGAACACTTGACCAATGAGACCCGTTTCCCAAAACAACCGCTTGTAAAACCATGGTCCGTACCTCCCCAGGCTTTCATCGAATTCTGCGACCATCCCGAGCGAAAACGCGCTGTCACCGGCGATGTCCTGTCCGCAACTGAGTTGTCTGGCCAGGTTTTGGGCGTTGCCTGCTTCTAACAGGTAAAGCGGAAGATTGGCCGGGCATCCTTCAGGAGTTGACCAGACAAACTGCTCGTGCATCGCGCTTCTGAACAAGGATAGATGGTGGCGTTCCGGACTTCGGTTGAGCCAATACAAGCCAGGCGTTAGGCCGTCTATGCGGTGAACGAATAATGCCAAGTGAATCGCGGGATCCCATGGAATGGCATCCCAGGGCATGGGGCGATCCGGCAGAGGCAAATCTCCCCTTGGCATAATCCGTTGCAGCATGGTGAAAAAACGATCGGCGGAAAGGCTGGTACGTCCGTCGAAGGCGACGGCGCTCCGTCGTTGGTGAATGATTTGACCAGCCAGGGGATCAAGTCCCATTTTCTCGTGGTTGCTCGTCGGAGTGGTTGGAGCATGAAACACAATGTCTTCATTTTCCTGGGTCGATTTCCAGGAAGCGTCTGTGACCTTATCGATGATTTCCCACGGAACCGGCTCCTCTTTGCTCAAACGGTTTGCCGTTCCTTTCCACTCTCCGGCGGATAACACCGTATCCTCGGGATTCTGGAATGCCAGGTTCAGGGTGGGAGGAGGGTGGAGATTTCCCGGCCAGACGGCCGCAAGTATTTCCG
>Ga0224510_10001274_pt1 | contig 16998 bp, 14 predicted proteins | sample SF_May12_sed_USG_FD_170161 | JGI IMG/M metagenome (GOLD analysis project Ga0224510, IMG submission 170161) | Sediment microbial communities from San Francisco Bay, California, United States - SF_May12_sed_USGS_4_1 | ecosystem: Environmental > Aquatic > Marine > Sediment | place: USA: California... | reverse complement strand
CCTGCGTGATACAGGTCCAGTTGCCGACATCGTAGCCAGATCCCGCGGTGACCACCACGGTGCCGTCGGGCCTAAGACCCACCGTGTGATAGGCGCCTGCTGCGACCTGGATGATGTCCGTCCAGCTGCCGACATCACACTGCCCGTTTTCATTGTCTCCCACGGCGACTACGGTGCCGTCGGACCTACGTCCCACCGTGTGGTCACCAGCTGCCGCGACTTGGACGATATCTGACCAGCTGCCGACATCGGACTGGCCGTGGTAGTAATCCCCCGCGCCGACCACGGTGCCGTCGGACTTAAGCCCCACCGTGTGACGGGCGTTTGCTGCGACCTGAATGATGTTTGTCCAGCTGCCAACATCGCACTGCCCCCAGAAGTTGTCTCCCACGGTGACCGTGGTGCCGTCGGCCTTGAGCCCCACCGTGTGAGAACCGCCAGCCACAACCTGCGTGATATCCGTCCAGTTGCTGAAATCATAACTGGATCCCACGGCGACCACGGTGCCGTCGGACTTGAGCCCCACCGTGTAAGAGCTGCCTGCGTCAACCTGGGTGATGTCCGTCCAGTTGCCGACATCGCATTGCCCGAAATCATTCCATTCCCCGCTTGATGGTCCCACGGCAACCACGGTGCCGTCGGATTTGAGCCCCACCGTGTGGTAACCGCCTCCGGCGACCTGAGTGATGTCTGTCCAGCCGCCTACATCGCACTGCCCGTGTCCATTGTCTCCAACAGCGACCACGGTGCCGTCGGGTTTAATACCCACCGTGTGATACATACCTGCGGCAACCTGGATGATGTCCGTCCAGCCGCTTACATTGCACTGCCCGAAATAGTTGTCTCCCACGACGACCACGGTGCCGTCGGACTTAACCCCTACCGTGTGCTCGTAGCCTGCACTGATCTGGGTGATGTCTGTCCAGCCGCTTACATTGCACTGCCCGTAATAGTTGTCTCCCATAGCGATCACGGTGCCGTCAGACTTAAGCCCCACCGTGTAATCGTAGCCTGCGGCGACCATGGGGATGTATTGAAAGTTGGCGGTGATGTAGTAGTTGCCGTTCATGGTGATGTTGGTCGCGGCGGCGTTGACATTGGCGATAGTACCTACATCGCCGGTCCAGCTGACGAACTGGCAGCCATCATCTGGAGTCGCCACCAGACTGGCCATCGTGCTTGCATTATAGCTAAAGGTCCCCTCTCCAGGGGTAGTGACACTGCCTCCAGTGCCGCTGGAAATAGTTAGGTCATATTCAATAACACCATCCCCGCCGTTACAGCTCACCGTTCCTGCAACTAAGGCTATCGCAATCAACAGCAAGCTGACTCTGAACACATAATGGAATACTCTCGAACTAAGTATGGCTCTCACGCTTCGCCTCCTTACAGGGAAATGACTCTTTCGTTAGCTTTTCAATAATTGAATTATACATCAACTAGCCTAAATTATGGAATATGTCTCAATAGAGCCAAATGAGAATAGAGGCACCACATTGAAGATAGAATAACCTTAGCAGCAAAAATGGCAACAACGGATAACAGGAACAGTCGGTTATGCAACCCTATTGGCAGGGTCACAATAGACGGGCATATTTCAGCTTTGTTTTGCGGCAGAATTAGGTGAGCACGCCCAAAATCCTGTTTTGCTAGTAGAACACCAACCCGGATTGCGGCGACACAATAACATAAGACTCACGCCGTTCAGTATGCGTGTCTCCAAGGTCACAAAAGAAGTTAATGTGTAACAGACCAGGCAGATGTATGATGAGATCAGTAATCGCTGAAAGTTAGGCGCCTATAATTTGTCGAGATGCATCCCGCTGCCAGTCTACAATTCTTCCAACACTCGTAGGCTTGTCTGAACCTGCTGGCGAGATTGAAAGAATCTATGCCATGACTGTAGCGCACCTTGGTAGATATTCTCAAGCGAGGTTCCTACATCCACATGCTGCTCGAACTCAAACTCTCTGTCTCTAAAGAGCGTCAAACATGCATCTACCACCTGGGAGTCATAGAGCACACCCTTGTTTTGCGATATTTCCGCCAACGCCTTGTTTATACCCGGAGCTGCCCGGTAGGGCCGGTGAGAGGCCATAGCCTCCACAACATCAGCTACGCCCAATATTCTAGCCTCCACGATGATGTCTTCGCCTGATAGGCCTGAGGGGTATCCGGAACCATTCATTCTTTCATGGTGTTGAAGCACAATCTGTGCAACTGGCCAAGGGAAATCCATGGCCTTCAGTATTTCATAGCCGAGTACTGGATGTGCTCTAATCATCATGAACTCGGGTTCAGATAGCCCACCGGGATTGGTGAGGATTTCAGCAGGTACACGGACTTTGCCAATGTCGTGAATGAGCCCAGCTAGACGGAGCCCGATAATCTGCTCTTTGGAAAGGCCCATCTGTTCGGCTATGGCACAGGCAAGCTGAGTGGTCCGCTGCTGATGACCTGCGGTATGGGGATCCCTCATCTCGGCTATGACGGTCATGGCCTGTATGGCGTGTTCCATGGCTCTTATTAGCCTCCCAGTGCTGTGCTCAGGTTCCTCCAGTGCCTGTTTGCGTTCGTTGATATCGCGAGCTATTGCCAGAACCTCGACAGGTCGTCCCTGGGTATCACGCAGGACAGTATACTTGACTTCGACTGGGACTAGCGAGCCATTCTTGTGAGTCAATTCCAGGTCTAGCATCCGCGATCTAGCGACGCCCTTCTGCTTCTTACTTTCTACTCGCAGCTCCTCTTTCAGAAGTCCCATAGCCGGCTTGAATGAAGTAGGGGCAAAGATTTCTCGCATGGGCTTGGCCATTGCTTCCTGAACACTATAGCCCAGCAGGGGTGTTATGGATGGACTGATGTATGTGAGCCGCATGTTCATATCCACGGTCCACACGGCATCTGCGGTGTGTTCAGCTATTAGACGGTAGCGTTCCTCACTGTCAAAAACTGCCCTTTCCATCTGCTTGCGCTTCCGTTTTGACGCCAGCGATTCGGTCCCCGCCCCATCTAGACCTGCTTTCCTGTGAACTACGTTTCTGCCTCGTTTCACACCCTTATCTTGCGCTTCTCCACGTGGTTTTGCCATCCTATTCCTTCGCTTAGTCATACTTCGTACTCATATTCGACCACCATATTTGTCTTGGTCCAAAAGCACTACTTCCTATGGAGACTATTATACCGCCAAGTGAAGAATAGTCAATACTTCTTTTGTGGGGCGCCTCAAACATACCATACACCTAGGAGTCACAAGACGCCAGTTTGTGCGGTGGCGACTTCGCAGCTCTGTAGTATTTCTTGGACGCAGCCAAAAACTTCTATTTCCTTAATGACATTTTAACAATGTTATCATATAATAATGGCGTAACCACTATGACCCGCATTTGGGGCATTAAGATGATGCGTCGTTTGAAGAGATGCCACTACCTGGCAATATCAAGCATCTTTTTCATTGTAGTGGCCTCAATTGTTGGGATGGTAGGCTGTGACGGTGGTGGTGGTTATCTCACACTCACTATCACCAGCACCGAGGGAGGGACAGTGACCGTCCCCGGAGAGGGGACTTTTAAATTTGCTCCTCAATGTTGTCAGTCGGTTGACCTTGTAGCCGAGGCTGACGAAGGCTACCGCTTTGTCAAGTGGACCAGTAACGAGTACCCGCCTGAGGCTCCACTCCATGCGGTAACTTGCGTTGCTCTGGGTCGCGACATGTCAATAACGGCCAACTTTGGCTACGAGTGCAGCCCCATGATTGCGGCGGGCGGCAAGCACACGGTAGGGCTTAGTGACGTCGGCAGCGTATTTTCAGTAGGAGACAATTACTTTGGACAGTGCAATGCCAGCCAGTGGAGGAACATCGTCCAAGTTGCGGCAGGTGGTGAGCACACGGTGGGCGTTAAACCCGATGGAACCGTGGTCGCCGCGGGAGACAACAGCAATGGCCAGTGCAATATAGGCAACTGGACGGGCATCGCCCAAGTCGCTGCAGGCAACAGTCATACGGTTGGACTTGGCGGCGATCATACTGTGGTCGCGGTAGGTGACAACTCCCTTGGACAGTGCAATGTCAGCGGGTGGGGGAACATCACTCAGATCGCCGCCGGGGGCAGTCACACGGTGGGGCTTAAGTCCGACGGCACTGTTGTCGCCGTAGGATACAATAGCCACGGGCAGTGCGATGTAAACGAGTGGACAGACATTATCCAGATTGCCACGGGCCGGACGCACACAGTGGGAGTTAAGTCCGACGGCACTGTTGTAGCCGCCGGCGGTTCTGAATACGACTACGGACAGTGCGATGTCGGCGGCTGGATAAACGTCATTCAGGTCGCCGCGGGCGGTCCTCACACCGTGGGACTTAAGGACGATGGCACCGTGATCGTCGTCGGATACAACCTATACGGGGAATGTGATGTTGGTTGGATGCTTATCAGCTAGGTTGCCACAGGTGGCTGCATGGATATCCTGGTGCAAAGCACCAACCTAGAAACAGAATGCTAAACGGTTTCTCCTGAACTACCACACGGAAGACTGTAACCTAGCCCTTAGCTATATTCAAAGTAGTTATACAGTAACGTACGCATGAAAGGGCAAACATCCCGGTGTTCCTCCACTGATAGGTAAAGCCAACTGCGTCCTATTGGCATGGTCACAATAGGCGGGCATATTCTAGCTTTGTTTTACGGCAAGATTAGACGGACACCCCCAAAGCCCCATCTACTCGTCGATCCTGTCTCATCCCAGCCCGTCCCAGGCATTCTAGCGTCAACTAGGGTTATATTGCGCAGGTCTTTTTGGACAACATGACGCGGACAAGTTTATGGGTACAATTCGGAAGGCGGCCCGGAGTTTTGCAAACTCCTCCCCCGACAGCGCATCACTGTTCAAAAATGACATGCTCTTTGGCAATCCACATAGCAAACCGAGAAAGATCAATGAGATTCTTTTCGTCCTCCTGGAGTTCGCCCATGGCTTGTAGCCCTTCTGGTGTGCTCATTGCCCTGAGCATTTCCTCACGGTCCCCCAAAAATCTCAGCGATACCATCGAAAGGCTCCATACACCCACGGGAGGCCCGCAGTACTTCGTTCAATGGGTCATGAAGTGTATGAACCTGCGCGTACCGCTGGGCACCAACAGTCCTGAGATGGCGTCCACCCAGCGGGCCATGGGTCTTTAGCCAATGACTTTGAAACTGCTCCGGAGATAAGTTGGGAAGGCGACGTATAGCATAATATATCCCCTCCATGATAAACCCTCCTTCTTTTATGATGATGTTTGTATTGGGAAGTCACCTCGAGCAATAACACGAGAGAACAGAAGGGTTAACCTCCTGTGCTGGCTGACCACACGGGTAACACTGAGCTGCAGATTCTGACGAGCGCCTTCTCAATATACTCTAGAGCCAAAACCAACACGAGATTGGTGCGGGCCATTGGTACACTGATGAGCGGTCCGACCTGTATAATAGTAGTGTCAAGAAAAGAAGGGCGGCCATGATTACCTCATACAGCAGAGAGCTAATGCTGGGTATCCCACGGGGAACACTAATAGACCTGGAGACCACAGGTCTTGATGTCAACCGCGATGAAATAGTGCTCTTCGGCTATATTCAAGGGAGCCGTCTTGAGATCATCTGCCGAAATTCGGAAGACGAAACACCGTTCACTGTTCAGCTTGCGGAACTCGTTTCTACTCTGCCCAGACCATTCTATGCCTACAATCTTTCCTTCGAGAAGGGATTTCTCCAAGCCAAAGGGATTCACATAGAAGGGGTCGACTTATTTCAGCCTTGGAAGGAAAAAGCCGAGGCACTTTACCTCAAGTGGCCAAAGTTGGACGAGCTCTTCTCGCATGCCGAGCATTATTTCAACGAGCCGGTCATAAGCGGCAGAGACGTCCCTTTGCTATGGCAAAAATTCCTTCATACAAGGGATGACAGTTATTTGCAGCAAATACTAAGGCACAACGAGTCTGACCTTCTTAGAGAGCTATACTTGCTAGTGTATTATCGAGATAGCTACAAGGTTTGAGGAAACAAGAAGCCGGGCCCAACGATGTGGGTCTTCCACCAAGCTCATAGAATAGGTTCACTGTTCGTGATAGAATGAAAGCCAAATAGGAGGGTATCATGAAAAAGATCGGCGTGTTGACCAGTGGTGGTGATGCTCCAGGAATGAACGCCTGCATCAGGGCCGTCGTCCGTTGCGGGGTTGGCCATAAGCTGGAGGTCGTGGGAATTCGCCGCGGATACTGCGGCATATTGGAGGAGGACTTTGTAAAGTTGGGCAGCAGGTCAGTAGCCAACACTCTCCATCGTGGGGGGACCATTCTGGAAACAGCTCGCTGTGAGGAAATGAAGACCAGGGAAGGCATAAGGAAGGCCAATCAAATTCTCCAAAGAGAGGGAATCGAAGGATTGGTAACCATCGGCGGGGATGGCACCTTTCGCGGGGCCGTAGCCCTAGCCAAAGCCCGAACTGTAAAGGTGATGGGTATTCCTGGCACCATAGACAACGATGTATATGGTACCGATTACAGTGTTGGCTTCGACACAGCCGTAAATACAGCTCTGGATGCCATAGACAAGATAAGAGACACTGCGGGGTCACTGCCTCGTCCTTTTTTTATCGAGGTCATGGGAAGGAATAGAGGATTCATTGCACTGGAAGTGGGAATTGCCGGCGGAGCCGAAGATATCTTGATTCCGGAAGTAGAGACCAAAGTAGAACAGCTTTCCCTTGATATAAGGCGTAGCTTCAAAAGAGGTAAGAAATCCTCTATCGTGATAGTTGCCGAAGGAGACGATGCGGGCGGTGCGTTCTCCATTGCTCAACAGGTATGGGAGAGACTAAGGATGGAGTACCGAATTTGCGTGCTGGGGCATGTTCAAAGAGGTGGCTCGCCTACAGCCAGAGACAGAGTCCTTGCCAGCAAGTTAGGAGCTGCGGCCGTGGACGCTCTGGTCAAGGGCATGTCAGGCTATATGGTAGGAGAGATGAAGGGAGAGATAGCCTTCACTCCTTTAAGGAAAACGTGGGAGAAGAGGAAGGAATTAGATAGCGACTTGTTAAGGTTGGTGAAGGTACTGGCTGGATAGGAACGTGATAAACCCACTCTATCGGGCCCTGCTCTTATTGAAGATGTCCGCCTTATTCTCCTTCCAGGACACCACCAGTTAGCTTTCTGTACACATCACGATATCTTTTCGATGTTTTCTCGATTACTTCCGGCGGCAACATAGGTGCTGGCGGTTCCTTATCCCATCCCGATGCTGAAAGCCAGTCCCGAACTGGTTGTTTATCGAAGCTGGGTTGCGCATGGCCGACCTCATACTGGCTGATCTCCCAGAACCGACTTGAGTCTGGTGTCAGAAGCTCATCAATGAGGGCCAGTCGACCATCGATGAAACCAAACTCGAACTTGGTATCGGCAATTATTATGCCCCGACCTCTGGCATAGTCCCGAGCATAGCGATAGATAAGCAGACTCTTCTGTTCCAGCTCCTCAAGTATATCGCCAATACCCAGGTCTTTTATGTCTTGATTGGTTAAAGGGCGGTCATGCTCTGTTTCGCTCTTGGTAGTCGGGGTGAAAATAGGTTGAGGTAATTCCTGACTTTCCCTCATTGCATGAGGTAAATTAATATTGCCAGCTTTTCCAGTCTCTTTGTATTCCACCCATGCCGAGCCAGATAGATAGCCCCGGACGACACATTCCAAAGGTACGCGCTCGGCCTTAGCTACAAGCATAGAGCGCCCGACAAGAGAATGCGGCAGCTCTCCCCGCCGGCTCGATAGACTTCTTACTTCGTTCAGAACAGCATCGCTATCGATTACCTTGATAAGATGATTAGGGAGGATATGGGCCGTTTTCTTGAACCAGAAGGCAGAAAGCTCGTTGAGAACTCTTCCTTTGTCAGGGATACCACAAGGTAGAACAACATCGAAGGCAGAGATGCGGTCGGTGGACACTATGAGTAGTCTATCACCTACGTCATAAACGTCCCTCACCTTGCCACGACGAAACAATTGTAGAGGTAAGTCGGTATCCATCAAGACTGTTGGGTTGCCATCCATAGATGCCTCCTTGACCCAGACTAGGAAGTCTTCAGCAACAATTTAGGAAGTCGCTTCTCTATTAACATAAACCAGCAACTACGATTCGATGCCACACAACCTCTTGGCACTGTTCTTCATCCTCTCCATATTGGACTGTCTGCCAATCATAATCCTTTGAGCCATGGGTGACCCGGCACCGTGCATCGATTCCGCTAGATAGCATGCTGCTCCCAAACCCGTGGTCAGATTCTCAATCAGCCGCAGTACACGAATGCGGTTCTCTACCGCAACGCCATCAACACCCTTCAGATACTTAGCAACATACTTGCCTATCTTGGGATGCTTGAGGTCTTTTTCAGAAGGCATGGTTACTATCAGACCGCCAGCGATATCCTGGGCCAGTCTAGCTATGTCATAGGGAAATCTCGTCACGTTTAGTTTGGAGACATTGGCTCTCAAAGTGTCTACAAGGTATGTCCCAGAAGCTTCTCTGTGACCTTCATAGGCACAGGCAAGACTACAAGACATCAGGGTTTCATTGAGCTGAATCATATCAATGATTTTGTCTCTGATGTGGGAAGCTTTGGCAGTACCTTGATATTCAGCAACTAACTGACTGGCGCCAATCAAGATATCGCCCATACCTGACTTGCAGGCATAACTCTGGCGGTGATAGGCAGAAAACTTCTCCACCAAGTCGCCAGCAAAGTCATACTCCTTGTACATGAAGACTCGGTCCCAGGGAACAAACACGTCGTCAAAAACAACCATGCACTCCTGGCCGCCATAAAGAACGTTGCCGACATCCATATTCGGGCTGTCTATTTTTCTTGTGTCGCACGGCTGCCTGCCATAGATGTATATAATCCCTTCAGTGTCGCTTGGCAAGGCAAAGGAAACAGCATAGCCCTTATCTTCTTCACGCATAGCCCTGGTCGGCATGCATATGATTTCATGAGAATTTACTGCTCCTGTCTGGTGCATTTTGTTCCCACGAACTACAATGCCATCCGACTTCTCTTCCACTACGTGAAGATACTGGTCAGGGTCGGCTTGCTCGGCTGGATGGCGACTTCTATCGCCTTTGGCATCCGTCATAGCACCATCACAGACCAAATCTTCATCTTGCACGTACCTCAAGTATTTCAAGAAACGCTTGTTGTATTCGGTCCCGTACTTCCGGTCAATGTCGTAGGTTACTATTGAGAGAGTGTTCAAGGCATCCATTCCAACACAACGCTGAAAGCAAGAACCAGTATAGGCACCCAGTCCTCTACCCATTTTTGACTTGTTGACCAGGTCCTCAGTATTTTGGTGAATGTGACAGAAACGATTTATCTTTTTTCCTGTTAGATGAGAGGTGGCCGTCATAAAGTCACGGTATTCTGGAAACTTGGACTCTTCGGCAAGTTCATAGGTAGCAGCAACGCAATTCCTTGCCGGTCTGATAATGGGATTATCGGCATGATCGGTAACCCGCTCTCCAAACATGTAGAGTTCAAAACGCATTTTCTTGATGCTATCAAGGTATTCTTTAGCAGTCTTCATTCTTGTGTCCCCCTACGTTATGCGCTGGAACAAGAAACTTGAACTGAAGGCTCTCTCTACACTGCCGTAGGAGCCAATCTAGTCGACTCAGTATTACCGGCTTTCTTTCCCCGTCTCGCTTTGGTCAACTTCAATCGTCTAAAGACCTCGTCCACATGCTTCGTATAATAACCATAATCAAAGAGAGAATTCAGTTCCTTTCTGCTCAGATGATGACTTACTCTTTTATCTGCCTCAAGCAAGCTCAGAAAGGCTTTTCTTTTCTCCCAGGCTTTCATGGCGTTGTCTTGCACTATTTTGTAGGCCTCTTCACGTGCTAGGCCTTTGTCTATCAAGGCGAGCAGCACTCGTTGAGAGAATATGACCCCCTGGGTGAGTTCGATGTTATGACGCATGTTCTCCGGATAAACCCTGAGTCCTTTCATTATGGAGGCAAACATAGACAGCATATAATCCAGCGCCAGACACGAGTCGGGCAGGATAATTCGCTCTGTCGAGGAGTGACTGATGTCACGTTCGTGCCACAAGGAGATGTTCTCCAGAGAAGTTAGGGCATGGCCTCTTATCAATCTGGCCAGTCCGCAGATACGCTCACAAAGCTCGGGATTTCTCTTATGAGGCATTGCCGAGGAGCCTGTTTGTCCAGCTTCGAAAGGTTCTTCAACTTCCCGCACCTCCGTTCGCTGGAGCCCTCTAATTTCGGTGGCAAATTTCTCTAGCGAGCCGGCGGCAATAGCCAGCGTGGTAACAAACTGGGCATGGCGATCGCGCTGGACTATCTGGCTCGATACGGGAGCCGGTGCAAGCCCTAGCTTGGTACAGGCTATTCTCTCAACCTCGGGAGGTACAGTAGCATAGGTGCCTACTGCGCCCGATATTTTACCCACACAGATATTTTTCCTAGCTTCAGCCAGCCTTTGAGCATTGCGCTTCATCTCTTCAGCCCACAGAGCCATCTTCAAGCCAAAGGTAGTCGGCTCGGCGTGAACCCCATGAGTCCGCCCCATCATAAGGGTGTATTTGTGCTCTATAGCCTTGCTTTCCAGTACCGATACAAGCTCGGCTACATCTTTGGCCAAGATATCTACCGCCTGTGTCAATTGCAAGCCCAAGGCGGTGTCCATAACATCCGAAGAAGTGAGACCAAGATGAACAAAGCGTGACTCTGTGCCCAGGCTTTCAGCCACCGATTTAAGAAAAGCCGTCATATCATGGTGGGTAACCTTCAGAAATTTGGCAATACGATCTAAGTTGTAGCGGGCTTGCTTTATTTTGACCATATCTTTTCGTGGAATTTCACCCAGTTCAGCCCACGCCTCACAAACAGCTATCTCCACCTTAAGCCACAGGTCGAACTTATTTTCCTCAGACCATACTTCTTTCATCTCAGGTCTGGAGTATCGCTCAATCATATTATCCTCTTGCTAATTCCTGCCTATATTTACGATACGCTTCTTTTATTTCCTTATGTTCGATGGCCAAAATCTGGGCGGCCAGCAAGGCAGCATTCTTGGCTCCGCTTGCCCCAATACCCATACAAGCTACCGGCACTCCCCCCGGCATCTGGCTTATGGAGAGCAAAGCATCAATGCCTTTTAGTTCACTGGTGGGCAGGGGCACACCGATTACGGGCAAAGCTGTCCAGCTAGCTAGGACACCGGGAAGATGAGCCGCATAACCAGCCGCGGCGATGATAACTTTGAGTCCCTTCTTCTCCGCCTCCAAGCCATACTCCCTTACCTTCTCGGATTTTCTATGGGCTGAGATAATAGACAGCTCATAATCAATGCCCAGCTGCTTCAGCATATCCAGTGCCGGCTTTATCAGTTCGCTATCCGTCTTACTGCCTATGACCACGCCAACCAATGTCATTGCCATGTAACTCCCAAGCTCTATTTGGTGCTCAGGGTTTAGATTCTATCCCATCCATTTCTCTCAAAGCAATGTCTTTACGATAGTAGCCGCCGTCGAAGTGAATACTGGGGATGTTGCGGTAGACCTTTTCTCGAGCCTCAACCATGTCCCTGCCCACACCTACTACGGTGAGTACTCGCCCGCCGTCGGTATAGATTGTGCCGTCATTTCCCAACTTGGTACCAGCATGGAAAACCAGCACATCCTTATCTACACTATCTATCCCTTGTATAGGAAAACCGGTCTTATAGCTGCCAGGATAGCCACCCGAGGACATTACCACTCCAACGCAATACTCGGAACCCCACTCTATTTTCACACGGTCAAGGTTGCCCCGGACTACTGCCACAAGTATATCCACCAGGTCGCTTTTGAGAAGAGGTAAAACGACCTGAGTCTCCGGGTCGCCAAAACGAGCATTGAATTCCAGCACCACTGGCTCTCCGTCGTCAATCATTAACCCGGCATAGAGCACTCCCTTATAGGGCAGGCCTTCCTTAGCCATTGCCTTCACAGTCGGCAACAAAACATCCCTGGCTACCTTTTCGGTCATCTCGGCAGAGAAGAAACCCGGTGGGCTGTAACTTCCCATGCCTCCAGTGTTGGAACCCTGGTCGCCATCCCCGATCTTCTTATAGTCGCAGGCTGGCACCATAGCTGAGACTGTTCTTCCGTCAGTGAAAGCTATGAGGCTGACCTCTCGACCCCTGAGATATTCATCAATTACTACCCTATCTCCGGCGGAGCCGAAAATCTTGGCTTCCATAATATCGCCGAGAGCCTTATCAGCCTCCGCCAAGGAATTGGCGATGACCACACCTTTCCCGGCCGCTAATCCATCGGCCTTTATGACAACAGGCGGACGCTGTTTTCGAAGATATTCCCGAGCCTCAGAATACGAAGAAAAAACAGCGCCTTGGGGACAGGGAATGCCATATTTCTCCATCAGGTTTCGGGCAAAAACCTTGCTAGATTCGATCTGGGTAGCTGCTTGAGTGGGGCCGAAAATAGGAATGCCCAACCTATCAAAATAGTCCACTATGCCTGAAGCTAGCGGAGCCTCAGGGCCGACAATGACAAGGTCAACGCCTTTTTCTTTAGCGGCCTTGCCCAGCCCTTCTATATCGGTGGGACGCAAATTCAGATTTTCCGCTGTGGCGGCCGTGCCAGCATTCCCGGGCGCAGCGAAGACTTTCGCCACCCTGGGACTCTGTGCAATCTTCCAGACTAAGGTATGTTCCCTGCCTCCACTTCCAACGACCAGTATCTTCAAGGTTCACTCTCGCGCATCAGTCTTTACAGTATAGATGTGCTAGGTCCTCCACTTCCTGACTTAACGTTAGTTTCTGGAAAGATAGCCCTGGAGAAGACATTGGGAGTTACCACTAGTGACGGCCGGTCTCAGCACCAGAGAATACCTACCGCTTCTTCTTCTGCTTCTTTCTATTCTTCCTGACACCCTTTAGTTTTACTCTGTGTGACATGTGACTGCAAAATCTCCTTGAATTTGACCCTTACTCCCATTCTATAGTTGCCGGCGGCTTACTGGTGATATCATAAACCACTCTGTTGACACTAGGAATCTCATTGACTATGCGGTCAGATATTGTAGCGAGAAGATCGTGAGGCAGGCGAGCCCAATCAGCAGTCATGGCATCTTCACTGGTCACAGCCCTGACCGCCACCAGGTAGCCATAGGTCCTGTAATCGCCCATAACGCCAACACTCTTGACATCAATAAGCACCGCAAAGCTTTGCCAAAGCTGGCGATAAAGATTGGCTTTTTTGATTTCACTCATCAAGATCCAGTCAGCGGCACGGAGTATCTCCAGCTTCTCTCTGGTAACCTCACCGATGATGCGAATCGCGAGGCCGGGTCCCGGAAAAGGCTGCCGCCAGACTCTATCCTCGGGCAAGCCTAGAGCCAACCCCACCTGTCGAACTTCGTCCTTAAACAAATACCTCAGGGGCTCAATAAGAGTGAAATTCATATTGGCGGGTAGCCCACCCACATTGTGATGGCTCTTTATCTTGGCAGCAGCTTTGGTATCTGTGGAGGTACTTTCGATGACATCAGGATAAAGCGTGCCTTGGGCTAGAAAGTCAATCTTACCCAATTTGGCTGCCTCTTCCTCAAAAATCTGGATGAACTCGTTTCCGACCAAGTGCCGCTTCCGTTCCGGATCGCTGACCCCCTTGAGTCGGTCCAAGAATCTATCGGTAGCGTCTATATAAACTACATCCATTTTGAGGTTACGTTTGAATGTACTAAGCACCCTCTCCGGTTCATCACGACGCAATAAGCCGTTGTTGATAAAGATACAAGTTAAATTATTGCCGATAGCACGGTCAATAAGGGTAGCAGTCACTGCCGAATCGACTCCTCCAGAAAGAGCACAGACTACTCTTCCAGCGCCTACTTGCTCTTTGATCTTATCTACGCTCTCGGCTATAAAATTGGCCGGTGTCCAGTTGCCCTGGCACCCGCATATTTTCAACACAAAATTCTGGAATATGGTTTTCCCGTGAGCCGTGTGGACTACCTCAGGGTGAAACTGCAGCCCGTAAATATTGTTGTCTTTGCCTATGACAGCAAACGGTGAGTTTTCAGTATAAGCCAGTGTCTTGAAGCCAGGAGGCAATTCTGTTACTTGGTCACCATGGCTCATCCACACAGGAAAAGATGATGGAAGACCGCCAAAAAGAGGACAGCCTTCAGCGCTTATATGCATGATTGTGTGGCCGTATTCGCGCTTTGTTCCCTGGGTCACCTGGCCACCCAAGTGATAAGCAATAGCAAACATCCCGTAACAAATGCCCATTACTGGTAGACGGCTCTCATAAATATAGGGTAAGGGCAAGGGAGCGCCGGAATCATAAACGCTAGCCGGACCTCCTGAGAGGATAAATCCCCGTGGGTTAAGGGGAGCTATTCTCTCCCAAGGTGTATCGTAGGACACAACTTCACAATAAACATGACATTCCCGCACCCGTCTGGCAATGAGCATACTATATTGAGACCCAAAGTCGAGCACTACTATAGTCTCACGCTCGGTGGGAGGGAGCTTAGGCCCAACTACAGGTTGCTCGCCGCGCAACTCTTTGGCTAGCCCCAGATAGGTAGAGACTTCAATATCGTCGCTGGCAGCAATTCTGTGGCTTTCTACCTTCTTCTTCATGGCAGATTTACGGCGGTGGATGCATTCAGCTTACCATTATCCTGAACTATTATCAACCGAGCTAGGTTAGGCCTTTTCTCCCCCTCCAATCTTTATCACTCGCGGTTGAAGCCTGCCAAGATTTCGAATGTAGGAACAAGAGAACTTCTGACCCAGACAAGCAGCGTGCTATACTAACACTAGCAGAGATGGGTGTCCCACAACGAGAAATCAGGAAAGGAGTCAGAATCCTTCGAAGGGGCGGGGTAATCGCCTTCCCTACTGACACGGTCTACGGCCTGGGGGCTGACGTCTTCAATGCCAGAGCTGTGGAAAGGGTTTATGAGATAAAAAACAGACCCCAAAATCAGCAATTTCCCTTGCTTATCGCTGATGTAGAGCAATTGACCACTCTGGCCGAGCCAATACCGGAAATCGCTTGGCTTCTGGCCAGGCGCTTTTGGCCTGGCGGGCTGACTCTAGTTCTGTCAAAAAAAGATTCGTTGCCTGCCTATCTAGCCTCAGGACCCACCATAGCGGTGCGTGTTCCTAACCACCCTGTCTGTCTGGCTCTCATAAAAGGCTTGGGAAACGCCATAACCGGAACCAGTGCCAATACTAGTGGCCGGCCAGCTGCCTTGACCGCCGATGAAGTCAGCCAACAGTTAGAAGGAGAGATCGACCTTGTCATCAACGGAGGCAAATGTCCTGGCGGCAAGGAATCCACAATAGTGGATATCACACGCGAACCGCCGACAATTTTGCGCCCTGGCATCATACCATCGAATGGAATTGAGAAGGCATATAAGGAATACGTGGAGGCAAAGTGACTGGCATTGCCATAGGTTGTGATCACCGCGGATTTGCTTTAAAGGAGCTAATTATACCTCGCCTGCAAAAGGCAGGCCGTAGCTATCAAGACTTCGGCTGCTACGGCACCGACCCTGTGGATTATCCTGACATCGCCCAGAAGGTCGGCGACGCAGTGGCATCAGGCAAGTCTGAACAAGGCATTCTGATATGTAGTACGGGCATAGGCATGAGCATCGCCGCTAACAAAATAAGGGGTATAAGGGCGGCTTTGTGCTGCGATGTTTTTGCGGCACAACGGGCCCGCCAGCACAACAATGCCAACATCTTGTGCCTCAGGGGAGAAGAATCAAATACCGAGTCAGCTTTGGAAATCGTCAAGACTTTCTTGGCCACAGATTTTGAGGGCGGCAGACACGTACAAAGGGTTAATAAAATAAGAGCTTTAGAAGGAGATTCCTCAGGTTAACAGCGCTGGCTCTTATGAGATACAAGCCGCGGGCCAGTTATTGGGCCAGGTCACACCGAGTATCGGCTTCTCAAATCATGAGACAAATCAGCCGTTAATTCCAGAGTCTGAGCTGCCGCTTCCAGTGACAGACTTGCCAGGGTACAAGAAGGAGTTATCAGTCCTTGAGCTACGACCTGCTTGAACTTAACACCACCCCTGGTGAATGGAGCCATAGCTTCTTCCAGGCGGTCACGAAGACTGGGCATAGATTCTTTAGCTAAGGCCTCTTCTTCGTTGGGAACTATCCCCCATGCGATATTCCCGCCACGCTCAAGAAAGGATATCACCTTGGCCGAATGAGTGCTCAGAGAAGAAGCATAGTTATAGGCATCAAAGCTGAGAACATCGATTTTGGTGTCCAGAAGGGCCGACCAGTTGGTGTTTCCGCAGCAGTGTAATCCTTTTTTTCCTTTAATTCCTCTCAACACTTCTTCTAGCAGGACAGGCACTTTTTCTTCAGGAATAGGAGTAAACACCGAGCCCAAAGAAACCAAATAAGGCTCGTCAACAAAGATAATAGGGTCAGGTGCTATTTGCTTCAAGACGTTTTCCTGCCACGAAGCTTTCAGCCGCAGGAACTTGGCTGCGGCCTCAGCTAAGGTGTCGTCATAAAGGATTCCCAGACCATCCTTACGGGTAACCGCCACGCCCCAGGTAACAGCACCTGTCACTTGCCCCTTGACTATTCTACTGCGTACTGCTTTGGACAGAAAAGCATGCAACCCCGCAGCATATTCCGCCGAAATGCCATATTTGCGGGCATCATCTTGTTCACAATCAATATAGATTTGCTCTAGCTCGCTCTCAAAACTAGTCGATGGGTCGATATGAATTTTGTCCCCCCTTATGACTACCCCCGGAAAGCCTTCACTGAACTGGACAATCATGTTTTCTTTAGGAGAGCGCTTCGGTAATTGCGGCCAGATGGGTATGTCAGGAAGATACTTCATAATGATGGCACAAGCCTCTTCGGCATTTGTGTGAGGCATGCTGCCA
>Ga0224510_10001273_pt1 | contig 16998 bp, 12 predicted proteins | sample SF_May12_sed_USG_FD_170161 | JGI IMG/M metagenome (GOLD analysis project Ga0224510, IMG submission 170161) | Sediment microbial communities from San Francisco Bay, California, United States - SF_May12_sed_USGS_4_1 | ecosystem: Environmental > Aquatic > Marine > Sediment | place: USA: California... | reverse complement strand
GGGGCCTCAACACAACATACGCCCTGCAACCTATCTACCCTGAAGAGCACTGTCCCCAGTCCACATCGCTGTGGCAACTCAATTCATACCGTCTCCTTTGTTGGTTGACCGGATCGTTCCGGCCAAGACGGATGAAGGGGTAAGGCTCCCGTGGAGACCTCACTCTCCCTCACAAGTTATTATTCGTTCACTGCATACTCCTGCTCAACGTCCCCGCATCGGCTTTGTCCCTCCTTTCGTTCCCTGCCGATTAACGTATTTTAACCTAAGCAAATACTTTACCGCGTGCTGCACATCACGCTTGAGTCAGCCGAATAGCTCAATCACCTCGTCCACCGCATCAAACCAAATTCAATGGTACGAAAGGGTCTCGCCTGGTCTGGCCCTGCCCGGTCAACTGTATCTAAAAGTGGGTGTATCGAATCAGATTCAGTGAATCCATTCCGATTCACCGCCGCACCATCCCACGGGTGGTGAGTCTCAAATAGAGCGTAGGCTACCGCTGTACTACAGTGGCGCCAGATTGCTCTCACGACCATGTGGAGACTATTTCAGATACTGCGTACAGGATGTCGCTCGTTTGGTTGCACCGCCATGGATTATTCTCTGGTCGCCCCTGCTGCTAGGCCGTCAGGCGACTACTGAAGAAGCCTCTACGTTCCCAAAGCTACGAGTCCAACGTGGCCGCACCGACCAGCAGAATTGCGGCCGACAACAAGAACCCCCATCAGGTACTGCTCGCCAACTCTCCACCGGTATTCGGTAGCTGTCTCAGCGCTGTACAGCTCTCCTACCATTACCCCTGACGGCCTGGCAGTCGATTCCACCCCTCACCCCTACGAAATTGCTTCTGACAAGTCTCACCACCGCACTGTGATCGGACAGCGCCGTGGGTCAGTACGTCTCGGCTGTATACCAGACGGCTGGGGGACAACGAGGGGACACAATCACCCCGCTACATCGACCGCTGCGCCTGCCATCCCCCGGTTGTCTGCCACGGAAGAGAGATCAGCCAACCGACGCACACTCAGCGGATCTCCGTTGATCCACAGGCTGGAACCCATGGGCCTGAAACCCATGGGCAATGTACTGAAACCATGTCGTCGGGAAACACCTTTGATGTCGTGCCGACGGTCATGTTCCAGGAATCACCGCGTTCAGGCTCTGAGGCATCCGCGCCATCAGCTCCGATACTCGCGACTTCCGACCATGACGGCTCCCCAGGCTGCGACGATTCACGAGACAGGCTAGTCTCCTCCTGCATGAAGTGCAGAAGGTCTGCGAGTTCTCGATCCACATACGATCCGTCCGAGAGCACGACAGATTCTGTGATTGGATTCATCGAGGCCAGTCCTAGCCAGGACAGCATCACCACCGGGAAAAGCCTCTTCACGATTGCCACAGGTCCACGCGCGCTCCCGGTTCGCATATCCGCACCCGTTAGCTTCTATTGGTCAGTGCGCAGTGAATCATGGCGCGGGGGACACAGAGGGGGACAAATTCAAAAAAGGCAGGTTACGTATGATGAAATAATGGGTTTGGGTAGGACCAGAGAAAACGAGAACCGGAGCGGCGCTATTGAGACCGAATAGTGTTCACCAAGGCTAGCAGATCTGGTGAAGGAAGACGACCGGACGAGCGGGCAAGGGCGGACCGGCATCGATCAAATTGGGCGGCGGCTTCGGCCTGGCGGCCCTGCGCTAATAGGAGAGGAATGAGTCGTTGATAGAAGGGCTCGGCCACGGGATCAACCTCGATAGCTTGTTCGAGTAACTGAATCCCCTTCTCCACGTTTCCCGCAACGTCAGTTTCGTCATAGTGCCAATTGATCAGACGAATGAACCTGGTTCGCTCTTGATCTCGCCGTGATTCAGCCCAAGCAGGAATCTCCTCAGGCCCTAAAAATGGCCCCCTGTAGAGTACCATCGCCCGAATATCTTGTTGTCTTGCGTGCTGGTCGAATGCCCACACATCGACCCAGCAGAGGTCTCGATTTAATGAGATCTTCCCCTCCTGCCACTGGATCACATCGTCGACCCCAACCAACTTGCGAAGACGGGCGATGGATTTCTTGAAGTTCTCTTGGGCCGTATCCCCATTGGCCTCCGGCCAGAGCGCATCGATCAGCCGCGAGACCGGCACCTCCTGTCCGCCGAATGTGATGATGGCGGCCAAAAGTTCCAAGAGGCGATGGGGTGCCTTGCGCTGCTTCTCCAGCGGCTTGCCGTCCACCTCCACCATCAACTTCCCGAAGGTCCGTATCTTGACCCGCCAGGGCCAGGCCTCGATCGCCTGCGCTTCCGGCGGAGCGGCGAACCGATGTCTCCGAATCATACGTTGGACAAACGACACATGGATCCCGGCATGCAACGCCTTGGCGCACAGATGGGCCGTGACCTGACGTTCCATCCCAGGGTATTGCATCTGCCCTCTGGCTTCCCCAATGGCCAACGCCTGCGTCAACTCGTCCAGACCTGCTGTGTCGTCGCCGCGGTCGAATGCAAGTTGTGCCGCAATCATCCTTGCGCCAAACCGTAAGTGATCACTCTGCATCCGGTCGGCTGTCTGGAGGGCTCGCGCCACCCATTGGGCTGCCTCAGTCGATCGCCCCAGTGCGCGCCACACATGTGCGGCAACAACATCGGTCAAGCCTTCACCAAACAGGAATCCACCCTCCGCAGCCAAGATCTTCCTCCCCTGTTCCACATGGATCCTCGCGGCTTCGGCATCGCCACGGAGGAGTTCATACCAGCTCAGCACGTGCAGGAAATGTGCTCGATGAATCCCGCCAATCTGCTGCGTGGCACGATCATTTTCCTTCAATAAGACCTCGGCCTCATCAAGCTTCCCGGCGAGCAATTCACCGACCGTGCCCTGGCTGAGGACGATGCCGTCAAGTAGATGGAGCCCCGTCTCTTGAATGAGGTCCCTGGATTTCCTGGTATGCAGGCGACACTGCTCAAACTCACAGCGGAACCAGGCTATGGTCGCATTGAGGTTATGAAACAATATGGCCGTGATCGGGTTCCAGTGAAACTTCCGAGCGAACCGCGAGAACTGCGCGAGCCCTGCTTCCGCCGCTACCACCTCTCCATTCCAGAGGTAGTAGATGTTCAGCATATCACGGGATCCGGCTTGTATCGCAGGCGGCAAATACCCAGCTAAGCGAATGGCTTTGTCTAACCAGACTCTTGCATCGCTCCTGTACGGTTGTCTATGCATGATGGCACTCGCCATACAATCCGCCACATGCGCTTCGACTTCCACGCATGGAAACGGTCCCCCTTCAGGCTGCAGCATGGGAAAGAGTTCCAGCCATTCATCCAGTCGTCTCATGTCGGCCCATCGGAGCAGAATGGCTCGCACGGCTCCACACCACGCCATCAAACTCCCGACCTGATCCTCTTGCGATCGAAACTGGAGAAAGACCTGCCGATACAGTCCATAGGCTTCGTCCGGCGTAAATGCCACCTTGACCATTGCCAGCCAGAAATTCATCCAGGGATTTTCGTTGCGCACCGATTCAGGCAGGCTGCATATCCACGCCTCCAACGTTTGACTACGCCCTGACTCGATCAGACCGTTCGCCTGCGCAAGGATGGTGGGCACCAACCCGTTCCAATCTTCCGCTGCTTGGAGCAACAGCACCCCGTCTTCGATGCGCCCCGCGCTCACAAGCAATTCCGCGGCTCTTCGTTGGAGCGCTCGGAACTCGCCGGAGCCCAAGACCTGTTGTGCTCGATGCAGGAGAAACTCCCGAAAGAGTGGATGGTATCGATACGAAATGCATGTCCCCTCGCGACGCTCGGTGAAATAGCGCCCGGCATGCAGTTCCCTGAGAACCGTACCGGCGTAAGAAAGACCCGAGAGCTGTTCCGCTAGCGGCACGTCGATGTCGGACAGGACGGACGTTTTGAGCAGCAACTCCTGGGTATCCGGCCTGAGCCGTTCCATGACCTCACTCGCCAGGTAGTGAAAGATGTGCTCGGGAACGTGCCCCATGCTGTCCAGAGCCGTAACATACCGGCTCTTCACATGCTCCAGCGTGAGCATCACACCGGCAGCCCAGCCTCCCACTCGATCGTAGACTGCATCGACAAACCTCTGCGTCTCTCGGTCGACCTTTCCCCGTAGATGCAAGTGGACCAATGCCTTGGTCTCGGATTTGAGGAGATATAGCGGTTCCGCATCGATCTGAACCATCGTCTGATTGGACTGCAGGGACGCCATCATCGGCGGCGGGTCCTGGCGACTCATCACGATCACGGACACCTGAGTCGGCAGTTCTTGGAATGCGTGAGGAAGTAATTGATGCAACACCGACTGCGCCGGCACCTCGTGATAATTATCGAACACCAGGACGCAGCGCCGTGGCAGGCGCGCGCAGAATTGCTGAAAAAACCGCCGCGCGAAGTTCGGCAACCCCAGCGCATATTCCGGGGTCAGGACCGGCAGTGGGGTTCGACCTCGTGGCGCCAGCGACTTGGCACTGAGACTGAGAAAGTGGAAGAACGAGGACGGGTCGGCGTCGGATTCATCCAGCCGATACCACAAGACTGGTAGGCGTCGCGTCTTCAGATAGCTGGCGACCAGTGTGGTCTTTCCCAAACCGGCAGGCGCCGCAATCCACGTGACCGGACGTCGCCTCGCACGATCGAGGAGCTGAAACAACCGCGGACGGTTGAGCACCACCGGCAATGTCGGCGGCGTCAACTTGGCGAGGGCAACAGACTTGCGCGGTCGTCTTCGACGCTCCAGGATCTGACTCCTTTTACAATTCCTCAGTGAAATATCACACGGGATATTTGACAAAAACAAGCCTGTTTGGGATTGATTTCCGTAAGACAGCTCTGGTACATCCCCCCCGATGCTGAACCGTCAGCGCCTTCTGTTCATTGCTGTTGCGTGCATTTCTATTTTCTTCAGCCGCTCTACCCCAACCTGCGCCGATGGATTCCGTAATCCTTTTCACGATGCCGCCGCGATCGCGCAAGGAAACGCCTTCGTGGCACAGGCCGATAACGCCTCGGCGGTCTTTTATAACCCAGCGGCGACAGCGCAATTACGTGGCATCCAGCACGCCGGCGGTCTGCAATTCGTCAGCATCAATACAAAGTTCACCGGGTCAGCCGGACCATCGGTCTCCAACAGTAGCCCGACTATCGGCTTGCCGCCACCGGGACAGTTTTTCATCACGGCAAATCTGAAGAAATTAGGCCTTTCGGCTTTGGGGAATTGGAGCATCGGTCTAGGCGTGCTCAATCTCTACGGCTTCGCCGCGAAATTTCCCCTCGACGGCCCCTTTGCCTCGGCTGTGACGTTCGCCCAACTTCCCTTGATCGCCATCAAGCCAACGGTGGCCTACAAAGTCACAGAGTCGTTGTCCATTGGACTCGGAACTGACATCTTCACCTTTACCGGTTTGCTCGGGGAAGGTCATGCCGAACGGCGGTTTCAGGCGGCACCAGGATCGGGGTTCCCACCGGGAACCGAACTGGAACTGAACGGCAGCGGCACCACTGCGGGACTCAACGCCAGTTTTCTCTACAGCCCATGGCGAACCGACGAGGGTAAACCCCGCTTCTCCTTCGCCGGTATCTGGCGGAGTCAAGCAGTGCTGCCGTTGAATGGCGCCCTTTTGGCCAATGGTTCATTGGTGGCCCAAGCCTCGACGTCCATGCGGTTACCGGAGGTCTGGACAGGGGGAATTGCCTTTTGGCCTATACGTAATCGAGAGCGAGAATGGAAAGTCGAAGTGGATGTAGACTATGTGAGGTGGCAAGCAATTCGAGATGCCACGGTGCTACTCTCGAACGGCGGCCGATTACCCAACCCGCAACAATGGAAGAATACATTCACCGTCAATGTCGGCACGGAATACAAATGGGTGGGGCTGACGGATAACCACGCCTGGGATGTGGCGTTCCGCACAGGCTACATTCGTTCGCACAGTCCCGTCACCGATCTCAACTTCGATCCCGCATTCGCCGACAGCGACGTGCATGTTGCAACGGTCGGAATGGGCGTACTTTGCCACGCCGGAGGAACATTCCTTGGCGTGATTAGGTGCGCCGATGATGAACAGAGCTTCTTGGCCAAATCTTCGATCGGCTTCGATGTGTTCTACCAAGCGTTCGTGTTCGATACCCGCACAGTCACCGGCAGCCCCAACCCCACCGTCAACGGCACGTACCGCACAACCAACCACGCCGGAGGGGTAACCTTTCGGATAAACTTTTAGAAAAAGAAACGGCCCGCCTGGGAAGGCGGGCCGTTGTTCGAATTACACTCTCAGCCTAACTTACGCCACCTTCACTTCGATGGCTTTGGGTTTCGCCTTTTCCGATTTCGGCAGATGGAGATTCAGCACCCCATCCTTGAACTCGGCCTTCACCTTCTCCTCATCGATCACATCAGGCAGCGAGAAGGTCCGGACGAAGCTGCCGTACGAGCGTTCAATTCGATGATACTTTTTCCCCTTCTCCTCCTTCTCATGCTTCCGCTCACCTTGAATCGTGAGCACGCCGTCTTCCAGCGTCACCTTCACGTCCTCTTTCTTCACATCCGGAATCTCAGCCTTAATCTGATACTCCCCTTCGGTCTCACTAATATCCACCGACGGTGTCCAATCCGCCACGATCATCGTTTCCTTGCCGTTAGTCCGTGGCGAAGCTGGGCGAGCAAACATGCGATTCAACCGATCTGACACTTCTTCCAATTCTCGAAACGGATCCCATCGTACGAGCGTCATAGCACCCTCCTTTATGTAGAGCTGCTGGTTGTTTGCGCTGGCGCTGCGCCCCTTCATCTGCTTGTTCAATAGATAAATCGCTCCACCGGGAAGTCAAGAGCCTGGAGGGCCTTGAGAATACATGGATTACCGCTGGCTCAGCGGGATATAGGGCCGGTTATGCTCGCCGGCGTAGATTTGGTCTGGCCGGAACAGTTTATTTTCACGCAGTTGTTCCAACCAATGGGCCACCCAGCCAGACACCCGCGCCATGGCGAAGAGCGGGGTGAAGAGATCGACATCGATCCCCATCTTGTCGTAGATGATGCCGGAGTAGAAATCGACGTTCGGATAGATGCCCTTACTGTTCAATGATTCCCCTGCCGCTCTCTCCACCTCAAGCGCCACTTCGTACAAGGGGGAACTGCCACATTCTTGAAACAACCGTCGACAGAGTTCTTGGAGGACCGTGGCCCGAGGATCTTTGACCTTATAGACGCGATGGCCGAATCCCATCAGCTTTTTCTTGTTCTGCAACGCTCGCTCAACATAGGACCGTGCTTTGTCGGCAGAGCCGATCTCCCTCAGCATCACCACCACCTCTTCGTTGGCGCCTCCATGCAGAGGGCCTTTCAGCGCGCCGATCGAGGACGCCACGACGGTATAGGGATCGGCAAGCGTGGAGGCTGTGACCAGTCCCGTAAACGTGGAGGCATTCATGGTGTGTTCCGCATGGAGGATCAGGCAGTCATCGAAGACTTCCGCCCACAAGGGTGGCGTGACCGAGTCAGTCAACATGTACAAAAAGTTTTCGCTGAACCCGAGGTCATCGCGGGGCGGAATCGGATCGTCCCCATGGCGCAGTCGCGCCCAGGCCGCCACGATCGTCGGCACCTTCGCAACCAACCGGACGGCGCTCCAATAGTTATTCTCGACATCCTTGACGTTGCGGCCCGGATAAAACATTCCGAGTGCCGCCACCGCTGCCTGCAGCGCGTCCATGGGATGCCCCGATTCCGGTAGGCACTTCAAGAGATCGATGATGCGAAACTTGATGCGCCGATGATGGGTAACATCCGTCGTCCACTGTTGCAATTCGCTCTTCGAGGGCAGATGACCGAAAAGCAGGAGATAGGCCGTTTCCAGGTACGATGAATCGGCGCAGAGTGTTTCTACACGAATCCCACGATATTCGAGAATCCCACGCTGACCGTCCACATCGCTGATCGATGAGGTGGCTGCCGGCACTCCGGCAAGACCTGGCATGAAATCATGTGGCATAGCGCCTCCCTCAGACGTAACACCCAACCGTGAACATCAATCGTCCCTTCAACATCATCATACCCCAATCGCAGGCATGCGTCATTCTTGCAATGCACAATTCTGCTTGGCATACTTCATTCGTTGAGCCACAGTGACCGATGTCGGAAGCGGGCGAGTTGCGGGAAGGGACTGCGGAGGGAGATGACACGAATCGCCATCCTCATTGGTCAGCTTGTGCTCCTCATCGCGGGCGAGGTGCGCGCATCATCTGCTTTGGCAGCAGAAGACGTCATCGCCTTTGCCGTCGTCAGTGAGGTTCCCAAAGACAGGACACGGGTTTCAGCCAAACTGGCTGTGGAGGGATCGGTCACCGACATGAAGCTGCTGGCCTCCGATCACATCCTGTCCAATTTAGCCTGGAAACAACTGGAACTCTGTCATGCACTCAAACTGGAAGGAGACAAGACCTCCGAGGGATTTCGCGTCCATACGGTGCGCGCCATCGATAGTGCAATGTTACCGATGGTGCTACAGGGATTCGCAGGAGACTGCCTATTGAAAAGGGCCTTGGAAGTAGCTCCCTTTGTCGATTAACATCTCTCAGGATGCTGAAAAAGACTTCCATCTTCGTTCTCGCATCGCTTTCACACGCCTGAAGCCCATCTCGATGGGCGGCAACTGCGTGAGAAATACGGGAGACGGGCAACGCCGTACGCAAGGGACGCTGGATATTACGCCGGATCAGACCGCACAATCGGGGCACTGCGTCGGTTCCGGATCGGACTCGCATTCTTCACGCGTCAGAGGAAAGAGCATGTCACAGCAGGAGCAAGGACGAATCTCAAAGTACGGAACGCCCTGGTCATCGATTTCGGTCGGAAGGAGAAGCTCTCTCGGGTCATATCCCACAAGCGCCTCATCGCTGAACTTCACGACCGCGAGCCGGTCGTTGAAGGCTTCAAAGATGGCTTCCTGACCTTTGCGCTTCAGCACATGTCCCTGGACAAACACCGGCTGTCCCTTGCGCTTGATACGAAGGTCTTTGAGCGTTCGCTGAGAGGGCCTGGCACAGGAAAATTGACCGGCGGAACTGGTTCCAACCCAGGGCATCGATTCACCTGCTTGATGTGATATATCTCAGCTGGGATCTACCACGGACTGAAAAACATCGTCAAGGTTGGCACTTTTTACCAAGGAGTCATTATGGCAGACATCACGATCTATCACAAACCGACATGCACCACATGCCGACAGGCCGTTCAACGACTGAAAGACAGCGGCAAACCCTTCACGGCCATCAATTACTACGAACAGTCGTTCACCAAATCTCAACTCAAGACACTGCTCAAGAAAGCCGGACTCTCCCCTCGGGATGTGCTGCGGACCAAGGAAGAAATCTATCAGGAGCTGGGGCTCGGGAAAAAGCAGCTGTCCGACGATGAATTACTCGATCTGATGGTCCAATACCCGGATCTGATTCAACGGCCGATCGTCGAAAAAGGGGATCGCGCGATTCTGGCCAGACCGGCAGAATCCATCGAGAAACTCTTGTAGGACGTCGAACAAATCTTCCTCACTCAGCGATCGGTGGTCGGCTCGGAGGGCGACCACCGAATCGTGCGTGTGGCGGGGTCGACGGTAAAGGCCAGCTTCCCATCCAGCGCCCCAAGTAAGAGATCCCCGACCAAGATTCGCCGCCATCCCTTGAGGAGCGGGAGATCCAACGTCGATCGGTTGACCTTGGCATCGACCAGCTCCTGAAGATCGGACGTCGTCGCCAATAAAGTCGAGGCAATCTCCTCTTGCGACGCGCGGGCTTTCACGATCGCCTGCAACAACTCCACCAAGCCGTTGAATTCCGGCTCAGGTTTGCGCTCTTTGGTGAGGACCGGCCAGGCTGACGGCGGAAGCGCCAGCGCTGCCTGGATTGTCGCCAGAATCGACTCTCCATTACGGTCAATCTCTGAACCGTGAAGCCCTCTGACCTTGCGTAATTCATCCTGGTGCCGCGGCGGATGCCGCGCCAATTGGAGGAGGACCTCATCGCGGACGACTCGGCTGCGAGGCACATTCCGCCGTTTCGCTTCCCCCTCTCGCCAAGCCGCGAGCTCACGCAGGACGGCCGCCGATTTCGGCTTCAGTTGATCCCATCCTCGTATACGCTGATAGCGTTCCTGCGGCTCGCGCCGAGCTTCGCCGACCGCCCCTTCGAGACGCGCGAACTCTTCATGCACCCAGGGCAACCGACCAAGCTTGGACAACTTGGTCTCCAGATGATCATGGATCGCCAACAGAAACGTCACGTCCTCCAAGGCATAGGCCAGCTGATCATGGGACAGCGGACGAGCGCTCCAATTGGTAAAGGTATGAGCCTTGTCCAATCGTCTTCCATGCACGCGCTGAACGAGGTTGGCATACGCAACCTGCGAGCCAAAGCCCACCATGGCTGCGGCGATCTGTGTATCGAAGAACGGTTTCGGTATTTGCCCGGCATGAACCGCAAAGAGATCCAGGTCTTGCCGCCCGGCATGGACGACCTTCTGAATCCGCTCATTGCAGACGACTTCCCAGAATGCATCGAGGCCGCCCTCCGACAACACCGCCGGAAAATCGATAATGGCCGCCGTATGCTCGGTCGCAACTTGAATGAGCTCAAGCTTCGGAACGAAACTATCTTCTCCGACGAATTCGGTATCCAAGGCCAGACGAGGGCTGTCACGGAGCTGCTGGCACAACTCGCCAAGCGCATCGGCACGTGTAATGTACTGTGGTGAAGTCAACATCATCTCCGATATAGATTATTCAGAGGGGCTGTACGGGCGATCCGGTGGTCGCAGCGGTTCCGTATTGCTCAGGCTCAGGTATTCTTTGAGGAATTGGTAGGCTTCCAGCATACGGCGCAGCTCTGGTTCAGAACTGCGATCCCCGTTGTTGGCGTCCGGATGGAGCTGCTTGGCCTTCGTCCTGAAGGATGCTGTCACATCCGCCAGCGAGCTCCCGAATTCGACTCCCATGATCGCATAGGCATCCACCGCATTATTCACCCCAGTCGGATTCTCCGACAGAGATCCCCCTCCGCTGGCCGCTTTCAACATATCGGCCAGACTGACCCGTCTGCGACGCCGGCGTGGGCGCTCCCTGATTTCACTGTCGAATTCATCCCAGCGATCTTCGACGAATTCCAACCGGGACTCCAAACGCATGGCGCCGCTCAAATCCCGAATCACCTCGAGTTCTTCTTCGATTTCGACCAGCGACTTGATGATTTCCTCCAGGCCATGTTCGACCTGAAAAAACCCATCGACCCGTTCTTCCATCATTGTCTCGACGGCACATTCCAGGCTGTCTTCCGTTTTCGAACGCAACGAACCGATCCGTTTTTGCATGCCCGTTCGGAATTTCAAAAACTTGGCGGTTGAAAACGGCATTACGCTCCTCTGATGTCCAGGGGGCGCATTCTACCACAGGGGCTGTGTCGGTCTGAAGGCACTAAAAAGCGTGCAAAACCAGTTGGATCGAGAGAAAAGAATTACTCAGGCAGGGATGGATCGTCCACCTTCGCCCGCCTTCTGGCTACGCCGCTCGCGCGAGCGGCGGCCGCCACGGCCCGCGCCACCCTAGGGACGACTTCCTTATCGAAGACACTGGGAATGATGTAGTCCTCACTTAATGTCTGCTCCGGGATCACCTGGGCGATGGCCTGCGCCGCCGCCAACTTCATGGCCTCGTTGATCTCACTGGCCTGGGCGTCAAGCGCCCCCCGAAAGATTCCGGGAAATGCCAGGGCATTGTTGATCTGATTGGGATAATCCGATCGCCCCGTGGCGAAGATCGTGCTATGGGCACTGCCGATTTCCGGAGGAACTTCCGGATCTGGGTTCGCCAACGCAAAGACGATCCGATCGGACGCCATCAGATCGAGATCGTCCCCCGTCACCACATTACCGACGGACAGACCGATAAAGACGTCGGCGTTCTTCAACGCATCACGCAACGTACCTTTGGGATTATCCCTGGTTAAACAAGCGCGGAGGTCGGTTCGGCAGGCCCGAAGCTGCTCGGCTTCTCCGGAGAGAATGATGCCCTCCTTGTCACAGCCCAGCACATGCGTAGCACCGGCCGCCAGCAATATGCGGCAACAGGCCGTTCCGGCGGCACCAAGCCCATTGACGACGATCCGAACCTGGTCCAGCTGCTTTCCTGTGACCCGGAGGGCGTTCATCAACGCAGCCAGCAAGACCACCGCCGTGCCATGCTGATCATCATGCATCACGGGGATATCGAGGGTTTGCTTCAGCTTCTGTTCAATCTCGAAGCAACGTGGTGCACTGATGTCTTCCAAATTAATCCCCCCAAACCCTGGGGCGATGCCTTGGACGATTCGGACGATGTCATCCGGATCTTGCGTGCTCACACAAATGGGCCAGGCATCAATCCCCGCCAGCTCTTTGAAGAGCATCACCTTGCCTTCCATGACCGGAAGCGCTGCCTCCGGACCAAGATTTCCCAACCCCAGCACCGCAGACCCATCCGAGACGACCGCGACACTATTGCTCTTGCTCGTAAAGGTATAGACCTTGGACTTGTCTTTCGCGATGGCCTGGGATACCCGTCCGACTCCAGGCGTATAGACCATTGAGAGCACATTTCTGGTACTGATCGGAACTTTACTCTCCACCCGAATCTTACCGCCAAGATGAAGGAGAAAAATGCGGTCGGACGCCGACAGCACGGTGACATCGGGTAACGCATTCAGCCGTGCCAAAACTTTCTCACCATGTTCCTCATTCTGGACGTCGAAGGTGATGTCGCGCACCATACGTGTTTTGGTCGCCGAGACCAGGTCGACCGCCCCGAGATTCGCCTGTTCCTCTGCCAACAGCGCCGCCACCTGCGCAAAGATGCCGGGCTTATTGGCCAATTCCAGTCGAACCGTCAATCGATAATTGGAGTAGGGGCCAATCTCACTCATAGACACTGTGGTTTTCTCCTTGTTCAAATGAAGCCTATCACAAACACGTCGTTCGTGAAGCCTGTCTCGTCATCCGACACAACGGTTTCAGGTGGCTGGTTTCAAGTTTCACGTTGCACGGGAAGATACTGCTCAGACTTGAAACCAGAAACCCGAAACTTGAAACTGAGTGACGAAATACGCTTCACGCCTGACGAGAGACCTTTCGCCTGCGTCTCATCTCCGTTGACGCTCTTCTCATCACGATGCTAGGTTGAGCCTATGTCATCATCGTCCACAACCGGCAAACCGAATCGGCTCATCCACGAAACAAGCCCGTATCTGCTGCAGCATGCCTACAACCCCGTCGACTGGTATCCCTGGGGACCGGAAGCGCTGCAGATCGCGAAAGAACAGAAGCGTCCCATCCTCCTCTCCATCGGATATTCCGCCTGCCACTGGTGCCATGTCATGGAGCGGGAATCATTTGAGAATGAGGCGATTGCGGAACTCATGAATCGGTGGTTTGTCTGCATCAAGGTTGACCGGGAGGAGCGCCCCGATCTGGATGAGATCTATATGGCCGCCACGGTCGCCATGAATCATGGCCAAGGCGGTTGGCCCATGACCGTCTTCCTCACCCCTGAGCAGCAACCCTTTTTTGCCGGCACGTACTTTCCCCCTGAAGACCGTTGGGGACGACCCGGTTTTGGCTCCGTCTTGAAGAAAATCGCCGACTATTGGGAGACACGCCCTTTAGAGGTCCTGGAGCAGGCCAAACAACTGACCGCCCAGCTGCAAGGTTCGCGACAACGTATCTCGCCCGTCTCAATCAGTGAATCAGTCCTGGAAGAGGCGGTCGTGCAGTTCAGAGATGATTTCGACGAAACCTACGGTGGGTTCGGAACAGCACCCAAGTTTCCCCCCGCCATGGGGTTGTCATTGCTCCTTCGCAGCCATCGACGCTCTCAGCAGCCACAGACCCTCGCCATGGTGACCAAGACACTGGATATGATGGCCGCCGGTGGGATCTACGACCATATCGGTGGTGGTTTCGCACGCTACTCGACGGACGCCCGATGGCTGATCCCTCATTTTGAAAAAATGCTGTATGACAATGCGCTTCTGGCTCGCGTCTACGTTGAGGCCTATCAGGTCACCAAGGCCCCGCTCTATCGTCAAGTCGCAACCGATGTGCTCGACTATATCTGCCGCGAGATGACTGGGCCTGAAGGCGGATTCTACTCCTCAACCGATGCCGACTCAGAAGGCGTGGAAGGGAAGTTCTTCGTCTGGACTCCAGCCCAAGTCCGGGAGGTACTCAAGAACGACGAGGACGCGAGGCGATTCTGTGCCCTGTACGACATCACGGAATCAGGTAATTGGGAACACACGAGCATCCCCAACCGCCTCCGCCCTATTGAGGATGTGGCAAAAGACCTCCAGCTCACACCAGACGAAATACTAGAGAGCGCCACCCGAGCAAAACCCCTGCTGTATGAAGCCAGGCGACAGCGCGTTCCTCCCGGACTTGATGACAAGATCATCACCTCATGGAACGGCATGATGCTCTCAGCCATGGCCGAAGCCGCACGAGTCTTCGACAACGCCCCATACCTCCAACAAGCCACGCGGACTGCCGATTACTTGCTGCGATACCATGCCAAACCCGATGGACGCCTATTCCGCACCTCGCGAGCCGGTCGGGCACATCTCGACGCCTATCTGGAAGACTATGCCTACTTGGCCGAAGGTCTTGTGGATCTCTATGAAGCCGGTGCCGCTGAATCCTATCTCCATGCTGCAGCCCGATTGACCGACCACTTGGTGACAGACTTTCAGGACGAAGAACAGGGCGGATTCTTCACGACTGCCAAACAGCATGAAGCACTCATTCTACGCCACCGCGAGGGCACAGATGGTGCGACTCCGAGCGCCAATGCGGTGGCGGCCTCCGCCCTTGCTCGACTGTCGTTTCATTCTGGTCGAGACGACTGGCGCCGTGCCGCGACCGCCGCTGTACGTGCCTACGGTCGGCAGATGACTCGTTATCCCCGCGCCTTTGCCAAGAGTCTTACCGTCGTGGACTTTTTGACTGAGGGTCCTGTGGAACTGGCGCTCGTCGGCGATGCCACGCACAAAGCGTTCGATTCGCTCCGGCAAGCTGTAGCCCCATGCTATCTGCCCAACCGCATCATCGCAACTGGCTCACCGTCGACACCGTCGTCGCTGCCGCTCTTGAAGGACAGGCCGGCTGTTTCCGGTTTGCCCACCCTCTACATTTGCCGGAATTACACCTGCCGACAGCCGATCACGGATCCTCATCTCGTGGCAGAGGCCTTACAAACCGATCAATCCAGCTCCTTGACTCTACAGAATGAGCCGAGGCTGCTGAAGGGCACCCTGCTCTCAGGACTGGCGACCGCACAGGGGACGGCAACCTACGCCTCCCGCATGCTGTCCCGAAGCGGACAGGCCGATCTGGCACAAGGGTTCACTCCGCTCGGCGCAACAGGATTGACCACCACTCGGATAGGATTCGGAACCTACCGAGTTGACACACAGCACGTCGAACACCGGGAGGCACTCAAACAGGCGCTGAGAACATCCTGCAATCTCATTGACACCTCGACGAACTATACGGATGGGGACAGTGAGCGGTTGGTGGGATCCGTGCTGGCTGAGCTTGTGGCGTCCGGTGAGGTTCAGCGCAATGAAATCATTGTGGTGTCAAAAATCGGGTACGTCCAAGGGCAGAATCTGAAGATTGCCGAAGCGAAAGAACAGACCGGGCACCCCTACCCTGAGATGGTGAAATACGGGGACGGCATCTGGCACTGCATGCATCCGGAATTCTTGGCGGACCAACTGGCGTTGTCCTTGGACCGTCTGGCTCTCACAACCCTCGACGTCTGCCTGCTCCATAACCCGGAATATTTTCTCTTGGAGGCTCGGCATCGTGGGGACGCAGATCTGGAGAAGCTGCGGACCGATTTCTACGATCGCTTGCAGCGAGCCTTTGCCTATTTTGAAACACAAGTCGCGGCTGGACGCCTTCAATATTATGGTGTATCCTCCAACACCGTAGCATCTCCCGCTGATGACCCAGAAGGGACATTCCTCTCGCGTATGGTGCAAGCAGCTGAAACAGCGGCACGCTCCGTTGGAGCCTCTACGCATCACTTTCAGGTTCTGCAATGCCCGATGAATCTCTTCGAGTCCGGGCCTGCCACGATCACCAATACCGGCCCCTCATGCACACAGACGGTTCTTGATTATGCCAGCCGGCACAACATCGCTGTGCTGGTCAATCGACCACTGAACGCCATGGTGGCACGAAACAAGATGATCCGGCTCGCGAACCTCCCCATCGAGGACCCATCGATCGACCTGGATCACCAATTGAGCATGATCGACACCCTTGAGCAGGAATACCGGACCTCACTTGCACCGAGCATCCAATCGACCGGAACCGAAACGGCGCCGAGTGAGTACTTCAATTGGGCTGGAGAACTGCGCCGTATCCTTCCACAGATTCAAGGGCTCGAACATTGGGAACAGATCGAGCATCACATGATTGCTCCGCAAGTGAATCAGGTCCTCCAGCTGCTGTCACGCCAACTCTCCGGAACGACGGCTGAACAGTGGGAGGATTGGCGGCAACGGTACATTCCAGAGCTGTTGACTCTTCTGCGCGGCTGTAGAAGGGAAGCGACAGTGCGGAGTCGAGCCCAGACTACACGAATCGCAGGCACGATCAGTCCTCTGTTGCCGGACGCACACCGTGACGCCTCGCTCTCCCAACAGATGTGCTGGATACTCAGCAGCACACCCGGAATTACCTGCGTGCTAAACGGCATGCGAACCCCATCGTATGTTGAGGATTCATTGGCAGTCTTGAACTGGACACCGATCAGCGAGACACAGCCCATCTATGAAGAAGCCCGGTCGCTCCTTCAGTGACGGTCGGCGTGCCCTTCGCTCAGAGGCAGACCTATGACACCGGTACGCAGCGCGACGCTCTTCGGCCTCATCGTCGTTCCCGTTCTTCTGA
>Ga0224510_10001272_pt1 | contig 17011 bp, 12 predicted proteins | sample SF_May12_sed_USG_FD_170161 | JGI IMG/M metagenome (GOLD analysis project Ga0224510, IMG submission 170161) | Sediment microbial communities from San Francisco Bay, California, United States - SF_May12_sed_USGS_4_1 | ecosystem: Environmental > Aquatic > Marine > Sediment | place: USA: California... | reverse complement strand
GGCCTACGCCGAGTCCGCCAATCCGGACCTGTTGCCTGAGCTGCAGATGCATCTCGGCGAGCACATCGAGGCACTTTGCGCACTCGCCGGCGGCGCGCGGCGGCTCGACCTGGGGTTCGTGCGGGCCCACGCCGAGCGCCGGGCCGAGCAGCACTTCCCGCTCGACGCGGTGCTGCTGACCTACCGGGCCATGCTCCGGGCATTCCTGCCGCCGCTGCGCGACGCGGCACTCGCGGTAGCGGCGAAGACCGCCCAGGTCCCGAGGGTCGTCGCGGCGGTGACCGACCTGCTGGCGGAATACGGCGATGCGGCCGGGGCCACGCTGACCGCCACCTACGTAGAGCACACGCGCCACCTGTCGGAGACCGAGGGCGACCGGCGCAGCGAACTCCTGAACCTGCTGCTCTCCGGCTACGACGAGTCCGATCGCGAGGCCGCGCTGTTGCTCCGGCGGGCCGGCTACCTGGAGCAGCGGCAGGCGTACTGCGTCGCCGTCGCCCAGTCCGTGAATCCGCGCGAGATGACCAGCGCGCCACGGGCGCAGCGCGTAGTCGACGCGATCGGTGTAGCGCTCGAGGGCATGTCGCTGCGGGTCATCAGCGGCGTCCGGGACCACCTCGCCGTTGCGGTGATCTCCGGCACCCGGCGCGCCTCCGGCTGGACGGCGCCGCAAAGCCGGCTCGCGGAGCGGGTGCTGCCGGCGCTCCTGACGCTCGGGCCTGCGGTGCTGGTCGGCATCTCCGCCGATCACCCGTCGACGTCGCACATACGCCGTGCGCGGCACGAGGCCGAGATCGCGCTGGGCCTCGCGAATGTTACCGAGCGGGTCGTGGCATTCGCGGCGCTGCCGATCCGCCGCCTGCTGATCGAGCTCGGCGGCGAGCAGGTGAAGCCTGCGCTGCCGGGCTGGGCCGGCGCGTTCACCGCCGCCGACGCGAAAGCCCGCGGCAGGCTCGCGGAGACGCTCTGCGCCTGCGCGGCCGCCGATATGAACGTGCTCAAGGCGGCGCGCTCGCTCGGCCTGCATCCGAATACGATCTACGCTCGCCTCGCGCGCATCGAGGCAATCACCGGACTCGATGCGCGGCGCTTCGACGCACTGAACGAGCTGCTGCTGGCGATCGAGCTGTCGAATTGAGCCGGACGTCGCCGGTCCCGACGGGGCAGGCCCTGCAATTTCGTCGTGCCCCAGGCGTCGGTCGCCCGTCGGGACGGGCTCCTACAGGCTCCGTGCGCCTGTCCCGTGTGCCTGTCCCGACAAGCAGCCCCGACAAGCAGCCGACAAGCGCCTGGCAGGAGCCCGCTTTGCGGGCGATCGATGCACGGCCACGCGGCTGGTCGCCCGCGAGGCGGGCTCCTGCGGCATTGGGGGTTCCGATCGGCCGTCCGGAGGCATAAAAAAAGCCGGGCATTGCGCCCGGCTTTTACTGTTACCGCCTGATCCTCGGGGGGAGTCGGATCAGGCGGCCTTCAGAGCTTCCTCGGCCGACAGGTACTTGTAGCCGAGGTCGTGGGCCACCGCCTCGTAAGTCACGTGGCCGGCGTGCACGTTGAGACCGTTGGCGAGGTGCGGGTCCCGTGCCAGCGCCTCGCGCCAGCCCAGGTTCGCCAGCGCCTTTGCAAAAGGCAGCGTGACGTTGGTCAGCGCGAAGGTCGAGGTGCGCGGCACCGCGCCCGGCATGTTCGTGACGCAGTAGTGCACGACGTCGTCGACGACATAGGTGGGCTTCGCGTGGGTCGTCGGCTTGCTGGTCTCGAAGCAGCCGCCCTGGTCGATCGAGATATCGACCATGACCGAGCCCGGCTTCATCGCCTTGACGTGTTCCTTCTTGACGAGCTTCGGCGCTGCGGCACCCGGGATCAGCACGGCACCGATCACGAGATCGGCCTCGACGACCAGGTCGTCGATCGCGTGCTTGGTCGAGTAAACCGTGCGGACGCGGCTGCCAAAGATCTCGTTGAGCTGCCGCAGGCGCGGCACCGAGCGGTCGAGGATCGTCACCTCGGCGCCGAGGCCGACGGCCATCTCGGCCGCGTGCGTGCCGGAGACGCCGCCGCCGATGATCAGCACCTTGCCCGGCATTACGCCGGGCACGCCGCCCAGCAGCACGCCGCGGCCGCCATTGGCCTTTTGCAGCGCGTAGGCGCCGGCCTGGATCGACAGCCGGCCCGCGACCTCGCTCATCGGGGTCAGGAGCGGCAGCGAGCCGTCCTTCGCGGTGACGGTCTCGTAGGCGATCGCCGTCGTGCCCGACTTCACCAGCGCCTTCGCCTGGGCGGGGTCGGCCGCGAGGTGCAGGTAGGTGAACAGCACCTGGTCGGGCCGCAGCATCTTGCACTCGGCGAGCTGCGGCTCCTTGACCTTGACGACCAGGTTCGCGGCGTCGAATACCTGCTTCGCCGTCTTGACGACCTTCGCACCGGCCGCCTTGTAGTCCTTGTCGGTCAGGCCGATGCCTGCGCCGCAGTCCGTCTCGACGATCACCTCGTGGCCGTCGTGGACCAGCTCCCGCACGCCCGCCGGGGTCATGCCCACGCGGTACTCGAGAACCTTGATTTCCTTCGGTACACCGATCTTCATGCCCGTCTCCCCCTCGTGAGACCGATACACAACAAGTCGCGCAGGATACGCGCCCTCATGCGCAATTTCCCTGCTGAATCGGTGACTTTTCGGGTGATTGATGGCATCTTCTGCGGAATCAGGGCCTTTGGGTGCAATTTTCCGTCATGAAGACCGACCGATTCGACCGCCGAATCCTGCGCGCCCTGCAGCAGGACGGCCGCATCAGCAACGTGGAGCTGGCCTCCAGGGTCAGCCTGTCCGAGTCGGCCTGCCTGCGGCGCGTGCGCGCGCTCGAACAGGCGGGCTACATCGAGCGCTACGTCGCGCTCTTGAACCAGAAGCGGGTCGGCCTGCCGGGCACGGTGTTCGTGCACATCGCGCTCCGGCGCGAGGAGCAGAGCGAGCTGGCCGCGTTCGAGGAGGCGATCCAGAAGGTGCCGGAGGTGATGGAGTGCTATCTCATGACCGGCGAGTTCGATTACCTCCTCCGGCTCGTCGTCTCCGACATGGCGGATTTCGAGCGCCTGCACAACGAGGCGCTGACGCGATTGCCCGGTGTGGCGCGAGTGAATTCCAGCGTCGCGATTCGCACGGTCAGGAAGACGACGGAGTTGCCGGTAGCCTAGCCGAAGTGATGGGCGAAGCGGCGTGCGTCTCGGCAATGGATCGCCCGCGGGGCGGGCTCCCGCAGCATCGCGGCGGCATCGGTCGGCATCCACAGGTCCCCGCCTTGCAGGCGACCCGCGTTTCGACCTAGGCTCGCGACAGACACGGGAGACGAACGATGCAAAGAATCATCCCGCCGCTGCTAGCCTGCCTGCTTGCCGCCTGCCAGCCGGCGGCGCCGCCGGCCGGCGAGGCGCAGGCCGGAGCGAGCGAGCCGACCTACGACTTCGACCTCGTGTTCGCCGGCGGCACCGTCGTTGACGGCCTCGGCAACGAGCGCTACGCGGCCGACGTCGGCATCCGGGGGGATCGCATCGTCGCCATCTCGCGCAGCGGGCTTGCGGGCAGCAACGCGCGCGAGATCGTCGACGTCAGCGGGCTCATCGTCGGGCCCGGCTTCATCGACAACCACGCGCACATCGAAACCGAGATCCACGAGCACCCGCTGGCCGAGAACTTCACGCGCCAGGGCATCACGACGATCATCGCGTCGCTGCACAGTGGCGACCAGCCGTGGCCGCTCGACGAATATGCCCGCTCGCTCGACATCGCGCCGAACATCGGCTTCTTCGCCGGCCACACCTGGACGCGCAAGCAGGTGCTCGGCCTCGAGAATCGTGCGCCCGACCACGACGAGCTGCAGGCCATGCGCGACCTCGTCGAGGAGTCGATGAAGCAGGGCGCGCTGGGCCTCTCGACAGGCCTCCTGTACGTGCCGGCGAACTACGCGGAGACCGAGGAGGTGATCGAGCTCGCGAAGGTCGCGGCCGCCTATGGCGGCATCTACGTGACCCACATGCGCAACGAAGCGACCGGGCTCATCGACTCGGTCAACGAGACGATCCGTATTGCCGAGGAGGCCGGCATCCCGGCGCAGATCAACCACCACAAGGTCGCCGGCGTGAACCAGTGGGGATGGTCGGAGCGAACGCTAGCGCTGATCGACGAGGCGCGTGCGCGCGGCGTCGACATCGTGCACGACCTCTATCCCTATACCGCGTCGAGCACGCGCTCCGCGGTGCTGTTCCCGCAGTGGGTCCTCGCGGGCGGCCCGGAGGAGTTCGCGAAGCGCGTCAACGATCCGGAACAGCTGCCGCAGATCCGCGAGGAAATGCGCGAAATCTTCATGAACGACCGCACCGGCGGCGACCTCGCGCGGGTGCAGATCCGTGTGCTGCGCGCCGACCAATCCTACAACGGCAGGACACTCGCCGACATGGCGGCCGACCGTGGCTTGCCGAACAACATCGACACAGGCATCGACCTCGCTATAGAACTGGAGCAGAAAGGCGGCTTCTCCGTAATCTTCCACGCGATGGACGAACAGGACGTCATCCGCATCATGCAGCATCCGCTCGCGATGATCGAAACGGACGGCGACCCGGTTGCTTATGGCGACGGGTTCCCCCATCCGCGTAGTTACGGCGCGTTCCCACGCGTGCTGGCGCGCTACGTGCGCGAACTCGGCGTGCTGACGCTGGAGGAGGCCGTGAAAAAGATGAGCTCGATGCCGGCGGACCAGTACAACCAGGCAGAGCGCGGCCGCATCGTCGAGGGCGCCTTCGCCGATATCACGGTATTCGACGCCGACACCGTGCAGGACCAGGCCACCTACACGGACCCGCATCGTTACCCGCTCGGCATCGAGCACGTGATGATCAACGGGGAATTCGTAATTCGCGGCGGCGCGCTGACCGGCAATCGCCCCGGCGTGTGGATACGCGGGCCCGCGCGGCCCGACCGGGTCAGGGCAGCGCCGTAGGAACGCGCGCTGCGCACGGCGAGCATTGGTTGCCCGCAGGGCGGGCTCCTACCGGGTCGGTGGGACGTATTCCTTCGGCCGTTCGGCGCCGCCCGTGAAGAAGAACTTTTCCATCTCGGCTTCCAGGAAACGGCGTGCCTCGGGCTCGATGGGCGTCAGGCGATACTCGTTGATCAGCATCGTCTGGTGCGACAGCCAGCGCTGCCAGGCCTCCTTGCTGACGCTTTCGTAGATCCGCTGCCCGAGCGGTCCCGGGTAGGGGGCGTAATCGAGTCCCTCGGCATCCTTGCCCAGGAGTACGCAGTGCACGGTTCGGGCCATTCAGCCTGCTCCCTTCGTCATCAGAGTGTCGATCAGAATTCTGACCGGCGCGGCGACGCCGACGCCCGGCGGCGAGCCCAGATCGTACCAGCGGCCCGCGTCGCCGTCGGCTACTGTACGCGAACCGGGCGGCAGCTGCACTTCGACCGGGCGTATGTCGAGATCGTAGTGGCTGAAGCTGTGTCGTAGCGTCTGCCACTCCGATACGCTTGCGGGCTCGGCGCCGAGGCGCGATCTGCACCACTCGGCGATCGCATCGCTCGCCGCGACCTCGGGCAGGCTCCACAGCCCGCCCCAGATCCCGGATGCCGGGCGACGCTCGAGGAACAGCTCGTTGCCGGCGCGCACCAACACCATGTGCGTGACGCGCAGCGGCTTGGCCTTCTTCGCTTTCCGGCCGGGAAAATCGGTCTCGCGGCCGAGCGCATGCGCCGCACAGCAGGACTCGAGCGGGCACTCGCCGCAGCGCGGCTTCGTGCGCGTGCAGAGCGTGGCGCCGAGATCCATGATCGCCTGCGTGTAGTCGGCGGCGCGCTGTGCCGGCGTGTGTTGTTCCGCGCGCTCCCACAGCGCCTGCAACACGCGCGCGCTGGTCGGCGGCCCTTCGATCGCGTGGAAGCGCGCGAGCACGCGTTTGACGTTCCCGTCCAGGATCGCGTGGCGCTCGTCGAAGGCCTGCGCGAGTATCGCGCCCGCGGTCGAGCGCCCGATGCCCGGAAGTGCCACGACCTCTTCGAAGCCCCGCGGGAACTCGCCGTCGTGCCTGTCCCGGATGACGGCAGCCGCCCCGTGCAGGTTGCGCGCCCGCGCGTAGTAGCCGAGCCCCGCCCAGTGTTCGAGCACGGCGTCGAACGTGGCATCGGCGAGCGCTGCGACATCAGGAAACGAGGCCATGAAGCGTTCGAAGTAGGGGATCACCGTCGAGACCTGCGTCTGCTGCAGCATTACCTCGGAAACCCAGACGCGGTATGGCGAGCGCGGATGCTGCCACGGCAGGTCGCGGCGGCCGTGTTGCTCGTACCAGGCCAGGAGCCGGTCCTCAAAATCGTTCATGCGTCTCAGAAGTAGCGGTCGAGCAGCAGTTCCACGGCGCGCCGGCCCTCGCCCGCGGCGCCGCTCCAGTACTGGTGACCGCGAAGCTCCGAGTGCCCGATGGCGATGCGGCCGAGCGGCTCGCGAATGACATCGGGCGGCGCCGCCCGGCCGTTGGTGCCGAAACGGAAGCCCGGTTCCGGCGCGAGGTAGGCGTGCCCCCAACGGTTCAGGATGATGCCGGCTATGTCCCGCGCCGCGTCGAAGCCGGCGGCCCCGAACATCTCGCTCATCTGCTCGCGGATCTGCCGCTCGTAATCGGCGAACGAGGTCGACAGCAACAGCGCGCGGCCGGTTGCGCCCTGGGTCGCCGCATCGGGCCCGGGCCCCGGCACAGGCGCATAGAAGGTCATGACGATCGGCTTGTCGGGATCGAGCGGCGGAGTCCCGTCGCCGACGATCATCGGGCGGCGGATGTTGCAGGTGAAGCCGAAGCCGCCTGACCACAGCGCGGCCGACACGCCGAGCTTCGCGAGGAAGCGCCAGTTGCGCAACGCGACATTGGCGACCAGAACCGGCGCATGCCGGAAGCTCGCATAGGCCTCGACGTGCGATTGCGGCAGGTCGCGCAGGACACGGCGGTTGACCCAGCCGCCCGAACCCATCACGACGATCTTCGCGTGCACGCGATGCAGGCGTTCATTCCTCCAGTAGGCCACGGAAACACGATCGCTGCCGGCGTGCTCCACGCGAACCGCGGTGGCCTCCAGCCGCAGCCGCACCGCGTTCGATTCCCGGTCCAGCGCGGCGCGGTCCAGCGGCTGCTGCAAGACGTCCGCGAGCGTGTTGCCGGCTATCGACCCGGGCACGAGCTTGCGCACGAAATAGCGGGCGATCGCGGCGTTGCCACCAGGGAAACTCGTCAGCGGCTCGCCACCCAGCGTGTCGGGCCGGACAAAACCCGGAAATTCGAAGTAGCGGCCCCAGTAGGCGCTCAGCACATCGCAGCCGAGCCCGGCGATGCTCGCCATGATCGGATCGTAGTAGTTGCTGGTCTCCGGCGGCAGGCCCAGGACGTCGGTGTAAAACGCCTTCAGCGTCATACCGTCGAGCGTCTCGTTCGACCACTCCTCCTCCGGCGTGTCGATGCTGCGCAGGCGCCTGAAGGCATCCCTTACGAGCGGGCTCCACGGCGTGGCATCGAGGCCGTTCCGCCAGACGTCCTTCACCCACGGAGTCGCGGCCCCGCGGAAAAAGTGCGCGACGTCGAAGGTGTCGTGCTGCCAGTGCATGTAGTCGTAGTTGTCGAGCGGGATGCGCATGCCGGCGGCCGTCCCGGTCGGTTCGGCGAACGCGTATTCGCGCGGCATATCGAGCGCCGTGAAATAGTCGTCGGGGTCGCCGGTCTTGCGCTGCACGCGGAAGTCGTTGGAGCCCTGCGGGCCGGTCAGCCGGACGCCGTCCACATCGAACTCGTTCCGCTTCGCCTCGCCGCCGAAGATGGGGTGATTGTCGAGGATCAGCGCGCGGCCCGCCGGGTGCAGTCGCCGGAAATGATGCGCCGCCGACAGGCCGGAGAACCCTCCGCCCACGACGACGAGGTCGTAGAACTCACCGGAATCGATCGCATCGCGCAGAGGATCGTCGAAGCGGCCGGCGCGGATCTCGTGCGCCACGCGCACGAGCTCCGGCGTGTTGCCGTGAGACGCCGCGTAGTCGCCCACGCCGCCCGGGCCGTACCAGCCGGACCCGACATCGAACGCGTACTCGTTCTGCGCCGCTGCCGTACCGAAGCCCGCGGCGGCGCCGCCCAGCACGAGTGAGGAACCGTGGATGAAGTCGCGCCGGGTGATGGCGCGATCGAGGCCGAGTTCGGTATCGGTCTTCCGAGGCATGCGCGGGAGTGTACGCTTTTCGCCCGGGACGCGTCTCCGGGCCGGAAAAAGATCGGGGCGCCCGGGTTACCCCGGACGCCCCGTACTCGGACCGAGCTGCCCTATATCAGAAGTTGCGCTGGAAGCTCAGGTTGAACATCGACGGCAGGCCCGGCTGCATCAGCACCGTGCCCTGGCTGTCGTTCACGTCGTAGCCGTCGATGTAGTACACCTCGTCCGCCAGGTTCAGCCACTGGGCCTCTATGCGCCAGTCGTCGTTCGGCGAATCCCAGCGTATGACGGCGTTGACGATCGTGTAGCCGTCGATCCGGTTGAGGGCATCCCGGTTGAGCGGGTCGATGTACACGTCGTCCATGTAACTCCCGTCGATCCGGAACATGACCTCGCCGTTGGACGTCGGGATCGTGTACTGGGCGCCTATGGCCCACTTCGTCTCCGGCGTGTAGGGCGTGATCATGTCGAGCGTGATGCCTGTCGCGGCGTCGACGTTCTGGTATTCGAAGTCCAGGGTGCTCCCCGAGAAATCGATCAGGAAGTTGTCGCTCAGGTACCAGGACGCTTCCGCCTCGATGCCCGTGATCTCGGCGTCACCCACGTTGGCCGGCTTCAGGCACGGAGGTCCAATGCCGCCCGGCGCGAAGGGATTCTCGCATTGCTTCAGAACCAGCTGGATATTGTCGTACTGCGTGAAGAAGGCAGCCACGTTCAGTCGCAGCGTGTTATCCAGCAGGGTCGACTTCCAGCCCAGTTCGTAGGAGGTCAGCTCCTCCGAACCGAAGGTCTTCAGCTGCTGCGGGAAGAACGGCCGCGGGTTGACGCCGCCGCCCTTGTAGCCCGTCGAGGCACTGCCGTAGACCATCGAGCTGTCGGTCAGGTTGTAACTGGCGGCGATGCGCCAGTCGGTGCGATCGTCCTCGAACTCGGCCGTCAGGCCCTCGATTCCGGCCAGCCGCCAGTTGAACTGGCTGCCGGGCGGGCCGCCGACGATGGGCGTGCCGTCCGGGTTCATGCGGTGGTGCGTGTAGCCCTTGAACTCCTCCGAGTACCGGACGCCCGCGGCGATGTTGAATCTGTCCGTGAGATTCCAGTTGAAGTTTGCAAACACCGCCTTCGTGTCCGCCGGCGTCGGGTCGGGTCCGTGGATGAAGTCGATCAACGCATAGTTCAACGTTACCCGCGCCTCGTAGTTGCTGTCCTGGTCGAGGTAGAACGCGCCGACCGTGTAATCCATCGAGTCGCCGAGCGCCCCGTTCAGCCGGAACTCCTGGGTGAACTGGTAGTTGTCCAGCCGGTTGTCGAGCTGGTTCAGCGCGACCGGGGAGGCATCCTCGTCCCACGTGAAGCGGCTGTCATACTGGCGGTACGCCGTGATCGAGTCGAAGCTCAACGTGTCGTTGATCTGCCAGTCGATGCGCAGCATGCTCCCCCACTGCGTGATGAAGTTACGGGGAGGTATGGTGTAGGGCTTCCACGGCGCAGGCGCGGTCACGGCCGGGTCGCCGCCCAGCATGTACATCTCGCCGGTGTCTGAAATCGTCGCGTAGGATACGTACGGATTGTTGATCGGGTCGTCCGAGTTCCGGTACGGGCCGTACGGCACGAAGATGTTATCGCGGTAATAGGTGATGTTGCCGAACTGGTCCGTCAGCGAGACCGTCGCATTCGCGGTGTTCGCCTCGATGGCCCTGCGATCCGCGTACGTGGCGACGCCCGGTGCGATGCCGGAACGGTCGTCCAGGTAATCGCCGGCGAAGCTGATCTCGAGATCGTCGTTGGCGATCCAGCGCAGCTGCACCCGCGCAGTGGCATACTGCTGCTCGCCCTGGCGGCCGATCTCGCATCCCTTGCCGAGCCGGATCGTCGGACCGCCGGTCTCGGTCGGGTGACTGCAGAAGTAGTCCAGGACCTTGACGTAGCCGTCACGTGACTTGCCGGCCGCCGAGACGCGGGCGTACAGCTTGTCCTCTATGAGCGTCATGCCTCCGGCACCGCGGAAGTCGACCTGCTCGTAGCTGCCGAAGCCCACGCGGAGAAAGCCGCTGTCGTCGGGCCCGGGCTGCTTCGTGAACATCTTCACTGCGCCGCCGATCGAGTTCCTGCCGGACAGCGTGCCCTGCGGACCGCGCAAGACCTCGACGCGATCCACGTCCAGCAAGTCGAGCAGCGTGCCGGTCAGCTGGGCGTAGTACACGTCGTCCACGTAGACGCCCACGCCCGGCTCGAGCGCCGCGATGAAGTCGTACTGGCCGACGCCGCGGATGAACGCGATCATGCCGGACCGCGCCTGGCCGCCCCGCTTCAGCGTGACGTTTGGAGCCTGGTTGGCCACCTCGTACAGGTTCGTCTGCGCCCGGTTGTCGAGCATGTCTCCGGTTATCGCCGTAATAGCGATGGGAGTTTCCTGGACGTCAGCCTCGCGGAATTCCGCGGTCACGATGATTTCTTCGAGCTGACCACTGCGGCCACTGTCCTGTTGCTGGGCGCTGGCCGTCCCAAGGGCGAATAACGTACCCAGTAAAGTCACGGATACGCCAATTCGATTTCCGACTTTCGTTTCCATTCTTACAGGCCCCCCTGCAATTGAAATGCCGATCCCCGAACGGGAATCCTGTCAACACGAGTTTGTAAAAGAAAACTCAACCGATCCAAATGAAATAAAGATGCTACCCGACTACTTTTTGCATTCGCCCGACCGGCGGCGGATACCTCGGGTCCGTCGCCTCGGACGCGTCGAAGACGGTGCAGCGTGGACTGCGTGCGAGCGATCTTCCCCCGTTATCGGTGACGTGACATAGCACGCTGATCTGCCGGCTTATTGGTGTGATCTTAGCAGAGAAAAAATCAGAAAATCTTACGGTTTTCTCGCGGGTTGCACTCAAAATCGAAAGCTATCGCACGGATGGTTGAATTCGCGCCGGGCCGGCGTTGGCTGCGGCCGAAATGGCGCAGCAACGGACCCGAACGGAGCATGCTGCTGGTATGGCAGGACGCGGATACAGGGACAACTGAACCCGGCCCGGACTGGTTGCCAGTCCCGATTTGGAATCAGGTCATCAGCGTTTCGGCTCGCGTCCCTGGGCCAGCGCCTCGATGCGGTCGACGGCATCGACGCCGCCTTCACGCAGAGTGCGCTTGATGTAGTACGGGCCGATCACGGGCGGTACCCAGAAGCTCGGCACCATGTCGAAGTTATATATAAGGAGCGTGCCCTCGCCTTCCGGTACGAGTCGCCAGCTTTCCCGGCTGTACTTGAAGTCGCTCTTGTTCGGATCCACGATCGCTACGATTTCCCGCATCGGCTGCAGCAGCAGGTGCCCGTGGCGCTCAAAGGACTTGCAGAACAGCAGCACGCAACCCTCCATGCGCGTGTAAAAACGCGGCCTGCCATCCGCGCCGGGCTCGAGGTTGCGGCTTTCAACGAAGGCGCTCGTGAATTTTACGAACAGGTCGTAGTTCGTGAGTACGCGATACAGTTCCTCCGCCGACGCGTTGAACCACGTCTCCGAACGCAGGTGGTAGCGGTCTTCGTTCCGCTCGACAACGACATCGCGCAGGTCCGCGGCCGTGGCCACGCAGGACGCGACGAGCAGCAGCGCGGCCATCGCCGGCCGGCGGAAATAGACGAAATTCCCTTTCATGTCGGTCAGCGCGGAAACAGGTCCTTCAGCTTCTTCTTGACCTCTTCCTCAAGGTCAGGCTTCTCCTCTTGCTGGGGCTCCGCTTCGGCGCCCTCCCCGGCTGCGCCTTCCGGTTCCTTGGTCGGCTCACCGAGCAAGCGGTCCAGCAGGTCTTTCTTCAGGTCTTCTTTTTTCTCCTCGATAGCCTGCTCGACCTCCTGCCGGAACATCGCCTCGATATCCGGACGGAAACTCGGCGACGCGAGCGGGCCGCGGATTCGTATCGGGATCAGCACCTTCGTGAAATCGTCCATCTCGTCCTGGCTGATCATGCCGAGGAGCTCCGGCTTCTCGAGCACGCGCGCCTGCACCGAGTAGTCCATCTCGGTCTTTACGAGGTCTACCGTACCGGCGCCGGTGACGCGCAGGAACGGCAGCTCCGCAAGCAGGTCGTTATTGGAGAACATGCCGTCCGTAACCACGCCGGTCGCCCGCACGTTACTGAACTCGGTCCGGGCCGGGAGCTTCGGCTCGGGCGGCGCCTCCTGCTTGTAGAGCGCGCGCGCCGTACGCAGCTGGTGCCAGACATCGACACCTTCCCAGGCGCCGTCCTTGAGTTCGATCGACATGTTGCCGTCCAGGTCGCTGCGGATCGCGGCTACCGTGGCGCCCGCACCCGACAGGACAAAGCTGCCGTTGACCGTGCCGGTCACGTTGTCGGTCTCGAACACCGCCTGCGCCATCGAGCCCAGGTTCACATCGCGAATATTCTCGTTGACGGACAGGACGGGCACGCTGCCGGACGCGTCGATGCGCACGTCACCTTCGTAAGCGCCGCCGAAGAACTGGGCCGTGACCGGATTCAAGCGCAGCTTGCCGTCGGCGCCGTTCACTCCCAGCTGCAGGTTCGTAAAGGTCACCGGACCGAGGTAGGCCTCGTTGAGGCGTGCACTGCCGCGCGCCTTCAGCGAACGGATCAGCTCGACCGGGATCTCGATGTCGGCCGCGGCTTCGTCCGCAGCCGCGGCGGCCGTCTCGTCGGCCGGCGCCATGTAGTTGTCGAGCGTTATGCTGTCGGCGACCAGGTCGAATCCCAGGAAGCCGGTATCCGTCAACGGCACCGAGAGCCTGCCGGTCATTGTCGTGTCGTCGAGCCGGAGCGTCATGTCGTCGAGCACCAGTGCTTCCTCGCCAACGGCCGCCCGGCCGCTGAACGACACCGTCGTCATCGCGTTCGGGTCGGCGGTGACCGGCGGCTCTATCGCCAGCGTGCGCATCAGGTCCTTCAGCGAAAAGTCGGCGATGCGCAGGCGCGCTACCGGTTGTGGCGTGCCCGCGTACGAGAACGGTTCGACGTCGGCCGACATGCTGAGACCCAGCACGCCGAGGTCGAGCTCGCCGAGTGCCACGCGCTCTGCGGCCATATCGAGCACTATGCCGCGCGACTCGAACTGGAATTCGGTGGGCGCATCCACCAGACCGCGCAGGCTGCCGGATATGCTCAGGCCATCGAGGGACAGCTGCTGCATGCCTTCGGCCAGGTTGAGCATGGTTGCGAGCTCGAGCTTGCCACCGAGCCCGCCTGGCGCGGCCTCGAATTCGAACCCGGCATCAACGGCGAAGGGCTCGCCGAGTGCGACCCGGCCGGTCGTGACGGTCAGGCCCGTGATCGTGTAGCTGCTGCCGCCCTGGGCATCGGTGTAGGAAACGCGCGCGTCGCCGAGGCGCACGCTCGCGATGTCGAGATCGAAGTCCGTCCCGCCCGCAGGCTCCTCGGCCGCGGGCTCGTCCGCCGCGCCGGACGCCAGGTCGTCCCAGTTGGTCGTGCCGTTCCGGGCGACGGCCAGGTTGGCGGCGAAGCCCTCGAGCGACGCGGTGCCGACGCTGATCTCCTGGCGCAGCAGGAGCGGCAGCACCTGCACGCTGAGCCGCGCGCTGTCGAAGCTCAGGAACGGCTCGTCGCCAAAGCCTTCGGCATTGCCGAGCGAGGTCCGGCCGATCTCGACCGCGAGCCACGGAAAGAAGCTGATCGACAGGTCCCCCTCGATCGTCAGCTCGCGGCCGGTCGATTTCTCGACCTGGGCGGAAATCTGCTGCCGGAAGTCGTTCGGGTCGAAGAACACGACCAGCGCGATGGCGGCCAGCACGCCGAGGCCAACGACCGCGCCCACGAATATCGCGAGAATCTTTACGAGTTTTGCCATCGTAGTTGCCCGTACGAAGAGATGCGCAGGATAGCAAATCCGACAGACAGCCGGCGGGGTGTCTGGTTCACATTTGGTGTTGCTTTTTTGCCGCAGAAACGCGGGGGCGAGCGGCGCTTCGGGCCGGGCAGCAGTCGCCTCAACCCGCGCGGTGTCAGGGATATCTGCAGGAGCGCGAATTGCCTGCGAGCGATGTCCGGACCCGGCATTGGTCGCCCGCGGGGCGGGCTCCTGCAGAAGGCGGCGCAATATCGGGCGGCATTCGCAGGAGCGCGCCCTGCGGGCGAGGCATCACTCCTTGCAGAGACTCAGTCCGCCGTTCAGCGTGCTGATCCGGACCCTCGACGCGCCGTCGCCCTCGGTGAACTTGAGTTCCCGGCCCGGCGTGTACTCGCTCGTGCGGACCGGCTTCGGCCCGAAGCAGTTGCGGATGCCGCCGTTGAAGGTTTCGATGTCGAAGCGTGCCGAGATCTTCCCCTTGAATCGCACGTCGACGCCACCGTTGATCGTCTCGATGTCGAGGCGGCCGCCATCCAGCAGCTCGGAGCGGAACACGACGTCGCCGTTGACCGCGTTGGCCTGTACACGTTCGTACTTCCCGTCGACGATCGACACGCTGCCGCTCACGCTGGTCGCGTCGATCTCGCCGGCCAGCCGGTGCACATCCACGTCCCCGCTGACCGAACTCAGCTGCGTGTGAGTCGGCTGGTTGTCGCCCTCGACCTCGACGTCGCCGCTGACCGACTCCGCGGTCAGGTCGGCCGCAAATACCTCGGTCGTCACGTCGCCGCTCACGCTCTGCAGGCGCTGCCCGCCCTGGACGTCGGTGACGTCGATATCGGCGCTGACACCGATCACCTCGATCGAACTTTTCTCGGGCACGCGGATCCGGAGATCCGTCGAGATTGCACGCGAGCCGTGGCGAGGTACCCTCACCTTCACGATCACTTCGCTGCCGCTGCGCTCGACGATCAGCTCGTCCACGTCGGCACCGAGTTCGCCGGTGACCTCGACCTGGTTGCGCGACCAGCCGGATACCTCGATCGACCCGGCCGTGTTGGAAATCGACACCTGGCCGTCGGGGCTCGCGTCGACCGTGCGCTCGACGCGCTCCGCCCTCAGGTCGGCTGCAAGCAGCAGTCCCGCCGGTACCAGTAACAGTGCTTTCGTCATTACATTCATGTTCGTCTCTCTGCGAGCAGGCATCTGCCCTGCTCAGATGTCCTCTCGGTACATTGAATTGCCGGCCAGCCCGTTGACGCTCTGCATCAGCTCGAGCTCCTTGCGGTAGCTCGACAGCAACAGGTCCTGCAGCAATGCGTTGTCGGGCTCCTGTGCCAGCGCGGTATTGATCTCGCGTATGGCCGACCGGATCGCTGCCAGGTTCTTCAGCACGTCCGCTCTGGCTTCCGGCGACAGCCGCGTCAGCTCGTCGCCCAGCCGTGCCTCCAGGTCGCGTCGCGCGTCGACGAAGTCCGGCCCGAGGCTGTACTGGGTGCCGAAGTTGGCGGCAACCGTCTCCACCTCGAGGCCCTGAGTCGTGGCGACAGGGGAGACGCCGGCCCGGTCGCCGCTCACGGCCAGGTAGGTCAGGCCCGACGAGCCGCCGACCAGTACCAGCACTGCCGCCGCCTGGGTCAGCACGTTGGTCAGGCCGAACAACCTCGGCCGCCCGGCCGGCTCGCTTATCGCGGCCGCGATGTCCGGCCACAGGTCCCGGCCGGGCTGCACCTCGGTCGCGAGGTTCCTCGCCTTTGCCAGGAGTTCGTCATCGAATCGGTCATTCATGTCGTTCACGCTGCACCCGCGGTGCCTAGTTGTTGCGCCAGCAAACGCTTGGCGCGATGTAGCTGTGCCTTGCTCGTGCCGACGGCGATGCCGAGCATGTCGCCGGCTTCCTCGTGGCTGTAGCCGTAGACGGTCGTCAGCACAAAGACGTGCCTTGCTCCGCTCGGCAGTTCGTTCATCGCCTGCTCGAGATCCCGCATCCCGCCGCTGTCGCCGACCGACGGTGGTCCATCCATGTCCTCGGCCACCGCCCGTATCCGGTCCTGTTCGCGCCGCGACTTGCGCATCCGGCCGAGCACTGCGTTGACCGCGACCTTGTGTATCCAGGTTCCGAAACCGCTGTCGCCGCGAAAATTTCCGAGCTTCGTCCAGGCCTGGATGAATGCCTCCTGGGCACAGTCTTCCGCCTCGGCCGGGTTGCAGGTCATCCTGAGGCAGAGGCCGTAGACCTTGCCGACGTAGCGCCGGTACAGCTGCTCGAAGGCCCGCTGGTCGGCCTTTTGTGCCCGCCTGATCAGCAGTTCTTCCTCGTTTACAACTGCGTGGGTCATCGCTGATCCGTCGCCTCGGGCCGGTGGGGCGGCAATGGCCATGAGCGCTTCCAATTCACTGATCTCCGCATGCTTTGTCTCTTGGATGCGCGACCCCGGGCTTTGGTTTATTTTGCGCCGCCGTCGGGGGGGCAAATTATTGATTCCAGAATGGGTTTTGTCATATTTCTGGTATTATGCGTCGGGCTGCAACTGGCGTCGCGTCAATTGCGCCCTATTGAACAACAACAAGCCAGGTTACGCGTCTGTCGGCCCCGCAGCGATGCGGGGACCGAAAGCCCACGGAGGCACAAGGGAGCCAAATGGGGGGCCATTCCATCCTGTATCTCGGCCGCAGCGATTTTGCCGCCGACTACATCGAAGCACTGAAAGCCTCGAAGGCCTGCTCCCGCTTCAGCCGCTCGGAAACGCTGCGCGTCCCCGCCCACGACGCCGCGAACATCGAACTGGTGCTGTTCGAGGCCGGGCCCGGTATCACGCAGTCCGGACATACGCTCAAGACCTTCATCCAGTCGCTGCAGCATTACCCGCTGATCGCGCTGACGCGTCATGACCAGGAACATCGCGGCATCGCCGCTGTACGTGCGGGCGCGCAGCATTATCTGTGCGTCG
>Ga0224510_10001269_pt1 | contig 17014 bp, 7 predicted proteins | sample SF_May12_sed_USG_FD_170161 | JGI IMG/M metagenome (GOLD analysis project Ga0224510, IMG submission 170161) | Sediment microbial communities from San Francisco Bay, California, United States - SF_May12_sed_USGS_4_1 | ecosystem: Environmental > Aquatic > Marine > Sediment | place: USA: California... | reverse complement strand
CTACAACTCGGAAACCAACGCCCTGCAAACGGTACGCGCCTTCGGCTACGAGGATTTCAAGGGGAGGCTTTCCTGATGGACAGCGCACACCGTTTTCTCGATTCGGAGGCCCCGCATCTCGCCGCCGATCAATGCCTGTTTCAGGTGATTCCGGCCCCCTACGAAAAAACCGTCTCCTACGGCGGCGGCACCGCGCAGGGCCCGTCAGCGATCATCCTGGCCTCGGGGCAGCTCGAAGCCTATGACGGCGCAAGTTGCCCCTGCGAGCAGGGCATCCACACCCTGCCGCCCGCGCCAACCCTCCAGGCCATTGAATCCGCCGTTGCCGGTGTGGCGGCCATGGGCAAGATCCCGGTGCTGCTGGGCGGGGAACACACCGTCACCTACGGGGCGCTGAAGGCCCTGCGGGATGCGGGCGAGACCTTCGGGGTAATCCAGTTCGACGCCCATGCCGATCTCCGCGACACCTACGAGGGCGACCCGTTCAGCCACGCCTGCGTCATGCGCCGCGCTCTCGACATGGACCTGCCCTTGCTGCAAATCGGTGTGCGCGCCCTCTCCCCGCCCGAGGTGGAATTGCGAAAAAACCGCGCCATCCACCATTACGATGCCGACCTGATCGGTCGCCACGGCTTGCCCTCGCCGCTGGTCCCGGCCGATTTCCCCCAGAAAGTCTACATCACCTTTGACGTTGACGGCCTCGACCCCTCCATCATGGCCGCCACCGGCACCCCGGAACCGGGCGGCCTTACCTGGTGGCAGGCCATGGACTGCCTCGCCGCCATCACCTCCGCCCGCACCGTCATCGGCTTCGACGTGGTTGAACTCGCACCCATCAAAGATCTGCACGCCCCTGATTTCACCGCCGCCCGGCTGGTTTACAACCTGATGGGCTATATCACCAGAGCCAGGGCGACAAACAAAACGAAATAAAAAAATATCCCCTTGTCTTTCCCGAGAAAGAAATTATCTTGGCTGCAGATTAATTAAGTATTTAGTTGAATACCTGCATACTGTCTGATAAGGTTCTCCCTCGCCCTCCGGCATCCTGGTTCTCCAGACCCTGCGCAGCGGGTGGCGATACCCTGCCGGCCATGAAAAAGAGCTTTTACGCGGATGTACGTTGGTGTAGATATAGTTAGGAAGTCACCGGTTGCCGCGCTTCCCTAGAGCCAGCCGGGGAAACCCATTGCGCACCAACACGGATCTTCGGTATTGTAACCATGCCAAAAAAATTTAACGGACGTCAGAAACCAACCGCCATGCCAAACGGAAAATCACCCCTGTTCGCCCTTGCCCTGTCCCTGCTCATCGCCTTCTCGCCAGCCGTGTCGACAGCGGAGGAGCAGCCGGTACCCGAGGTCTGGACGGTGCGGCAGGCAGTGCGGTTCGCCCTTGAGAGCAGCCCGGACAGCCGCATCATCCGGCAGCGTATCGACGCCGCCCGCGCCCTGGTGCAGCAGACCCGCGCCGCCTTCTACCCACGGATCGGGGTGAGCGGCCAGTACAGCCAGACCGACAACCCCATGTACTCCTTCGGCAACATCCTCACCCAGGGCGAATTCAACCAGGCTATCAATTTCAACGATCCCGGCCGCACCGACGATCTCAACCTGTCCGCCAATATCGAGTATCGGCTCTACAACGGCGGGCGCGACCTGGCTGGCCTTTCCGCCGCCAAGGCCGGTGCCGAGGCCGCCACCAATGACTATCAAGCCCTGCAGGGGCGGCTTGGCTTCGAGGTGGTGCGCGCCTTCTTCTCCATCGTGCAGGCCGAGGAAACCGTGCAATCCCGACAGTCACAGATGGATGCCATCAATGCCTCGTTGGCGGTGGCCAAGGCGCGTTTTGAGGAGGGGGTGCTGCTGCGCTCCGAACTGCTCAACCTCAAGGTACAGGAGGCCAACGCCCGTGAGAACCTGATCGTCGCCCGCCACGGCCTGGAGCTTGCCAAGCGTGGTTTCAATAACCTCCTTGGCCTCAAGGGAGGCGACGTTCGCCTCGACCCGCTGCAGGACCAAGCGGTCACCCCGCCCGCCGACGCGGGTTATACCGGTCGGCCCGAGTTGCAGGGCATTGACGCCCTCATCCGTGCCGCCTCCGCCCGCCTGCGCCAGGCGGAAGGAAATCGCTACCCCACCGCCGACGCCTTTGCCTCCTATCAAACAGACAAGGGTTACGACTCCCTCCATGGCTCCGGCAACTCCTGGCTGGCCGGGGTGCGGCTGAACTACACCCTCTTCGAAGGCAATCGCAGCGGCGCGTTGGTGGCCGAGGCCCGCAGCCGCTTGAACGAAGCCCGCGAACAGAACCGCAAACTCGATCTCGCCATCGCCCTTGAGGTGGAACAGGCCCGGCTTGCCCTGATCCAAGCCGAGGAACGGCTGGCGGTCACCGGCAAGATGGCGGAACTGGCACTTGAGAACGCCCAGATCAACCGGGAACGCTTCAAGGAAGGGGTCGTCCTTTCCGCCGACCTGATCGAGGTAGAAAACCGGCTCACCGACGCCCGTGTCCACCAGACACAGGCCAAGGCAGGCCGCCGCATCGCAATCGCCGATCTGCGCCGGGCAATGGGGCTCGGCCAATTTGATGAGCCGACCGCGCCGGGGGCTGCGGAACCGGCCACGACGGAAAGCAACCAGCTGAAGGGAGGCGGGAACTGACCATGCCGCGACTACATACATACGCCATCGCTCTGACCTGTGCACTGCTGTTGCTGCCAGGCTGTAAGGGCGAAAAACATGAGACCGCGCCGCAAGGCAAGGCCCTGGCCGAAGTACAGGTAAAGATCGCCCCGGTGGGACTCAACGCCGCCGGTGCGCAGATCGAGGTGTTGGGCACCGTCACCCCCACCGAGCGGGCGGTAATCGCCGCCAAGGTCACCGGCACCATCGCCAGAATGCCGGTGGGGCTTGGTTCGTCGGTCAAACAGGGACAACTGCTGGTCGTAATCCATGCCGACGAGATCGCCGCCAAGCTCAGCCAGGCGCGTACGCAGCTTGAACAGGCCAAACGCAATCTCGACCGGGAAACCCGCCTGCTCGCCAAGGATGCCTCCACCCAGGAAACGGTCAAATCCATGGAAGAGGCGCATCGGATGGCCCAGGACGGCTATCGCGAGGCCAAAACCATGACCGGCTACGCCAGCATCACCGCCCCCTTTGCCGGCCAGATCACCGCCAAAACGGCCAACGCCGGCGACCTTGCCACCCCCGGCCTGCCGCTGCTGGTCCTTGAAAACAACCGCCGTCTGCAGGTGGTCACCGCCGTGCCCGAGTCCCTGATGATGAACATCCATCCCGGCGACCGGCTGCCGGTCCACATCCAGGCTGCCGATCTGGTCGCCACCGGCGTTGTCGCCGAGGTCGCACCGGCGGCCGACCCGGCTACGCGCACCGCGCAGGTAAAGATCGACCTTGCCCCCTCGCCCAAACTGCGCTCCGGGCAATTCGCCCGCATCGCCCTTGCCGGCGACGGCGCCCAGACCCTCTTCATCCCTGCCGCGGCGGTGGTTCCCTTCGGCCAGATGGACCGGGTCTTCGTGGCCCGCGACAACAAGGCCGAACTCCGGCTGGTGCGCCTCGGCCAGCGCCGGGGCGAGATGGTTGAAATCCTCTCCGGCCTCAACCCGGACGAACAGGTGGTGATTGAAAACAATCGCCACCTCGCCGACGGACAACCCCTCGATATCAAGCCATGAGCGATCATACCTCCCCGACACCCCAGCCAGGGTTTGCCGGCCGCATGGCCGCGACCTTTGTCGACTCGAAACTCACCGCCATCGGCCTCATCGCCTCCCTGCTTCTGGGATTGATGGCCATCGTACTGCTGCCCCGCGAGGAGGAGCCGCAGATCAAGGTGCCGATGATCGACGTGCTGGTCTCCATGCCCTGTGCCTCCGCCAAGGAGGTGGAGCAGCAGGTCACCATCCCGATGGAGAAACTGCTCTATGAGCTCCCTGGCATCGAATACATCTATTCCACCTCCATGCCCGGCCGCGCCATGCTGGTGGCAAGGTTCTACGTGGGCGAGGACCCGGACAAATCGGTGGTCCAGCTCAACCAGAAGCTTGCCACCAACCTCGACCGCATCCCCAAGGGGGTCTCACCGCCGCTGGTGAAACCCCATACCATCGACGACGTGCCGGTGCTGGCCCTGACCTTCCATGGCCCCGGCTACGATTCCTTCACCCTGCGGCGGCTCGCCGCCCAGGTAGACGACTCGGTGAAGAGCATTTCCGAGGTGGCTGAAACAAAGATCATTGGCGGCAGCCGCCGGCAGGTACGGATCGCCTTCGACCCCATCGCCCTGGCCGCCCGCCATCTCACCCCTGACGACATCGCCGTTCATCTCCAACAGGCCAACCGACGCACCCAGTCCGGCTCACTGCTGTCGATGAACAAGGAAATAGTGGTGCAGACCGGCAACTTCCTCACCTCCGCCCAAGAGGTCGGCCGGGTGGTGATCGGCGTCTTCGGCGGCAAACCGGTCTATCTCGACGAGGTGGCTTCCGTCACCGACGGCCCGGAGGAACCCGGCACCTACGTACTCTACGGCAAGTCCGGCAGCCACGGCGACGAGGCGGCGGTAACCCTGTCGGTTGCCAAACGGCCCGGCGCCAATGCCGTGCACGTGGTCGACACGGTGCTGGCCAAGATCGACAGCCTCAAGGGAACACTGATCCCCAACGGCGTCACGGTGAGCGTCACCCGCGACTACGGCAAGACCGCCGCCGAGAAATCCAACGAACTCCTGCTCCACATGGGCATCGCCGTTTTCGGGGTGGCGGTGCTGATCCTCTTCTTTCTGGGTTGGCGGGAATCGACCATCGTCATGCTGGCCATCCCCTCGACGCTGGCGCTCACCCTGCTCCTGTTCTACCTGTATGGCTATACCCTCAACCGGATCACCCTCTTCGCCCTGATTTTCTCCATCGGCATCCTGGTGGATGACGCCATCGTGGTGGTGGAAAACATCGTCCGCCACATGCGACTCCCCTCCAATCGCGGCAAATCGCTGACCGCGGTGGCGGTGGAGGCGGTGATCGAGGTGGGCAACCCCACCATCCTCGCCACCTGGGCGGTCATCGCCGCCATCCTGCCGATGGCCTTTGTCGGCGGCCTGATGGGCCCCTACATGCGACCGATCCCCATCGGCGCATCCGCGGCGATGATCTTCTCGCTGATAATCGCCTTTACCATTACCCCATGGGGAGCGGTGCGGATCCTGAAACGGAAAGGCTCCACCGCCGAGAGCGGCACCGAAGGCGATGATGATCATGACCACGCCCCGGACGATTTCTTCACCCGCCTCTACCACCGGGTGATGGACCCCTTGCTGCACCACAGCGGCTGGCGGCTGATCTTCTTCGTCGCCATCACCGTCATGCTGCTCGGCACCTGTTCGATGGTCTACTTCGGCTTGGTCAAGGTGAAAATGCTGCCGTTCGACAACAAGAGCGAGTTCCAGGTGATCCTCGACATGCCCGAGGGGTCTCCCCTTGAAGAGACCACCCGGGTGGCCAGGGAGATGGCCGCGGTGGTGGTGAAGGATCCCGAGGTGGTCGATTATCAGATCTACGCCGGCACCGCCTCGCCCTATAACTTCAACGGACTGGTGCGCCACTACTTCATGCGCGGCGGGTCGGAGAAGGCGGACATCCAGGTGAACCTGCGCCCCAAGGAAGAGCGGAGCCTGCAGAGCCACGATATCGCCAAGCGGGTGCGGCCGGCACTGGCGGCCATCGCCAAAAAATACGGCGCGGCCATCGCCGTGGCCGAGGTCCCCCCCGGCCCGCCGGTGCTGCAGACCCTGGTGGCCGAGATCTACGGCCCGGATGATGATTCGCGGGTACGGCTCGCCACCAAGGTCAAGGATATCCTCCATACCACTGCCGGCGTGGTTGATGTGGACTGGTACCGTGAGGCGGAACGGACCAAGACCGTGCTCTCGGTCGACAAGGAAAAGGCGGCCCTAAACGGGATCTCGGAGGAGCAAGTGGCGCGGGCGGTGCAGACGGCAATCCATGGCGCCGACATCGACATCTTCCACCAGCCGGCCGACAAGGAACGCATCGACGTCATCCTCCAGCTGCCCCGCGCCCAACGGGCCCGCGTGACCGGGGTGCTCAATATCGGGCTGCGCTCGGAACAGAACCCGAACGCGCCGCTGGTGCCGCTTCGCGAGTTGGTGCAGGTCAGCGAGCAACCGATTGAGCAGCCCATCTACCACAAAAACCTGAAACCGGTCATCTACGTCACCGGCGACGTGGCCGGGGCCGTGGAAAGCCCGGTCTACGCCATCTTCGCCATGAACGACAAGCTGGCCCAGCTCGACGGGCGGGAATTCGGCGGCAGCGAGCAGAAGATCACCATCCACAACATCGAACAACCCTTCACCGAGGCGCAACCGGCAATGAAGTGGGACGGCGAATGGCATATCACCCTTGAGGTCTTCCGCGACCTGGGTCTTGCCTTCTGCGCGGTGATGGTGCTGATCTACATGCTGATGGTGGGCTGGTTCAAGGACTACATCACGCCGCTGGTGGTGATGGCGGCCATCCCCTTCTCGCTGATCGGCATCCTGCCGGCGCACTGGGCCTTGAACGCCTTCTTCACCGCCACCTCGATGATCGGATTCATGGCCGGGGCCGGGATCGTGGTTCGTAACTCCATCATCCTGGTGGATTTCATCGAATTGCGGGTGAGCCACGGCCTGCCGCTGGCCGAGGCGGTGGTGGAGGCTGGCGCGATCCGCTTCCGGCCCATGCTGCTCACCGCGCTGGCGGTGGTGGTGGGCGCCTCGGTAATCCTGGCGGATCCCATCTTCCAGGGACTTGCCATCTCGCTGATGTTCGGCGAGATCGCCTCGCTGCTGATCAGCCGCATGGCGGTACCCGTGCTCTACTACATGATCAAGAAACGTGGCGGCGAAAAACCCGCGTTGACCTGATTATGCCCTGAAGCGGATACACCGCCAGACCGAAAACATCTTCACGGGACCACCGCAGCTACCACCTGCACCAAACGAAAAAAAAGGGAATCAGCCGTAACAGGCTGATTCCCTTTTTTCGTGGTGACCCCAAGGGGACACAAACCCCTTCCACAAGCGTGAGAGGGAACCGGCAAGCGCACATTGCACATTATTTCAACATCTTACAAATTATTAAAAAACGTTTACAACCACCACCAACCACCAAAAAAACCACCGGGATTACCACTTTACATCTTCGCGATACCGAATTCTAACCGCCAGCATCACGCATATCTTCACGGGTATATTTACCCAAGACTACTCAAATGACGCCCTAACCTATCCTGACGCCCCACCCCATCCTTCCCTGATAAAGACAAATCAGGCAAAGCTCTCCTTTTTGTGGTAGTATGCAATATATTCTCCACCTCCGAATTTCCTGGCATTTCTCTTGCCGGACAGCAGGAGGTGCTCCATGGTCCCTGAAGGACGGACCCCTCCCCTCGATATTTTCACTATACCTTGGCAAGTATTGCCAGGCAGCATTGATCCGGTTTAGTCCAACGGCCTGCACAGGGTGGGCCGAAGACCACCTATCAAATATTGGGAGCCAAGACCATGACCAAAGAACGATCCAGCAACCGGGAAGGAAAGAAGAAACCGGCCATGACCACGAAAGAAAAGAAGGCTGCGAAGAAAACCAAGAAGGACTCCAAGATCCAGATAGTCTTTGACAAGACAACGTAAAGACCGCGATCTTACAGCGGGCTGAAGCTCGTGTGACGCCAGATCATTGATTGGCACCCTCTCGAACTTCAACCTTGAGACGCGGAAACCACCGTTTCCGCGTCTCGCTCCCTCCCTTACCTGAATACCCTCAATCCCCCAAAACATCGTAAGGGAATTGCCACCGCCAGGAACCGACTGGCGGCCGGGAAACAGGCTGGCAATGTTTTCGGCACAACAACGCCAACGGCCCTTATACCGCTGCTGCGCCGCCCCCCCAACAGCACGAGGAGAATGTCATAGTAATTAAAGAGTTCGTATTGTCCGCCCGCACAAGGAAGGTGTTGCGTAACGACCGGGATACCGAATTGCTGCGTTCAGAACTGTTCAGCATCGAGCAACTGAAGCGCCACGCAATCACGCTGGCCGGCCAGCATAGAATCGAACCACATCCGGGGCCGGACAGATTGCTGCCACGGCTGGCGGAAAATGCCGACGTTCTGCGGGCGGCGTACGACGTGGTAACCGCCGCCGCCACGCCGGGACAACGAATCGTGCCGGCCGAGGCATGGTTGCTGGACAATTTCTATCTCATCGAACAGCAGATCACTCTGGCACGTCGCCATCTGCCACGCGGCTACAGTCGCCAGTTGCCGCGCCTTGCCAACGGTCCGTCAGCCGGTTTCCCCCGCATCTACGACCTGGCTTTGGAGTTGATCTCGCACATGGACGGCCGGGTCGACAGCGACAACGCCACCCAGTTCGTCGCCTCCTATCAGACCGTTACACCTTTACAGATCGGCGAACTGTGGGCCTTTCCGATCATGCTGCAATTGGCGCTGCTGGAAAACCTGCGCCGCGTCGGCCTACGGATCGCCCGCCGGCGCGAAGAACTGGACGTGGCCGTCACCTGGGCGGATCGCATGCTCGCTACGGCAGAAAAGGAACCGAAACAGCTCATCCAGTTGCTCGCCGAGTTTGCCAATGCCGACGTCCCTCTGACCGCGCCCTTTGTGGAGGAATTTTACGCCAAACTCCAGGCCCAGGGGCCCGCCATGGCCTTTGTGCAAACCTGGGTGGAGCAAAAACTCGTTGAGCAAGGGGTGTCGGCAACCCAGTTGTCGGCTGCGGCAGCCCGCACCGCCGCCACCAACCAGATCTCCATCGCCAACAGTATCGGCAGTCTGCGTTTCTGCGACGCCATGGAGTGGCGGGATTATGTCGAGAAGCTCAGTGTGGTCGAACAGACCTTGCGCCAAGATCCCACCGGGCTGCACGCTGGCCAGGATTTCGCCACCCGCGACCGCTACCGGCATGTCATCGAAGACGTGGCCAGGGGCTGCCCGCCCGGGTCGGGCAATGAGGTGGCGGTGGCCCGGCAAGCCATTGCCCTGGCGCAGGCAGCCGCCCAGCGCTCGGGCACCAGCGACCGCAGCGCCCATGTCGGGTACTACCTGATCGACCAAGGCAGGCTGTTACTGGAGCGGGCGGTGGGTTGCCGGCTGTCGTTGCAATCACGATTCACCCGCTCCTGCCGGCCTTGCCGCCTGCCCCTTTACCTCGGCGCTATCCTGCTGCTCACCGCTCTGACCACCGCGATGATACTGTTTGCAGCCCCCGGCTTCGGCCAAGGTGCTTGGCGAATTTTATTTTCTGTGGTCTTCGGAGTCATCGCTGCCTCGGCTCTGGCCGTGCCGCTGGTGAATATGCTGATCACCTTGGTCCTGCCTCCCCGCGCCTTGCCCCGCATGGATTTCTCACAAGGCATTCCAACCGCCCACCGCACCATGGTGATTGTCCCCACCCTGCTCGGCGGGCGACAAGAGATCGATGATCTTCTCGAAGCCCTGGAAATTCGCTATCTCGGCAATCGCGATGCCAACCTGTTCTTTGCCTTGCTCACCGATTTCCGTGACGCGACCGTGCAAACCCTGCCCGAAGATGCCGCCTTGCTCGCATACGCCCGCACCGCCATTCAGGCGCTCAACCATACCTACCGCGAGGACCGGCCCGCGCTCTTCTCTCTCTTTCACCGGCCACGGGTATGGAATCCTTGTGAAGGGGTGTGGATGGGATATGAGCGCAAGCGCGGTAAACTGGAGCAGTTCAACGCCCTGCTCAGGGGCGGCGACCAGGCGGCCTTCTCGGATATTGTCGGAGACCTCTCCGTCCTCCCTTCCATCAAATACGTCATCACCCTGGATACCGACACCCAACTGCCCCGCGATGCGGCCCGCACCCTGATCGGCAACATGGCCCATCCGCTCAACCGGCCGGTGTACGACGCCGACAAGGGACGCATTGTTGAAGGCTACGCGATCCTGCAACCACGCGCTTCCATCAGCCTCACCAGTGCGAACCGCTCCCGGTTCAGCAAACTGTTTGCCGGCGAGGCGGGCATCGATCCCTACACCCGCGAAGTCTCGGATGTCTATCAGGATATCTTCGGCGAGGGATCGTTTATCGGCAAGGGCATCTACGACGTGGACGCCTTTCGCCAGGCCGTGGATGGCCGCTTTCCCGAGAATCTCATTCTCAGTCACGATCTGCTCGAAGGCGGTTATGCCCGTTCGGCGCTGGTGACCGATGTCGATCTCATCGAAGAGCATCCGGCCAGTTACGCCATGGAGGCCAGCCGGCGTCACCGGTGGATCCGCGGCGACTGGCAGCTGGCCGGTTGGCTGCTGCCGCTGGTGCCTGCGCCGGCCGGTGCCAACGGAACGAAGAAAAAGCGGCAACCCAACCCGCTCTCGGCCCTGTCGGTGTGGAAAATTTTCGACAATCTCCGCCGCAGTCTGGTGTCCCCGGCGCTGCTTGGTTTGCTGGCCGGCGGCTGGCTGTTTGCCCACGCTCCGGCGTGGGTTCCGACCCTGCTGGTGGTGACGGTGGTGTTCCTGCCCACGGTGCTGGGGACCGCGATCGAGCTGGTCCGCAAACCCAAAGAACGTCGTGGGCTGGGCCACCTCTTCCAGACCGGCAAGGGAGCGGCCCGGCCCATGGCGCACGCCGTGCTGACCTTGCTCCTGTTGCCCTACGACACCCTGATCTGCCTGGATGCGATCCTCCATTCCGGAGTCCGGATGCTGTTCACCCGCCGCGGCTTGCTGCTCTGGCAGCTGCCTTCCTACGCCAGCCGCAACGGCCGCCAAACCCCGGCCGATTTTTTGCTGGAGATGTGGATCGCGCCTTTTCTGGCGGTGGGGCTGGGCCTGGCGCTGTGGCAAACCCGGGGAGCGGAGTGGTTCTGCTGGGCGCCGGTCCTGTGGCTCTGGCTGGTGTCGCCGGTGGTTGCGTGGTGGATCAGCCGGCCTCTTTCCTCCCCGTTGCCCGCCTTGAGTGTCGGCCAACAGACGTTTCTGCGGGGTTCGGCCCGGCGCACCTGGCGCTTCTTCGCCGACTTCGTTGGCCCTCAGGACAACTGGCTGCCGCCCGACAACTTCCAGGAATTTCCGGCGCCGGCCATCGCCTCACGGACCTCGCCCACCAACATGGGCATGGCGCTGCTGGCGAATCTGGCGGCCTGCGATTTCGGCTACATCTCTGCCGGAGAATTTCTGCTTCGTACCGACAACACCCTGGCGACCATGGAAAAGCTCAAACGATACCGTGGTCATTTCTACAACTGGTACGACACCCGCACCCTGCTTCCCCTTGGCCCGCAATACGTCTCTTCGGTGGACAGCGGCAACCTGGCCGGGAGCCTGCTCACTCTACAGGCGGGATTGGCCGAGTTGAAAGAGCTGCCGGTGCTGTCTCCAAACGGTATTCAGGGCCTAGAGGACACCTTGCAGGTGCTGAGCGAGGTCTCCTTGTCGTCGGCCCCCGGACTGGCCGGGAATATCAAGTTTCTACAGGACACCCTCCACGCCCTCACCATCAACGGGCATCCCGATACCCTGGCTCACGCCACCATCCTGCTGGATGAGATCCACCCTCCCGGCGGGGAACTGGTTGCCCTGCTGCCAGCGGATATTGATCACGATGGCGAACTCTATTACTGGGCCCAGGCCTTTGACCAGCAATCCCGCGCCCTTCGGGATGATTTGCGCTTCCTGATTTCGGAGCCGGCACCCTTGGGCTCCATCCCGACCCTGGCGGAATTGGCAAAAGAGAGCGGCGGCGGCACGGCTGCTGGTTCCGGGTATCAGCGCGCCGTGGAGCGGCTGACGCTCATCGCCGATCTGGAGAATCGTTGCCGGGAACTGGCAGTGATGGATTTTGATTTTCTCTACGATACGGAGCGCGGCCTGCTGACCATCGGCTACGACGTGAGTGAACGACGCCGCGATCCGTCCTGCTACGACCTGCTGGCCTCGGAAGCGCGGCTGGCCAGTTTCCTGCTCGTCGCCCAGAGCCAGGTGCCGCAGAAGCATTGGTTCCTGCTCGGCCGATTGCTGACCAGTCATGGCGGCGAGGTGAGCTTGATTTCGTGGAGCGGCTCCATGTTCGAGTACCTGATGCCGCAGCTGATCATGCCCAGTTACCAAAACACCTTGCTGGATGCAACCTGCAAGGGTGCGGTGATGCGCCAGATCGAATACGGCCGGCAACGCGGTGTTCCCTGGGGCATTTCCGAATCCTGCTATAACGCCACCGACATCCACCAGGTCTATCAATATCGGGCCTTTGGCGTACCCGGGATGGGCCTCAAGCGCGGGCTGGCAGACGACCTGGTCATCGCTCCCTACGCCAGCGCCCTGGCGCTCACCGTGCTGCCGCTGGCAGCGTGTCGCAACCTGCAACGGCTGGATGGTGATGGTTTCCTCGGTGCCTACGGATTCTACGAGGCCATCGACTATACACCGTCGCGGGTGGTGCGGGGGCAGAATCACGCCATCGTCCGCACCTTCATGGCCCATCATCAGGGGATGAGCCTGTTGGCCTTTGCCAATGTCCTGCTCAACAAACCCATGCAGCGCCGATTCATGTCCGACCCTCTAGTCCGGGCAACGGAATTGCTGCTCCAGGAGCGGGTGCCCAAAACGGGCGCCACCCTTCACCCGCACGCGGCGGAAGTAACCGCTGCCGCCACCCCTGTGGTCGAGGCGGGTGCGATCATGCGCGTTTTCACCGACCCGGACACCCCTACCCCTGAGGTGCACCTGTTATCAAACGGCAGCTACCATGTGATGGCCACCAATGGCGGGGGCGGGTACAGCCGCTGGCGCGACCTGGCCGTCACCCGTTGGCGCGAGGACGCAACTTGCGATTGCTGGGGCACCTTCATCTATTTGCGCGATTGCGACACGGGCCGGTATTGGTCAACCGCCCACCAACCGACCCTCTGCCCGGCCGATCATTACGAGGCGATCTTCGTTCAGGGCCGCGCTGAATACCGGCGGCGCGATCAGGCTATTGAAACCCACACCGAGATCAGCGTTTCACCCGAAGACGACGTGGAGATTCGCCGGGTCACGCTCACCAACCTGTCGTCCCGCACCCGCCGGATCGAGGTGACCAGCTACGCCGAGGTGGTGCTGGCGCCGTTGAATGCTGACCTGGCCCATCGCTCGTTCAGCAACCTGTTCGTGGAAACCGAAATCCTGCCCGCCCGGCAGGCGATCCTCTGCACCCGCCGCCCCCGCACCCCGGAGGAACAGGTGGTGTGGATGTTTCACCTCTTGGTGGCCCCCGGCGCAGTTGCCGACGCCCCCTCTTTTGAGACCGACCGGGCCAGATTCATCGGCCGGGGCCGAACCGCGGCCAACCCGGTGGTCCTCGATGGCGGCTTCCTCCCCGCGGGCCTCTCCAACACCGAGGGCTCGGTGCTCGATCCCATCGTCGCGATCCGGCGTAGCCTCAGTTTGTCGGCCGACCAATCGGCCGTTGTGCAGATCATCTCCGGGGTCGCGGACAGCCGCGAGGCAGCCTTGGCCCTGCTGGACAAGTATTGCGACCGGCACTTTGTCGAGCGGGCCTTTGAAATGGCCTGGTTCCAAAGTCAGGAAGTGCTGCACAACCTGGGCGCCAGCGCAGCCGATGCCCAGCTCTATGGCCGATTGGCCGGTTCGATTCTTTACGCCAGCTCCCGGCGCCGCGCCGCGGCCAGCATCATTGCCCGCAACCACCTCGGCCAGCCAGGGTTGTGGCGCTTTGCCCTGTCGGGCGATCTGCCCATCGTCCTGATCCGCATCGGCGACCTGCACCGGATCGATTTGGTCAAACAGGTGCTGCAGGCCCATGCCTATTGGCGGCTGAAAGGCCTGGCCGTGGACCTGATCATCGTCAACGAAGATTTCTCCGGCTACCGCGCCGTTTTGCACGACCAGATCATGGGACTGATCAACGCCGGACCCGAAGCCCATATCCTTGACAAACCAGGCGGGGTTTTCGTGCGACGTGCCGAAGAACTTTCCGAGGAGGATCGAGTTTTGTTCCAGTCGGTGGCCCGGGTCGTGCTCACTGACAGCGCTGAGACTTTGACCGAGCAGGTGACGCGCCGGGTGGCAACGGAACGGCTGCCGCCCCTTTTGGAGCCGGTGCGGCAACCGGCAGCAGAACATACCCATCCTCTGGCACCCCGCGACCGTGTTTTCTGTAATGGTCTGGGAGGATTCACCCTTGACGGTCAGGAATACGTCATCACCCTTGAACCCGGCCAGAGCACGCCGGCGCCGTGGGTCAATGTCATTGCCAGCCCGCACATCGGCACGGTGGTCAGCGACAGTGGCAGCGCCTATACCTGGGTGGAAAACGCCCACGAGTTCCGGTTGACCACCTGGCACAACGACCCGCTCAGCGACGCAAGCGGCGAGGCACTTTACCTCCGCGACGAGGAAACCGGGGCCTTCTGGTCGCCGACGCCGTTGCCGGCCTCTGGCCGGTCCGGGTATGTGTGCCGGCACGGATTCGGCTACAGCGTTTTCGAGCATTACCAGGACGGCATCGCCTCGGAACTTTCCATCTTTGTGGCCATGGACGCCCCGGTGAAATTCGCGGTGGTCAAACTCGGCAACCATTCCCAGCGGCCACGGCGCCTGTCGCTCACCGGCTACTGGGAGCTGGTTCTGGGGGAGTGGCGCCACGACAATCTGATGCAGATCATCTCCGAAACCGACCCCCACAGCGGGGCGCTGCTTGCCCGCAACCCTTACGGCCCCGAATGCGCCAACCGGGTGGTCTTTGCCCAGGTGAGCGAACCCGAGCGGACCATGACCGGCAACCGTACCGAGTTCCTGGGCCGCAACGGCTCGCTGGCCAGCCCGGCGGCGCTCGGCCGCAAGCATTTGTCCGGCCGGACCGGGGCGTGCCTTGATCCCTGCGCCGCCATCCAGACCCGCATCGACCTGGCCCCTGGCGAAGAACGCGAGATCGTCTTTGTCTTCGGCGCGGCCCGTGACACCGCCGAAGCACAGCATTTGATGCAACGTTTCTGCGGCCCGGCCGGCGCCCGGCAGGCCCTGGAAGCGGTGTGGGAACACTGGAACCGCACCTTGGGCGCCGTGCATGTGGAAACGCCGGATCCGGCCCTGGACGTGTTGGCCAACGGCTGGCTCATCTACCAGACGCTCTCCTGCCGGCTCTGGGGGCGCAGCGGCTATTATCAGTCCGGCGGCGCCTACGGGTTCCGCGATCAGTTGCAGGACACCATGGCGCTGATCCATGCCACACCCTGGCTCGCCCGGGAGCAACTGCTCCGTTGCGCCGCCCGCCAATTCCTCCCGGGTGACGTGCAGCACTGGTGGCATCCGCCCAACGGCCAAGGGGTGCGCACCCATATCTCCGATGACTACCTGTGGCTGCCCTATGCCACCTGTCGATATGTGCTCACCACCGGCGACAGCGGCGTCCTCGATGAGGAGGTGGCTTTCCTGGAGGGCCGCGATTTGACGCCGGAAGAAGAGGCGCACTACGACCACCCGCAACGTTCCGCCACCACGGCAAGCCTCTATGAACATTGCGTGCGGGCCATCAAGCATGGCCTGCGCTTTGGCGAACATCGATTACCGCTCATGGGCGGCGGTGACTGGAACGACGGCATGAATCTCGTCGGGCGTGACGGCCGGGGCGAGAGCGTCTGGCTGGCCTGGTTCCTCTACGAAAACCTGCAGCTCTTTGCCGGTCTGGCGCAAGGACGAAACGACCAACCCTTTGCCGAGCTGTGCACCGCCCAGGCAACCCTGTTGCGCAACAACATCGAGGACCATGGCTGGGACGGCCAGTGGTATCGACGGGCCTGGTTCGACGACGGCACCCCCCTGGGCTCGGCCGCCAATGAGGAATGTCAGATCGATTCCATCAGCCAGAGCTGGGCGGTCATTTCAGGGGGCGGCGATCACGAGCGTGCCCGCCAGGCCATGGCCGCGGTGGACAAACGGTTGGTGGCGCGCGAGGCGCGGCTCATCCGCCTGCTCGACCCGCCTTTTGACACCTCAGCCCTTGAGCCCGGCTATATCAAGGGGTACCTGCCCGGCGTGCGCGAGAACGGCGGCCAGTATACCCATGCCGCGATCTGGACCACCACCGCCTTTGCCATGCTGGGTGACCGGGAACGGGCCTGGGAAATGTTCGAGATGCTCAATCCCGTCAATCACGGCCGTACCCCTGAGGAGATTGACCGCTACAAGGTCGAGCCCTACGTCATGGGCGCGGATATATACGGGGCCGAACCCCACACCGGCCGGGGCGGCTGGACCTGGTACACCGGCGCGGCGGGCTGGATGTACCGGCTCACCGTGGAAACCCTCCTGGGGCTGCACCTGGAAGTGGACCGGTTGCGCATTGCCCCGTGTGTCCCGGACCATTGGCAGTCGTACAAAATCCATTACCGCTATCGCGACACGGTCTACCACATCACGGTCAAGCGCGTCGGGGCAACGTTTGACGAGGTGACCCGCGTAACCGTGGACGGTACGGTGGTCAAGGGAACCGGAGGAGATGGGACCGCACAACCGCAAGCCATGATCCCCCTGATGGACGACCGCCGGGAGCACCATGTCACGGTGGAGGTGGGCTAAAATTCGGCTAAGATGACCCTGAAGGATATTCTCAAGCCATACTCGTCGAACAAGATGAAATGCTGGCCGGTTGTCGGGATGGTCAACGAACCAGAAAAACAATGCGCCGGGTTGTATCCGAACAGCATGATATTCTCCGGTGAGACCATGCCAAAGGTAAAGGGTAGGTAAAAAGTGGACTACAGGGTGGTCTACAAATCAGCAAAAAAAAGGGAATCAGCCGAAACAGGCTGATTCCCTTTGAATATTCGTGGTGACCCCAAGGGGACTCGAACCCCTGTTACCGGCGTGAGAGGCCAGTGTCCTAGGCCACTAGACGATGGGGCCACGAAATTGTAGGGCTTATTTATATGATG
>Ga0224510_10001267_pt1 | contig 17024 bp, 11 predicted proteins | sample SF_May12_sed_USG_FD_170161 | JGI IMG/M metagenome (GOLD analysis project Ga0224510, IMG submission 170161) | Sediment microbial communities from San Francisco Bay, California, United States - SF_May12_sed_USGS_4_1 | ecosystem: Environmental > Aquatic > Marine > Sediment | place: USA: California... | reverse complement strand
CGGCTTGACAAGTACCTGACCGCGCTCGATATCCTCACGCTTCAAGCCACGCAACAGGACGCCGACGTTATCACCGGCCATACCCTCATCAAGCAGCTTGCGGAACATTTCAACCCCGGTAACCGTTGTCTTGGCCGTATCACGGATACCGACAACCTCGATTTCCTCGCCGACTTTAACCTTGCCGCGCTCAATACGACCCGTTGCAACTGTACCACGTCCGGAGATAGAAAAAACATCCTCAACCGGCATCAGAAAGGGCTTATCGATGTCACGGGCCGGCTCGGGGATGAAGCTGTCGCAAGCATCCATCAGGTCCCAGATGCATTTGGCCGCAGCCTCGTCTTCCGGATTCTCAAGGGCTTTCAAGGCACTTCCCTGGATAATCGGAGTGTCGTCGCCGGGAAAATCATATTTGGAAAGAAGTTCGCGCAATTCCATGTCAACCAGCTCGAGGAGCTCGGGATCATCAACCATGTCGCACTTGTTCATAAAAACAACCATGGAGGGAACACCTACCTGACGAGCAAGCAGGATGTGCTCACGGGTCTGGGGCATGGGACCGTCAGTGGCGGCAACAACCAGGATCGCACCGTCCATCTGGGCGGCACCGGTGATCATGTTCTTAATGTAATCCGCATGGCCCGGGCAATCGACATGGGCGTAATGACGCGTATTGGACTCATACTCAACATGGGCGGTCGCAATGGTGATACCACGCTCCTTCTCTTCCGGAGCCTTGTCGATCTGATCAAAAGCGGTCGACTTGGCGAAACCCTTGATTGACAAAACACGGGTTATTGCCGCAGTCAGAGTGGTCTTGCCATGGTCGATGTGTCCGATCGTGCCAATATTTACATGCGGTTTCTTGCGTTCAAATTTCTCTTTTGCCATGTCTTTTCCTCTTTTTTTGCTTGCGTCTATCTCGACTTAAAGGCCTCGAATCCGCTTAATTATCTTTCCACTTATATGATCCGGCACCGTATCATATGCGGCAAATTGCATGGTAAAATTTGCTCGCCCCTGGGTGGCGGAACGTAAAACCGTTGAATAGCCAAACATCTCAGCCAAGGGAACCTGTGCTTTCACAGCCTGAAGCCCAGCGCTCCGGTTTTCCATCCCATGGATTTTTGCCCGCTTTGCGGTCAGATCAGATATTACCTCACCGAGATATGACTCCGGCAGGGTTATCTCAACATCCATCACTGGCTCTAATAAAACAGGAGACGCCTCCGACACAGCCCTCCTAAATGCCATTGCAGCGGCAACCCCAAAGGCTTGCTCGGTCGAATCATCATCCCGGTAGGAACCGTCAATCAAACTGACTTTAAGGTCTACAATCGGAAAGCCAATCAAAGTGCCGGCATCCAAGCTATCATGTACTGATTTTTCTATGGCCGGAAGAATTGCCGCGGGAATAACATCTTCGGCAATACAACTGACAAACTGAAAACCATCGCCACGATCAAGAGGCTCTACCTGCAACCAGACATGTCCATACTGACTTTTGCCAGCAGTAGTCGGATGCTCAAACTTCCCTTCAGCCTTTCCAAGACTTGTCACGCTTTCTTTGTAAGCAACCTGAGGCTTACCAATATTAGCCCCGACCTTAAACTCTCGAATAAGCCGGTCGACAATAATTTCAAGATGAAGCTCGCCCATCCCAGAAATAAGAGTCTGCCCCGAATCCGGATCGATACTTACTGAAAAGGAGGGGTCCTCTAGGGCAATCTTTGCCAGACTGTCCCTCAACTTTTCTTCGTCAGCCTTACCTTTCGGCTCAATTGCAACACTTATAACCGGCTCGGGGAAATCCATGGTGTCGAGAGTAAATGTGTCTCCCGACTCACAAAGTGAATCCCCGGTAACGGAAAATCGCAAACCAACAACAGCACCGATTTCCCCCGCCTTAAGCTCACCAACCTCTTCCCTCTTGTTGGCGTGCATTTTGACGATCCGGCCAATCTTTTCCTTCTTTTTCTTCCCTGGGTTGTAAACCCTATCCCCAACCTTCATCACACCGGAATAGACGCGTACATACGCAAGAATATCGACAAAAGGATCAGACGTCAGCTTAAAAACAAGAGCGGAAAGATTTTCATCTTCACTTGCCTTTCTCGTTTCAATCACACCTTCCGCATTAACACCCTGAACCGAAGGAACATCAACAGGTGAAGGCAGATATGCGATTACTGCGTCAAGCAATGGCTGAACCCCTTTATTTTTAAAGGAGCTGCCACACAAGACGGGCACGACATCAAGATTCAGAGTTGCAGCCCTGATTGCGCGGTTGATCTCATCAACCGTCACAGGTTGCTCATTCAGAAATTTTTCCATGACCCAATCATCGAAGTCGGCCAACTTCTCGATAAGGGCCATTCTTGCGGCCGTAGACTCTTGTTTGAACTCTTCGGGGACAGGTTCGTATTCCAACCTGGATCCCTTTGTATCTTCATCAAAGCGTATCATTTTCTCTTCAACGAGATCAATAATACCCCTGAATGTCTCTTCTTTTCCGACCGGAAGTTGAAGAGCAAGAGGATTTGCACCCAACCTCTCTTCAATCATCTCAAGGCAATTTTGAAAATTTGCCCCGAGCCGGTCCATTTTATTTATATAGGCAACCCTGGGGATCTTATAATGATCCGCTTGTCTCCATACGGTTTCAGACTGGGGCTCAACCCCTCCCACCGCACAAAAGATTGCAATGGCACCATCCAAAACCCTAAGGCACCGCTCAACCTCAACGGTGAAATCAACATGCCCCGGTGTATCTATAATGTTGATGGTGTGGTCTTTCCACTCACAGGTTGTGGCAGCCGACGTAATCGTAATGCCGCGCTCCTGCTCCTGTTCCATCCAATCCATGACGGCATTGCCATCATGAACCTCTCCCATCCTGTGAGAACGCCCCGTATAAAAAAGAATGCGTTCTGTTGTTGTTGTCTTGCCCGCGTCAATATGGGCCATGATGCCTATATTGCGCAAGAACCGCAACGAATCTTTCACTGCCACACTTTTTCCCCTGGTCACTTATTTTACAGACTGTTCAAATCCAGCCCGCCCGACAAGGATTGGTGTTAATACCTCCTCCCCGCGGTTTTGTCAACCAAGGAAAATCAAAAGCACCAAGAATTACCAGCGGTAATGGGCAAATGCCTTGTTAGCATCGGCCATGCGGTGTGTATCCTCACGTTTTTTCACTGCTGCGCCACGGTTATTATAGGCATCAGCAAGTTCACCCGCAAGCTTGTCAGCCATGGTCTTACCCGGTCTTTTCTGGGCAAAATTAACCAACCAACGGATAGCAAGAGCATTTCGCCTTTCCGGACGAACCTCTACCGGCACCTGATAAGTAGCACCACCGACCCGACGAGACTTAACCTCAAGACGGGGACGGACTTTCTCCAAAGCCTTCTCAAAGACCACAATAGGATCCGCCTCGGTAATGCGACTCTCAAGCATATCCATTGCACCGTAAAAAATACCACGGGCAATGCTTTTCTTGCCGCACTCCATCAAGCCATTAACAAACTTTGAAACCAGCACACTATTAAACCGCGGATCGGGTTCAATTCCGCGCTTTGCAACAAGTCTTTTTCTAGGCATTCGTAAAACTCCTTCTCACGCAGTAGACAAACGCTTATTTAGGCCGCTTGGCTCCATACTTGGAACGACCTTGCTTACGGTTAGCAACCCCAAGCGTATCCAAGGTGCCGCGAATAATATGATAGCGGACACCGGGCAAATCCTTCACCCTACCACCGCGAATCAGGACAACCGAATGCTCCTGAAGATTATGCCCAATACCTGGAATATACGAGGTAACCTCGATCCCATTGGTCAAGCGAACCCTGGCAACCTTTCTCAAAGCCGAGTTCGGCTTCTTGGGGGTAGTGGTATAGACACGGACGCAAACACCACGCTTCTGCGGCGAACCTTTCAACGCAGGCGTATTGGTCTTGCTTATCTTAACTTTCCGGCCGTGTCGCACCAGCTGGTTAATGGTTGGCATTGAAATCGACTCCCATATTACTGATATTAATTAGAAGCATCTTCCTCTGCCAAAAATTCACAGCGCGGCATAGGAAAACGGCATATTTACTCGAAGGGCGAATACTTGTCAAGGCAAATATGATTTAATTATCCTCGCCAATCGCATACCCAACAAAACCTGTGCCTGCAGGAACCAAACGGCCCATGATCACGTTCTCTTTCAGCCCCCGCAAGGTATCGATCTTCCCGGCCATGGCCGCATTGGTCAAGACCTTGGTGGTTTCCTGGAAAGAGGCTGCGGAAATAAAGCTGTCCGTGCTGAGAGACGCCTTTGTCACGCCGAGAAGCAACGGTTCCGCAGTTGCAGGGCGGCCATCTTCCTGGAGAATTTTTTCGTTCTCCTCTTTAAAACGCCACCACTCGACATGCTCACCAAGCATAAAGGTAGAATCACCGACCCCGGTAATCTGTACCCGCCGCAACATCTGGCGGACTATTACCTCAATGTGCTTATCGTTGATCTTTACGCCCTGCAGTCGATACACCTCCTGAATTTCATTTACCAGAAACTTGGCCAGCTCCTTGACTCCCATAACCCGGAGAATGTCATTCGGATCAGGGGAACCGTCCATCAACGCCTCACCGGCCTTGACATAGTCCCCTTCATGGACAGCGACATGCTTGCCTTTGGGAATAAGATATTCCTTGGCTTCACCCATCTCCGGGGTGATCACCACCCGTTTCTTCCCTTTGAGATCCTTGCCAAGACTAACCTGGCCATCAATTTCGGTAATTACCGCGTACTCCTTAGGTTTACGAACCTCAAAGAGTTCTGCAATCCTGGGGAGACCGCCGGTAATATCCTTGGTCTTGGTAGTTTCCCTTGGGATTTTGCCAAGCACGGTCCCCGGCTCAATGACCGTACCTTCGGCAACCGAAATCAGGGCACCAACCGGCAGGGAATATCTGGCAGGTGAACCTGTTTTAGGCAATTTAGCCGTCTTTCCGGTCTCATCCTTAACGGTAATACGCGGATTATGCTGTCCTGATCGGGCAGGCACGATAACATGGCTTGATTTCCCAGTAACAGGGTCAACACGCTCCTGCATGGTGACACCCTCGAGGATGTCCCCGAATTTGATCACACCTCCGATCTCGCTGACAATAGGAATGGTATACGGATCCCAATTGGCAAGCAGGGTGTCGGGCTCGATTTCAGCCCCCTCCTTGACAAAAATTTGTGCGCCATAGTTTATCTGATAACGTTCCCGTTCACGGCCTTGCGCACCGATGATGGACACTGCGGCATTTCGATTCATCACCACCATGTTTCCTGCCGTATTCTGAACATAGTGCATGTTCTGAAACTGCACAATCCCGCCGTGCTGACAACGGACCTCAGCCTGCTCAACACTCCGGCTTGCCGTTCCGCCGATATGGAAGGTCCGCATGGTGAGCTGGGTACCGGGTTCGCCGATGGACTGAGCGGCAATAATGCCGACCGCCTCGCCCATGTTGACCATGTGTCCACGGCCAAGATCCCGGCCATAACAGGAACTACAGACCCCGCGCCGAGCCTGACAGGTAAGCACGGAACGGATCATCACCCGATCAATCCCGGCCTGCTCAATGAGATTGACCTTTTCCTCGGTGATTTCTTCGTTCGCCTCGACAAGAATTTCTCCGTTAAACGGATCGATAACATCTTCCAAGGCCACACGACCGAGAATACGATCTCCCACCCGCTGAATCACCTCTCCGCCTTCGAGCAGGGCTTCCATCAAAATCCCGTCCAAGGTTTCGCAATCCTTCTCGATGATTGTTGCATCCTGAGCAACATCAACCAAACGTCTTGTCAAATATCCGGAGTTTGCCGTTTTAAGAGCGGTATCCGCCAAACCTTTCCGCGCACCGTGAGTGGAAATAAAGTATTCGAGTACGTTCAGACCTTCCCGAAAGTTTGCCTTGATCGGGGTCTCGATGATCGCACCGGAGGGTTTGGCCATCAAGCCGCGCATCCCAGCAAGCTGCCGGATCTGATCCCGGCTGCCACGGGCGCCGGAGTCGGCCATGATATAGATGGAATTAAAGCTTGGGGATTCAAACAGCTTGTTATCCTTATCGCGCAAGTACTGAACGCTCATCTCCTGCATCATCTCGTTGGCCACATCATCCGTGGAACGGGACCAGATATCAACGATCTTGTTGTACTTTTCGCCATCGGTGATCAAGCCGTCACGGTATTGCTGCTCAACCTCCGTCACCGCACTTTCGGCTTTTGCCAAACGATCATCCTTGGTCACAGGAATCATCATGTCATTGATGCAAATAGAGATGGACGCTCTGGTTGAAAACTCATAGCCCATGTCCTTCAGGCGGTCTGCCAGGATAACCGTGGCCTTGGTGCCGGCATAACGATAGGTGTGGTCAATGAGCTTGGCCAGCTGCTTTTTACCCATCACCTGATTCACGTGACTGAACGGCACATTTTCAGGCAGAAGATCCCCAAGGAGAACCCGACCCACCGTGGTCTCAACGAACTCACCCTGACGCCGCACCTTGATTTTGGCCTGAAGATGTACGGCTCCGTGATCATAGGCCATACGAACCTCGGCCGGTGAACTGAAGGCCTTGCCGTCACCTTCGGCAAAATGACGATCGCGGGTCATATAATAAAGGCCGAGAACGATATCCTGAGAAGGAATAATAACCGGCTCACCATGGGCTGGAGAAAGAATGTTGTTGGTGGACATCATCAGAACCCGGGCTTCCATCTGCGCCTCAACCGTAAGAGGCACATGCACCGCCATCTGGTCACCGTCAAAGTCCGCGTTGAACGCAGCACAAACCAAGGGATGAAGCTGAATGGCCTTGCCTTCGATCAACACCGGCTCAAAGGCTTGCATGCCGAGGCGATGCAGAGTTGGCGCACGGTTGAGCATAATGGGATATTCCTTGACCACATCATCAAGGACGTCCCAAACCTCCTTGGTCCCTTTTTCCACCATTTTACGGGCGCTCTTGATGGTTGTTACATAGCCGAGCATTTCCAACTTGTTGTAGATGAAGGGCTTAAAAAGCTCCAGAGCCATCTTTTTCGGCAGACCGCACTGATGCAACCTGAGATGCGGGCCAACGACAATTACGGTACGACCGGAGTAGTCAACCCGTTTTCCGAGCAGATTCTGGCGGAAGCGACCTTGTTTTCCCTTGAGCATATCGGAGAGGGATTTAAGCGGACGCTTGTTGGGTCCGGTAATAACCTTGCCGCGGCGACCATTATCGAACAGAACGTCGACGGCTTCCTGTAACATCCGCTTCTCGTTACGAATAATAATTTCAGGGGCATCAAGCTCCAGCAGCCGCTTCAGCCGGTTGTTTCGGTTAATTACGCGACGATAAAGATCATTAAGATCGGAAGTCGCAAAACGGCCACCTTCCAAAGGCACCAGAGGACGTAAATCTGGTGGCAGAACCGGAATAACATCAAGAATCATCCAGTCGGGCTTATTGCCTGACTCATGAAAAGCCTCGACCACATTGAGCCGCTTAGCCAGTTTTTTCCGTTTAGCCTCGGAACCTGTTTCCCGCATCTCCTGGCGCAGAACCTTGGACAAGCTCTCAAGATCGAGAGTCTGCATCATTGCCTGAATGGCTGCCGCGCCGATACCGACGGAAAACTTGCCGGGGAAATCTTCCTTAGCCTGCCGGTATGCTTCTTCGGTCAACAATGAGCTGACAGCCAAGGACGGCTCATCGGAAGCCGTTATCACATAGGAATCAAAATAGAGAACTTTTTCCAGTTCCTTCAGGGTCATATCAAGAATATTGCCGATCTTGCTCGGCAGACTCTTGAGAAACCATATATGGGCAACGGGTGCAGCCAGTTCAATATGCCCAAGCCTTTCCCGCCGGACCTTTGATTGGATAACCTCAACTCCGCATTTTTCACAGACAACCCCACGATGCTTCATGCGCTTGTATTTCCCGCAATTGCATTCGTAATCCTTCACCGGGCCGAAGATCTTAGCGCAGAAGAGTCCTTCACGTTCCGGTTTAAAGGTCCGATAATTAATGGTCTCCGGTTTTTTCACCTCACCATGAGACCAGTCGCGAATTTTTTCCGGCGAGGCCAAAGAGATTCGCACGGCATTGAATTTTAACGGTCCTTTCGGATTGGAAAAAAAGCTGAAAAGTTCTTCCACGGCAGCACCCTTATCTATGTTGAATAATCAAATCACTTCGAACGGCAGAACACTTTGGACCTAATCTTCAGGTTTCTCGTCAAGCAGCTCCATATCAAGGCAAAGCCCTTGGAGTTCTTTCACCAATACATGGAAAGATTCCGGCAAACCTGCCTCCAGAAAGTTATTCCCTTTAACGATCCGCTCGTATGTCCTTGTTCTACCGCCAACATCATCAGATTTGACTGTTAAAAATTCCTGTAAAGTGTATGCGGCACCATACGCCTCCAAGGCCCAAACCTCCATCTCACCAAGACGCTGTCCGCCGAACTGCGCCTTACCACCAAGAGGCTGTTGGGTAACAAGCGAATAGGGTCCGGTGGAACGGGCATGGATCTTATCATCAACCAGATGATGAAGTTTCAGGATATACATGGTGCCAACGGTTACCGGGTTGTCAAATTTTTCTCCGGTCAAACCGTCATAAAGGGTAGCCTGCCCAACCTCATCCATACCGGCTTCAACCAGCAAGCTACGGATTTCGCTTTCATGAGCACCGTCAAAGACCGGAGTAGCCATATGCAGCCCTGTACCCATGCGCTTGGCAAGGACTAATAATTCCTCATCGGTCAGCCCTTCGGTCAAGTGTTCATACTCATCTTCGGAATAAATCTTTTTCAGTTTTTCCTTGACCGCTGCAATCTGCTGCTGATCGGCAAGAAGCTGGAGCTGCTGACCGAGGCGTTTCGCCGCCAGACCGAGATGCACCTCCAGCAACTGCCCCACGTTCATACGAGAAGGAACACCCAACGGGTTCAAAACGATGTCCACCGTTGTACCGTCGGCAAAATAAGGCATATCCTCTTCGGGCATAATCCGAGAAACAACGCCCTTATTTCCGTGGCGACCAGCCATCTTGTCGCCCACGGAAAGCTTGCGCTTGGTCGCAACATAAACCTTAACCATCCGGATAACACCGGGAGGCAGATCATCGCCTTTCTTGAGCCGAGTGATTCTTGCCTCGTAACGGTCTCTCACCAGTTTCACCTGGCTTTCATACCGCTCAAATAGAAGCGCAACCTCACCTTCGAATTTGTCTTTTTCGGCATAACTGATCAGCTTGATCCCTGAAAGAGAAAGGCCTTCAATTACTTCGCGGGTAATTTTTTTACCTTTGGCAAGCAGGGTCTCGCCTTTTTTATCCTTGATAACATTTGTCGCGGTTTTCCCTTCCAAAAGATCGGCCAGACTGTTGCGAACTCCTTTTTTCAGACAATTGACCTCGTCCTCCATATCCCGCTCAAGTGTCTTGATCTCGAACTCGTCGATTGCCAGGGTGCGCTCATCCTTTTCTACCCCTTTGCGGGAAAAGACCTTTGCATCGATGACCACCCCTTCAGCCCCTGGCGGAACACGTAGAGAGGTATCTTTCACATCGCCGGCCTTTTCCCCGAAAATGGCACGCAACAACTTTTCTTCCGGAGAAAGCTGGGTTTCCCCCTTGGGTGTCACCTTGCCGACCAGAATGTCCCCGGACTTGATCTCGGCACCGATACGAATAACCCCGGACTCGTCCAGGTTCCGCAACGCTTCCTCGCTCACATTGGGAATATCTCGGGTGATTTCTTCCTTACCCAGCTTGGTGTCGCGGGCAACGGTCTCGAACACCTCAATATGAAGAGATGTATAGGTATCCTTTTTCAGCATCTTCTCACTGATCAGGATAGAGTCCTCAAAGTTGTACCCACGCCACGGCATGAATGCGATGGTCACGTTCTTGCCCAACGCCAATTCACCCAGATCACAGGCCGGGCCGTCGGCAAGAATATCGCCTTTTTTTACCCGGAGACCAGGATTTACCAAGGGTCGTTGGGTAAAGCAGGTATTCTGGTTAGATTTCTTATATTTCTCTAAACGATAAATGCCAATGCCGGTGGTAAAACCGTCGGTCCCAGGTTTGTCATAGCGGACAACAATTCGATTGGCATCTACCTCTTCCACTACACCTTCGCCTCCGGCCAGCAAGCAAACACCGGAATCCTTGGCAACGGTTAACTCAAGGCCAGTGCCGATCAGCGGCGCCTCCGGACGCAAAAGGGGAACGCCCTGGCGCTGCATGTTAGAGCCCATCAGGGCCCGGTTCGCGTCGTCATTCTCCAAAAAGGGAATAAGGGAGGCGGCCACACTCACCAACTGGTTGGGAGAAACATCCATCTGAGTTACGGCATCAGCCTCGGTAGAAAGAACCTCGCCGTCCTGCCGGGCAATCAGCGTATCCGGGACAATTTTTCCTTTGGCATCCAGCTCGGTTTTGGCTTGGGCAATGACGTGTTCCTGTTCATCCAGGGCAGTCATGTAGGAAATATCCTTTGTCGCCTTCCGGTTTTTAACATTCCGGTATGGGGTCTCGACAAAACCAAATTCATTGACCCGGGCATAGGTAGCCAGTGAGACAATAAGGCCGATATTCGGACCCTCAGGTGTTTCAACAGGACAAATCCGCCCATAATGAGTGGGATGAACATCGCGTACCTCAAAGCCCGCCCGCTCACGGGAAAGACCGCCCGGTCCGAGAGCGCTAAGGCGACGCTTATGGGTTACCTCGGACAAGGGGTTGGTCTGATCCATGAACTGAGAAAGCTGGCTGGTACCAAAAAATTCTTTGATTGCTGCGGTAATCGGCTTGGGATTAATCAGGTCATGGGGCATCAAGGCCTCAACCTCTTGAATGCTCATCCGCTCACGAATAGCGCGCTCCATGCGAACAAGACCCATGCGGTACTGATTTTCCACCAGTTCGCCCACCGTGCGGACTCGACGATTGCCAAGATGGTCAATATCGTCAATGGGCCCCTGACTGTCCTTAAGACGCACCAGATGCCTGACCGCCAGCATAATGTCGTCCTTGGTCAGGGTACGATGCTCGATATCGGTGTTTACTCCCAACCGGGCATTAATTTTAAAGCGACCAACCTCGGAGAGATCATAGGTATCTGGGCTGAAAAACAAATTGTCAAAGAAGGCGGAAGCGATCTCATGGGTTGGCGGGCTGCTGGGCCGCAGCCGGCGATATATTTCAAGCAAAGCATCTTCTGGAGTATTCACCTTATCAAGAGCCAGGGTTTTACGAAATGAATCGGAAACCTTAATACCGTCAATGAAAAGGAGTTCAAAATCAGAGATTTTAGCTGCTACAATCTCTTCAAGCATGCTTTCGGTCAATTCCGTGTTGCAGGGAAAAATAACCTCTGAAGTCTTGGGATCCACGATGTCGCGGGCAAGAAACTTGCCAACCAGACTCTCTGTGTCAATGTCAAAATGAGTGACACCAGCCTCAAATATTTTCTTGGCCAGAACCTTGCCGAGTTTGCGGCCTTCCTTGGCAATAATCTCACCGGTTTTCGGGTCAACAATGTCATAGGTGACACGTTGTCCGACCATTACCTCGGGCGAAAATTCTTTCTTGAATTTTTTACGGCTAACGGAAATTTTCTCCGTGTCGTAATAGTAGCGCAACAGCTCATCGCCGCTGTAGCCTAAAGCCTTGAGCAGGGTCGTAACCGGAAACTTGCGGCGCCGGTCAATGCGGACATAGAGAATATCCTTGGCGTCAAACTCAAGATCGATCCAGGAACCACGCACCGGAATAATCCTGGCAGAATAAAGAAGCTTGCCGCCGGAATGAGTTTTGCCGCCGTCATGGCTATAGAAAAGACCCGGCGACCGCTGCAACTGACTGACAATAACACGTTCGGTCCCGTTAACAACATAGACACCGGTTTTGGTCATCAATGGCATGCTGCCCAAATAAACCGCCTGTTCTTTGATGTCGCGGATGTTCTGCACTCCGGTTTCGGCATCGGTATCATAGGAGACAAGGCGCACCGTAATCTTGACGGGAACTTCATAAGTCATGCCCCGCTGGATACATTCCTCCACAGAATATTTCGGTTCTCCAAAGTTATAACGCACAAACTCAAGAGAACACGTACCGTTGAAATCCTGAATGGGGAAAATATTTTTAAAAATCCCCTGCAGGCCGGTGTCTGACCGCTGATCTGGCTCCGTGCCCATTTGCAGAAACTTTTCATAGGAAAGCCCCTGCATCTCAATGAGATGTGGTATATCAACAATACTCTTGGTTTTGGCGAAACTTTTCCGAACTCGTTTGATAGTTTGCATGCAGCAATACCCTCATCTGTTTAGCTGTGGCGGATGGGAACGGGCTCCCTGGTGTGGAGCATCGGAAGATACTTTGTGCCATAAATCATGGTGGCCAAATTATCTCCCTTTGATAAGAACGCAAGAACGCTACGAGGGATTCCCCCGTAGCGTCGCTGCATCTCTTGTAGATTTTCAGGGGCTTGGTCAGCCCCGGAAGATACTATTTGTTTCCTTACTGATACCTGAAGAAGATCAGCAAAAACACGGTGCTGTGTTTACACTACTTGATCTCTACAGTTCCACCGGCAGCCTCGATCTTGGCTTTGATATCGGCGGCTTCGTCTTTAGAAACGCCTTCCTTGATCGGGCTGGGTGCGCCTTCGACCAAGTCTTTTGCTTCCTTGAGGCCAAGAGAAGTAATGGCGCGAACCTCTTTGATTACCCCGATCTTTTTGTCGCCAGCGGTAACAAGAATTACGTCAAACTCAGTTTTCTCTTCCGCAACTGCAGCTTCACCGGCAACTGCAGGGCCAGCCATCATGGCAACCGGAGCCGCAGCGGAAACACCAAATTTTTCTTCAAGTTCCTTGATGAGCTCAGAAAGCTCAAGAACTGTCATGTTAGAAATGAAATCGATTACATCTTGTTTTGATACTGCCATTGATATATCCTCCAAAAACTATTCTAGTTTAGTTGTCGTTCTGACCTTTCTGGTCTTTAATTGCCTGCAATGCGTACAACGCCTTAAGCGGAACAGCGCTAAGCACGCGAACAAAAGTGGTGGGAACAGCGAGCATAACTGCAAGCAGTTGCGCCCGGAGTTCATCCTTGCCAGGCAATGTGGACAATGCCTTCAGATCGTCTGCCGTAAGCAATTTGCCATCTAATACTGCCGTCTTGATTTCAAGTTTTGGGTTCGTCTTGATAAACTCAACCAAAACTTTAGCCGGCGCCACCGGATCACCATCTGCAAAAGTAACAGCCGTTGTTCCAACAAGGAACTGATCCATGGGTTCAAAGGGAGTTCCTTTGATAGCCAACCGCAACAAGGTGTTTTTGGCGACACGGATTTCGGCGTTGCTCTGCTTGAGTGCACGGCGGAGTTGTGAGATGACAGGCACGGTCAGACCACGATAATCGGAAACAACGGCAAACTTGGCATGGGCCAACCTGCTGCTGAGTTCCTCAATTACCGCAACCTTATCGTCTCGATTCAATTCCTCTACCTCCTTTAAACTAACAAAATATTAGGGTTAGCGAGAAGCAGTCGAGGTCGACCGGAACAGACGAATGGGTTTCTTCCATCCTGTGCAATTCTCATGCTGGCGGAAAAAACTCATGTGACGACACTGCGATAAAGCAATGACATTTCGCCTCGGCAGGCCAGCACAATGCGTCTCACTTAGATCAATGCGCCGATTAAACCTATTGGTACCCACGGTCTTTGACGACTAAACTGCTTAAAACATAATATATAAACGCTGGAAACAACCAGCGGAATCACCACAAATTAAGCATGCTTACAAAGAACTCGCAACTCCATGGGATCGAGTTTTAATCCTGGCCCCATGGTGGTGGATAAGTATACTGCTTTCAAATATACACCCTTGCTGGAAGAAGGCTTAAGCTGGATAACCTTATCCACAAAGGCCAGAATATTTTCCTGCAATTTTGCAGTACCGAAAGATGATTTACCAATCATGCAGTGAAGAACGCCTGCTTTATCAACCTTGAAATCAACCTTGCCGGATTTGATTTCCTTAACAACACGCCCGACATCAAAAGTAACCGTTCCCAGTTTCGCGTTGGGCATCAAATTACGGGGCCCGAGAACCTTGCCGATCTTACCAACGGTACCCATCATATCAGGCGTGGCAATTGTTCTGTCGAATTCAAGCCAACCACCTTGAATCTTTTCAAGAAATTCATCACCACCCGCATAATCTGCGCCTGCATCTAGAGCCTCCTGAACCTTCTCGCCCTTGGCAAAAACGAGAACGCGTTCAGTTTTGCCGGTACCATTCGGCAAAACAACACTGCTCCGCACCATCTGTTCCGCATGGCGGGGATCAACACCAAGATTGAGTGCCAGATCGACTGACTCGTCAAACTTTGCGAACTTACCCTTCAATGCAAGTTCAACCGCTTCCTCAAGACTATAAGCCTTAATAGGATCAAGCTGCGCTACACTGTTTTTATATTGCTTGCCTTTCTTTGCCATGGCGCTCTCCAAACTTTCAAGCCTTCACACATCAGAAGTGCTACGGTTAACCTATTTATAAATCTAGTTAAAAGTCAGACCTATCTTCAGTCGACAATTGTAATTCCGCAGCTTCTCGCAGTACCCTCAATAATACGCATTGCGGCATCGATATCGTAAGCGTTCAGATCGGGCAGTTTTCGCTCGGCAATCTCTTTTATTTTATCGCGAGTAATCTTGGCCACACGATCCTTCTTGGGATTGCTGGATCCCTTACCCAGACTACACGCTTTAAAAAGCAAAGTAGAAGCGGGAGGTGTCTTGGTAACAAAAGTAAATGAACGGTCGGCATATACAGTAATCACAACCGGAATAACCGTATCCCCTTCCGCCTGGGTTTTTGCATTAAAGGCCTTGCAAAACTCCATGATATTTACGCCACGCTGGCCAAGGGCCGGTCCAACTGGGGGCGATGGATTCGCTTTTCCGGCTGGAATCTGTAACTTTATGTATCCTTCAATCTTCTTAGCCATCGCTGGAACTCCCACATGTCGGAAACTGTTTTCAGGCCTTATCCCTGCGGCATGAACCCAGCCAGCCCGACATCATAAATTTAGCGGAACAAACTACCTCTATGTGCTATGCAATTTTGTCTCAATTGCAAAAAAACTAGCCTCTACTCACCTGGATATATTCAAGTTCAACCGGCGTTTCTCTACCAAAAATGGAAACCATCACGCGAACCCGTCCCTTATCGGGGAAAACCTCATCCACAACACCTTGGAAATTGCTGAATGGCCCATCGATAACCCGGACAACATCACCCGACTCAAAAGAAACTTTTGGTTTCGGCTTGAGAGCACCATCCTTGATGCGACCAATAATCTTCATGGCCTCTTCATCGGAAAGAGGCTCTGGACTCATATCGTTCCCGACAAAACCCGTCACTTTCGGGGTTCCCCGAACTATATGCCAGGTTTCATCATTGAGATCGACATTCACCAGAATATAACCTGGGAAAAATTTACGAGATGAAGTTTTACGCGCACCCTTCACCATTTCAACAACTTGCTCTGTGGGAACAAGGATTTCGCCGAACATCTCATCTTGGTTCGCGTTTTTAATACGCTCAAGCATGCCGGTCTTAACCTGCTCTTCAAAGCCGGAATATGTATGTACTATATACCAGTGACGTGCCATAATACTGTCTCTCTCCCGGCTTACGCTGGCTTCCTACCGCAAAACATAACCGATTATTTTTCCCAGCAGCAGATCAACAGCTCCCAAATAAAAGGAGATGATCATCACAAGTACTACAACAACCGCCGTAGTGCCAACAGTCTGTTTTTTGGCCGGCCATACGATCTTGCCGAATTCATTTTTCACTTCGGTGGCAAATTCTTTAACCCGACCCGGCCTGAAAACTGATCCCTGTTCAGGATCATCGCCTGCTATTTTTTTACTTTTGGCCAATCGGTCTTCCTTGCTTGCCATATTGATCGTCTCATCCTACACAGGCTGATCATTCTTACAGATGAAGGGATGGAGGCCGGCCATTTTAACATGAACCGATTATCCAAATAACTACTTCGCCCTCTCAAACCAGAAAAGGGCGAAGCAATCATAATCTTTCGTCTCTGGCAGGCCAGGAGGGACTCGAACCCCCAGCCCTCGGATTTGGAGTCCGATGCTCTACCATTAGAGCTACTGGCCTATAAACTATTTCGTTTCCTTATGGAGAGTATGTGATCTGCAAAAAGGGCAGAACTTCTTAAACTCCAACTTACTCGGAGTAGAACGTTTATTTTTAGTCGTGGTATAATTACGTCTCTTGCAGGTCTGACAACCCAATGTAATAATGTCTCGCATCTGGATTCCTTTTATTTACGGTCAGCCGCTGATACGAAATAATCTCGTCATCCTGATGGATCAAAACGGCATAAAGAGCCGTGACGAAAGAACCAGAAATACTAGTTGTCTCGCAACGGCTCCTGAAAATCGTACAAGCGATTATTCGATAATTTTATTGATAACACCGGCGCCAACTGTACGGCCGCCTTCACGAATCGCGAAGCGAAGACCGTCTTCCATCGCAATCGGGGTAATCAACTGACCTTCGATGGTAACGTTGTCTCCTGGCATTACCATCTCAACACCTTCCTGCAGCTTAACTACACCGGTCACGTCAGTGGTCCGGAAGTAAAACTGAGGACGATACCCGTTGAAAAACGGGGTGTGACGGCCACCCTCATCCTTGGACAGGATGTAGGCTTCAGCCATGAATTTCGTATGAGGGGTAATGGAACCCGGCTTGGCAAGTACCTGACCGCGCTCGATATCCTCACGCTTCAAGCCACGCAACAGGACGCCGACATTATCACCGGCCATGCCCTCATCAAGCAGCTTGCGGAACATTTCAACCCCGGTAACCGTTGTCTTGGCCGTATCACGGATACCGACAACCTCGATTTCCTCGCCGA
>Ga0224510_10001264_pt1 | contig 17045 bp, 16 predicted proteins | sample SF_May12_sed_USG_FD_170161 | JGI IMG/M metagenome (GOLD analysis project Ga0224510, IMG submission 170161) | Sediment microbial communities from San Francisco Bay, California, United States - SF_May12_sed_USGS_4_1 | ecosystem: Environmental > Aquatic > Marine > Sediment | place: USA: California... | reverse complement strand
TATTCTTCTGGGGGGGGCTCCCAATGTGGACGAGGAAAAGAAATATCCTTTTCTCGTGGAGGAGAAACGTTTTATCAGAAGGGCCATTGATGCGGACAAGCCGATCCTGGGTTTCTGTCTCGGCCACCAACTGCTGGCTTCAATTCTCGGTGCCCAGGTAGGGGTGAACTTCAAGCCGAGTATCGGCTTTGTTCAGGGGCATATCACCCATGATGGGCGTGAACATCCGGCCTTTAAAAACCTCGGTAAGACCATTCCCATGTTCAAGTGGCATGCTCAGACGGTTCTGGAGCCGCTGCCGAAACATTTTTCCCTGCTCGCTATTTCGGAACAGTGCCAGGTGGAGGCATTTTCCCTTGAGCAGCGCCCCCATATTCTCGGGGTGCAGTTTGACAATCACGCCGCATCGCCCGAGGATGTCACCGCCTGGCTCGAGAAGGATTGGCAGTGGCTTGCCTCTTTCCGTTCCCTGGTGGTCAAGCCTGCGGATCTCGTCAGGGATGCCATGCGACTGCAAGTTCAGATCGAAAACGACTTCGCTTGTTTTTTTGCTGATTATCTAAAGCTCATTTCTTGAAACCCGCTCACCGTTGCAATTTCTCCGGTGAGGATTTGAGAAGGGTTGGACATCGTGTAGGTCCCTTGCGAACCGATGGATAAAGGGTGTTAGTCCTCTATTCGATGCGTCTTCATTTTTTCCCAGAGATTTTTGCGGCAAATGCCGAGCAGTTGTGCCGCCTCGCTCTTTTTACCTCCGGTCTGCTCCAGGGCGCGCATGATACAGCTTCGTTCGGCTGCGGCAATGGCATCGGCCAGCTTCATGGGAAGTGGGCCATGGTCTTCGTTCTCGTGTGATCCTTTGGCCAGGTCGGCGGGCAGGAGCCAGGGTTCAACCACGGTGGAGGGGTTGAGCACCGTGACCCGCTCGATGATATTGCGTAATTCCCGGACATTGCCGGGGTAATCGTAAGCCATGAGGATCTTGAGAGCCGCAGGGGAAAGGGTTTGGGTCCTGCTGTGGGATTTGTCGAATTCCTTGAAAAAGAGGTCGCAGAGTTCGGGGATATCCTCCTTTCTTTCCCTGAGGGGTGGTACCGCAATGGGGATAACCTGCAACCGGTAGTAAAGGTCTTCGCGGAAGCGTCCTTCCCGCACTTCGGTCAGAAGTTTTTTCGCCGTGGCGCAAAGCACCCGGACGTCAATCCTGATCGTGCTCCCGCCTCCCACCCGCTCGATCTCGCGTTCCTGTAAAACCCGGAGCAGTTTGGCCTGGAGATGCAGAGGGAGTTCGCCGATTTCATCGAGGAGGATTGTGCCGTTGGTGGCCATTTCGAAACGGCCGATCTTTCTGGTGTCGGCCCCGGTAAAGGCTCCCTTTTCATGGCCGAACAGTTCGGATTCCATGAGGCCTTCCGGTATGGCGGCGCAGTTTACCCTGACAAATGGACCCTGCGCTCGGGGGCTGCTGTAATGGATGGCTGAAGCAACAAGTTCCTTGCCGGTGCCGGATTCGCCGGTGATCAGCACCGTGGCGTCGGATGGGGCTACTTGGGCGATCAGGTGCAACAGGGCGCGAATCGGGGGGCTGCTGCCGATAAGGGGTTTTTGCGACTGCCGGCAGCACTGCTCCAGGGAGGCGCACCGCACCTTGATCGCCTGGTTTTCGATCAGTCTTTTTACCCGGATTACCAAGTCATCCATGTCAAAGGGCTTGAGAAGATAGTCCGCAGCCCCTTTTTTCAGGCATTGCACCGCGTCTTCGACGCTGCCATAAGCGGTCATGAAGATCACGTCGGTGGAGGGGGCGTGCAGGAGCACCTCGGCCAGTAAATCTTCGCCGCCGATATGGGGCATGCGAATGTCGGAAATCAACAGGTTGTAGGAATTTTTTTTGAGAAGCGTCAGGGCCTCGCGCCCGTCACAGGCCTCATCCACCAGCCAGCCGTTTTTGCGCAGCCGGTCTGAAAGGGTGATGCGCATAATCTCGTCGTCTTCAGCAAGAAGAATTTTACAGTTATACATTCTTTTCTCCTTCTTGATCCTGTGTGCCTGGTTCAACGGGTAGTTCGACGATGAAGGAGGAGCCCTCACCCGTCTTGCTGGTTACGGAAATCCTTCCCTGCATGCGTTGCACCAGGGAATAGGTGACGGCAAGCCCGAGGCCGGTGCCCTCGCCCACGCCCTTGGTGGTGAAAAATGGCTCGAAGATCTTGGGCAGATCCTCTTCGGCGATTCCGGTGCCGGTATCGGTGAAAATGAGGCGGATTTGGCCGTTTTCTTCACTGCTTTTCAGAGTCAGGGATCCACCCTCCGGCATGGCTTGGACGGCGTTAAGAAAGATGTTGACGATGACCTGCTGCAAGGCCCCGGAGTCGATGGGGTATTTTTTCTCTCTGAGGGTAAGTTCGGTGTGCAGCGTGATTTTTTTGAGGGCATACTCCAGCAACAGGAAGCATTCCTTGATAAGGGAATCCACTGCGACGGGACTGTAGCGCAGGGGCTCTCTCCGTCCGAAGTTGAGGAGTTGTTGCACGGTGTTGCCGATGCGTTTTAACCCTTTCTCAATCAGCTCCAGGTAGCGTTGGCTCAAAGCGCTATCTTCCGGGGCTTCCCGCATGCTCTTGATGCAGTTGAGCATGCCGCCCAGCGGGTTGTTCACCTCATGGGCAACCCCGGCGGCCAGTCGTCCCAGGGCCGCCAGTTTTTCGCTCTGGAACACCTGTTTCCTGGTTCGGTCCAGCTCTGCCTGCGAGGTTTCCAGTCTGCCGCAAAGATCCCTGAACTTGCCGCTCAGGTGGCCGACCTCATCGTTACCGTCGGGTAGCAGGGCGGGGAGAGGGGGGTGTTGAGGGTATTGATCCATGGCCTGGGAAAGTCGGCTCAGCCGGCGCACCACCAGGAGATCGACCATCAGGTAGAGGGCGAGTCCCACCACCAGGATGGTGGCCACGAAAATCAAAAAAAGCATGCGGTTGTTCCTGTTGATGTCGGCAAGGGCCCGGTCCAGAGGAATGGTCATGCTCAGGCCGCCGCGGATGTCGCCCACTTTGTTTCCTCGCTCTGTGTGGCATTCAAGGCAGGATGTCTCCATATAGAGCGGGCTGATGTAGCGGAGGATCTGGCGGCCATCCTGGTTGTTGACCTCGAACATTTCGAAAGTTTCTTTGTCGGCAAAGGCCAGCAGGCTTTTTTGTTCCCATGGGTCAGGCTTGTTGAGCGGGTTGATCACCTTGAGGGCAGTAACCCGGTAGCTGGCAATGCCGTCAGAGGCCGCATATTCGGAGATTTCGCGGGTGACCATGGCAGGATTGCGTTTTACGTAACGACGGCCGCTGGTGTCGGTAATCTCCGGTTCCGAAAGAAAGGGGTTTGCCACGACCCCTGGGCTTTTCAGCAGAAAAAGGCCGTTGTGGTCAGCCACCCATTTTCGGGTGAGAAGCACCTGTTTGGAAAGCATGCGCGCCTGATCCACTGCCTGGGAAAGAACCAGCTCGTGCTGGAACTGAGAGGTTCGGTAGAAGGTGATGCCGTAGGAAACCATGACCACGCTGCTGATGAGCAGGATAAATTTATTGCGCAGACTCATTGTCTTTTCTCCTCCGTGTGGTTCTGAGTGTGACAGCCTGCGATAATGCATAATCCGTTCCTTTTTTATTGGAGGGTTGGAGATGGCGGTCGGCGAAGCACGGGAAAAGGCACGGTCTTCCGTTTGGGGAAGGAAATTTGGTTGAATGCGGCTCCCAGGGTATTTCTCTCTGGGGGGAGTATATGTCACCGTTTGGTAGCAGTCAATCAGATCTTCTTGTTTAGCTTTGGTAACATTTTTAGCGATTTTCCCCGATTTTACAGTAAAAAAATGCTGGCATTCATTTTGCAGAATCCCAAGGTGTGTCGTGTTTCATTCGTAACGTTTTGAGGAATGGTATCCGGTGGGTTTTGATGAAAAAAATTGCCCAATGCTTGGCAAGGTCGAGTGTGTCGGCAGGATGTTAAAAAAGCCGTGTCGGCTTTTTTGGGGTCAGGAGTCGGAGAAGAGCATTTCGCGACTCCATGCCATTACGGTAAGGGAACGCGTGCTGCAATTGGCGATGCATTTTTGGGCGCGCACAGTTTATTGAAAAAAAATTCTTGTTAATCAGTTTTTTTTGATAACCTGTTAGGGGAACGAGGAAGAAACGCTCGCAAAGTTTGCGCGGCAAAAAACAAGGAGGTGCACCAATGGGGAACATGAAGGGGAGGAGGGCCTGGGCTATTGCTCTCGTCATTCTCGTAGTCGGCATTCTTGCTGCGATTTTCTTGATGCTGGGGCCTCCCCGGCTTCTTGCGAAATCGGAAACTCCCGACTTTTGTGCCGGATGCCATGTGATGGAGGCGGAGTATGATGCCTGGGCGCATGCAGGCGCTCACCGGCGAAAGGTGTGCGTGGACTGCCATCTGCCGAACCAGAACATGGCTGCGCATTATGTCTGGAAGAGTATCGACGGCATGAAGGATACCTTGGCTTTTTATTCCGGCCGGGTGCCCGAGAGGATCGAGATCAGCGCCCACGGCAAGGAGGTGGTGCAGGCCAACTGCATCCGCTGTCACGAGAGCACCGTTGCTCACATCAACAAGGAAAGGCTCTGCTGGCAATGCCATCGTCGGATTGCGCATCGGGGAGTCGGTCAGATTCAAACACTGTAACGCACGCAAAGACAACAGAAGGAGGAGAATATGAAGAAGAAATTATTGTTGCCAATGGTCCTGATGGTAGCCGGTGGCGCGCTGCTGACAGGCTGTAAGGGGCCTGAGAAGGTAGAGGCTGTTCGACCGGTGAAGATTGCCGAAGGCGAGATGGATCCGGCGGAGTGGGGCAAGGCCTATCCGGTTCACTACGATCTCTGGAAAAAAACCGCCGAGCCGACAGCAACCGGCAAGAGTAAGTACAAGAAAGGCTTTGACGCGGACGGCATCACCTATGACAAGCTCTCCGAGTTTCCGTACATGGCCCTGCTTTTCAACGGCTGGGGCTTCGGCGTGGAATACAATGAGCCTCGCGGTCACGCCTACATGCTCAAGGATCAGGTTGATATCGACCCCTCGCGCGTCGGCGCAGGCGGCGTCTGTCTCACCTGTAAGACCCCCTATGCCGTCAAGCTCGAAAAGGAAAAGGGTCTCGATTATTACAGCAAGCCTTGGGATGAAGTTCGTCACATGATCCCGGAAAAACATCAGGAGCTCGGCGTTGCCTGTATCGACTGCCACGACAGCAAGGATATGTCGCTCAAGCTTTCTCGCGAATTTACCTTGGGCAAGGCGCTTGATGAGATGAAGGTCGACCGCGCCAAGATCACTCACCAGGAGATGCGCTCTCTGGTTTGTGCTCAGTGTCACGTCACCTACAACATCCAGAAGAACGAGGAGAAGAAGTCGGTTGGTATCTACTTCCCGTGGCAGGGCAGCACCATGGGTGACATCTCGGTGGAGAACATCATCAAGCAGATCCGTAACGACAAGACCGTGGGTGAGTGGACCCAGAAGGTTACCGGTTACAAGATGCCCTTCATGCGTCATCCGGAGTTCGAGCTTTATTCTAGGAACAGCGTGCACTGGATGGCCGGAGTTGCCTGTGCCGATTGTCATATGCCTTATACCAAGGTCGGCAGTAACAAGGTTTCCGACCATCGGGTGACCAGCCCGCTTAAGAACGACATGAAGGCTTGTCAGCAGTGTCATACCGAAACCCCTGAGTGGTTGCGCAACCAGGTTACCGCCATCCAGGATCGTACCGCTTCCATGATGATCCGTTCCGGCTACGCCACCGCGACAGTGGCCAAGCTTATTGAGCGGGTTCATACCCTGCAGGCGGAAGGCAAGGAGATCGATCAGAAGCTCTACGAGCAGGCCAAGGATTTCTACATGGAGGCCTTCTTCCGCAGTCTGTTTATCGGGGCGGAGAACTCTGTGGGTTTCCATAACCCCACCGAGGCGATGAGGATCTTGGGCGATTCCACCGCATTTGCCACAAAGGCGGAAGGGCTCCTGCGTCAGGCTTTGACCAAGGCCGGCGAGGATGTGCCGATGACCGTGAATCTCGAGCTCGACAAGTACCTCAATGAGCGGGGTAAGAAAAAGCTCATGAAGCAGAAGGACGTTGAATTCAAGGACCCCTTCGGCGTTGAGGAGAAGCTGAACAGTGTGGCTCCCGCAGCCGCGAAGTAAAGAGAAGTAGTTTTTTTCAAAGCTCCCTGTCTTGTTGTTCAAGGCAGGGAGCTTTTTTTTGTCCTCGGGGCAGGCGAGAAGAGCGATAATCCCTTTTTTTCTGCCGCCGGTCCAGCTCACATCCTTTGTTCGTTTCCTTTCAGCCCTTCGCCAAAAACACCTTGGGGTATCTCTGAATAGTTCTGGCCGGGCAGTGGGGTGATGATTCCGTGTTTCTTTATCCGGTAGCCCATCTGCCGCTGGGTAAGCCCCAGTTCCCGTGCTGCCCGTGCCTGCACCCAACCGTGTCTTTGCAGGGCGGCAACCACCTCTTCCTTTTCCATATCCTTTAAAGATTTGTGCAGGGCCTTTCCGGGTACGGCTTCGCCGTTTGAGTCCGGTCTTTCGGTGGTCGGCGAGGTGATACGGCAGAAAGGCGCGGCTGTTCCCGCTGTTTCCGGTTCCGCCGTGATGTAGCTTGGCAGCTCACGGGAGACAATGGTCTCCCGATCCGCCATGATCACCAGCCGTTCGATGAGATTTTGCAGCTCGCGGACATTACCGGGCCAGCTGTAGCCGCAAAGAATGTGGAGCACCGGGCTGGAGAGACGGACATCCATGCTGTTCATCCGGTTGCTTTCCCGAAGAAAATGGTCCAGGAGCAGGGGGATATCTTCCCGTCTGTCTCTGAGCGGCGGCAGGATTACGGGGACTACGTTGAGCCGGTAGTAGAGGTCCGCGCGAAAGCTCCCCTGCTCGACGCATTCTTCCAGGCTGCGGTTGGTGGCGGCAATGACCCGAACATTGACCGTGATTGTCTGAGTGCCCCCCAGTCGCTCGAACATCTGTTCCTGCAATACCCGGAGCAGCTTGGCCTGCAAGGCGAGCGGCAGCTCACCCACCTCGTCGAGAAAAATGGTGCCGCCGTCGGCCAGTTCAAACCTCCCCTTTTTGAGATTGACGGCCCCGGTAAAGGCGCCTTTTTCATGGCCGAGCAGTTTGCTTTCCAGGAGATTTTCGGGCAGGGCCGCACAGTTGATCTTTATGAAAGGTTTGTCCGCGCGGGGACTCGCCTGGTGAATGGCCCGGGCGACCAACTCCTTGCCGGTGCCGGATTCTCCAAGGATCAGGGCGGTGGCCCGGCTGGGCGCCACCTTGTCGATGTAGTTGTACACGTCCTGAATCCGCTTGCACTGGCCGATGATGTTGTGCTGGCTGTAGCGGCTGCGCAGCTCGTTTTTGAGGAGCAGGTTTTCCTCCACCAACACCTGCTGCCTGTGGGATACCGCCTTGTGCAGCCGGAGGAACTGGGTGATGAGCATGGCTACCACGGTGAGAAAGCGGATGTCCTCCTCAAAGGAGATCTCCGGGCCGAAAAGTCTGTCCACGGAAAGGACTCCCACCGGCCCTTCGGGCAGCATGACCGGTACGCCGATGAAAGAGATTTCCCCCTTGGGAAGATTGGCGCGGGCGCCGGTCCGATTTAGAAAAAGCGGTTCGCTGTGAATGTCCGGCACCACAAAAGGATAGGCGCTTTGAAAGATCCTGCCGATTACTCCTTCGTTTGGCCGGTAGATGCCGCGTTTTTCCTCTTCCTTGCTGAGGCCGTAAGAGGCGGCGATGGAAAGCTGCTCGCCGTTTTCGTTTTGCAGGACAAGGGTGGCTCGCTCCATGCGCAGGGTTTCGTGCAGGATTTGCAATACCTCGGACAGGGTTTTCTTGATGTCCAGGGCAGAGCCGATGAGCTGGCTTATCTGGTAGAGGGCCTGTAGCTCAAGGCGTTCGGTTGGATAGTCGGGTCGGGTCATGCTCTTGTCTCCCTCGGTGTGCGGTCGTGCAAAGATAAAGTTTTTCCGGTGTACATTCTTGTTGTGATTTGTAAGCAATTATTGTTCCAGTGTTTCAAAAATGTAACATTTCGAGTTTTGCGCTGCTTTAACATATTGAAATTTAGAGTAAAAAAGTTTGTTCCGGCTGAGGATGGCTTGTCGCCTGACTGTGGTAAAGGCACTTTCTTTGTAAGAAAAAATTCAATTTAATTACATAAACGTAATAAAGGTGTGTTGCTTCGCATCGTTTCATCATGTCTGTCATCCGCATTCCTTTTTGTAGAGAAATTTACAAAAAGGAATGAACACCATGACGCGCCCCAGTGTTCTCGTTCAGAATAAAGTCAGCAATATCAGTTGGTTGTTTGAAATGTGAGCCGTAAGCTTTCGCTCTGGCACACCCCTTGCGTTAGAGGCAGATAACATCAACACAAACCAATTGGGCTTTGAAGACCAATTATTCATTAAAGAGCAAGGAGGATTCAAGATGCGCAAAGTGGCAATTTACGGAAAAGGCGGAATCGGCAAGTCAACCACCACCCAGAACACCGTTGCCGGCCTGGTGGAATTGGGCAGAAAGGTCATGGTTGTCGGCTGTGATCCCAAGGCGGACTCGACCCGGCTCCTGCTCGGCGGCCTGGCCCAGAAGTCGGTACTCGATACCCTGCGCGAAGAGGGTGAGGATGTTGAGCTCGACGATATCCGCAAAAAAGGCTACGGCGGCACATGGTGTGTTGAGTCCGGCGGCCCCGAGCCCGGCGTCGGTTGTGCGGGACGCGGCATCATCACCTCCATCAATATGCTGGAGTCCCTGGGCGCCTATGAAGAGAGTGAAGGTCTGGATTATGCCTTTTACGATGTTTTGGGTGACGTGGTGTGCGGCGGTTTCGCCATGCCCATCCGCGACGGCAAGGCGGAGGAAATCTACATCGTCGTCTCCGGCGAGATGATGGCCATGTACGCGGCCAACAACATCAGCAAGGGGATCATGAAGTTCGCGCAGAGCGGCTCGGTGCGGTTGGGCGGGCTCATCTGCAACTCGCGCGCCGTTGACAACGAGAAGGAGATGATCTCGGAGTTCGCCAAGAAGCTGGGCACCCAGATGATCTACTTCGTGCCCCGCGAAAACGACGTGCAGCGCGCCGAGATCAACCGGAAGACCGTGATCGAATGGAAGCCCGATGCCAAGCAGGCCGACGAATACCGGGGGCTGGCCAAGTCCATTGACGAGAACAAGATGTTCGTGATTCCCAAGCCCCTGGAGATCGAGGAACTGGAGAAGCTCCTCATGGACTACGGGTTGATGAACTGACAGGCGCAAAGTTAAAGGAGAAAGGCAACAACGTATTCTCCGAACCTTTTACCTATTTTTTTGGGAGAAAAATTATGTTGACTATGATTAGAGCAATTGTCCGGCCGGAAAAAGCAGACAAGGTCCTTGCTTCCCTCATGGAGGCGGGCTTTCCGGCGGTTACCAAATATTCCGTGGCCGGGCGCGGCAAGCAGCGCGGCATCAAGATCGGCGAGGTCACCTATGACGAGCTGCCCAAGGTGATGTTGATGAGCGTTATCAATCCGGCGGATAAGGATTTTTTCATCGATACCGTGATGAATACGGCCCGCTCCACAGGCAAGGGGGCATTCGGCGACGGCAAGATCTTTGTCTCCGATGTCGAGGAATCCTACACCATCAGCTCCGGGGTAAAGGAGACCGCCTATGCCTCGGAAGGGGGGGCGTCATGAAAGAGGTCATCGCCATCGTGCGCATAAACATGATGAACCAAACCAAGCAGGCCCTCACCGACTGCGGCGTGGATGCCTTCTTTGCCCATGAGGCCCAAGGTCGCGGCAAGGGTTTTGTCAGCCCGGCCATCCTTGAAGGGACGGTGCAGGGGCACGAGGAGGCCGCCGCCCTTTTGGGCGAAAAGGGCAAGCTCTACCCCAAACGGATGATCACCGCAGTGGTGGAAGACAAGATGGTGGGCTGCGTGGTGGAGACCATTATCAATACGAATCAGACCGGCATGCCCGGCGACGGCAAGATTTTTGTCCTGCCGCTCACCGATGCGGTCCGGGTCAGGACAGGCGAGACGGGCCTCAAGGCCATCTCATAAGGAGGTAACTATCCAGCAGCACCCCATCTGCGTTGTCATCGGCCTGCCCGTGTGCAGGCAGCACACTTCGCAGGCCTCTTCCTGGCATCTGGGGCACTGCTGACAGTTACGGTTCAGTGATTTACGTCCGTTTCCGGCATTATGCCGGATAGTTATAAGGAGAAAATACAATGGCAACAGCAGCAAAGAAAAAGCTGGTGCAGTGGGGTCCTGCCGAGGTCAAGTCGGCGCTCCTTGAGAAGTACCCGCCCAAGGTGGCCCGTAAACGCGCCAAACAGATCATGATCAACGAGGCGCAGCAGAACGAAACCCCGGAGCTCACCGCCAACGTGCGCACCATTCCCGGCATCATCACCATGCGCGGCTGCACCTATGCAGGCTGCAAGGGCGTTATCATGGGGCCGACCCGCGATATCGTCAACCTGGTGCACGGCCCCATCGGCTGTAGTTTTTATGCCTGGCTGACTCGCCGCAACCAGACCGATGCCGGCCCGGACGGTGAGAACTACATGAACTACTGTTTTTCCACGGATATGCAGGAGCAGGACATCATCTTCGGCGGCGAAAAGAAGCTGGCTGCGGCGATCCAGGAGGCGTACGACCTCTTTCATCCCAAATCCATCGCCGTGTTCGCCACCTGTCCGGTGGGGCTGATCGGTGACGATATCCATACCGTATCGAAGAACATGAAAGAAAAATTCGGCGATTGCAACGTCTACGCCTTTTCCTGCGAAGGATACAAGGGGGTGAGCCAGTCCGCCGGCCATCATATCGCCAACAATCAGGTGTTCCGCCATCTGGTGGGGCAGAACGACGAGGTGAAACCGGGCAAGTACAAGATCAACCTTTTGGGCGAGTACAACATCGGCGGCGACGGTTTCGAGATCGACCGGATCTTCCAGAAATGCGGGATCACCTGCATCTCGACCTTTTCCGGCAACTCGACCTATGACCAGTTTGCCTCCTCCCACACCGCGGATCTCAATGCGGTCATGTGCCACCGCTCCATCAACTATGTGGCGGACATGATGGAGACCAAATACGGCATTCCCTGGATCAAGGTGAACTTTATCGGCGCCAAGGCCACGGCCAAGAGCCTGCGCAAGATCGCCGAGTATTTCGGGGAAAAAGCGCTCATCGACAGGGTGGAAAAGGTCATCGCCGAGGAGATGCCCGAGGTGGAAGCGGCTCTGGCCGAGATCACCCCCAGAACCGAAGGCAAGACCGCGATGATGTTTGTCGGCGGCTCAAGGGCTCATCATTACAAGGAACTTTTTGACGAGCTGAAGATGAAAACCATCTCGGCGGGCTATGAGTTCGGGCATCAGGACGATTATGAGGGGCGTCAGGTGCTGCCCAATATCCAGTTGGATGCGGACAGCCGCAACATCGAGGAACTTGAGGTTGAACCGGATAAAACTCGTTTCAAGCCGCGCAAAAGCGACAAGGAAATGAAGGCCCTCGAAAAGGCGGGCTATAAGTTCAAACATTATGACGGCCTGGCAGCGGACATGGACAAGGGCACGCTGATCATCGACGATCTGAACCAGTACGAAGCGGAGAAGCTGGTGGAACTCATGAAGCTCGATATCTTCTGCGCAGGCATCAAGGAGAAATATTCCATCCAGAAGCTGGGCGTGCCCATGAAGCAGCTCCACAGCTACGATTCCGGCGGCCCCTATGCCGGATTCCAGGGCGCGATAAACTTCTACAAGGAGATCGATCGGTTGGTGAACTCCAAGGTCTGGGGTTTCATGAAGGCTCCCTGGCAGAAGAACCCGGAACTCTCCGCCTCCTATGTGTGGGAGTGAGAAGAAGGAAGAAGGAGAAAGGGGAGAAGGAGAAAGGAAAAAGGATAAAGGAGAAAGGCAGTGCGTGCCGCAACACAGTTGCGTGTTTCCGGCCACAGCCTTCAGTCTTTGACCCTCCACCTTTGACCTTTCACCTTTAACCTTTATCCTTCCTCCCCCCTTTAATCTGTTTTTTTGAGGATACGACAATGCTCTTACGACATACACCCACAGAGATTACAGAGCGCACGGCCTTGACCATCAATCCGGCCAAGACCTGCCAGCCCATCGGCGCCATGTATGCTGCCCTCGGCATCCACGGATGTCTGCCGCACAGCCACGGCTCCCAGGGTTGCTGCGCCTATCACCGCTCCGCCTTGACCCGGCATTACAAGGAGCCGGTCTCCGCCTCCACCAGCTCTTTTACTGAGGGAGCCTCGGTTTTCGGCGGTCAGGCCAATATGCTGCAGGCGATCAACAACATATTCACCGTCTATAACCCCGAGGTGATTGCCATCCACACCACCTGCCTCTCCGAGACCATCGGCGACGACCTGCCCCAGATCAAGAAAAAGGCGGCGTCGGAAGGCAAAATCCCCGAGGGCAGGTATGTGATCAGCGCCTCCACTCCGAGCTACGCGGGATCGCACGTCACCGGCTTTTCCAACATGGTCAAGGCCATGGCCGGGATGGCCGAATCAACCGGGAAGAAGAACGGCAAGGTCAACATCATCCCCGGCTGGATGGAGCCTGCGGACATGGAGGAGATCAAGCGGATCACCAAGATGATCGGGGTGAAAACCATCCTTTTCCCGGATACCTCCGGTGTGCTCAACGGCCCGCTCTCCGGCGAGTACAAGATGTTTCCGGAAGGCGGCACCACCGTGGCCGAGCTGAAAAGTACCGGGGATTCCAAGGGGACCCTGGCCCTGGGGGAATGGTGTTCCGCCGATGCGGCCCGTGATCTCGACAAGCAGCACAAGGTTCCCTGTTCGGTGTTGGATATGCCCTTTGGCCTCATGGCCACGGACCGGTTCATCGACGCCCTGCGGACCATCGCCGGGGTGAGCATCCCCGAGGAGATTGCCCACGAGCGCGGGCAGCTGGTGGACATGATTTCGGACATGCACCAGTACCTCTACGGCAAGAAGGTGGCCCTGGTCGGCGACCCGGATCAGCTCATCGCCATGACCGAGTTCCTGGTCTCCATGGACATGAAGCCGATCCACATCGTCACCGGCACGCCGGGTAAGAAGTTTGAAAAAAGGATCAAGGAACTCACCAAGGACATGGGCTGCAAGGTCAACGTCAAGGCTCAGGGGGATATGTTCCTGCTCCACCAGTGGATCAAGAACGAGCCGGTGGACCTGCTCATCGGCAATACCTACTGCAAGTATATTGCTCGGGACGAGGACATTCCTTATGTGCGCTGGGGATTCCCCATCCTGGACCGGCAGGGGCACCAGTACTTCCCCACCGTGGGCTACAAGGGCGGTCTCAGGCTGCTGGAGAAGATCCTCGGCGTTTTGCTTGACCGTAAGGATCGGGATGCTCCTGAGCCGAAGTTTGAGCTGGTCCTGTAGTTGAAACTGTAAATCTGGTGCAACTGGGGACAGATTTGAAATCTGTCCCCAGTTGGACGGGAGGGTGGCGTGACCATTGTTCATTTTCCAAAGATCAAGCAAGGGTGCTGCGGCAAGAGTCCCCAGTGGCTCATTGTGCCGGTGGCCCCTCAGGCTGCAGCCAGAATCCGCTTTTGCGGCGAGGACAAACTGCCCCAGGCAGTGCCCATGCGGGGTGCGCTTACCTGGATTGCGGATTTGCTGGCTCAGGGAAACGAGATCGAAGGGTTGGACCTTCACGGTCCGGGAGACCCTCTGGCCACCGTGGCCATGACCCGTGAGATCCTGGCCATGCTGCGGGCGCAGTATCCCGATTTGCCCAAGGGAATCACCACCCTTGGCCTCGGCTTGGCCGAGCACGCCGAACAGTTGGCCCAAGACGGAGTGAGCAGGATTACCCTGCTGGTGGATGCGGTTACTCCCCAGACAGTCAGGAAAATCTACACCTGGATTCGTCCGGGTAAGCGGAACATCCCGCTGGCGGAAGCGGCGGAGATTCTGATCGAAGAGCAGGCCAGGGGAATTGCGGCCTGCAAGGCGGCGGGCATTTCTGTCTCCATTCGGACCACGGTGTATGGAGGGGTTAATGATGAGGATATTGAGGAGATTTCCCGCCAGGCGTCCGCCCTCGGGGCAGAGTCCATAAGTCTGCTGCCTGGAAAGGGATGGCTGAATCCGGAAGAAAAACTGCCTCTGCCTTCGGCTGAAACAATGGCAGCCCTGGCAAAGAAGGCGGCACAACACCTCCCGGTTGTTTGTCTGCCGGAGCAAGCACCTCCGGGCGAGAGCATCGCCCCGGTCGGAGAAGGTGGCCGTAATCTGCCCAGGCCGACTGCGGTCAGGCCCAATGTGGCCGTGCTCAGCTCAAACGGCATGGATATCGATCTCCATCTCGGCCAGGCCATTAAGGCCCTGATCTATGGTCCAAGGGAAGACGGCCTCGCCTGCCTTCTCGACACCCGGGACCTTCCCGAGCCCGGCAGCGGCGACAGCCGCTGGCAGCAGGTGGCGGAAATTTTACATGATTGTTTTGTGCTTCTCGCCGCCAGCGCCGGGCAAAAGCCGCAGGATATTCTAGGCCGCCACGGTCTGACCGTGCTGTTGCTTGAGGACAATGTCGAAGGTTCGGTGGATGTGCTGTATGGCGGCGGCAAGAAAGGAAAAAACAGGAAATAGTGGAGTCTCTTGCGAAAAAAAAGAGCCCCCTTCGACAGGCTCAGGGCGAACGGTAGCAGTCTGAAATCATTATAGTTTCTTCCGTTCGTGCTGAGCCCGTCGAAGCACAATAAAGCTTTTCGCAAGAGCCTCGGTATTCTCAAAATACAGGAGACATCCAAAATGGCCATACCAGCGCGTCAGATCATCGTTTGCCAGAGTTTCCGGGTTGCCGGCGACAAGAAAGGCATTTGCCACAAGCAGACCGAAGGGTTCCTGCAATACATCGAAGAAGAGGTGCTCGACCGGGGGCTGGACTGCCTGATCAGCGCCACCACCTGTCTCAAACAATGCGAGTCCGGGCCCATCATGGTGATCCAGCCGGAGAACTGGTGGTTCAAGGGGGTGGACAGCGAAGAGGCCATCGACGCGATCCTCGACGGCCTTGAGGATGGCGAGCCTGCCGCCAAGTACCTGATTACGGCATAGGATGGCGGGACATCTTTACCCTCAGTAAGTCCGAGGAGTTATGATCTGCAGGGAAGATTTTGCACAAATAACAAGAGGGGGGAGTTTGCAATGGGTCTAAAGCCTCTGGGGAAGGTGAAAACCATTGTCGAGGCGGCGGGGATGGGCATCTCCTATGTCTATGATGATCTGGTTTTTTTGGAGCACAATTCCTTTTTGCTCCAGTTCACCGACAACGATCGGGAGATCACGGTCCATGTGAACAGCGAGGCGGACGAGGCCACGGTGCATGGCGATATAGAGCGACTGCAGGATGTTGCTTGCAATCATGCCATGCAATGTCCCCGAGGGGGGCATTACACCCTGGTTCCGGAAGGAGAGGATTCCATCCGCATCGAATTCAGCGGCTGAGCGGAGGGGCACAATGGCGCACGCGGTGATACGACCCGCCAGGCCTGACGATCTCGATGCTTTGGTGGAATTGCTCCGCATACTCTTTGGTATCGAGGCGGACTTTGATTTTGATGCCGCCAGGCAGCGCCGGGGTTTGGCAATGCTGTTGGCCCAAGAGGCGGCGGTTATTCTGGTTGCCGAGGCTGCGGGACGGGTCATGGGCATGTGTTCCGGCCAGCTCACCATCTCCACGGCAGAGGGAGGCTTCGCCCTGCTGGTGGAGGATGTGGTGGTCGCCGAACCATGGCAGGGAAAAGGAGTGGGCCGGGCATTGTTGGCGGCTATGGAGCAATGGGCTGCAAGCAGAAAGGTTGGCCGTCTGCAGCTTCTGGCCGACCGGAACAATACCGCAGCCCTGGAATTTTATCGCAAGCTCGGCTGGCAACCGACGGAACTCATCTGTCAGCGCAGACGAATTTAAGTAAGGAGGGAGAACCATGGCTGAATCAGGGCAGGCAAAGGTTGTTCCCCTGTCAGGATTTCCCGAGCCCCAAAGGGAGCCCATTAAGGGATGGCAGGAGTTTCTCAAGGAGGGCAATCAATTCTTGGCCACGGCCAATAATGCCTATGCGCAACGGAAAAAGACATTCACCACTGAGATTCTTTATAATCTGGTGGCCATGGCCATTGAAAAACTGATCATGGCCCTGCTGATGAAAAGCGGCAATCTGCCCTACAATCACACCATGCGCGATCTGGTGGAGGCCATTGACGAATTTCTGCCCGGCGAACTGGCGGGGCTTGGCGAAGAGCTCAAGAGGCTGGATGCATTTCAGGATATCTGCGACATGGAGAGCTATTCCATCAGCCCTCCGACCATGGGGCAGATAGGCGGCATGCTCGCCCTGGCCCTGGAGGTTCAATCGCGTATCGTGACCTCTGTATCCGGTAACTGAAAGTGCAGAGAAACGAAGAGTTCGAAAAGTAACGATTACAGCGAGAGCTGATTTTTCAACGTATTGATTTCATTATAAGGAGAACGATCATGGCGAGAAAAGACGTAGAGGCATTGCTTGTTGCCGGCGGCGGAGATAAACATTTGCGGGCCAAATATGATGTTCCCGGTACGCGGGAGGAGTTTGTCGCTCTTGCTGCGCAGGACGGCTACCATTTCACGGTGGAGGAGCTTGACATGGTGCTTAAGGAGTCCGGCGATGTTTTTGAAAAAAACGGCAACCCGGCCAAGCGGCAGATCTGGTGGGTGTAACACTTTGTTTTTGCTGTTTTGTCGATGAGCGAGCAAAGGCCAAGACGTGCCTGCGCTCGCTCATCGGCCACCAAGGCAATTAGTGCAGTTTTTTGTGTCACTGTCAGCATTCCGCATGATAATTAAGTAGTCGGCCTTGAAAAAGCCGTTTTTAGCCCCTGACCGGCAGGATACTGTTGTCGGTATGCCAAGACACAGGTGGCCGGAACTTCTCAAGCCACCGGACA